>Ga0163152_10000346_pt1 | contig 83302 bp, 84 predicted proteins | sample OliLakLV19MP8IB2_FD_148635 | JGI IMG/M metagenome (GOLD analysis project Ga0163152, IMG submission 148635) | Freshwater microbial mat bacterial communities from Lake Vanda, McMurdo Dry Valleys, Antarctica - Oligotrophic Lake LV.19.MP8.IB-2 | ecosystem: Environmental > Aquatic > Freshwater >...
CGGCGGTGGTGGTGTCACTCTTTGTAATGATGGCATCGATAACGATGGCAACGGACGCATAGACTATCCGAGCGACCTCGGCTGCACCTCTGCAGCGGATACGACCGAAGCCGGCTACGTTCCTCCAACGCAATGCGGCGACGGCCTCGACAATGACAGCAACGGGCTCATCGACTACCCGAGCGATCTTGGCTGCACCTCTGCAGCAGATACTGCTGAGTCAGGCTACGTGACGCAGTGTAAGGACAACGTGGACAACGATGCTAACGGCCTCAAGGATTATCCTGGCGACGCAGGCTGTACTTCGATAGGAGATGCAACCGAAGCCGGCTACACGCCCCCTCCAGTACCTCCCCCAGGCGTGCTGATTTATAAGACGCAAAGCAAACGCGACTTCCTTGGTAAGTCATATGTTGACCAGCTGGCTAACGGAGGAATAAGTGAGACCGTCGCTTTCGGCTATCCGAACCAGTCATCCAGTATCCAAGCGCCTTCGGGAACTCGCGTCTGCTCCTTGTATGACCCGACCTCATTCATTACCTGGTGGTCTACAGGAGGCTTTGATTCACCGGGCAACAACTCCATGGCCGCATGGTATCCCGCAGAAGGTAAGTGGAAGCGCAGCTCCGCAGGCAGTTTCGGTAACCGTCGCTATAACTGGATGGAGTGCAAGACGCTTGCTCCTCCTGACACGTCGCTTACTGGCACTGCAAACGGCGTGACGGGCACCAGCCTCTCGGTCGCTTCCGGAACCCCGGTGACCCTTACCTGGTCTTCCATCTACGGCCAGCTCCGCCAAGGAACCATGAGTGCGGTGAACTTCGATCTGACGTCGACTATCGCTGGACATTGGGAGACCGTTAGCGATCTTACCTGTAACGATGATGGCTACCGCCCGGCTGGCTGCTGGTTCAACACGCCGACCGAATGGGTACCTGAATCCACGGCTTCCAGACCGTTTGGCGGAACGAAGATAGTCACGCCGGCACAGACCACCACGTACAGGTATCGTGGCACGAACGCCAACGGCTCGAGCAGCTCGAACGTCGTCGTTACCGTGACGGATGCTGCGATAGTCACAACGGAGTGTTCTGATGGCCTCGATAACGATGATGACGAACTGATTGATATGGCAGACCCTGATTGTACGAGCCCGACCGATACGACCGAATCCACGACCATTCTTCCTCAGTGTTCCGACGGCGAGAACAACGACGGAGCTAACGGAACTGACTATCCTGCCGATCCTTCCTGTACCTCAACGACGGACGGTACTGAAGACGGCGTGGTGACCGGCAACGGCACCATCTCCTGTCTCGTCAACGGGCAGAGCGGTCCTATCTCCGTCGACGTGGGCACACAGGCGACGTACACGCCTTCCAACCCGCAAGGTGGAGCAGGAGCCCCATACACATGGATGCCTTCCGCGCAGACTGAGTGTACCGGTGGCGCAAGCAACATGTGCACCTTCCCAGGGCTTGGTGACTACACGATGCGCCTCCAGGCGACTGGTGTTGCCGACCCAGTGAACTGCCCGCTCGTGGGTACAGGCTGCACCGGCGATCCTGAGATTGATCTCACCGCCAGCACCGACCGTGTGAAGGCAGGAGAGGGGCTCTTCACCCTCGATTGGGAGATCGATGGAGTGGAGGAGCCGACCTGTTCGATCGTCGGTATCGACGGCACGGGAGCACAGACTTACAGCCACAGCATCACTATCAATGCGTGTGTTGCTGTAGATGAAGGTCCGGTTACCGTGGGCCCAATCGACACCTCGACCAATTACACCCTGACCTGCGGCAGCGAGACTGACACGGTCATCATGAACGTGGATGTTGAGCACGACGAGTTCTAGGGCCAGATTGCAGAGTCCCCGGGCGCGTGATAGAGTGCGCGGAACATGAAAAAGGATATCCACCCGGCCGATTACCGCACCGTCCTCTTTGAGGATATTGCGTCTGGCGCCAAGTTCCTGATCGGTTCGACCATTCACACGACCGAGACTGGTACCTACGAGGGCAAAGAATACCCAAAGGTGCTGATCGAAATCTCGAGCAAGTCCCACCCGTTTTACACCGGCGAGGACCGCACGCTCGACAAGACCGGCCGCGTCGAGAAGTTCAAGCAGCGCGCTTCCAAGAAGAAATAACGACGTTATACAAGCGCCCCGCCGTACGCGGGGCGCTTCGCGCTATCATTTGATCATCCATGGACTACTCTCCCGAATTCAAGAAGAACCACTCGACTGCCTACCTGGCGGAGGAATACGAACGCCTCGAGCGTGAGAAGGAATCAGCAGTGCATGCGGCAGGCGATGATGCGGAGCTGCGCGTGATGGCGGAGGAAGATGCGACGCATCTGGCTGCTCGTCAGAAGGAGATCCTCGAGGATATAGAGCGCATCCTGGCTCGCGAGAAGGAAGAGGAGGCGAAGCCCAAGGCAATCGTGCTTGAGTTCCGAGCAGCCGCAGGCGGCGATGAGGCGACCTTGTTCGCCTCTGAACTCAAAGACATGTATCTCAAATACGCGGAAGGGAAGGGCTGGAAGGTACGCATCATCGACGATCTCACCATGGAGATCGCCGGGACCGATGCGTATGATGCTCTCCGCTACGAGACGGGCGTGCACCGCGTGCAGCGAGTGCCTTTGACCGAGAAGTCCGGACGCATCCATACCTCGACGGCTTCTGTTGCGGCTCTTCCGATTCGCACCAAGCCGAAGTTCGAGATCAACATGGCGGATATCGATATGGAGTTCTCGCGCTCAGGAGGCGCAGGCGGGCAGAACGTGAACAAGGTGGAGTCGGCCGTGCGCTTGATCCACAAGCCCACCGGCATCGACGTGCGTTCTTCGTCCGATCGCACGCAGCGCGGCAACCGCGAGAAGGCGCTCGAGATCCTCTCCGCAAAACTTGAAAACCTTCATGAGGAAGAGGAAGCCAAGCGGCACGCCGCAGAACGCAAAGGACAGATTGGAACAGGGGACCGCTCCGAGAAGATCCGTACCTACAACTTCCTCCAGGACCGCATCACGGACCATCGCATCAAGGAGTCCTGGCACAACCTCCCTAAGATCATGCTTGGGGGCCTGGACCCCATCGTGGAGGTCCTCAAAGAGCGTGCCGCGGGGGGTGGGATAGGCCCCGCAGAGGAAGATTGAAACCTCAGAAAGGCCATGGTAGACTCTCGTTAATTCGTATATGTCAGGAACTGACCTACAAGGCCCGGGAGTGGACCGTCTGTTTTCTACAGGCGCTCACTTCGCGCAGCTCCGCAGCCGACGTCACCCGTCGATGAAGCGTTTTATCGTGGGCTCTAAGTCCCGTGTCGAGATCTTCGACCTGGCTAAGACCGATGAGCAGCTCGCTAAGGCGAAGGCTGCCGTAGCGGCGCTCTCTCGCGATGGTAAGGTAGTCATGATTGTAGGCGGCAAACGCGAAGTATCGGACTCCGTCCGCAGGATCGGCGAGCGCCTCAGCGTCCCGTACGTTGATGGCCGCTGGCTCGGAGGAACCATCTCTAACTTCGTTGAAATCAAGAAGCGCATCGACCGCCTGTCTGACCTCCTCGCTAAGAAGGAGAGCGGCGAGCTAGCGAAGCTCTACACCAAGCTCGAGCGCGTCTTCATCGACCGTGAGATTGACCGCCTTGATGAGCGCCTCCGCGGCATCGTCTCTTTGGCCAAGCGCCCTGACGCCATGATCGTCGTGGATACCCGCGCAGAGGCACATGCAGTCCGTGAGGCCCGTGCTGCAGGAATCCCGATCATCGGCATCATGAGCTCCGATTGCGACCTTACCGACGCGGCGTTCCCGATCGTCACCAATGACGCATCGCGCGCGACGGTAAGCCTTGTGCTCGAGGAGCTCGCCTCCGCATACGAGGAAGGGAAGAAGGCGTAAGCCTCTTAGCGTGGGTGCGATTATTTATTTTTAGTACATTTCTCATATGGATATCTCGACTGACGTATTGAAGAGCCTCCGCGACAAGACCGGCGTTTCGGTCATGCAATGCAAGAAGGCGCTAGAGGAGGCGGGAGGCGATGTCGAGAAGGCAGAGTTTATCCTCCGCAAGAAGAGCGGCGCAGCAGCCGACAAGAAGAGCGACCGCGAACTCGGCGCTGGATGGATCGGCTCTTATGTCCATGACGGCACTATTGGCGCGATGGTGCTCCTTTCCTCAGAGACTGATTTCGTCGCTAAGAACGAGGAGTTCGGCGCGTTGGCTCGCGAGATCGCGATGCAGGTAGCCGCAGGTAACCCGACCTATCTTTCGGACGCTGAGATTCCTGAGGAGGCACGCACCGCCGCTTCGTCGGTGTTTGCAGCTGAGGTCGAAGGGAAGCCAGAGGAGATGAAAGAGAAGATCCTTGCAGGAAAACTCGCTGCCTACTTCCAGGACCAGGTATTGCTCAACCAGCCGTACATCAAGGACGACAGCAAGACCATCAAGGACCTCATCTCTGAGGCTACCCAGAAGTTCGGTGAGCGCATCGAGGTCACCAAGTTCTCGCGCTTCTCCGCCCGCTAGCAATGGTCTATCTTGCGCTCTTCATTGTTGCGCTCGTTCTGTTCCTCGGGTTTCTGAGCGTCACTGCCATCGAGAAGAAGCGAGGATCTCGTTTCTTCTCACCGCAGCGGGCTACTCTGGATGCCACGGCGTCCCGCGTGTCAGATGGTCTCCGGCACGTGGATTTCAGCGCCTTCGTGTGGCATCTGGCGCGGGATATTAGCAGTCGCATCGTTCATGACGTCGCTCACGTATCTCTGATCGTCGTGCGGTGGCTTGAGCGCCTGCTCACGCGAATCGTGCGGTACTTGCGGGGCAAAGCGCTCACTCCTCAAGTGCCGTCAGAGGGGAGACGCTCAGCGTTTGTCGAGACCATCACGTATTTCAAGAAGACGCTTCGTCGCTCAAAAGAGACGACAAAAGACAAGACAGAGGTGTAAGATAGAGGACACTGCCGGGGTAGCTCAGTTGGTTAGAGCAGCTGTTTTGTAAACAGCAGGTCGCGAGTTCGAATCTCGCCCCCGGCTCACTTAATTGTCAGTCGATGTTGCAGTCGATGTCGCTGCAGGCACCAGCAGTCCCTTAGGGAAGGTCGCTTCCAGCTCCTCGAGAGAGGTGAAGCCAGAGACTCGCTTGCCCTGTATCACGAAGGCGGGGAGCGTGTCCTGTATCTTCTCGACAGCGATAAGAGTCTTGAGCGCAGCGAGATCGAGATTGTAGTCAAAGGAATACACGCGGAGGTCAGGATAGGTCTGGCGTAGGTAGGAAAGGGCATAGCCAGCGCGATCGCAGTCAGCGCATTCTCCCGGGACGTTGCTGTAGAAATAGAGCGCGACGACCGGGGTCAGGTCACAGGTCTTGGCGAGGCGCTTGGTGAGCAGGTAATCGCGGATCTGGAGCAGGGTATAGCGCTCCTTGATGCGGAGCACTTCCGGATCGGTAGCGCCGAGTTTTTCCTCGGTGAAGGCAAGGCGATCGCCGAGGCCTCCCAATTCTCCTGAGAACGCATTGTTTTCTGACAGGCCTTCGCAGGGCGCTTCAGCGAGGAGAGCGAACTGGGTCTCGATCGAGAGCGTATCGGTTGCCAGCTGATCCTCGATGGCGCGGAGTTCTTCGACGCGCTGGCGGTTCAGGTAATCGACGGTGTAGAAAATCGTCGCCGCGATAGCGACGGTGATGAGCAGTGCGATGAGCGCATTACGGGTGAAGAGTGACATAGGTTAGCGCCAAGAACGACGAGTGTCGGTCGCGACGTCTGCTGCTGCACGCATGAGCCAGAACGGAGCGATGAGCCCGTAGACGAGCATGTACGCGAGGATGCCCAAGCCGATGCTGCCAGGGGTGTGAGAGATGCGTCGGCCGACGATCATGAAGAGGATGCTGCCGATAAGCGCTACGACCGCGAAGAGCGCGAAGAGGGAGACGGGAGCGTAGAACCATTCGACCGGGCCGAAGCGAGGGATGAAGGTAGAGAGCGTATAGAGAAGGGGAACGCCGCTTGTGATCGCATACGTATCAAAGAGCTGGAGACCTGCCTGGAAGATCACGAGGAAGAACATTCCGATGCCTCCGATGATGGCGAGGAAGCCGAGCGGGAGGACGAGCATGCCGAGCGCGCCGTACTTTGGATTACCGACGAGATCGCGGTAATCGTAGAGCATGTTGCGCAGGAATCCGGTCGTCCAGCGCACGCGCTGCTTGAGAAGGGCAGGGACGGTCTTCGGAGCCTTCGTGAATACGCGCGCGCCCGGAGCGTTCTCGATGATGAGTCCTGCGCGCTGCATGCGCAGCGCCATCTCCATGTCCTCGGTGTTATGCCCGCTGCGGAAGCCGCCCAAGGAAACGAGTGCATCGCGGCGGTAGAGCGAGAACGGGCCAGGCGTCACGTAGAGGCCGTTGATAGAAGCGAGGATATGGCGGAGCGCGATGCCGAGGATGTACTCGGCATTCTGCATGCGTTCGAGGATGCTCTTCGCATTGTGGACGGACATCGCCGCGGTAGAGGCGCCAACCTTCGGGTCATCGAATGAGGAAATCATCTCTTTGAGTGCATTGGCTTCTACGAAGGAATCGGCGTCAAGGCAGCCGACGAGTTCCGCTTCGGGGGCCGCAGCGATACCTGCATTGAGAGCTGTGTCCTTTCCGCCGTTCTCCTTGTGGATCACCGTAACCTGCGGATGCGTACGGTACGCGTCCATGACCGCGCCTGTGTTGTCGGTCGAGCCGTCGTTGACGAGGATGATGCGCAGCTGGTCAGGCGGGTACTCTAATTTGATCAAGGAGTCGATAGTGCCGCCAACGGTGTTCTCCTCGTTGTAGCAGGGGACCACCATAGCGACCACCGGAGTGCGGGTCGAGATCTCGCGAGCACGAGCCGCACGAGCAGGCCTTGAGAGGAAGGTCACGAGCAAAAAGGCCTCGAAATAGATAGCCGCAAAGAGAAACGGATACGCGAGTATCGTTAGGTCCATATGCCGTAAATTCCTCCTGAGTATAGCAAATTCAGCCCTCTTTTCCTACCGTATGGTCGCGCTGCAGACCTCGCCCGTTCGCGCTTCAAGCGTCTTATGAAGCACGTCTATTTCCTCGTTGGTGAGGGTTCTCTCGATGCTTCGGTAGGTTACGCGGTAGGCGTAGCTGACCTTGCCCTCGCCGAACTTCTCGGCATTTTCATACGTGTCGAGCAGCCCGACTTCCTCCACCAATTCACCGGCGACATCGCGCACCAGGTCGAAGTAATCGTTGACGACAAAGCCCTTGTCGACGATGAAGGAGATATCTCGGACAATCGGAGGGTACTTGCTTACCTGGCTGAACTCGCGACCAAGCACGAGCTGCTTTCGTACGCGCTCGTCGTCTGACCACAGAAGGCGGATGTCAGGCAACTTCATGCTGATAATCGCGAGGCGCTCGAGCCCGAAGCCGAACGCCCATCCGTTGTAACCTTCGATGCCCATGTTCTTGAGCACGCTCTTCTTGATCATTCCGCTGCCGAGAATCTCTACCCACTCTCCGTTCACCTTCACTTCTACTTCGAGCGACGGGTCGGTATAGGGGAATGTGTCCTCGTTGAAGCGGTATTCGGTCTCTGGGCCGAAGATAGAGACGACGACTTCCGAGAGCACACGCTTCAGTTCTTCGACGGGAAGCGTGCCCTGGCTGTCCGGGATGATCTTCCAGCCGTCCACCTGGTGGAAGATGTTCATGTGGCGGCGATCGATCTCGTCCTTGCGGTACACCTTGCCATAGCAGAGCGCGCCGAGCGTCTCACCTTTCTGCGCACGCGCCTGCACCTCCGGATGATTGAGATAGTAATACCAGGAGACGGTGTTGTGCGTGCGGAGGATGTTCGTGTCATCTACGTAGTAGGTGTCGGAGGTGCTGCGAGCAGGGTGTTCGGCAGGGAAGTCAAAGAGGTCGAACGAAACATCTGCCGGTACGATCTCCGGTATCTCGATATCATCGAGTCCCACGAGGGAAGGCACTTTCTTCACGCGCTCGATGATCTCGTGGAGTGGGCTTCCCGGCGTGCGGGAGAGGTCGGCCATACCCAGGTATCGGCGGATACGGGCGGCCTCCACGTCCGTGCGCGCCTCGACGCTATTCCTGAGGCGTATCTCGTCGTCCTTGGGGATCGTTATGTCCATAGATAGGCCAAGTGTAGTGAACAGCGACCTGTTTCGCAACTTGGGAGGCTGTGCCTAGGTAGTAATTGCTGAAAGGTACGCTAGAATACCGAGACTCATTACATGAACTGCAACCGTATCGCCATCGTCACCGATGCCTACTTCCCACAGATAAGTGGGGTAGCCACGACCATAGAGGCCACCAAGAAGGAGCTGGAGAAGCAGGGACATGTCGTGAAGGTCATCTCTCCCGCGGACTTCAACTTCAAGATACCTGCTCCGACGTATCCTGAAATCAAGCTGGTGCTTTTCCCGTACAAGAAACTCTCGCAGATTCTCGATGAGTTCAAGCCGGACTCCCTTCATGTTTCAGTCGAAGGACCGCTGGGTCTCGCGAGCCGCAAGTACGCGAAGAAGCGCCACATGCAGTACACGACTGCGTACCATACTCGCTTCCCGGAATACGTACATTGCCGCACGGGCATCCCGACCGATTGGATTTATATATACGCACGCTGGTTCCACAACGGCCCCGCAAAGGTCATGGTCGCTGCAGAGTCATTGCGTAAGGAGCTCGATGGTCACGGCTTCAAGAACCTGGTCATCTGGCATCGCGGCGTCGATAGCGAGACCTTCAGTCCCGAGAATCCGATGCCGCTTCCAGAAGAACGTCCGATCTTCATGTACATGGGACGCGTCGCGACCGAGAAGAACCTGGATGCGTTCCTCTCCCTCGATCTCCCTGGCACCAAGTACATCGTCGGCGATGGTCCTGCCAAGAAGTCGCTGGAGAAGAAATACCCGAAGGCCGTCTTCACAGGCTACAAGTTCGGCAAAGAACTCGCGCGCTATGTCGCAGCAGCGGACGTCTTCGTGTTCCCGTCGCTTACCGATACGCTCGGTCTCGTGATGCTCGAAGCGAACGCCTGCGGCGTCCCGGTCGCGACCTTCCCATCCCAGGCATCGTCTTCGGTCATCAAGGAAGGGGAGAACGGGATCGTTTCGAGCGACCTCAAGGATGCGTGCCTTCGCGCACTCAAACTCTCTCGCGAGCGCGTACGCCAAATCGCGCTTGAAGGCGGATGGAAGGAGCCGACGGATTTGTTCCTCCAGAACTTAGTTCCGGTCAAGAAAGGAGCTACACAAACATGCTAGAGAACGAACCAACAAAAGAAAAGGAAACCCCTTCAAGGAGATACCTGTCGACGAGTTTTTCGATAAGCTTCGCGTAGTGACTACCATGCACGAAGGGAAGTCTGCAGGAGAGATGCCACCCTATTTTTATAGCCGAGTCCGTGTGACGTTCGCGATTGACCACAATGGTGTCCATCCTCAACTTCCGGCTGGACCTGATAAAGAGAATCTTACTAACAATGTGCTAGAGACAGGCGTCGTCGAGGGTGACGCGTATACGCTTGAATTTGGCACCTTCTTTTACGCTTCCGATTCGGTCGCTGCCGAAGAGGGAACTAGCGGGAAGGCCCTCGAGGCCCTACAAATCGGCAAGAAACCCTTCGGTAGTTTGCATGATCACCTTGGCGGAGGAATAGTGGACCCTGCCTCGATACCTCAAGAACTGATTACGAAAATAGAAGTAGTTGTCGCTCCTGAAAAAACCAGGAAAGGGTGGTAGCCACCGGTACGCAAACGCCCTCGTGGAAGGGGTTGTTTTATGCTATACTCGAAGGAACAAAAACGGCGTAGAACATGGCTAAAAGCACGAAAAAAGAAGTGAAGAAACGCGGCGCTACAGGCGCCGCTCCCGCTGCAAAAGGGAACGCGTACGATGCGTCTTCGATCACCGTCCTTGAGGGTCTGGATCCGGTCCGCAAGCGACCGGGCATGTACATCGGGACCACGGGTCCTGACGGTCTTCACCACCTCATCTGGGAGGTGTTCGACAACTCTCGTGACGAAGCGATGGGTGGGTTCGCAAACGATATAGAAGTCGCTCTTCTTCCGAACAACCGCATTCGTGTCGTCGATAACGGTCGCGGTATCCCAGTAGACAAGCACCCGATGACGAAGGTCTCAGCGCTCGAGACCATCATGACGACGCTGCACGCCGGAGGTAAGTTCGGTGGCGAAGCGTCAGGCTACAAAGTGTCAGGAGGTCTCCACGGCGTCGGCGTATCAGTCGTCAACGCGCTTTCCATCTGGTGCCGCGCTGAAGTACACCGCGATGGTGCGATGCACGCGCAGGAGTACAAGATAGGAAAGGCAGCGAGCCCGGTCAAAAAGATCGGCGCTTCAGATAACACAGGAACGATCATCTCGTTTGAGGCGGACGCTACCATCTTCCAGGAGGTTAAGTACGATTGGGCACGCATCGTCGCTCATCTCCGCCAGCAGGCGTACCTCGTGAAGGGGACGCGTATCACCGTCATCGACGCTCGTGCGATGAGCAAGGTCGATGATGCAGACACGTTCTATCTCCGCGAGCTAGGCCTTGAAGTCCCTTCGATGACCTTCTACTTCGAAGGGGGTCTCCGCTCACTCGTTTCTTTTTATAATCAGCATCAGACCCTCGGGCACAAGAATATTTTCTACGTCGATGCCGAGAAGGACGGCGTCGCTGTTGAGGTAGCGCTGCAGTACACCGACGACATCACACCTCGTCTGATGGCGTTTGCTAACAACATCTACAATCCCGAGCACGGAACGCACGTGACTGGCTTCAAGACCGCGCTTACACGTACCCTGAACTCGTACGGACGTTCAGCAAGCATCCTCAAGGAGAGCGAGGAAAATTTCACAGGAGACGATGTACTTGAAGGCATCACCGCAGTTATCTCGGTCAAGATGCCGGAGATTCAGTTCGAAGGACAGACCAAAGGTAAACTCGGCTCCGTCGAGGCTCGTGGCGCCGTAGAAGCCGTCTTCGGCGAAGCATTCTCTGCGTTCCTCGAGGAGAATCCTGACGACGGTCGCTCGATTGTGAACAAGGTGCTGCTCGCCCTCAAGGCTCGCAAGGCGGCGAAGGCGGCGAAGGACTCTGTCTTGCGAAAGGGAGCGCTCGAAGGCATGACCCTTCCGGGCAAGTTGGCAGATTGTCAGACCAAGGATGCGTCGGAGTCGGAACTCTTCATCGTGGAGGGAGACTCTGCAGGAGGCACGGCCAAGACCGGCCGCGATCGCCGTACCCAGGCTATCCTTCCGCTTCGCGGAAAAATCCTCAACATCGAGCGCGCGCGTCTCGATAAGATGCTCGCCTCAGAGCAGATCAAGAACCTCGTCATCGCGCTTGGCACCGCTATCGGCGACGTATTCGACATCACCAAACTCCGCTATCACAAAGTGATCATCGCCACCGACGCCGACGTGGACGGCGCACACATCCGTACGCTTATCCTCACCCTTTTGTACCGCCATTTCCGCGCCATCATCGATGGCGGCTTTATCTACATCGCGCAGCCACCTCTCTACAAGCTCCGTCGCGGCAAAGAAGTCTATTACGCCTACACCGACGAAGAGAAGAACAAGATAGTAGGGAAGGACGCCCAGACCATAGAGGAAGCTAACGCTGCAGGCGCAGAAGACGAAGAGACAGAGGAGGCCGAAGAGGAGGAGGGTGCGAAAGCGAAGACCAAGAAGGTCGCCAAGTTCTCTATCCAGCGCTACAAGGGTCTCGGAGAGATGAATGCGTCCGAGCTCTGGGAGACGACCATGGACCCATCCAAGCGCGTCCTGAAGCGTATCGGCGTTGAGGACGCTGCTGAGGCGGACCGCATCTTTGATGTGCTCATGGGCAACGACGTTCCGAGTCGCAAGTCCTTCATCCAGAGCAACGCGAAACTCGCGAATATCGACGTATAGACCGGTGCTACACTTATACGATGACGGCCGAAGGTCCGGATAAGTCGAAGAGTCAGGATGCAGCGACGCTCATTGAGGCGCGCCAATCGTCTGTTTCCATTCCTGAAGTACTCGTACCCGTCGAGGAGTATCAAAGCGTGTTCGGTCTGCTACCTGAAGCAAGGGAGCGGCTCAACAATCTCCTCGAGCAGTCTGAGGGGAAATCCGGGAAGATCATCTTCCGATGGGCGGATGGCCAAGAAGAAGTGCATACGATTATACGTAAATTCAAGGCAGAATGAGTTAGCAAAACGCCCGCGATCTTTGGTCGCGGGCGTTGTAGGCAAGGTAAAGACTTAGCGCTCGACGTCGATCGTCGTCTTGTCGTCGTTATTGCGCTCGTTCGATTCGTTCACATTGTCGTTGTGGTCCACCTCGATCTCGATAGGGCGGTTGTTGCCGGTATCCGGATCATCAAAGCCGATGGTGTAGGTTTTGGAGGCTCCTGGCATAAGGGAGGGCTGCCAGCCGGAGGTATAGACGTCATCATCATTGTCCTGCGTAGGAAGTTCTGCACGGAAGCGCCAGAGGCCAGAGGCGTTGGTGCCGATGTTGCGTACGATAAAGCGGAAGGCGCCGGCTTCGCCATCAGGAACTTCGTTGTCCTTGCGGAACGAGGAAGCGGAGTTAGTGCGGAGGTAGCCGACCTCGAGAATCTCGACGGTGAGGTCAGGCAGGCCGTAGAGGCGTGGCTGATTCGTGTAGGTGTACGTCGTCGTTGGGTAGCGAACGATGTTAGGGCCGCCAGTCGATTGGGTAGTGGGGGTGGTCGTTGCAGCAGGAGTACCAGATGGCGTCGAGGTTGCAGGCACTGGAACGAATACCGTTACCGTCGTGGTCGCCGTGCGAGTGCTAGTTGAGGTTGCCGTTGGCTCGTTTGTTGGGTCAGACGAAAGATACACCGCAGAGGTGAGGCGGGAGATAGTTTCCGGTACGAAACGCGCGCCGTAGATGGCGAGCATGATGCCGAGGAAGATAAGGCCGAGGAAGCCGACGACGGCGAGACCGTTAACGGCTGCGCGCTTCGCCTTCTCCTGCACTGCCTGGTGGCCTTCAGGTGCCTGATGAGAGGTATCCATAGATGTTTCGTAGGTTAGCACATAGGTGTAATTTGTCAAGTAGACCGCTGGACCTATCCACATGGCTAGGTTGACAACACTATATTTTATGCGTATAATGCAAATTATCTTATGGCTTCTCTCGTCAAACGAGTACTGAAAGCCGCGCGCCGCGCGTACACGAAGAAGTTCACCTTCGTCGGCGTGTACTTCCTCGTCTTCTTTTTCGGACTGGTCATGCTCCAAGAGCTAGGTGTTGCTCCGTATCAGCTAATAGCAGTCGCAGAAGACCGCGCGCCGTTGCCTCAACAGGTCGGCGAGCACATCAGCGTCCCGCAAGCAGCGATAGGGCAGATGCCCAAGAAGATCGAAATCCCGAAAGTCGGCATCGAGGCATCAGTCGAGAACCCGGAGACGACCGATATCGCGGCTCTCGATGAGGCGCTGCTTTCCGGAACGGTCCGCTACCCGACCTCCGCTCGCCTGGGGGAGGACGGAAACGTGGTCATCTTCGGGCATTCGAGCCACCTGCCGGTGGTGCACAATCAGGCGTTCAAGGCATTTAACGATATTGAGAAACTCGTGGAAGGCGACGCCATCATCGTGACGGCGGAGAAATACCGCTATATCTACGCGGTGGAGACCGTGGTTGAGGCGGACGCTGAAACTGACCTCATTCCTCTTCAGGTGGAGGGGTCAAAACTGACGCTTTCGACCTGTGACACCTTCCGGGCTAAGAGTGCCCGGTTCGTGGTGACGGCGACGCTGGTCCTCACAGAAGCCATTTGACGGCTACAGGAGGAGTGTAATAATTAGAATCTAAACCTAACAACAATCTTATGAGCGGAGGATCACATGGTGAAGGAGGATCGAACCCGGGCCGATGGTCTGAAACAAATACCGTACGTTCGGGTCCTAAAGGAGAGCCTACCAGCGACTAAATAGGGCTCTAGAAGACAGAAAACCGGTCCAAGGCTCCTTGGGCCGGTTTTCTCGTACCCCCTTGACAAGTATTATACTGTGTGGTAGGATAGTTTTATTCTATGGAGGAATCCGTAGGGGCGGCCAAAGGGCCATTACTTACTACATTACAAAAATTGCTATGAAAACCATGCAAAACCGCGTACTTTCTGGTGTTGTAGCACTTCTCGTGCCTGTCATTATCAGCGTGATGGTCCTCCATCCTTCAGCCGCTTTGGCAGACGGAAGGGAGCCTCAGATCTCGTGGGGCTCAGCGCCATCGGCTACCTACGGGTTCAAGCCAGTGTCCAAGCCTGTCTATACCTCTAAGCCAGTGTACAAGCCTGTCTATACCTCTAAGCCAGTGTACAAGCCTGTCTATACCTCTAAGCCAGTGTACAAGCCGAGCTACTATACGACCTCGTCTTGCTACTCTTGCGGTGGATACAGCTCGTACGGCTACGCCCCTTCAGCCTCACAAGCAGCCCTCCTCTCTCTCAACTTCAACGACAACGATAACGACAACTCGAACGTCAACAACAACACGAACAACAACATCATCACGATCGGCAGCACTAGCAACGACGATGACGACGATGACGACAATAACAACAACGATAACGACGAGCCGATCTGCGAACTTGATGTCTCTGACACCAGCGTGGATGAAGGTGACCGCGTGACGCTTGAATGGGAGACCGAAGACGCTGTCTACGCTTCCATCAACAACGGTATCGGACGTGTTGACGAGGACGGTGGTTCTGAGCGCGTCGAGATTGACGGCGACACGACCTTCCGCATGACCGTTCGCGATAACGATGGTGACGAGGATTCCTGTTCGGTAACGGTCCGTGTTGATGACGAGAACAACTTCTCGAACATCATCATCGACGATGAGCCTATCCAGGGAACCTACAGCAACGTCTACCTCTCTGACATCCCGTATACAGGTCTTGAGGCAGGTCCGTACGCTTGGGCAAACTACGCAGCGTTCGCAGGCCTCGCGGCCGCAGGTGGATACGTCATCTTCTTCATGGGCCTCCCGTTTGCTCTTCGCCGCGTCGGTGCACTTAGCGCGGAGGTAGAGACGGAGCTCGCTGAGGAAGAGGGTACCAACCCGGTCATGCAGTCCACGATGACGATGCCGGTAGCAGTCGCAACGACCTCAAGCGCAGCGTTCATCGCCCAGTCAGATATCTCGGAGTTCGTTTCAGCCCTCGTTTCGGCTGACAACGAGACCGCTTCTGACATCCTTGAGAACGCGACGAAGAATGGTGCAAGCGCTTCAGTGTTCCTCAACCGCGCTAGCGCCATCCTTCGCTCCGGTGCTCTTGCAGCAGATACTGACGCTTCCGTCATAGAGATGCTCACCAGCTCTCTTGAGACGGCAGCAAAGGCTCGCGCCTAAGCAGTCTCTCTAGAAAACACCCCGCACACGTGCGGGGTGTTTTCTTTTTATCCTAGGGGTACAATGGTCTGACTATGAGCGGAATCGTTCTTTATTGGATCGTGCTAGTGGTCTGGGCGGCGGTCGTAACGTACTTCGTCGTCTTCGATCTCATGCCCATGCTCACGGGGAAGTGGCATCCGAAGAAGGGGTCGCACAAGGCTGCGCACGATCACCAGGAGCCTGCACCGGAGGCTCCTCCTGGCTATTCCGTCTACGACGGGTTCCGATCATTTGCAGATAAGGAGGGGCACCTCACGTCCGAGGACATCGTGAAAGGCCTCGCACGAGAAGAGAAAACCTAAGACCGAGCCTTAATCTCCTCGACGGCGCGGGCAGCGAATGCTTCGACGCTCATGGCATCTAGCTTGCCCTCCTTGTGGCTCTCGACCGAGACGGTCTTAGCCTCTACCTCAGCGTCCCCGACCACCAATAGATAGGGCACCTTATCTCCCTTGCCGTTACGGATCTTTTTGCCGAGCGATTCATTAGCGACGTCTGCCTCTGCGCGGATGCCAGAAGCCTTGAGGGCGGCCCGTACCTCTTCTGCGTAGGCTGCGTGCTTTTCTGATACCGGGAGGATGCGCACCTGTATCGGGGCGAGCCAGAGTGGGAAGGCGCCTGCGTAGTGCTCGATCAAAATGCCCATGAACCGGTCTGGAGAGCCGACGAGTGCGCGATGGATCATCGTCGGAGTCTTCTTGCTACCGTCTTCGGTGATGTATTCCAGTTCAAAGCGGGCGGGCTGGTTGAAGTCCAGCTGAATGGTCGAAATCTGCCATTCGCGTCCGAGTGCGTCGACGGCCATGATGTCGATCTTAGGCCCGTAGAACGCCGCTTCTCCCGTCGCTTCCTTGTGAGGGATGTTCTTCTCTTTGAGAAGGCCGCGCATGATGGCTTGCGACTTCTCCCAGACGTCGTCAGTGCCGAGGTACTTCTCGCGTTTCTCCGGGTCCCACAATGACAAGCGCATCCAGTAATCGATCTTGTAGACAACGAGCGCTTTTTGAATTGCCTTGAGGACGTTGCTGATCTCACTCTCTACCTGATCCTCGCGGCAGAAGATGTGGCCATCGTCTTGAGCGAAGGCTCGAAGGCGGGTGAGGCCGGACATCTCTCCTGGGCGCTCATCGCGGTAGAGGACCGCGAAGTCTGAGTAGCGGATAGGGAGGTCGCGATAACTTCGCAGCTCGCTGGCGTAAATCTGCGTGTGCTGTGGGCAGTTCATCGGTTTGAGGAACATCTCGTCCTCCACGTACTGGCTCTTTGCCTGGAGCATGTCTTCCTTGTACTGATCATAGTGGCCGGAGATCTTGAAGAGTTCGCCCTTGTTGATGTTGGGTGTGTGTACTTCGCCGAACCCAAGTTCCTCGTTCAATTCTCTCGAGAATCGGATGATTTCGGAGCGGATGATGTTCCCCTTGGGGGTGAACAAAGGCATGCCCGAGCCCACAAGATCAGAGAACACCAGGAGGCCTTGCTCACGCGCAATCTTGCGATGGTCGCGTTTCTTCGCCTCTTCGCGAAGGTTGATATATGAATCGAGCTCTTCTTTGGTATCAAAAGCAAGCCCGTAGATGCGGGTGAGCATCGGGTTCTTTTCGTCTCCTCGCCAATAGGCTCCTGCAACTCGGTCTAGCTTGAAGGAATCAAGCGAGATCTCTTTGGCAGGATTGTCAGCGTGCCCTCCGCGGCAGAGGTCAGAATATTCGCCGGACTTGTAGAAGGTAAGGGTCTGGCCTTCCTTGGAGAATTCATCAATCAGCTCGTGCTTGTAGGGGTTTCCGGGATACTCAGCCTTTGCTTCTTCAGGCGAGCGCTCAGAGCGTTCGAAGGACTTCCAGGAAGGGAGGAGGCGACGCATCTCTTTCTCAATCTTCGGCAACTCTTTCTCAAGCAGGGGTTCCGAGAACTCGAAGTCGAAATAGAAGCCGTTATCGATAGCCGGTCCGATGGTGCGCTTTGCATCCGGGCGCAGTTTGAGGACCGCTGCGGCGAGCAAATGGGCGAGCGTGTGGCGTTTGTATTCGAGTTCTTGGGTCATGTTCCGTAAGTATAGTAGATAAAAAATCCCCCGCTGGCTGGCGGGGATTATTGAGGTAGACCACCGCCGAGCAGATTAGTGCGTCGTGGTAGTGGTCGTTAGGATCATGAAGCCAAGTATAGACTGGGGGTTTCTGTTGTCAAAGGGCGCCAGTGGTAGACTTTCTGCATGTCTGAAGACCCGAAGCCCTATTCGCCGATCGAGAAGAAGCGTTCATCACGAAGGGAGCGGGTAGTAGCAGTGCCCGAATGGTGGAGAGAGCGGCCGGCCCACGCGCTTAGTAAGGAGTACATGGGCTTCGAGCTTGAGGTCGCCCGAGTCATCGCACAGAAGACGGGGCTCTCGCTCACGGAAGCGGGAAAACAATTCACTAGTTACATACGTGCTTCCGTTCTCTATGATGGTGGCAAAGTGTTCGAGGGTACGTCTGACAGCACGGAGATAGTAGGGAGGCTGCACAGGAATCTCAGTCGGCTCAATAGAACAGATGGCGGCGAGTACCATCCGCGCGAGAGCAATCAGTACGGATGCTTCAGTTATGAATACGTACCGACATTGAAGATGGTGCGCATCCATTTTCAGAATCGTGAGTCCGATGAGGAAGGGCCGCTTACGAGCGAAAAGATCGAGCGTCGCCAGAAGGAACTTCATGATTTGTTTACCGCTGTTAAGCGGAATCATCCTGAGGTAGATACGGTCGTTGGCGGGTCTTGGCTCTATAACCTTGAGGCGTACCGGCGACTCTTCCCAGAGAGCTACCTGAGCGCTCCTGAAGGCGACCCGAGCACGCGTTCGCTCACGATTGGGTATGGGGTGTATGGGCAGTTTCTCGATGATCAGCTCGAACTCAAGCGCGATCTCGCGAAATGGTTTCTCACGAGCCTCAAGTCACTCGATCACATCGACGTCGAATCCGTCCAGAGCGTGTTGCCCTACAAACTCCTGCGGGTCGAAGGGCCCGTTGAAGATTTCTACGAGAAGTACGGAGTGTCGTAGAGTAGGTTAGAGAGGCTTCAAATTCTCGATCGCAAGCGTCGTCTCGCCGTTTCGTATAGAGACGTTCCCTTTGACCAGGACGCAGGAGCCTTCCACGAGAGCTGCTACTTGCTCCTTGTAGAGCTTGGGGAAGATGACTGATTCGATGGAATCGGTCTTGTCCTTCAGGCGTACGAAGGACATCTTCTCGCCGCTCTTGGTGAGGATGGTACGGACATCTGCGACCAGCGCTGGCAGTATGACGGCATACCCCTGCACGGGATCCTCCTTAATCTTTGCGACCGTTACGCTGGCTTTGGCCAGGTAGGTCGGATGGGAATCGAGAGGGTGGCCCGAGACGTAGATGCCGAGCAGCTCTTTCTCCCAGGCAAGGCGATCCTTGAGCGAAGTCTTCTTGTCGCTTTCAGGAAGGGTCAGAGCAGGAGCCGCGAACGAGAAAAGTGCGTCCTGGGTCGGGGCGCTCGTCGCGTCACGATTGAACGCAAGCAGAGTCTCGATCTGATCGAGTAATTGCGCGCGCTCCCCGAAGCGGTCCAAGGCTCCGCACTTGATAAGGGACTCAAGAGATTTGCGGTTGAGGTTCCGGTTGCCGATGCGCACCAAGAAATCCGAAAGGGAAGCGAAGGGGCCGCTCTTGCTGCGCTCCGCGATGATCGCCTCGGAGATGCCTTCTCCGAAGTTCTTGATAGAGGAGAGCCCGAAACGGATGGTGTCTTTCTCTTCTCCGACGACCGTGAACGCGGCCCCGCTCTCGTTCACGTCTGGCGGGAGCACGTGGATCTTCATGCGTTCGCACTCACCAATCATGGTTGCGATCTGATCGGTGTCGCCGCTATCGGCGGTCAGCACTGCCGCCATATATTCGGCCGGGTAGTGCGCCTTCATGTACGCGGTCTGATAGGCGACTTTGCCGTAGGAAGCCGCGTGCGCCTTGTTGAATCCGTAGGCAGCGAACGGCTCGATCAGTTTCCAAAGTTTCTCCCCGTTCTCTTTAGAGAGTTTCCCGTGATTCATGAACCCTGCGATCAGTTTTTCCTTCTGCGCTTCCATCTGCTCCGGGATTTTCTTACCCATCGCTTTGCGCAGCGCGTCTGCTTCGAGCCATGAATAGCCGCCTAAGGTGACGGCGATCAAGAGCACGTCGTCTTGATACGCGACGACGCCATGGGATTGCCCGAGGATCTGCTCGAGCCTCGGATCGAGATAGCGGACCAGTTTCGGGTTCTTCTTGCGCTCGATATAGGACGGAATCGATTCCATCGGGCCCGGGCGGTACAGCGCCACCATGGCGTTGATGTCATGGATGGTCGTGGGTCGCAGTTCTTTGAGATATCGCGTCATGCCCGAACCTGCCAGCTGGAACAATCCTTCAGTCTCGCCGCGAGCGAGCATGGCGAAGGTCTTCGCGTCATCAAGCGGGATGGTCTCGATATCAATCCACGTGTCACGCGCCTGCTTCACGCGTTCGACCGAGTCAGCGAGGATGGCGAGGTTCTTGATGCCGAGGAAGTCGAACTTCAGGAGTCCTACGCCGCCGTACTCATCCGTGATGGAATACATGTCGTACTGGGTAATCAAGGCCCCGCTCCCGTCCTCGCTCTTAGGGTCGTACTGAAGCGGCGCCCATTCAACCAGCGGGGAAGGCGCGATGACCACTCCTGCCGCGTGCACGCCCACGTGCCGGACGCATCCTTCGATGCGACGGGCGAGGTCTATCACTTCGCGAGAATCTTCGTCCTCGTCATAGAGCGACTTCAGGTCTTCCTCGAGCGTCATCGCTCGATCAATGGTCATAGGGAAGCCTTGGGCGCCAAGCGGGATGAGTTTCGCTATGCGATCCCCGGTGCCGTAGGAGTGACCGAGTGCACGCGATACGTCGCGAACGGCGGCTCTCGCCATCATGGTCCCGAAGGTGCCAATCTGCGCGACGCGGTCGGCCCCGTATTTGCGCTTGGCGTATGCGATCACTTCGCCACGGCGGTTATCAGCGAAGTCCATATCGATATCAGGAGCCTTCGGACGTTCAGGGTTCAAGAAGCGCTCAAAAGGCAGCTTGTAGAACATCGGGTCGACGTTGGTGACACCGATGAGATACGAGACCAGTGACCCTCCTGCTGAGCCTCTCGTCGTCGTCAGGATGCCTTCTTTCTTCGCAAACGTGAGGAGGTCAGAGACGATAAGGAAGTACGGAGCGAATGCTTTGTCCGCGATGATCTTCAGCTCGTACTCGATACGCGTCTCTACTTCCGCGGTCAGTTCCATCCCGCGCTGCGAAAGCCCTGCGTATGCCTTGGCTTTCAGTTCTTCGTCATGTGACTTTCCGCTCTCAACCTCAAACTTAGGGAACACCCATTCGCCAAGCGTGAAGGAAAGAGTGCAGCGCTCTGCGATCTCGCCGCTTCGGTCCACTGCGCCCGGCATATCCTTGAACCACTCTCTCATCTGTTTCTCTCCGACGAAGGAAAAGTCCTCGTCCTCGTTGTAGCCTTTCTCGCCGTGCTGGATGCGGCGCAATACAGCAGTTGCTTCACGGTCGTCCGGATTGATGTAGTAGACGTCATGCTGTGCGACTAACGGCACGCCTGAAGACTCAGAGAGTTTAGCTAGTTCTTTCATCCTCGCCTCGTGTCCTTCGACTTTCGGGTGGTGGGTGATCTCAAGGAAGACGTTGTTTGTCCCGAAGATGCTCTGGTATTCGGCCAGTGCAGCGGCTGCTCCTTTTCTATCTCCAGCTGCGACCGCTTGTACGACGTCTCCGGAGAACGAAGGGATGAGCGCGATCAATCCTTTGGCATGTTCCTTGAGCAGTTCCTTATCCATGCGCGGACGATCGAACAGTCCTTCGGTGAACGATTTAGTAACCAGCGCGAGCAGGTTCCTGTAGCCCTCCATATTTTCTGCGAGCAGTACCAGACGAAAGCGCTTCTCGTCGCGGTTCTTATCATGCCGGGAAAAGGGAGTCACGTACGCGTCGACGCCGAGAATCGGCTTGATGCCGGCCTTGGTCGCTTCCTTATAGAAATCGATAGCGCCGTGCAGGTTTCCGGCGTCGGTCAGCGCGAGGGCCGGCATCCCGTCTTTCGTAGCTGCTTCTACCAGCTCATTTACTTTCGGCAACGCCTGCAAGAAGGAATAGTGGCTATGGGTATGGAGGTGGACGAACCGGCTCATGCTCGACAGTATACTATTGCGATATGGCATTCGTCCTTGGCGTCGATGAGGCAGGCCGCGGCCCTCTAGCAGGGCCTGTGGCAGTTGGCGTGGTCTTGATAGACGAAGGCTTCGACCTCTTAGCCGCCTTTCCGGGACTCAATGACTCCAAGCAACTTTCCGAGAAGAAGAGGGAAGTGCTCTTCGAGCTTCTGCTGGCCGCAGAGAAAGCCGGAGACGTCCGGTTCTGCGTGAAGTCCGTCAACGCAGAAGTAATAGACAAGGTTGGCATATCCAAAGCAGTACTCAGTTCAGTACACTCGGGTATCCGTACGCTCGCGCCAGAGCCAGAGGGCGTCCATATATATCTAGACGGCCTTCTGCATGCTCCCGAGGAATATACGCAGGAAACGGTGGTGCACGGGGATTCGATCGTTCCTGCCATCATGCTCGCCTCGGTGGCGGCCAAGGTGTCCCGGGACCGCTTCATGGTCCGCCTGTCAGAGGAGTATCCCGAGTACGGGTTCGAGAAGCACAAGGGGTACGGCACCAAGGCGCACCAGGAGGCCATACGGGCACATGGCCTGTGCGCCCTGCATCGCCGTTCCTTCTGCCGTGCTTTTGCATAAAACGGGGTAATACGGTAAGGTAGCGCCTATGTCCATACGAATGCGCCACACGAGCTCCCACACGAAGAATCGTCGGAGCCACCATGCCTTGAAGAACAAGAAGATCGTCGTTGACAAGGAGAGCGGCAACCTTCGCCTGCCTCACCGCATCGATGAGAAGACCGGCATGTATAGAGGCAAGCTGATTGTCCCAGCCAAGGTGAAGAAGGAGAAGAAAGACTACAAGAAGGCTGACCTCGTCGGTCCGGCTGAAGGCCACGCTCACCTTGAGAAGGAGGAGAAAGAGAAGGTCAAGAAGCCAGGGCTCCTCGGTCGCATGACCCAGGGTCGCGCAAAGGCTCGTTCAGGAATGGGAGGAGGAGTGTAAGTTTTTCACATCACTGTGTTTTTGACGCCCGCGGCATGTCCGCGGGCGTGTGCTATCCTTTTTGATAGTTCTTTCTATATATGGCCAACCGGCATCTCGCGCGTTCTCTCGTCTTACAGACCCTCTTTGAGTGGGACACGGCGAACATACCTGATACCGAAGTGTCCGCCATCCTCGACCGCAACACGCGCGAGTTCGGGGGAGACGACACTGATGGCCTGTTTATGGAACATCTCCTCGACGGAGTTCTCGCCAAGCGCGACGACCTCGATCTCATCATAGTGAAAGCAGCTCCTGATTGGCCGCTTGATCGCATCGCGCCTATCGACCGTAACATCCTGCGTTTGGGGCTCTACGAGCTTCTGTTCGCTGACCGCTCGCAGGTGCCGCCGAAAGTCGCGATCAACGAAGCCATCGAGCTCGCCAAGATCTTCGGCGGAGACTCTTCAGGACGATTCATCAACGGCGTACTCGGCGCCGTCTACAAGGAGATGGGCGAGCCCGGGAAGGGAGACTCGAGCGCTAAGAAGATCGAGCGCATCGACGTGAAGAACCTTCCGCTCGAGCGTCTTGCAGGCGCCATCGTCTATGCTGAGCACGAGAATCAATGCTATGTCGCGCTGGTGCACGATGTCTTCGGTCGTTGGACCTTGTCCAAAGGACACATCGAGGATGACCCGAGCCCAGAAGAAGGGGTCGCTCGCGTCGTCAAAGAGGAGCTGGGTCTCGAGGTAGAGGTGGAGGACATGGTGGGAGAGAACGAATACGTCGCCTCACATCCCGAGAAAGGGAAGGTGCGTAAGCACGTCTATTTCTTCTTGGTCAAAGCCGAGTTCGCCAAATTGGTCCTCAAGCAAAGCGGGGGTCTCGATGACGCACGCTGGTTCAGGCTCCCGGATATCAGGGCCCTTAACTTCTATGACGACATGCTTCCCATCGTTACGGCTGCCGTCCAGAAACTCCTCGACAAGGCGCGGAAGTGATACTCTAGCCCTATGGATTTCAGTGCTGCCGCAGAAAAACTAGACCTCTCCTTCAAGAGCCTCGAATTGCTCGAGGAGGCTTTGACGCATCGCTCCTACCTCAACGAGAATCGTATGTCCAAGGCGCACAACGAGCGTCTCGAGTTCTTAGGTGACGCAGTGCTTGAACTTGCGACCACGCGCTTTTTATACGACAAGTTCCCGGAGAAGCCGGAAGGGGATCTCACGTCCTACCGTGCGGCACTCGTGAACACGTATTCGATTTCTGAAGTCGCCCAGCAGCTAGGCGTCAATGACATGCTCCTTCTCTCTAAGGGAGAGAAGCGCGATACTGGCCGCGCGCGCCAGATTATCCTCGCTAATGCATTCGAGGCCCTGCTCGGCGCTATCTATCTCGATCAAGGCTACGACGCAGCCGATACGTTCGTACGAAAGCATCTCTTCCCGAAACTAGACTCCGTTCTCAAGGAAAAGTCCTGGCAGGATGCCAAGAGCCGTTTCCAGGAGGCCTCACAGGAAAAGGCAGGCGCGACGCCGCATTATCGGACTATCGATGAGACTGGTCCGGATCACGACCGCCAGTTCACGGTCGGTGCGTTCGTTGGCAGTGAAGAGGTCTCCCGCGGGAAGGGCAAGAGCAAGCAGGAAGCGGAGCAGGATGCCGCGAAGAAGGGGCTGACGAAGAAGGGATGGTGATATGAGCGAGTCACTCTTCAAAAAATTATTGAGAGTGGGCAAAAGTGAGCGAAGGGCCACCAAATCTCTTACAAGAGGAGAGATTAGAGGCCGGCAGGAGACAGGGCAATGGTGGGATTATTTCAGGACTGATATGCGCCACTATCTTACGGGCGCTAAGGAGAAAGCCTCGGGGAATCTTTCTTCGCTGGGAATGGAAATCGCTGAAGTCGGATGGGCAGAGACGTTCCCCGAGCTCCCTATGCTTATAGAGAACGCGGTGGCCGCTGCAAGAGCGCGCGGAAGGAAGGTGGTCATGGTTGACTTGCTTGGAGAAGCAGATGGCGCCTCACTCGGTGCGGATGTGACAGTCTGCCTCGCACTCTCACGACACGTGGAGGACAGTCCTACACACAAGCTGGTCACTGGTAATGCCGTACAAAAAGGACCGCAAAAGGATTTGTTTAAAGTGCTTGATACGGAGGATGGGGATATTGCGTATTGGAACTTTTCTCCGATCGGAGGATTCGCGCCTGAATACGCTGTTGATGGTCCGAAAGAATATACCCCAGAGGAACAATACACGGGCGGGAGATTGCTTGAGCTCTTCGACGGTATCTATGAGCGCGCCCCGTCTCCGAGCGTTGGAAGTATCCAGCTATCAGGGAAAGTCGGGGCAGCCGTCGACATACTCACCCCACATCTTATGAAGGACTTTCTTAGCATGCTTGAGCAGCGAGGAATCAAGCATACCTTTGAGCCCCGCCTGGGCAGGTTGCTCGTCCTGAAATAGCCCGCGCAGTACGGTATAATCCTCACAAATGCTAAAGCGACTTGAAATCGCTGGGTTCAAATCATTCGCGAAGAAGACCGCGCTCGATTTCTCGTCCTCAGTCACTGCCATCGTAGGCCCCAACGGCTCGGGCAAATCGAACGTCGCGGAGGCTTTCCGCTTCGCGCTCGGCGAGCAGAGCATGAAGAGCATGCGTGGGAAGCGTAGTGAGGACCTTATCTGGAGCGGTTCGAACATCACCCCTCGCTCTAATCGCGCCTCGGTCGCAGTCATATTCGATAACAAGAAGCGCATCTTTCCGAAGGTAGATTTCGATGAGGTATCCATCGAGCGCGCAGTCTTCCGCGACGGTGCGAGCGAATACTCGGTCAACGGCTCGAAGGTGCGCCTGCGTGACGTGCAGGAGCTGCTAGCAAGCGCAAACATTGGGGACACCGGGCACCACATCATCTCTCAAGGAGAAGCCGACCGTATCCTCCTTTCTCATCCTCGCGAGCGGCGTGCGATGCTCGAGGACGCGCTTGGGCTCAAGGTATTTGAGTTCAAGAAACAGGAAGCAGAGTGCAAGCTCGAGAAGACCGAAGAGAACGTGAAGCAGGTAGAGGCGCTTCGCAGAGAGATCCTCCCGCACCTCAAATTCCTCGGGAAGCAGGTAGAGAAACTGGAGCGCGCAGAGGATCTGATCCGGGAACTCACCGGATCCTGCCGAGAGTACTTTGCGATAGAAGAGCTCTATATACGTACTGAGAAAGCCGTTTCGACCTCAAGACTCTCTGAAGCCCGCGAACGCCTCGCAACCGCAACTGCAGAACTCGCACCGCTTCAAGACCGCGGGCTTTTGGATAGTGAAGGAGTGAAAAGGGGAGAGGCGGTGCGTGCAGCAGAGCGCGAGCTCGATCGTGCGCTTGCAGAACACTCAATGCTCTCGCGCGAAGTGGGCCGTGTGGAAGGTGCCCTGGATGCCGCTCGCGCTCGCGCCGAAGCAGTAACGCAAGAGCCGTATATAAAGGTGCCGCGAGAGCAGCTTACGACGCTCAGGAGTGAAGTGGAGAAGCAGGCGGACATGCCTGAAGGCGCTGATGCAGGGGCGCTGCGTGCTGCACTCGCTTCCTTGAAGGCTGCGGTTGTCGCGTTCTTCGATCGCTTCGTGCTTCCGGATAGCGATTACTTGGCAGAGGAACAGCGCGCCGTCTACGCGCTAGAAGAGGAGCGTAAAGGACTTGCTGCCAAGGAAGTCGCGCTTGAGGAAGCGTCAGAGAAGGCGCGTCATGCACTCGTACGCGCTCGTGAAGAGGCGGCTGCCTATGAGGAAACAGGGCGCGAGAAGCAGTATCGCGTTTTGGATATGGCTGAGGCAAAAGGAAGAGAAGAAGCAGCGGTACTGAAGGAAGAGAATCGCCAGAAAGAACTTTCCATGCTCGCTGAGGAATTAGATCGCGATCGGGCGGAGGTGCTCGCGCTTGCAGGCGCTGCTGCGCTCTCGTACGCGCCGCTCAACGAACTTCCGCAGGAAGAGCGGAGAGTGCAAGAGGAGCGAAAGCGCTCGATGGAGCGCCTGAAGATTCGAGTGGAGGAAGCAGGAGGAACGGGCGAAGAGGTGCGCACCGAGTTCAAGGACGCAAATGATCGCGAGCAATTCCTCGCTCGGGAACTGGAAGACCTCGCTCGCTCCGCAGTAGGGCTGCGGGAGCTTATCCGTGATCTCGAGCTGGAACTCGACAAGAGTTTCGGAGAAGGACTGAAGCAGGTGAACGAATCGTTCGGAGAGTTCTTCGCACTCATGTTCGGCGGCGGCTCTGCGCGGCTAGTGCTCGAGGAGTTCGATGACGAGCCAGATGAAGACGAGGAAGAGGAACCAGAGGAGGAAGGCGTGAAGAAGGACCGCAAGCCAGGTATCGAGATATCCGTGCATCTTCCTAAGAAGCGCGTACAGGCTTTAATGCAGCTCTCAGGCGGCGAGCGCGCGCTTACTTCGATCGCTCTCATCTTTGCGATGAGCCAGGTGAACCCTCCTCCGTTCCTCATCCTCGACGAGACGGATGCTGCCTTGGATGAGGCGAACTCCCGTCGCTACGGCGATATGATCGAAGCGCTTGCGAAGAAGTCGCAGCTAATCGTCATCACGCACAACCGTGAGACCATGAGCCGGGCAGGTATTTTGTACGGCGTTACGATGGGCGGAGACAGCATTTCAAAACTACTATCAGTTAAATTCGAAGAGGCGGCGCAGGTCGCGAAATAACCTATGGAAAAAAGAACTGGAGGCTGCCACTGCAAGAACGTTCGCTACGAAGTCGAGATAGATCTCTCGCAGGCAGTCATCGAGTGCAACTGCTCCTACTGCGAAGCCAAAGGAACACTCCTCGCCTTCGTCCCAGCAAGCCAGTTCACGCTCGTATCAGGAGAGGACAACCTTACCGAGTACCGGTTCAATACAGGCAAGATTCAGCATCTTTTCTGTAAGACCTGCGGCGTACAGGCATTCGGGAGAGGAGAAGGGAAGGATGGCCCGACGGTCGCTATAAACGTACGCACGATCGATGCTGTCGATCTCGGGGCTTTAACGAGGATGCCGTTTGAAGGGCGAAATCGGTAGCATGGGAGCGTTCCAGTATTTCAAACACAATACGAGCAAGGCGGCAGACCTGTTAGGGCTTTCAGAAGGAGAGCGCGTCACGATGCTGACGCCTGACCGCGTGCTCAAGGCGGATCTGACCATCAAGCTCGATGAGGGCGGGAGCGCGACCTTCCCGGCATACCGGGTGCAATTCAATAACGCTCGCGGCCCGTACAAAGGCGGCATCCGTTTCCATACGAGCGCGGATGAGGACGAAGTCTCCGCGCTCGCTGCGATGATGGCGATCAAATGCGCAGTCGTCGACATCCCCTTTGGCGGCGGCAAGGGCGGGGTCAACGTCGACACGAAGAAACTCTCGCTTAACGAGATACATGAGGTCGCTCGCGCATACGTACGGGCGTTCGCTGAGAACCTGGGGCCCGACATCGATGTGCCGGCGCCAGACATGTACACCAACCCCGACATCATGGGCGTGATGCTTGATGAGTACGAGAAACTGACGGGACAGAAAGCCCCTGCGATGATCACCGGGAAGCCACTTGATAAGGGTGGCATTGTCGGGCGCGATACCGCGACCGCAGACGGTGCGATTGCCGTGCTCGTCTCACTTCTCAACGATCGTCACGTTTCAATAGAGAAACTGAGTGCTGCTGTCCAGGGAGCGGGGAATGCAGGGGCAAGAGCCGCCACGCTCCTTTCTGATATGGGAATGACCATTGTGGCGCTCTCGGATTCCAAGGGCACCTTGAGGGGAGATGCTGTTGACGTTGCCGGCGTGCTTGCGGCGAAAGAGCAGGGTCGGTCGGTCGTCGACGCGCTTGCATGTGCTGGCGGGAACGCCGAGGCGCTTCCTCCGCAAGCGGTCATCACGACATCCGCAGACGTTCTGGTGCCCGCTGCTCTCGAGGATCAGATACACGCGGCTAATGCCGCAGAAGTGAAGGCGGGCATCGTGCTCGAGATCGCCAACGGGCCGACGACCCCTGAAGCAGATGATCTGTTGGCGTCTCGTGGCGTCGTGGTGGTGCCTGATGTTCTTGCTAACGCAGGGGGCGTCACGGTCTCGTATTTCGAATGGCTGCAGAACAGGTCAGGAGAGACGTGGACCCGCGATCAGGTGTCCGACCGGCTTGAGGAGGCTATGCAAAATGCGTACCGGGACGTCGCGGATTTCGCGCTCGATAGGGGAGTGACGTTGCGGGAGGCTGCCTACGCGCTCGCACTTTCACGCATCCTGGATAAAGGCGCTTAAGAGGTAGTATAGGGATATACACATAACCTGGTCATCTATGGGGACGGAATACTTAGGAGGAATGTCAGAAGGGATTGACTCGCAAACGCCGACGCACGAGCGGCAGATGTGGAACAGCCTGACCGCTGCTCAAAAAGCAAAAATCGTTGAAGTCTACAATGCAGGCAACGGAAGCGGCATGACCCCGCCATTTGATGAGCATGGCATCGAGCAGTACGTGAACAGCATCAGGGAAGGCGATCAGTTTAAGGACGAACGTGAACGCTTCGCCCAGATAGTGCAGCTCGCGCGGAAGGAGGTGCAGTAAGCGCTTAGGCTACAAGCGTGAAGTCGAGTTCGCGCTCAGGGACGCGCGCAGCGACCAGCTTCACTTTTATCGGATCGCCGAGGGCGTATTCCTTTTTCGTGCGCTCACCGACGAGGCGATAGCGCTTCTGGTCGTAGATGAAGTAGTCGTTGCCGATCGCTGAGACGCGTACCATGCCGTCTGCGTGGGTCTCATTGAGCTCCACATACAGGCCGCGATCGGTCACTCCTGAGATGACGCCGTCGAACTCTTCGCCGATCCTGCCTGCGAGGAATTCCACCTGCTTCATCTTGATGGAGTCACGCTCTGCTTCGGATGCAGATACTTCGCGCTCCGAGGAGTGATACGCGAGTTTCTCAAACTCCTCCATGTCTTTCTTCTCGACGGTCTGTCCAGAGACATAGTGCTTGAGCATGCGGTGCACCAGGATGTCAGGGTAGCGGCGGATCGGGGACGTGAAGTGGGTATAGAAATCAAACGCAAGGCCGAAGTGTCCGATGTTCTTGGTGGTGTAGATCGCTTTCGACATGGAGCGGAGCGTCGCCATCTTGATTAAATATTCTTCTGGCTTTCCTTTGACCTGTGCCATGAGTCGGTTCAGCTCTGCGCCTTTCACCTTGCCGCCCGGAGTGACGTTCAGGTCGTAGCCCATGACCTTGAGGAACTGCGCGAGGTTCTCGATACGCTCTGCGTCCGGAGCATCGTGGATGCGATAGACCGAAGGGTTATCGCCGTTTTTCTTTCCGAACTCAGACAACTGCTCTGCGACCGCGACGTTCGCCAGGAGCATGAAGTCCTCGATGAGGAGGTTCGTTTCCTTGCGTTCCTTGAGGTGCACGGCTACCGGTCTGCCCTCCGCATCCAGCTCAATCTTCACTTCTGCGGTATCAAATTCGATCGCGCCTGAAGCAACACGGCGCTTCCTGATCTTCTGTGCGAGGTTCCGGATGATATCGAGTTCCTCATAAAGAACGCCGTTGCCGGCATCGAGGACTCCCTGTGCCTCTTCGTATGCGAAACGCTTATCTGAGTGAATCAGGGTCTCGCCGAACCAGCGGTCGACGATGTTCGCGTCCTTATCGAGCACGAACACAGCACCCATCGAGAGGCGATCGACGTCAGGATTCAGCGAGCAGTAGTTGGTCGAGAGCACGTGGGGGAGCATCGGGATGGTGCGGTCCACGAGATAGACCGAGGTCGCGCGAGCACGCGCTTCCGTGTCTATGGCGTTTCCGGGTCGCACGAAGAACGAAACGTCTGCGATGTGTACGCCCACTTCTATATTGCCGTCAGGGAGTGTTCGTACCGACAGGGCATCGTCGAAGTCTTTCGCGTCAGCCGGGTCGATGGTGAAGGTCGTGATACCGCGGAAGTCTCGGCGCACATTGCTGCTGTGCGTGCCGTCCCAGACAGTGGCAGTAGAGGCCTCAGCCGCGATCATCGCCTCGCCGGTCTCCTCGAGTTTCTTTGCCTCTCCGATGACCGAAGGAGGGAACTCGGAGCTGAAGCCTTGTGAGAGCGCGAGCGCACGCATCTCGGTCTCGTGGACGCCTGCCGGACCGATCACTTCCGTGACTTCGCCAAGAGGGAGGTCAGAGGTGCGCGGCCAGCCACCAAACTTGAGGACTACCTTGTGTTCGAGAGGCAGTTCTTTGCCGCTTGCGATGAATGGTACGTACATCTTCTTCCAGTCAGGGATGAGGAGGATGCGGTCGCCGTCTTGTACCAGTTTTCCGACGAAGGTCTCTCGTGCTCGCGACACGATCTCGACGACCTTAGCTGCCTTACGCTTCTCGCGGGTGCGCGGATCGCTATAGGAGCCCGTAACCTGTACTTTGACGATATCGCCCGGGAACGCTCCTCCGATGGCCTCGGAAGGGATATAGAGGTCGTCTTCGTTGGAGTCGTAGGTGAAGAACCCCTTGCCGGTTTTGGTGACCGTTACCGGCCCTTCATAGATCTCGTTGTCCTTTTCCACTTTACCGCCTACTTTAGCATCCTTTGACTCATCTGGGCTATTCTGTTATTCTCCCGGGACTATGTTGATGATCCGCTTTCAGCGCATCGGCCGCAAGAACGACCCGTCGTTCCGTATGGTCGTGCTTGAGAAGGCCAGCGGCCCTCGCGCAGGCAATAACGTCGCGGTAGTCGGTACCTACAACCCGAAGACCAAGCAGTTCGCTGCTGACGGCGAGCAGATTAAGATGTGGCTCGGAAAGGGCGCTCAGCTCTCCCCAAGCCTCTCTAACCTTCTTATCGCTAAGGGTATCCTCGAAGGTAAGAAGACCCAGGTCATCTCGACCAAGAACCTTGAGAAGAACAAGGCAAAGGCTGAGGAGGCGGCTGCCGCAGCAGCTGCAGCGCCTGCTGCTACCGAAGAGGCCGCAGTCGAAGAGGCAGTAGCCGCAGCTGATGTCGTTGAGGAGCCAGCAGCAGAGGCTGCTCCTGAGGCAGAAGTCGTCGCCGAGGCCCCTGTAGAGGCAGAAGCAGCCCCGGCTGCGTAAGTCATCTTCATCACCGCTCTATGCGGCATGTGCTTCCATTATCTGAATATCCAGTAACGCTGAACTCTACCTATGGAACAAGACCACGCATTTCTCGAGTACGTCGTAAAAGCCCTCGTTGATAATCCTGACCAAGTCGAGATAACTCGCACCGTCGATGAGATGGGCGTCCTCCTTACCCTTACTGTTGCAGCCGATGATATGGGCAAGATCATCGGGAAAGAGGGCAATATCGCCAAGGCAATCCGCACCCTCCTTAGGGTCGTCGGCATGAAGCACAATGCCCGAGTGAACCTGAAGGTGAACGAGCCTGTGGGCGGTAAGCGTTTCGGAGAATCATCCGAGATGAAGTCTGTCGATCAGGTTGTGGAAGAACTCGGGTAGTCTTTTTTACAGGTATATACTTTGGGTATGAACTACCACAAAGGATTCGCGGCCGTCACGGCCCTATTAATCGTACTCGGCATTATCGTTGTTGGAGGCGCGGGCTACGTTGCCCTTAATCCGGAAGTGCTCAAGGCTCCGGCGGATGCGCCAGCAGAGGAAGGAGCGGAGGCAGGAGCCAATGAGAGGAAGAAAGGCTGGATAGAACTCGATTCATCTCAGCTAGGCGCTGAAAAATCCTCCATCTCTTGGAACTTCCAGAGTGCAAGCGAGATACAGGGGACGCCGTACACGAAAGTGACGGTAACTATAAATGGAACCGCGCATGATGCGGGCACGTATCCAGGCAGCTGTAGCGAGGTGGGTGCTTCTGGCGGAGTCGATGGCAAAGGCCTTCTTGCTGGCGAACTTTCAGCCGCGCAGTGCTGGTTTGCCGGAAGCGGTGATGAGATTGGCGTTTTTGCGCATGAGGACGGAGGATTCGATGTGATGGTCGGAGAGCTAGGCGAGCCCGAAGAGGGCAGTGATGGCTTCCGCGGGAACTTCGAGGTGAAGATAACGCTTCCGTAACCTCTTTGTAGGGGAGAAAAACCGCCGTGTCGCCACGGCGGTTTTTCGTGATAGTGTTTCGGCAATGGTGAACTTTCATCTCATAACCTTGTTCCCGGAAGCCTGCGAGGCGTATCTTTCCGCATCTATCTTGGGCCGGGCACGAAAGAACAAGAAGATCACGGTCGCGTACGCTAGTCCGCGCGACTTCGTGGATAACCGATGGGGCAAAGTTGATGAGCGACCGTACGGTGGAGGTCCTGGCATGGTGATGCAGGCGCTTCCGATCGTGAAGGCTGTGAAGAAATCGCTAGGCCGCAAGAAAGGGAAGGCGGCGATCATTTGGTTCCAGCCTGGCACGAAGGCCTTTGATAATAAGGGAGCGGATAAGCTCTCGAAGTTCGATAATGTCGTGCTGGTCTGTGGTCGGTACGAAGGAATCGACGAGCGCGCGCGGAAGATCCTCAAGACGATGGGAACGTTGATGGCCTACTCGGTTGGCGAGGCCGTGCTTACCGGAGGGGAAGTCCCTGCGATGGCGATCGTGGATGCGGTTACCCGTCGCCTGCCTGGAGTGCTCGGGAAAGATGAATCAGTAGAAGAGCGACGTATCGCGTCAGGAGAGATATATACCCGACCGGAGACGATCAAATGGGAAGGGAAGAACTACAAGGTGCCGAAGGTACTCCAGACCGGGAATCACAAGAAAATAGACGAGTGGAGGGGGAAGAAGCGGCAGGGTTCGAATCCTACCCCGCCGGCAATAACTGCTAATATAGCCGCATGACTGCAGAAGGCCGTTCCTCTCAATCAAGAAACACCAGTTTCGAGACTTGCTGCGCGCCTTGAAGAAAAGGTACAGGCCAAGGGATTTCTTTTGGAAGAAGGGGAAACAGAAGAGAAGGTGCTTCAGCGAGCTGAACTTCTCAAGACAGCCATAGAAGAACTGCCCGCCCTTGCGCAACAGATAGTCGCCTCGTATCGGCGTATACTTTCAGAAAACAACCTCGCCTCGGAGCGCACGGGGAAACTCGGTTGTGTGGTGGTTGGCGGTCGCGTCCATAATGAATCACATTTGAAATCCTGGAGCGATATTGATCTGGTGCTTACTGCTGAAAAGCCGTTCGTTCCGAGTCGCAATACTACTCTCCCGAAGGAAGCCTTGGAATTGCTCCCTCCAGCCCTTACGTATCCTGAGTATCACGCGCTTGGAAAGACGCTTCTGAAGGAATTGAAAGAGGTGCTTTTACCAGAACTCAATGCGGTGCTTTCAGCAAAGCTCGGACGCACTGTGGACGTGCGTGATGAAGAGACTCCCGATGGGGGCTTGATAGAAATTAAAGGATTTGGCGACCAGCGCGTACAGGACGTTGATCCCTCAATAGTGCTCTATAGAGAATAGCGGTTCCAACATCGTCCCAGCCAGCACGAGGTATACTCTTAGGATATGGAACAGAAACAATTACTTACAGGACTGATTGTATTTCTCATAGGCGCGGGGGCAGGGTACGTGGTCTGGGGTACGCCACAGCACGCTATGCCGGATGGAAACATGATGCATGGCTCAGAACATACGGGCATGCAGGCAGAAATGGACGCCATGATGAAGGGCCTTGAAGGGAAAACGGGAGATGAGTTCGATAAGGCCTTCCTCTCAGAGATGATCATGCACCACGAAGGCGCAGTAGATATGGCGGAAGCAGCGCTTGCAAACGCAAAGCATGCAGAAATCAAGCACATGGCGAACGCGATTATATCCGCACAGACTACCGAAATACAGCAGATGAAGGGATGGCTCTCAGCGTGGTACGAAGAATAGAAGATACAATTACGACAATGAGCCCCACGACGCTTAAACGATCAATCGAGTCGTTTGGGTTTGTAGAGCGGGAGCGGCGCAATGGTAAGCAGCTGCACTTCAAGTGCGAACGGGACTTTCTGTATTTCGCCCTCAATTTCTACTTTCCTGAGGAATTCAACGCTTCAGCATGCAGTCCCGAAGTGATAGATCGGGAGCGGCTTTTCGGGACTCCTGTACCTAAGTATCTCGCATGGACGCAGGTACAGTATTTCGACATGCCTGCATTCCTGCGTAGGCGCGGTCTCGTGCTCTATATAAACGATTGGAAAATATCTTCGTATCTTGATCTCATGGGCGCGATTTTGTTCTCACGCCTATCCTTTAGTGACGCAATGAAGTCTCTTGAGGGGAGTATCCAAAACAACAGCGCGTGTGCGATAGATATCCCTATCGAGAAAAAGAAGTTCGTGCTCCTCGATCATGTCATGTTCGTCTATGGATACGACGATACCTACGTGTATGTATTCGACACGCTTACGGTGCCTGGTCTGGCCTATGAGCGGGTGAGGGACGACATCCACTATTTCAGGCTGCCGAAAGAGGTAATCGAGAAGAACTGGTGTCTATTTGGCCGTGTGTGGAGAGTAGAGAAGGTGGGTTGAGGTCCCAACATTGCCCCAGACCGCCTATCCACAGCCTGCTTGACCCTCCCGGCTCCCGGGTGTATCTTCTAGAGAACCAGAACGGATTGAGTGGCGGGGGAAACTGGGGGATACAGCAGGGCGACAAATATTTACCAAGCGTCTCGAGGAACGAGACGTCGATCCATGCACGTATGGATCCGTTTCTCGTTCCTAGCAGACATCTTTTCATAGACATCTCATATGCCGATCCAAAAGAGTCTTGTGCAGAAAACGTTCGCCGCCTTCCAGGCACCCCGCGTTGAGTTCCCAGACTTGGTAGCCCACCAGCGCCAGTCGTTCGAGTGGCTCGTCAAAGACGGCTTCTCCGAACTCTTCAAGGAGTTCTCCCCGATCCCTGACTACTCGACCAAGAAGTTCGAGCTGAAGTGGAACGGCTTTGAGATCGGAGAGCCTAATGGCGATGAGGAATCTGCTCGCGAGAACATGAGGACCTATGAAGCCCCCCTCAAGGCCTCTGTCACTCTCGTCAACAAGACCCTCGGCACCGAGAAGACCCAGGACATCTTCCTTGCGGATATCCCGGTCATGACCCCGCACGGGTCGTTTATCGTTTCCGGAGTTGAGCGCGCAATCGTCCCCCAGCTTGCACGCTCCTTCGGCGCATTCTTCATCTCTGAAGAAGCAAAGGGCCAGACCTGGTTCGGCGCTAAGATCATCCCGTCTCGTGGCGTTTGGATCGAGATCGATTCAGAACCATCCGGCGCGATCTTCGTGAAGATCGACCGCAAGCGAAAGTTCCCGGTCACCAACCTCCTTGCCGTCTTCGGCGGGGAAGCAGGCGCTCCTCTATTGAAGCGCTTCAACGGAAACCCTGAGGCAGTCGCTGCTCTACAGGCCACCCTTGAACTTGATCCTGCTAAGACCCTTGAGGACGCGTACGTCGAGATTCACCGCCGCATGCGCGACGGCGATCTCGCTACCCCAGAAAACGCGAAGCAGTACGTGAACGCACTCTTCACTCCAGACCGCTATGACCTCTCTAAGGTAGGCCGTTACCGCCTAAACAAGCGCTTCGGTGGAAAACTAGAGGCTAAGTCCCTTGAGGCTCGCGTCCTTACCTATGAGGACTTGATCAACATCGTCGGCGAGATCGCTAAGATGAACAAGGATCCGAACGCTCGTCCTGACGACATCGACCACCTCGGTTTCCGCCGTGTCCGTTTCGTCGGTGAGCTTCTCCAGGCTCGTATGCGCGTCGGTATGTCTCGCATGAAGCGCAACATCCAGGACCGCATGTCGACCATCGAGTCAGACACCAGCCTTCCTATGGCATTTGTGAACCCACGCCCGCTTCAGGCGTCTATCCGCGAGTTCTTCACGGCTAACCAGCTGTCCCAGTTCATGGACCAGCAGAACATTCTCGCTGAGCTTGAGAACATGCGTACGCTTTCTGCTCTTGGCCCCGGCGGCCTCACCCGCGAGCGCGCAGGCTTCGAAGTGCGCGACGTGCACCCATCGCACTACGGACGCCTCTGCCCGATTCACACCCCAGAAGGTCAGAACATCGGTCTTATCCTCCGCCTCGCGCTTCACGCACGCACCAACGAATTCGGCGTCATCGAGACTCCGTACGCGAAGGTGACTAACGGTGTCGTGACCCAAGAGATTCAGTACCTGAACGCTCTTGAAGAAGAGGAGTTCGTCATCGCTCACGGCGCAACGCCGCTTGATGACAAGGGTCATATCGTTCCTGACACCATCGAGGCACGCCGCGGTGGCGAGCCGGCTATCGTCGAGCGTTCAGAGATCCAGTACATCGATTCCTCGACGTACCAGATGTTCTCTGCTGCAACCGCTATGATTCCGTTCGTCGACCACGACGACGCGAACCGTGCACTCATGGGTTCGAACATGCAGAAGCAGGCAACCCCGGTCCTCATCCCCGAGGCACCGTTGGTTGCTACCGGTATTGAGGAGCATGCAGCACGCAACACCGGACGCCTCGTGATTGCAGCTGAAGCAGGCGAGGTTACCTTCGCTGACGCTCGCAAGATCATCGTCCAGGGCAAAGAGAAGAAGCCGGTCGAGTACCGCCTCCAGGGCCTTACCCAGACCAACCAGAACTCTGCTTTCAGCCAGCGCCCGATCGTTAAGACCGGCGACAAGGTGAAGAAGGGAGAGGTGCTCGCAGACGCTTCAAGTTCCGACCGCGGACAGATGGCGCTCGGACAGAACGTCCGTGTTGCCTTCATGTCATGGAGCGGAGCTAACTATGAGGACGCTATCATCATCTCAGAGCGCCTCGTTCAGCAGTCCAAGTTCACCACTATTCATATTGAAGATTTCGAGGCAGCCGTACGCGACACTAAGCTAGGCGCTGAAGTCACGACTCACGACATCCCGAACGTCGGAGAACTTCGCCTTAAGAACCTCGACGAAGAGGGCGTCGTACGCATCGGCGCAGAAGTGCGCCCTGGCGACATCCTCGTCGGTAAGGTAACGCCTAAGGGCGAGACCCAGCTAACCCCTGAAGAGCGCCTCCTCCGCTCGATCTTCGGCGACAAGGCCAAAGACGTGAAGGACACCTCGCTCCGCATGGAAGGAGGGAAGCGCGGCCGTGTCATCGGCGTACGCGTGTTCTCACGCGAGCGCGGAGACCAGTTGGAGTCCGGCATCATCAAGAAGATCGTCGTCACCGTCGCTCAGGTTCGTAACGTATCAGTCGGAGACAAGCTCGCCGGTCGTCACGGAAACAAGGGAGTTATCTCCCGCGTGCTTCCTGCAGAAGACATGCCATACGACAAGGACGGTAATCCAGTGGATGTGATCCTCACTCCGCTCGGCGTTCCTTCCCGTATGAACCTCGGTCAGATTCTTGAGTTGCACCTCGGTCTTGCTGCTAACACGCTTGGCTACCAAGCCGTCGTGCCTCCGTTTGCAGGAGCATCAGCAGACGAGATCCGCGATGAACTCGAGGCAGCAGGATTCGCACGCTCAGGAAAGATGCAGCTCTATGATGGCCGCACCGGAGAGGCAACCGCACAGCCGGTATCGGTGGGCTACATGTACATCCTGAAACTCCATCACATGGTGGAAGACAAGATCCACATGCGCTCAATCGGTCCGTACTCCCTTATCACCCAGCAGCCGCTCGGAGGAAAGGCACAAAACGGAGGCCAGCGCTTCGGAGAAATGGAAGTCTGGGCACTCCTCGGTTACGGAGCGGCATACACGCTTCGCGAGATGCTCACCATCAAGTCTGACGACATCCAGGGCCGCTCTGCGACCTTCGATGCGATCGTGAAAGGCGAGCCGGTCAGCCACTCGGGCACCCCGGCCTCCTTTGCCGTCCTTACCAACCAGATTCGTGGTCTCGCGCTCGACATCGAGCCGACCGATCTACCTAGCGACACTAACTAAATCCATATGGCACCCTTCACACCAAAGAAATCGTTCGCACGCCCTATGGCAAGTCGCCAGGACTGGAACGCGCTGAAACTCTCACTCGCATCCCCTGAAAGGATTCTTGAGTGGTCGCGCGGCGAGGTCACGAAGCCTGAGACCATCAACTATCGTACCCAGAGAAGCGAGAAGCACGGTCTCTTCGATGAGAAGATCTTCGGTCCTGAGAAGGACTACGAGTGTTACTGCGGTAAGTACAAAGGCATCCGCTATAAGGGAATCGTCTGTGACAAGTGTGGCGTCGAGATCACTCGCTCTATCGTTCGCCGTGAGCGCATGGGCCACATCGAACTCGTCACGCCAGTCGCACACATCTGGTTCCTCCGCTCTATGCCTAGCCGCATGGCGCTCCTACTTGGAGTCCCTGCGTCTGACCTCGAGAAGGTCGTGTACTTCGCAGGCTACATCGTGACCAAGGTCGCGGAAGATGTGAAGAAGCGCCTCCTTTCAGAACTAGAAGGCGAGTACAAGACCAAGCACAAGGCGACCAAGGACGATAAGGAGCGCGATGCCCTCAAGGAGCGCATGACGCTTGCAAAGAGCGAGATCGGCTCCGTCGTCGTCGGCCGCGTGTTCGATGAGATTCAGTACCACCGCTTCTCGGTGAAGTACGGCACTCTGTTTGAAGCAAAGATCGGTGCGGAGGCTATCTATGACCTGTTCAAGGCGATCGACCTCGTTGAGCTCAAAGCAACGCTCGAGGCTCGGTATGAGCACGCAGGCATGGCAGAGAAGGAGAAGCTCGCAAAGCGCATCGCGCTCATCACTTCTTTGATCTCTGCGAAGGTGCGTCCTGAGTGGATGTTCCTGACCAAGATCCCGGTCATCCCTCCAGCACTTCGCCCGATGGTCGCACTTGAAGGCGGACGCCACGCGACCTCAGACGTGAACGACCTCTATCGCCGCGTCATCAACCGCAACAACCGTTTGAAGAAACTTCTCGATATTCATGCTCCGGAGGTTATTCTCCGCAACGAGAAGCGTATCTTGCAGGAGGCAGTCGATGCGCTCCTCGACAACTCAATCCGCAAGTCGGGTGCTACTGGTGGTGCACTCACCCCAGCGCAACGCCGTCCACTGAAGTCACTCGCTGATTACCTCAAGGGTAAGCAGGGCTACTTCCGTCAGAACCTTCTTGGAAAGCGCGTCGACTACTCGGGACGTTCCGTGATTGTCGTGGGTCCGGACCTCGAACTCGACGAGTGTGGTCTTCCGAAGCACATGGCTCTCGAGCTCTTCCGTCCGTTCGTGATCGCAGGACTCCTTGAGCGCGAACTCGCGTTCAACATCCGCGGCGCAGGACGCTTGATCGAAGACGGCGTATCTGAAGTCTGGGAGATCCTCGAAGAGGCGATTAAGGGCAAGTACGTGCTTCTCAACCGCGCCCCTACGCTTCACCGCCAGGGTATCCAGGCATTCCGCCCTCGCCTTATCGAAGGCGATGCTATCCAGCTGCACCCGCTCGTGTGCCCAGCGTTCAACGCTGACTTCGACGGAGACCAGATGGCAATTCACGTGCCGCTTTCAAGCGAAGCACAGTGGGAGGCAAAGAACGTCATGTCCGCTAACAAGAACATCTTGAAGCCAGGTTCTGGCGAAATGATCGTACTGACCAGCAAGCCGCTCGATATTATTCTCGGTGCCTACTGGCTCACGAAGGCGGTAGACGGATCGCGTGGTGAAGGGCTGCACTTCTCGAGTCCGAACGCAGCGATTCTCGCGTATGAGTACGATGCGATCGACCTGCGCGCGAAGATCTCTGTGCTCCCGATGCGCGACAAGAAGAAGTACGAGAGTTTCGATGGCAAGCCGTTTGAGACGACGGTAGGTCGCCTCAAGTTCAACACGGTGCTCCCGAGCGACTATCCGTTCGTGAACGAGGCTATCACCAAGAAGGTACTCTCTCGCATCATGGACGACTCGGTCGTCCGCTACGGCCTCGACCGCATCCCTGAGATCGTGAACAAGATCAAGCGCTTCGGCTTCGAGTACGCTACTAAGTCTGGCGTCTCGTGGTCACTCGATGACGTGTCAGTGCCTCCAGGCAAGCAGGCAATCGTCGACGAGGCCCGCAAGAAGGTGTCGAAGATTAACGGCGACTACCATGAAGGACTTCTCTCTGAAGAGGAGAAGCGCCGCATGGTAATCGAGGTCTGGCACTCCACTAAGACGGAAGTCGAGAAGTTGGTAGAAGACCAGCTCGATCCAGCAGGATCGGTCCATGACATGGTGCGCTCTGGAGCTCGCGGTTCTATCGGAAACCTGACCCAGATGGCAGGTATGAAGGGTCTTATCCAGAACACGGCAGGAGAGACCATCGAGGTCCCTATCGTTTCCTCGATGACCGAAGGATTGAACCCTGTCGAGTACTTCATGAGTACGCACGGAGCACGTAAGGGTCTTACCGACACTGCGCTCGGTACCGCACGCGCAGGCTACCTTACCCGACGTCTCTTCGATGTCGCGCAGGACTCCATCATCACGGAGGCTGATTGTAAGACCAAGCGTGGCGTATCCATCCATCGCGTCTCTGCTTCAGGCATCCGCACCGACTTCGCTGATGCTGTCCGCGGACGTACGCTTTCAGCTGATGTCGAGGTTGCCGGCGAGACCCTGAAGAAGGGCCGCTATCTCAACGCCGAGGATGCTGCGAAGATTGCTGCATCGGAGGCTGCTACCGTCACGGTACGCTCTGCGATGTCCTGCGAGACCCGCTACGGCATCTGTGCACAGTGCTACGGAATGGACCTTACGAGCCAGGAACCAGTTGACCTCGGAGAGGCCGTGGGAACGGTCGCTGCTCAGGCAATCGGCGAGCCAGGAACCCAGCTCACTATGCGTACCTTCCACGCCGGAGGTACCGCATCGGTCGGCGGAGACATCACCCAGGGTCTCCCTCGCGTCGAGGAAGTATTCGAGAAACGCTCTCCGAAGAATCCGGCAGTCGTCTCGAAGACCAACGGCATCGTGCTTGAGATTAAGGATATCGGACGCGACAAGGTGCTCGTCGTCGCTCCAGAGGCAGGAAGCGAGACCAAGAAGCGCAAGGGCAAGAAGGAGGGCGACGTCTTCGAGTACCTCGCTTCCTATCCTCGTATGGCGCTCGTGAAGCCCGGCGACACCGTTGCCAAGGGCCAGCTCCTTACCGACGGATCGGCTGACCTCGACGAACTCTTCGAGTACGCAGGTCGCGCCGTGGTACAGGAATACATCATCACGGAAACGTCTAAGATCTATGAACTTCAGGGAGCGAGCGTTTCGCGCAAGCACCTCGAGGTCATCGTGAAGCAGATGTTCTCTCGCGCGAAAATCACGGAGACCGGCGACTCAGATTACTCAGTCGGCGACGTGCTTGAGCAGTGGGAGTACGAGGAAGACATCAAGAAGATGGAGGCAGAAGGTAAGATCGTTCCGAAGGCTCGCGAGATGGTCCTTGGTATCAAGGAGTCCGCGCTCTCTCGCCGCTCGTTCCTTTCAGCCGCCTCCTTCGAGCAGACGACGAAGATCCTCATCAACGCGGCCCTCAAGGGTTCCGTCGATACGCTTCGCGGCCTCAAGGAGAACGTCATTCTCGGTCGCCTCATCCCAGCAGGTACCGGATTTGCAGGTTCTAAGAAGCGCGCATCGATCGAGCAGCTCCAGAAGGAGCTCGCCGCTCAGATCTCGCTTGCGGCAGAAGAGGCAGAGGCACGCCTTCCAATCGAAGCGAAGTAGTGCAAGGTTCGTGCGCGTGCGGGGAGGGGAGTACACTTACCACCAATGGCCGATACCGTACAGCTCATCAAGGAGAAACTGTCGATCGTCGACGTGGTAGGTCCGTACGTAAAACTGACAAAGGCCGGACGGTACTGGAAGGGCCTTTCCCCATTCAACAAAGAGAAGACCCCGTCGTTCTTCGTGAATCCTGAACGCGGATCCTATTACTGCTTCTCATCGGGGCAGGGAGGAGACGCGCTCAATTTCATCGAGAAGATGGAAGGGGTGGACTTTAAGGGAGCCTTGAAGATTCTCGCTGAGAAAGCCGGCGTTCCGCTTGAGTTCTCCAGAAGCGGGCAGGACCAAGGGAAGGCAGAGCGGCTTCGTGCCGCGATGGGCGAGGCTGAAGCCTTCTTCGAGCGCAGTCTCGATGAGAATGGGGAGGCGTACACGTACGCCATTTCTCGTGGCCTCACGTCGGAGAGCATCCGTGCATGGCATCTGGGTCTTGCTCCTGACACCTGGCGCGCGCTTTTGGAAGAGTTAACTAACAAAGGATTCAGCATCCAGGAACTAGGCGCCGCAGGACTCATCAAAGAAGCGGATGAGAAGAAGGGCACTTGGTACGATCGTTTCCGTGCGCGCCTGATGTTCCCGATTCGTGACGCAGCAGGACGCACCGTCGCGTTTACCGGCCGCGCGCTGTCTTCCGACGAGCAGGCGAAGTACCTGAACTCTCCAGAGACCGAGCTCTTCAAGAAGAATCAGGTGCTGTTCGGCATGGATAAGGCTAAGGATGCGATTCGCACGCGCGGATTCGCGCTCCTAGTCGAAGGACAGTTCGACCTGCTCCTGGCGCACCAGGCAGGATTCACCAATACTGTGGCCCTCTCGGGTACCGCGCTGTCTTCATCGCATCTTTCGTTTATAAAGCGATACTCAGATAACCTGATGCTCGCGCTTGATGCCGATCGGGCAGGACTTGCCGCTTCCGCACGTACTGCCGCGCTCGCTCTTGCTGCGGGGATGAAGGTAAAAGCAGTCCGATTGCCGGAAGGGAAGGATCCTGCTGACCTGATACGCGAGAATCCGAAAGAGTTCGCGGCGAGCGTCGCGTCTGCGGAACCGATCGTCGAATTCTTCCTTGCGGCTCTTGCGGCTGAAGAAACTGATACGCATCGGCTCTTGCTCGCGTCCGAACGCATCATCGTTCCGCTCATCGCCGCGATGAGAAGCCCAATGGAGCAGGAACACTTCATCGTGAAGGCCGCGCGTGCACTCAACCTGACGCCGGAGGCGGTCCGGCTCTCGGTGAAGCAAGCGACGAGCGCAGGAGTGAAGGAAGAATCGGCGGCGACCCCAGGCGCGGCAGCAGAAGAGAAGCGAACCCCGCTCCAGTCTCGTGCGTACATCCTCCAAGCCGCGGCTCTGTCCTATCCCGACTCCGCGCTTGCCGAAAGGGTCATGAGCGAGTACTCTCGAATTACTGGCACCCCGTTCCCGGAGGAAGCCCCTCCGGAACGCGTGCTCTTTGAGGCGGGACTCGCTCTCGGCGAGACGCCTGATGAAGACTCTGCAGACGATCTGATACACGCGTTCGAGCATGCTTTCTTGACCCACCGCCTTTCAGAGGCTACCTCTCGGCTAAGAGCCGCAGAGGCGACCAAGAATTCTGAGGCGATAGCGACCGCCACTAACGAGTGCAAGGAACTCTCATCCCTTCTATCCGCGCTTTCACGATAAAACCACACCTATGAAGAAACCTATAAAAAAGAAGAAGGTCGCCAAGAAGCCCGCTAAGAAAGCGGTCAAGAAGGCTGCGCCCAAGAAGAAGAGTTCAAAAAAGCCGGTAAAGAAGGTGGTAGCAAAGAAGAAGGTGATGGCTGTTGTGCGCGCAGCTGCGGGCGGCGCGAAAGCGAAGGCTCGCAACGAGCGTGATGCCAAGGCAGAGCGCCTTGTCCTGAAAGGTCGCGAGCGCGGCTACATCACGTACAGCGAGATCCTCAAGGAATTTCCACACATCGAAGAGGATGTCTCGTTCCTCGACGAGCTCTACGAGCGTTTCTCAATCGTCGGCATCGACATCCTCGAGGGAGGAATGCTCGAGGATAACGCAGACGAGTATCTCGCTACCCGCAACATCAAGGGACGCGAATCCTCCGGCTACGACTCCATCCAGATCTATCTCCGCGAGATTGGACAGTATCCTCTTTTGACCGCTTCCGAGGAACGCGAACTCGCCAAGCGTATCGAGTCTGGAGACGACGAAGCGCGCAACATCCTCGCGCGCTCCAACCTCCGCCTCGTGGTGTCTATCGCCAAGAAGTACGTCGGACGCTCTCCAGACCTGACGCTTCTCGACCTCATTCAGGAAGGGAACCTCGGTCTGTTTAAGGCGGTCGATAAGTTCGACTGGAAGAAAGGATACAAGTTCTCAACCTATGCGACGTGGTGGATCCGCCAGGCAATCACCCGCGCGCTTGCTGACCAGTCTCGCACTATCCGCATCCCGGTACACATGGTGGAGACGATCGCCAAGTACAAGCAGGTCTCTCGCCGCCTCGCACAGACCCTCGGTCGCGATCCGCAGCCAGAAGAGGTAGCCATCGAGATGGGCGTTGAAGTGGAGAAGATCTATCAGATCGAGAAGATCAACCAGGACACGCTCTCGCTTGAGAACCCTATTGGTTCTGATGATGATGAGAAGTCCACTTTGGGTGACTTCATCGCTGACGACAAGATCCCTTCGCCAGTGCAGGAATCTTCAGAGCGTATCCTCGCGGAACAGGTTCGCGACATTCTAGACGATCTCTCTCCTAAGGAGCGCAAGATTCTTGAGATGCGTCATGGTCTTCTCGATGGTATCTACCACACGCTCGAAGAAGTAGGAAAAGAGTTCGGCGTCACCCGCGAGCGTATCCGCCAGATCGAGGCCAAGGCACTTGAGAAGATTCGCACGCACGACAAGAGCCGCCGGCTTAAGAGCTACTAGGACATTTAGTATACTGGCCTCATGGATTTCGATGAGGCATACAAAGCACTGACACTGGGTCAGAAGAAAGCCGTCGACACCGTCGAGGGGCCTGTGCTCGTGATTGCAGGACCAGGAACAGGCAAGACCCACGTTCTTACGCTCCGAGTCGCCAATATCCTCAAAGTGACCCAGGCCAATCCTGGCAATATCCTCGTGCTGACCTTCACTGAATCAGCCGCCAAGACGGTCCGTAAGCGCCTGATCGGCCTTATCGGAGAGACCTCAGCTCAAGAGATATTCATCTCTACGTTCCATGGATTTGCGGAACACCTCCTCAAGGAATTCGGAGACTCATTCCCGAAGGCGACAGGGAAGCGCCTTGCCGGTGACGTCGAGGCGACTCTGTTGTGGCGAGAAGTGCTCGAGACGGAGGACATGGTGCACCTGCGAACGACCAAGTCTCCGTATTTCTATCTGCCGGATCTCGCGCGTCTGCGTAATGATTTGGTGCGAGAGCGGATATCCTTGAGCGAGTATCGCGCCTGGGCGGAGGAGGAGGCAGAGCGCCTGCGCAACGACGAATCCCTAGCTTATGTGCGCGGAGAGAAGCAGGGACAGCTAAAGCCCGAAGGAGTGAAGAAGATCGAGCGGCTGGAGAAAGTGCACGAAGCCGCGAGACTCATCGAAGCGTACGAGGCGCTCAAGGAAGCGCGCGGCGTCTATGATTTCGCCGACGTGCTCCTGCTCGCCGTAGATGGGGTACGCGAAAACGCGGACCTGCGCGCCTCCATCCAGGAGCAGTACCAGTATGTGCTCGCTGACGAGCATCAAGACGCTAATGCGCTCCAGCATGCCCTCCTTGATCTCCTCGCGTACGACGAGCACCCGAACCTATTCGTAGTGGGAGACGAGAAGCAGGCTATCTACCGCTTCCAAGGCGCTGACAGCTCGCATTTCAAGGCGTTCATTGAGTCGTATCCGAGAGCGGAAGTGGTAGTGCTTTCGGAAAGTCATCGTTCCCGCCAAGGTCTGCTTGACCGGTCTCATGGCGTCATCGGAAGTGTGCCGTCTGCGCTCGGGGAACATGCACTCCTGACCGCGACGCGAGAAGGGGAGGCTTCGATCGAAGTTCTTGCCGCTCCAGACCCCTTGGCAGAGCGCGACCAAGTTTCCAATTGTATCGAGGAAGCAATCAAGAGCGGCACGCTTCCTCATGAAATTGCCGTCATTTCCTCGCGTAACCTGACGGCGGACATGTTTGCTGAGCATCTCTCTGCTCGCGGAGTACCAGTGCTCCGTGCCGGCGATGTACTTCTCTCATCGAGACCTCTCTTGCGATTCGTACTGGCGCTCATGCGCGCGATCGCTGGCCCGCTCGATATCTCCTCGCTCCGCGAATCTCTGCTTGCGCCTTGGTGGCAGATTCCTCTTGCCGACCGAGCTGCCTTGATGCTCAAGAGTCGTGATCGTGATTTCATTGAGGCGCTTACGAAGGCCTACCCAGACGTGGCCGAGCGCATACGGACGCTCCAGATAGAGGCGCGCACCCTGCCCCCGCTCCAGCTGCTCTCCAAGGCGCTCGAGATGACGGGGGCCAGAGGATACATGCTCTCGCACGCTGAACACCTGGAAGACCTGACGCTTCTGCGGAAGATTTTCATGCATGTCGAAGAGATCGTCGCACGTGACCCGAACCTCTCGTTCCCGGAGGTCGTCGATACGTTTACCAAGGCGCATGAGCATGAGCTCGAGAGCATCAGATCTGCGGTGACGCTCAAGCCTGGATTCGTCACCGTCATCACCGCGCATAAGGCAAAAGGCATGGAGTTCGAGAAGGTGTTCATCGTGGGAGCCAACGCCCGTGAGTGGGAGAGGGGAGGCATGCCACCGAAGATCCCGTCACCAATAGACACCAAGCGCTCCCTTGATGATGTTACGCGTTTGTTCTATGTCGCCATGACCCGCGCCAAAGACAGCCTCGTCATCTCCTATAGCCGTGAGACCGGCGAGGGAAGGGATCTTCCATCTTCCTCGCTCATACCCGCAGGGTTGCCTGAAATCGCCCCCGTATCCGATCCTCTTCCACTCCTCCACACCAACGCAGAGGCATCAAAGGTCGCTCGCGACCTGGTCTGTCGCTATCTGACCGAAGAAGGGCTGTCTCCTTCGGCTATGAGCGAATACCTCGAATCGCCCCCGGTCTTCTTCGCCCACCGCGTTTTAAGGCTCAGGGACCCTGATACCGCAGCAACCGTCATCGGCAGCGCGGTACACGCGGGCATCGCCGAGTTCCTATCGACTCACGACGAGACAAAAGCGCAGAGTCAATTGGCTTATAGTCTCGAGCGCTCCTTGCTCCCGCGAAACGCGGCATACAGCAGAGTGGTCGATCATGCACAACGGAGCCTCGCAGCCTATATCGCTCAAGCAGGGGATGAGGAGGCCGTCGCTATAGAGAAACTCTATACGGTGACCCGCTTGATGAGCGGGCAGGAGGTCATCCTCCAAGGCAAGGTGGATGCGGTGTTTAGCGCCAATCTCGGCGATACCATCGTTGATTTCAAGACGGCAAGCGAAGTCAACCAGAAGGACCCGGCTCACGTCTTGCAGCTGGCGTTCTATGATTTCCTACTACGGGAAGCAGGCCGCAGCCCGGCCCGCGCCTCCATCATCCAAGTAGGCGTCGACGAGGTGAAGGAATACCCGATTGCGCTTGATGCAGAGACGCGCGCCGCATTCTTGCAGACGCTGGCTGAAGTGATTGAGGAATTAGTCTCGTGCAAATGGCGGAGCGGGAAAGCATCACCTTACGACGATCTACTCACACTATTTACCCAAGGGAGCTAGTTCCTTGCGGAGGCACACCTTCAGCAAGAAAGGGAGCGGATTTTTCCTAGCCGTGCGGCCATACCCGGTATGCAGCACTTCGAATTCCGAACGCACGCGCTTCTCCCCTTCGATATAGTCGGGAGTGATTTTGTAATCTTTTATGCCAGGATTCGCTTGTTCGAACGCGGCGAGCGCTGTTCTGTCGAGCACCACGCCGTCGCGGTCGCCGAAGTTGTCGACTAAGTCGAGCTTCATGAGCTTGTAGGACGGTAACTCTCCGCGTAGTTTCCAGTCCTCCGTCTCTCCGTACTTCGCTACTTCTTCCTCGAACGAAGCGTAGTCTGCTTTTTCCGCAGGGTCATGTATCTCGTATCCTCCCGCGCGAGCCAGGCCGACGACCGAAGGGGTTCCCGGAGCGTCTATCTCGATGAGCAGCGGAAGTTTTGGGTCGCGATGGTTGAAGGTGCGGACAAGAGCCTCAGCGGTCGCAAGGACGTAACTTCCGAACCCTTGATTGCGTTCTTTAAAATCTGTCAGACGATGCGATACATCCCACACCAGCTGCCCGTCATTCGCACGTTCGATCTTGACTTGTACTATCGCGACCTGCTTTCCTTTCTCGTTGATAAGAGAGGTGCTCATGAAATAGGGTGCTCCACCACTAAACTCAGCACGCATAACGCACTCTATGCCGGGGAAGGAAGAGGGCTTCTTAACGACGAACGTATCGACGCTCTTCGCGAGGGCTGCCTCTATCTCTTCTATCTCGAGTCTCGCGTGCGGCTTTTCTGGAGGGGGTCCGGCAGGTGCTTCTCTGGACGTCATAGAAGGCTATTTAACCTTGGAGAGTGCGTCATCGATGACTTGCTTCATCGAAGCGTAAGGGAGCGTGCCTGAGAGGACGATGGGGTCGGCGCCCTGTATGAGTATGACGCTATACGGAGCGGCAGTAGCACCGATCGCTAGCGCATTGGTGAGATCAGCCTCCACTCGCTTCACAAACTGCCCGTTCCCGAGGCATTGATCGAATGCGGTGGTGTTTATGCCAAGCGGCCGAAGCACGGTCTCGTAATCGTTGGGATCGAACTCGCTGGTGCTCGGGACGTCCGCATGCAGCAAGTCGATAAATCGCCAAAACGCATCTTCGCCCGCAAGTGACGCGACGCACTCAGACGCCTCTGCGTGCTGTCCGGAATTGGGATGCAGGTGCACGAGCGGCAGGTGGCGGTAGACCCAGGCGACTTGGCCCTCTGCGCCGTAGTCGATCATGATTTGTGACATCGTGCGCTGGAACTGTTTGCAGTATGCGCAGTCCAAATCGGAATACTCGACGACGATTACCGGGGCGGTCGGGTTCCCGACGATATGTTCGCTAGGGTTCACCGGTCTGAGCGCGGAGACATCTTCCTCAGCAGGCATGGGGGTCGTGTTCTCGCGGACGACATATACGGCTATGGCGATGATGAGGCCAGCCAGGATGATGGCGCCCGGCAGCATGATGAGGTTGCGGTTCATCCTAGAAGTATAGCAAGGCCCGTAGCCCTAGAACGGCAAGGTGTGGGTGAGGGAAGGCCCGCTTCCGCCGCTCTCCCATGCGGAGGTATCCAGTTTGATATCCCGTTTCTCGCGCAAATCCTTGTATTTGAGATGACCGTTAGCAAGGGCGTAGTCGTAAAGTTCGCGCGTGATACGCACATCTTCGATGCAGTATTCCTTCACTTGATCATAGAGTCCTTGTTCCCACCACTCGACTGCCTTGAGCCCGTCGCCGCTTTTCCCACGTCCCAGAGTCGCTTGTGCAAGCGTATCGAGACGGATGCGCCGGCCGAGCGCCGCATAGACTTCGGTCAGCAGATCGAGCGAGCGGATCTTCGTTAGATCGCCTGGGTAGTAGCGATTGAGGATAGGGATGTCGAACCCGTCCGAATTGAAGCCGATGAGCATATCCGCTCCTTCGATGATGGGCCAGAGTTTCGGGAGTTCTTCGACGAAGAACGCTGAGTATTCATTGGTCAGGGAATCATGGATGCCCACGACGGTTAACTCCATCAAGGAAGTATCGAAGCGTCCGCGCACCATGGATGCTGCTTTGGTCTCGATGTCGAACGTAATCGCCCGCATGCTACTGGCCGTTTATGAATGAAGCGACCACACTTTTTTCGAGCGTCTCTTCTTTGCCGGTCGCGAGTACTTTCACGCGCACGCTGGCTCCGGTCTTTTCGTCAGCACCGTAGGCGACGAAGAGCGGGATCCCGCGGCGGTCCGCGTCCTTAATCTGGTCGCCAAGGCTCTTGGTCGTGAGGTTTACGAAGGCGCGTACTCCTTGATCACGGAGGGTATCGGCAAAAGATTCGGCTGCTTCGAGGGTATCGGGAGTTGGGGTGCCCAGGTATACCTGCGGAGCGGTTTGTATATCAGGTACTAGGCTGTGCGTCTCAAGGAAGTCCATGAAAGTCACGTCTCCCATAGCAAAGCCAACCGCAGGGATTGGGTCACCGCCGAACAGGGAGACCAGTCCGTCATAGCGGCCCCCGCCCATCAAGGAACGCGGGTTTACTGGATCCGTATCAAACACCTCAAATACCATGCCAGTGTAATAGTCGAATCCGCGCACGATCTCGACATCAAAAGAGGCGTTTGGGATACCGCGGCTCTTCAGGGTCTCGATGAGCGCCTCGAGTTTTCGTTTTTCTTCAGCTACTATTGGGTCGCTTTCGTTCTCGATTATAGAAAGGGGATCGGCAGAGAATTCCTTGCGAGCCGCCTCGAACTCTTCGGGCTTCATTTTCGCTTTTCGATCCATGAGCCGCCAGTATTCGCGAGCGGCCTCTTCGTCTGAGAGCCCTGCCGCCCTGCAAGCAGCATTCAGGAGGGCGCGCGAGTTAATGCGGATAGCGAAATCGCTGTCTGAGGCATTAAAGGCCTTTAAGAGTCGGTAGGCGAGCGTGATTGCTTCCGCGTCGGACGCTCCTTCGGGAAGTCCAAGAAGATCGATATTGAGCTGATAGTGTTCACGCAGGCGTCCTCGCTGCGGCCGCTCGTAACGAAAGACGTTGGGGATGGAATACCAGCGCAGAGGGAACACGAGTTCTCGGCGCTTACCGGCTACCATGCGAGCCAAGGTCGGTGTCATCTCAGTACGGATGGTCACCTTGCGGCCGCCACGGTCCTCGAAGCTATAGGTCTGTTCGCGGATGATTTCCTCGTTGCCCTTACTTTCATAGAGCTCGGAGCGCTCGAGCGGAGACGCATTGTATTCCTCGTAACCGTAGGATTCGAGGGTCCTCCGGATTGTTGCGAAGGCCGCGGTCAGCCGAGCCCAATCGGAAGGGTAGAAGTCGCGCACCCCTTTATAGGACTCAGTGGAGAGGTGGTCGCTCATCAGGAGAGTATACCGGCAGGTCTGCAGGTCGCCAAACGGCTAGATAATCTCGTAGAGGGAGGTCGAGTAATGGTAATTCTTTGCTGCCTCATTCGGTTCACGATGAAGGAGCAGGCGTGCCGCGCCCTTATCTACCATCCATTCCCACGTCGCAAGCGCATCCCGGCTTAGGGAATTTCCTGAAACCAGACGCATACCTTTCTCCGCCAGTTGCTTTACGAGCGCTACGTAAGCAGCGCGACCATAGCGCTGGTGCTCATGTTGCTCAAAACGGCGTATGTCTACGATGAATGTCGTACCGGGCCAGCTTGAATTAGAAAGCAAAATAATGCCGACCACCTCGTCTTTTTCGTTTCGAATTTTTATATTCTTCCACTCGTACTCCACGTCCGAAGGCGGTTCTTCTACAAGTGTAACTATAGGCAGAGTGCCCGCAGGGTCCAGAAGCTGCTGGTATACCTCAGGGTCTGGTACGGGTGGCTTATCGATTTCCTGTCGCGGATCTTTCTCTATTCGTATTTTCCTGCCCTCGGTCATTTCTTGTCGACGATGACGTGCTGGGACTGCTTCTCGAATTTCTCTATCTCTTTCATCAGGAGGTCGCGGACATGCTTGGGGTTTGAGATGCCGGGGAGTTCCGTCCGGTCTGCGGCGCCTGCGCTCTGCACCATGAGATTGCCGAACCCGAAGAGGGTATGGAAGAAGCCGGTCACGTCCATCGTGACGTCCTCGACGCGATCGAGGAAGAGGCTGGTGACTTCGCGCTGGAAGAAGTCGTGCTGCTCGACATCGATGATGCGCTTGTTGGTGATGATCCAGATGTCGAGGAAGTAGTGCATGAAGGCACTGAATGCGCCCATCCACACGAACAGCCACCATGCACCCAGTACGAAGGCGACCCACGGGTTATCAAGGGTGAGCATGCTCGCCCAGGGAGCGCTTGCGGTAAAGCTGCTGGTCGCAAGAAAGTTCAGGAGGAGCACGGGGAGGTACGCGAAGATGGCAAACGGGATAGCTGAGCCGACATAGATGAGCCAGTGCTTGCGCACGGCGACCAAAATGTGTTCCCCTGACTGGAGCTGAAGTTCTTCCATATTAGTGGAGATTGACGGTCATGAAGACGAAGATAACGCCGGAAATGACCAGGTGTGCGGCGATCGCTGGTACCGCAACCCAGGAAGAGCGCCCGAAGCGGAACCAGTGGTACGCGGCGACAATCGTATAAATGAGCCACCAGATGAACAGGAGCGTGAAGATGATTGAAATGACGCTCTCAGCGCTTGCGCCGGTAATCCAAGTAGGGAGTTGCAGGGGAGTAACCGCAGAAGGCATCTGTGTCGGCTCCATATGCTAGTAGTCTGCCACGAGAAGCCGCGGGCGACCATACTGGTCATTGCGTATTTCCGCCCGGTCGCCAAGGAGGTTTCGAGCCTCCTCTATATTCTGGATATCGCACTCCATCCAGAGCGCTCCCGCTGACTTCAGATGCGCAGGCACCTCGCTTGCGATGCGGCGGATGAGGTCGAGCCCGTCAGCGCCCGAATACAGAGCGACTTCCGGCTCGTACCCTGTGACGCTCGACGCGAGCGTGCGTCCCTCCGGGATATACGGAGGATTCGAAGCAATTACGTCGAAGCGCTCGCTCTCAAATGGCGCAAACAGATCCCCAGTTCGGATATCCGCACGCGAAGCATCCAGACCGTTCTCTTTGATGTTCTTGCGGATGAGCGCGGCATGTTCGGGAACGAGTTCTCCGAACGAAACCTTCGCTCCCGGGAAGACAGCAAGAACCGCAAGCCCGATGGCGCCGGAGCCTGCACACAAATCAAGGAACGTGAATGATCCGTTACCGAAACGTTCCGTCAGATGCGCTAGCAGCTGTTCCGTCCACCATTCGGTTTCGGGGCGGGGGATCAAGGGGCGAGAGTCCAGATGCACCGTAAGGCCGAGGAAAGGACTCCAGCCGATGACGTAGGCGAGCGGCTCGCCTTTGGTGAGGCGAAGTAGGTCGTCGATCATGTCGGCCCCGCGATCACCCGCATATTTGTCGCGAATCAGTGCTTCCACATCTTCTCGTTCGGGGCGCATAGGCATACGGTATACTACTCTTATGAAAACAGCACTTTGGAACATCTTCTTCGGGCTCTTCTTCGCCGTCCTCGTCCTTGTCGGCGTCAACTGGCTCGAGGTGTCTGGCCGCTTCACGACGTGGGTGCCGCTCGGCGACTTCCTTCTCATGTCGCTCGCCATCTTCCGTCTCATACGCCTCACGTCCTACGACCTCATCACCAAGTTCATCCGTGATGCCTTCGTCGGCGCTCCTAAGGACACCTTCTCAGGAACCTTGGGATCTCTGATGGCGTGCCCATGGTGCACAGGGCTTTGGTGGAGTTTCTTCGTTGTCTTCTTCTACTACGCGACTCCGTACGCCTGGCCGGTCATCCTGATCCTCGCGCTCGCTGCCGTCGCCTCGTTCCTCCAGGTCTTCGCTAATCTTGCAGGCTGGTCTGCAGAGGCTAAGAAGCGAGAAGTACTGGGCTCCGCGAATCCTTCAGGCTCCACGTCTACCTGCGGCTAAAGGGGGAGGGGCAGATTCGAATCCTGGTCTGCCAGTAAGGTATATACTTCTCACAGTATGCCGAAAGAATACGAAGTCTCGGTCTTCAAGACCACGTTACGTGAACATGCAGACCACGAAGGCCAGACTGATGATCGAAAACTTCTACAAATAGGTGAAGATAAAGATATTGTTGTCCGCCGAACGGTTTTCTGGGAAGACGACGAACAGCAAATGTTCGGAGCTCTGCCGCCAGAAGAAAGAGCAATATTCATACGAGATATCTTTACGGAACTCCAAGATAAATACGGAATACCGGTTGTGCCATTTCGCTTTGTGGTTGCCTTAGACGAGGAAAAACAAGAGACACTGTTCGCTGTTGTTGATAATGTTACTCCTTCGGAAATTGATCCTGCTACAGACAAGCATAAAACCCTTGAATTGCTTGAGAAGTTATTTATCTATTACGAGCAAAAAGCCGAGTCAAGAGAGCCATTTCTTTGGGATATAACCGAGCAGCGTCAGTACGTCTACGGAACAACTAAAGACAATCCGAACCCAGAATTATATTTGGTAGATCTTGATCCTCATATACGAGAAGGTGCAAAGGCTTTGACCAAGGAATTAGGCGAACTCCGAGGTGAAGTTACAACGGCTAGTTGGGATCTAGACACGTAAGAAAGCAAGCCGTACACGAAACTCACAGACCGCATTGATGCTCTTATCAACAAACTCAGGTCAGAGGGATAGCAAAGGTTCCAACATCGTCCCAGGCAGCCCGCAATCATGCGAGATCTAGGCAGACTCCAAAAGGAGGTACAATACTAATCTATGAAAAATCTGCACAAGTTACTTATAGGTGCGCTCGTCCTAATCGTGATTCTATTGCTTGCGCGCTACGTAGTGTTCGCTGATCGATTCGAGAAGTGGGAAGAGGGAGTTGAGCGCGTCGGGGAGTGGCAGGAGACATACCGACAAGAGCATCCAGGTGCCACAGATGCAGAAGTGGAGGCTGCTTTTGAGGCCGGCATAGCCGATATCAAGGTGTGGAAAGAAAAGTATAAACGTGAGCATCCAGGCGCAACGGACGCAGATGCTGACGCGGCATTCCAGGCTGCTTGGAACGATTAAATCAAGACTTGGTATACTAGAAGAGATTTATTATCTAGTACTTATTACGTATGGCTAAATATGTAGATGGGTTCGTGTTCGCGATATCAAAGAAGAACATCGCTGCCTACAAAAAGATGGCGAAGGAGGGTAAGGCCGTATGGCGCAAGTTCGGAGCACTCGATTACAAGGAGTGCATGGGGCATGATGTAAAGCCTAAGGCCGGTAGCCCAAAGATGTTTCCGTTCCCTACGATGCTCAAGCTCAAGGCAGGAGAGACAGCATGGTTTTCGTTTATCGTCTTTAAGTCTCGTGCGCACCGCGATGCGGTCAACAAGAAGGTAATGGCGTATTTCGACAAGAAATACAAGGACAAGAAGGATATGTCGATGCCGTTTGACATGAAGCGCATGGCCTATGGAGGATTCAGCGTCGTTGTAGAGTAGTTACTCTACAGGTGCTGTATTAAAAAACAGCCCGCGTATGCGGGCTGTTTTTCGTAAGTACGAGTTGCTTAGTAGCTACCTCCGTAGCCGCCGCGATCGTTTCCGCCGCCGTAACCGCCAGAGCGGTTACCGCCACCGAATCCTCCGCGACTTCCTCCACCAGGACCTCCTGCTGGGCGATCACCCTGCGGGCGAGCGAAGGAAACCGAGAGCGTGCGCCCGTCGAATTCCTTGCCATCCCAGCGATCGATAGCAGCCTGCGCCTGCGCCTCGTCCGTCATTTCGACGAAACCGAAGCCGCGGGAGCGACCTGTCATGCGATCAGAGATAATACTAACGGACGTGACGGTACCGGCCTCTTCAAAGGCGGTGCGCATCTCATCCTCTGTCGTGCGGTACGGAATACCTCCGACATAGAGCTTGTTTGTTGCCATGTGGCTTGCGTGTTGACTGATGTATAACTTCTCGCCGAACTGAACGCTAGGAGTGGGTTCGCCACGCGAAGTTCTGGATACTGCGAGTCTTTCGCAGTATGCAATAGAAACGGCCTATTCGCAAGGCGGTTGTGGATTAGTCGAGCACCGCTCCTGTAAGGCTCGACGCGTCCTTTCCGTCCCACGAAATGTCTCCACGGACGACCTTGTCAGTGATCTTTGATTGCCACTGGTGCTCTGCAGCGAGGACTCGCGCAGTAAGGGTGTCTACCGTGTCCTCAGGGAGTATGGGGACCGGGTGACGGAAGAAGACGGGACCTTCATCGAACTCAGGAGTGACGAAATGCATCGAGACTGCCGAGTGAGTGATGCGTCCTTCGGCATACGCCTTTAGTACCGCTTCGTGAACGAAACGTCCGTAGAGGCCCTTGCCGCCGAATCCCGGGAGAGGGCCGGGATGAATGTTGAAGGTAGTCCTCGGATCGAGTCCTTCGATCAGTTTCAGCCAGCCAGAGAGGGCGACGAAGTCCGCCTCCTTCACCATGTCTTGATAGCGCTCAGCGGTGTATGGAGCAGGGAAGTATACAAAGGGAATGCCGAGGCGTTCTGCACGCTCCTGCACGCCGCCGTTTTCTATATTCGAGACGACGCCGATAATATCGGCTGCCTGCACATTGCTGACGAGGTTCTCAAAGCCGCTTCCGCCGCCTGTCTGTGTTCCTGAGGCGAAGACGAGGAGTCGAGGCTTCATACGTGATGGGTCATGCTCTCCTTGATGTCTGCGAAGGTGCCCCCGACCTTCTTACCTGGATTGAAGATATTGAGAGGATCAAATATGTTCTTGGTCTCTGCGAACAGAGCGACCATCTTGTCTCCGAAGAGCTGGGACAGGTACGGCGTGCGGATAATGCCGTCGTTGTGCTCCCCGGTCGTCGTGCCTCCGTACTTGATTACAAGCTCGTATACCTTGGGGGCTAGCTCGAGGATGATGTCGTGTGACTCATCTTTAGTGAGATCCATGAGCGGGATGATATGGAAATTCCCGTTGCCGATATGCCCGGCGATCGTGTAGACGAGCTTGTAGTTTCCTAAGAGGGAATAGAGTTCCGGCAAGAACTGCGGGTAAGTCTCGGGAGGAACGACGAAGTCATCGATGAACGGGCTTGCGTAGAGGCCCTTCAGGTTCTTGCGTAGCAAGGCGAAACTCTCGCGCCTGACGATCCAGTACTTCTCGCTGGCTCGCTCGTCAACGTTGATTCGGGTCGGTAGGTGTAGGTCTGCAAGCACCGCTCGTGCTTCCTGCGCAACTTTCAGCGCTTGTTCGTGCGTGTCTTCAGAGAATTCTGCCATCAAGACTAGTTTCGGCACTCCGCCCTTGAGCACGAGGCCTACCTCAGGGAGAAACGAGAAGCCGAGACGTATGGCACGTGCAAGCCCCATCTGCGAGAGCATCTGCGGAAGGAACTGCACTGCTAGCTTAAAGGTGTGGTCGTCATAGGACTCGAAGGACTCAGGGTTGAACTTGAGGACCCGCTTCACAATTTCTGGAAGCGTATTGAGATCAGACAAGAAAACGACGAGCATCGAGCGATGCGGCTGCGGCGTGACAAGACGAAGTTTCATCTTGGTCACGAGTGCAAGCGTTCCTTGCGATCCACAGATAAGTTTCGCGAGGTTGAACGTTCCGTTCTCCATATCGAATACGTCCCACAAGGAATAGCCAGCGGAATTCTTTGAGACCTTCGGACGAGCGCTCATGATGGCCTCGCGGTTATCGATGATGAGATTCTTCATACGACGGTAGATATCTCCCTCGAGTCCCGGCTGCTTCTGCTTGGCATCTAGCTCATCGGGCCCGAGCGCTTTGAATGTTGTCTGCGTGCCGTCAGACAACACGACCTCCAGTTCTTCGACGTACTTTTCGGTCTTGCCGTACTCAAGCGTACGTTCTCCTCCGGAGTTGTTGGAGAGGATGCCGCCCATAGCCGCTATCTCACGGGAGGCAGGGTAGGAAGGGAGGATAAGGTTTTTCTTCAGCGTCTCCTTCTCGAAGTCGCGATAGAAGGCACCGGGCTCGGTGACGGCGTATCCGTCTCCGACCTCGAGCACCTTATTCATGTACTTGGTGAATACCGCAACTATAGAGGTGGTCAGCGGACCCCCGGACATGTCGGTGCCGGCAGACCGTGCCGTCACCGAGACGTCCTCACCCGTTTCCTTCAGAGCGTGCACTGCATGCACGAGGTTCCCGACGTCTCCTGCGTCCTTGGGGTACACGACCAGCGTTGGCTTGCGTTCGAAGACGCTCGTGTCCCGGCTCATGGCCTTGAGCGTCGCCTCGTCGTCAGCGACGTCGCCATTGATCGCTTTGGCTATGTCGTCGCGGAGGCTCATTTCTTCAACATCGTATCACGCTCGTTGCGTGCTTCAGGAAAGAATTTCCTCTACAAAACGGAACGTATCTACGGGATCAGCGACTGACTTAGTATCGATGACGTTCATGACCGATTCGTCATTTCCTCCGGGGAATAAGGCGTCTCCGATATAGATGCAGTCTTTCTTTTCCCAGCCCATGCGCTCGATAATGCGCGCTACGTTGTACCCCTTGTGCTTGCCCTCCGGAATGAAATTGAACGTAGTGGTGCCTGCTGGACCGACGGCGATGCCTACTGCATGCAGGCGAGCTACCATAGCGGGAAGCGCTCGAAGTGCCGCCTGGCGTTTCGTGTCGCCTGGGTCAAAAGCATACTTCTTTTCCATATCTTCGTGATAGCCAATGACGCTGTATCCGACCTGTGCACCGCGATTCTCGACGAGATCATTCTCATCTTTAACGGGTAGAGCGAAATAGCCCTTGAGTTCCTCGATAGCGTGCATGATTTCTGCTATCTGTAGGGGCGTGAGCGGCTCGTACCAGTACTCGACTCCGTCTTTCCCGAGCGCATGATTTCCGCTCTCGGGCATAGCGACGTACATCCCGTCAAAACATGCCGTGACCTGGTGCTGTATCTGCTCAATCGAGCCGCCGGTTATCACAACGACATCACGTTTAGCGCAAAGGCGCAGGAATAGTTCCTGATGTTCAGGCGCCATAGGAGAGCGGCTTTTCGTCAGCGTCTTATCAAGATCAAAGAAAACATGCTTGTACGCGCGCGCGGATTGCATCAGAGAGAGTATAACGGCTGGCGGGAAAAGAGCCTAAATGGTATAATGGCCTCCACATGAGCGATTCTCCGGCCTTAGAGATTAAGGATCTGAGGAAGATATACCGCAAAAGCGGTAAGGGAGCGACCGAGACGGAAGCCCTGAAAGGCGTCACGCTCTCTATCCCAAAAGGCGAGTTCTTTGCTCTCCTGGGGCCTAACGGGGCCGGGAAAACGACCATCATCGGCATCCTCACAGGGCTTGTCGTGAAGACCTCTGGCGAAGCCAAGATCAACGGCGTCTCGATCGATGAGAACCTCTCGCTTGCGAAGACCTATATAGGAGTAGTGCCGCAGGAATTCAACTTCAGCATCTTCGAGAACGTGCTCGACATCATCGTCGACCAGGCAGGCTATTACGGCATCAAGCGCGATGAAGCCCTCCGTCGCGCAGAAGTGATTCTGAAAGATCTCGGCCTCTGGGAGAAGCGCAAAGATAAGTCGATGGCGCTTTCAGGCGGCATGAAGCGCAGGTTGCTTATCGCGCGCGCACTCATCCATCACCCTTCAATCCTTCTGCTTGATGAGCCGACTGCCGGAGTGGACGTCGAGCTGCGGCGCGGCATGTGGGAGTTCCTCCGCAAGATTAACAAAGAGGGTACGACGATCGTGCTCACGACGCACTACCTCGAAGAAGCGGAGCAGTTAGCGCGTTCGGTGGCTATCATCGCGAAAGGGAAGATCGTTGCCAACGAAAGCATGCAAGGACTGCTCGCTCGCCACGGCGATAAGAAACTGGAAGACATCTTCATCGAGATGACGTCAGCTGACACACCAACCGTATGAACGCACAAGGAATCTGGATAGCTTTCTATACAATGATGCGCAAGGATATTGTGCGTATCTTCCGCATCTGGTCGCAGACCCTGCTTCCACCGGTCGTCACGACTTCACTTTACTTCGCGATCTTCGGCGGGTTTATTGGTTCGCAGGTCGATTCGATCGACGGGTTCTCCTACATGCAGTTCATCATGCCGGGGCTCGTCATGATGACGGTCATTACGAGCGCGTACGCGCACGTCTCCTCAGCGTTCTTCTCCGCTAAATTTATGAAGAGCCTCGAAGAGATGCTCGTCTCCCCGATGCCACACTGGCTCATCGTCCTCGGGTTCGTGAGTGGGGGAGTGATTCGTTCCTTTCTGGTGAGCGTCTTGGTCATCATCGTAGCCCTCCTGTTCACGCATATCACGATCGCAAACATGTTCGTTATCTTTGCCGCAGGCATCCTGACGGCAATCCTGTTCTCGTTGGCAGGGCTTTTGAACGGTATCTTCGCCAAGGGCTTCGACGGCATCACTATCATCCCGAACTTCGTTCTGACGCCGCTTACCTACCTGGGAGGCATCTTCTACTCGATTCACCTGCTTCCAGAGCCGTTCCGGACGCTTTCCTTAGGAAACCCTATCCTTTATATGGTGAATGCCTTCAGGCATGGGTTCCTGGGGGTCTCGGATGTGGGTCTCTGGGTGAGTTTCGGGATCATCATCCTGGTGACCCTCATCTTGCTGGCCCTCACGCTCTGGTCCTTCACTAAGGGCGCTGGCCTCCGAAGTTAGACACCTTAATATATGCCAAACGAACGACCCCGCTTCCTATAGATGACCTCGCGAAAGACACCATAGAGAACGTGGTTATTGATTGGATGAACAAGTACGCTCTTGATGACAGCAATCTTGCCGTGGAGGATTTTAATGACCCAGCGAAGATTAAGCCTTGGGTCGACGGGGTGTGGGGGAGGATCACGCACCAGCTGTCGGAGTCAGGGTGGCCGTATGACAATCAGAAAGTAATGGCGCTCGCAGGGAAATATTTTTACGACCAGGTGTCAGACCACAAGTTTTACGATAAACTCAAGCCGCATTTGCCACGGGCAGTAACGATGTACGACTTATCTGAAGAGTGATAGTTAGAAGTTGAGTCGGTATCCCGCGCCGCGTACCGTAGAGAATGTATCTTCGCCAACTTTCTTTCGTAGATTCTTCATATGTACATCGAGGATGCTTCCGGTGCCTGCGGTCTCCCTGGGGAAGGCGTGCTCCATCAGGGTTGCGCGCGTTAGCATTTCATTTGGATGACGCATGAAATATTCCATGAGTGCGAATTCTCGCGGCGTCAGCGATGTCTGTTCTCCGTTCACGCGCAGGTTCCGCTCAACCGTATCCATTTCCAAGTTACGTACGGAGAGACGGGAGGGAAGCATTTCATTCGGGCGTCGTAGCAGTGCTGTTGAACGCGCAACTAGCTCCGCGAAAGAAAATGGCTTCACCATGTAGTCGTCCGCGCCGTTTGAAAGCAGTTCCGTCTTGAACTCTGTTTCCCCGCGTGCAGTCAGGATGAGGATGGGCGTCATTACTCCTGCATCGCGCACCGTACGTGTAATCGTCCACCCGTCGACATTCGGCATCATCAGATCAAGCAGTACAAGATCATACGGCTCTCGTCCCGCCCGCCCAGGAGAAAGCAACTGCGCTAGTCCTTCCTGGCTATCGCCGAACCAGTCAGCGATGAAGCCGCTTTTTTCAAGACCCTTCTTTACTCCCATGCCGATTTTAGGCTCGTCTTCTACCACCATTATTCGCGCTTTTGTTTCCATAGAATCTAAGAGAATTTCCATACTGCCTGAAAGGCAGTGAAGAACACGGGAAGATACGATAAAGGGCAGATGAAGGTAATTTTGAGGCTCGCGACCGACCATCCGTTTTTCCGATCTCTTCAAACTCAAAAAAAGCACCATGAGGACCTCCTAAAACCTTGCTCGCTGGACGACAGAAGACATGGAAGAAAAAATATGTCGTAAGTCACTATCCACAACTAAGGTTATAGATGCCGCGCGGTAGGCTGCGTGATAGGATGTACATCCGCTCGACTAATCCTCTCATTTCGACTCCAAATCCGAGGATTGAATTATCACGTAGTAACCTTTCACGCGTATGACCAAGCAAGTTAAGAAACGAAACGGACAGATTGCAGATTTTCATGCAGAGAAGATCACTGACGCGATGCGCAAAGCATTCGGCGCGGTCGATGTAACGATCGGAGAGGACAAACTTTCAGAAATGACGCGAGCCATCCTCGCTGAGATGGAATCTCGCTTCGAGGAGCAGATCCCATCCGTCGAGCAAATACAGGACATTGTGGAGATGGCGATCATGAACGAGGGCTACCACACGGTGGCTAAGCATTACATCGTCTATCGCTACGAGCATAGCAAGCAGCGCGATGAGAAGAAGCAGGAGGTGCTCGAGAAGATCGCAGAGAAAGAGCTGAACGTCATCACGCGCACAGGGAAAGTTGTTCCGTTTGATGAGAATGCGATTCGTGAGACGCTTGCAGCTCACATCAAGGGAGTCGCGGGCATCGAAGGGGTCGTCGACCAAGAAAAAATACTTTCGCAACTCCGCTACGAGCTCTACGAAAATATTCCAACGAAAGAAATTCAACGCGCAATTATTGCGGTAGTGCGTTCGATGATCGAACGCGATCCTGCGTACTCCAAACTCGCGTGTCTTTTGCTCCTCGACAAGATGTATCACGAAGTGTTCGGTGACTACGATGCAAAGGATCTAATCACGAAGCACGCAGAGATTTTTGAGCGCAATATCAAGGACATGGTCAAAAACGGACTCCTCGACGAACGCATGCTCGAGTTCGATTTGAAGGGACTTGCACAGAATTTAAAGATCGAGAACGACAAGCTCTTCGAGTACATGGGTCTTGAGATTATGAGCTCTCGCTACTGCCTGGAGGATGTCGAGACTAAGAAGCAGCTTGAGACGCCGCAGATGTTCTGGATGCGCGTCGCGATGGGCACCTCGCTCAACGAGAAGATGGAGGACCGCGAGCGCGTCGCCCTCGACTTCTACGATGTATTGTCGAATTTCTACTACACGCCAGGAGGCCGCACCTGCTTCCAGGCCGGGGCTAAGATAGCGCAGCTCAGCAACTGCTTCCTCAATACCGTTCCGGACTCCCTCGACGGTATCTTCAAGACCTTCGGAGACAACGCTCAGTACCTTAAGTGGTCAGGAGGCACTGGTACCGACTGGACCAGCCTTCGTGCCACTGGAGCCTTTATAAAGGGCACAGGAGTGGGTTCTCAGGGAGTCGTCCCGTTCCTTAAGATCGCCAACGACGTGAACGTGGCTATCAACCGCTCCGGCAAGCGTCGTGGAGCCGGCTGTGTCTACCTTGAGTCTTGGCACCTGGACGTCGAGGATTTCCTCGAACTGCGTAAGAACACTGGAGACGAGCGCCGCCGCACGCATGACATCAACACCGCCAACTGGATCCCAGATCTTTTCATGAAGCGCGTTCGCGATGGGGGAGAGTGGACTCTCTTCTCTCCAGAAGAAGTGCCTGAGCTCCATGAAATCTACGGAGAAGCATTCGAGAAGAAGTACAAGGAATATGAAGCTGCAGCAGATCGCGGAGAGATTAAGCTCTTCAAGCGCATGCCGGCAGGAGATCTTTGGAAGAAGATGCTCGCTATGCTCTTTGAGACCGGACACCCTTGGATTACGTGGAAGGATCCTAGTAACGTACGAAGCCCGCAGGATCACGTCGGCGTCGTGCACAACTCAAACCTCTGCACCGAGATCACGCTCAACACTTCTCCTGACGAGACGGCCGTCTGTACCATCGGCTCACTCAACTTCGCGAAGTTCGTTGTTAACGGGAAGTTCGATCATGAGCTCGTCGGTAAGGTGGTCCGCAATGCGATGCGCATGCTCGACAACGTCATCGACCTCAACTACTACCCGACGCCTGACGCGAAGAAGGGAAACACTCGTCACCGCCCTGTTGGTCTTGGCGTCCGTGGATACCACGATGCGCTCTACATGCTTGGCATCAACTTCGATTCTCCTGAGGCAGTCGCATTCGCAAACGAGAGCATGGAGGTCGTCTCGTACTACGCCATCCTCGCATCGTCTGAACTCGCAAAGGAGCGCGGTACCTACGAGACCTACAAGGGTTCAAAGTGGGATCGCAACATCTTCCCTCAGGACACCATCGAGCTTCTTGCAAAGGAGCGCGGCGAAGAGATTCAGGTGAACTTGGGCGGCAAGCTCGATTGGGCACCGGTACGCGATCACGTGAAGGCGCACGGCATGCGCAACTCAAACACGATGGCGATCGCGCCTACCGCATCGACTGCCAACCTCGTGGGCTGCATCCCATGCGTCGAGCCAATCTACAAGAACATCTACGTCAAATCCAACAAGGAAGGAGAGTTCGTCGTCGTCAACAAGTACCTCGTCGAGGACCTCAAGAAACTGAACCTCTGGACCGACGATATGTTGAACAAGATCAAGTTCGCTGACGGCTCCGTCCAGGACATCCCTGAAATTCCGACAGACCTGAAGGCCAAGTATAAGGAAGTCTTCGAAATCGACTCTCGCTGGCTTATCGAGGCAGCAGCAGAACGCGGAAAGTGGATGGACCAGTCCCAGTCCTTGAACATCTTCTTCGGAGGCACCTCCGGAAAGGAACTCTCCGAGATCTACTTCTACGCATGGGAGCGCGGTCTCAAGACTACCTACTACCTGCGTACCCTCGGTGCTTCCCAGGTAGAGAAAGCAACGGTGTCTACCGCTTCCTTCGGTTCGACCCACACCCGCAAGGCTGGAGCAGGCATGGCAGCAGCCGTAGCCACCGTAGAGGAGGCTATAAACCCTTCGGTGACCCCTGAGCCGCTTACGGCAGCTGCGATGGCAGCAAAGTATGCGAGGGTGGCCGCAGGAGAGGAGGCCGGCGTCTGCGAGAGCTGCGAGAGTTAAGAAAAGGCCCCGGAAGGGGCCTTTTTTAATTCGGTCTCTTAACCGATTTGCGCCGCAGAATAAGCAACACAAGAAGTGCGGCGTTCGCGAAGAAGACCGTTACCTCGTAGGTGGCAAGTCAGCAGGTTGTATTCGTGAAGCGCTAAGAGGCTCATGAAGGGTGCGAGCGCGTACCCGAACCATGCCCACGTATCTTCACTCCATGGTTCTGAGAAAGATTTCCGATAGGTAGGGATATAACCAAGAAGATCGATGCCGGTCGCCATAAGGACGGCGAGCACAGGATTGTCGAGACCCCACCAGACAAACGAAGCGATGGGCGCCAGCACCAGCACGATCCCATCGCTTTTGGTGATGTTCTTCGTCCCGTACTTAAAGGAAAGGAGGAAGACGAGGAAGACCATGAACGTGCTTATCGCAAATCCGAGCGTTACCCAGAACCCTCCGCCACCAACCCAAACACCTGCACCGGCGATTACAAGGGTGATAGCCCAGATGAGCCAGGTGTATGCATGCGGTTCCGTTTCTTTCTTGAAGATTGCAATAAGGTACGGAATGTACGCAAGGATCACTATGAGGACGGACAGCACGCCAAAAATGGCTTTCCAGTCCCAAAGGAGGTCAAAAGGCATCGGGGAAGTATACTACTGACATGAAAGTGCTTCCGCGCACACAGTTCGGGAATCCAATTCTCCGAGCCAAGGCAAAGAAAGTGCCGTTGACCTCTCTTAAGACGGCCGCCTTCAAAGGCTTGGTGAAGCAGATGCTATACACCATGCGGCGTGTCGGAGGCGTGGGGCTCGCAGCACCTCAGATAGGGAAGAGCATACGACTCGCGGTCATGGAAATTCGCCCTACCAAGACGCGACCGGGGCTCGAGCGATCGGAGGCAGTCGTTGCTATCAATCCTCGAATCCTGTGGAAATCAAAGGCCGCGACCTCAGATTGGGAAGGATGCCTAAGCCTAGGCGGCGTCCGGGGCAAGGTACCAAGGGCAAAGAAGATAACTGTTGAATATTACGATGAGTGTGGTGAACGGGTTACCGCAGTCGCACAAGGCCTCTGGGCGGCTATCTTTCAGCACGAAATCGACCACCTCGAAGGAGTCGCCTTTACGGACCGCATGTCAGACCGAACGTCTCTTGTAGCGCTGAGCGAGTTCAAGAAACGAGTCCTGAAATAGCTTTGTTCTGAGCCGTATTTTTACTACTTCACAAGCCTGTAAAAAGCGAGGTTATACACTTGCCGTAAGGGGCCCTGGAGGCGACAATGAGTCTCCCATCGAGAATATACGATTCTCAATTACACACTAAACACACACCTCGTATGCCAATTCAGAAAGGAGCACAAACCGTCGACATCAACGCCCGTCGGATTATTAACGGAAAGGATGCTGACGTGATGCAGCTCTACCCGATGCGCCACACCTTCGCGTGGGAAGCGTATCTTGCAGGTAACGCCAACCACTGGCTCCCGACAGAGATCTCCATGCAGCGCGATATCGAGCAGTGGAGGAGCACCACCGTGCTCTCGGCTGACGAGCGCCAGGCATTCGAGACCGTGCTCGGCTTTTTCACGACCGCAGACTCCATTGCGGCCAACAACGTGGTCTTAGCCCTCTACAAGCACATCACCAGCCCTGAGTGCCGCATGTATCTCCTGCGCCAGGGCTACGAAGAGGCCATCCACACGCACGCCTACCAGTACATCGTTGAGTCCCTCGGCATGGACCAGTCGAAGATTTTCAACATGTACCGCGAGATCGAGTCCATCTACAACAAGGACAACATGGTGCTCGCTCTCAACGAAGGAATCTTCGCTGCTGACTTCAAGACAGGCACTCTCGAGAACGATCAAAAGTTCCTCGAGAACCTCGTCGTCTTCTCGCTCATCATGGAAGGAATCTTCTTCTACTCCTCCTTTGCCGTCATGTTCGGCTTCCAGAGGCAGAACAAGCTGACCGGCTCTGCAGAGCAGATCCAGTACATCATGCGCGACGAGTCCCAGCACCTGAACTTCGGCATCAACATGATCAACTCGATCAAGGAGGAGCAGCCGGAACTCTGGACGCCTGAGTTCCAGGCGCACATCATCGACCTCGTGAAGCGCGCAGTGGTCCTTGAGTACACGTTTGCTACCGAAGTCTTCCCTCGGGGCATCTTCGGCATGAATGCCGACGGCTTCAAGCAGTACATCGAGCACATCGCTGACCGCCGCCTCGAGCGCGTGGGCCTTCCAGCCCAGTTCAGCGTGGATAACCCCTTCACCTGGATGAGCGAGGCCATCGACCTCAACAAGGAGAAGAACTTCTTCGAGACCCGGGTGACCGAGTACAAGACGGGGGGTACCCTCAACTGGTAGGGAAAAGGGGCCAATTGGTCGATCTCTATCCTGAGTTAAGCCATTTTACGGCGTTTCGCTAAAATACCCTGTATTTACAGGGTATTTTTGTCTTTAGCGCTCCTTCAGGGTCTTTGATCGGAAACCTGTCAACATGAGATCTAGCGGAAGAAGGGGACTTGACCTATCCCAAGACCTATCTAGTAATAATGGCGTAGAATAAGGCTCGTTTGACGTTTAAACTGTTGACATACTTTTAACATGTGTTGTGGCATTGACAAAATGAACCCCAAATGATAATCTAGTCTTACTAGGTAGTTCAGTGGACACCTCGTAACTATGACTTCACTTATAGCCCTTATGGGCTTTTTTGTTTTGGCAGGGACCGCTTACGCGCCCGTTCACGCCGAGCAGATAACTCCCTCCGTCGAGGCTCCTATCAAGGTAGCCCTCAAGGATGAGGTATCTGTGACGCGAGAGGCGCTAGGCGTGCTTTCCGTTAAGCTCACGGCCTATAACGCCGTACCTGAGCAGACGGACGGTAACCCTGATGTGACGGCCAGCGGTGCCTTCTCTAACCCGGAGGTGATCGCCGCCCGCTCCCATGACCTCGCCACAGAACTCCCGTTCGGGACGATCATCGCCATAGAAGCCCCTGAGGTGTCCTCTCAGTCCTGTGGGTACGCGTCAGTCGAGCACCTGGTAGGCTACCGTGTCATCGCTGACACGACGCATTCCCGCAAGGTCGCTCAAATCGACGTTCTTCTCAATGCTGCTGATACCGTCACGATTCGCGGCAAGGAGGTGAACCCATCGCTTGCGCTCGGTATCTGCAACGGGGTGACCATCAAGGTCGTCGGTCGCATCAAGACGGGTGATATCCCTGCGACCCAAATCGAACTTGCAGAGATAGTGACTGGCGGCAAACTGGCTCTCGTTAAATAAGGTTTCGTACCAAAAACCGCCCGGGTATCCGGGCGGTTTTTATATGTCTGAAGCAGATGGCGCTCCCGGGCCCGAAATCACGTACCGTTTGACGTACGGCATGGTGGCGAAGTGCCGCTTGAGGCGTTCAGGTGATGCGCTCGCGCGTTCCGCGATTGTGCCGGTATCGTAATCAACGGTAACGATTTCCTTGCACCGATCGAGTTGCAGCATCAGCTCCTCGTGAGCTCCTCGTGGAGATTCGGCAACGCCTCGGCTTGTTTTTGCGCAGCTTCCCCTGACATATTATTCTTCCGCCTCCTTGCGTAGCCGCTCAAGGTTTACCTTGCGCATCATCTGATCTAGCTCGCCGTCTTCGTTACGCTTGATGCCCAAGTGCTGATGTACCTCATCGAGCATCTCGAGGATCTTTGTGATTTCCTGCTCTGCGCGTACGTCGATCTCGAAATCCAGCTTCTCGCGCACCTCGGCGATGTGTCCCTGGCGGTTCTGGCTGATAAGGACGATGATCGAGAGCGCGATCGCCTCAAGCGAGACGGCCATAGTCAGAAGCGAGTACGGGAAGGGGTCGAACGCCTCAAGGCCGAACATGCCTTCGTTCCAGAGAATCCATACGAGGAATACGATACCGTTAGCGATAAGGAATGTTACGGTACCGAACTCCTTGGTCATGAAGTCCGCGAAGTGATCGATCCAGCTCTGCCGGAAGGCGAGGCGAGACTTCAGGTGCTCGTTAAGGTCCGCCTGAGTCAGGTTGTGAGGGAGTGCAGCAGGAGGTGGGGGGTTCTTTCGCATGATGCCTCCAGTATACGGCCTTTTAATGCCCGAAGAATCCGCGTCCGATGCGGTCGGGGATTAGATACAGGGATGTGCCGCGGGAGGCACAGAGCTCGATAGTTGCTGGGTCCTTCAAGGAGCCGCTGGTCGAGAGGATGCTGCTGATGCCGGCGTCTATCAAGGTCTCAGGACCATCCGGGAAAGGGAAGAAGGAGTCGCTATAAGCGACGGCTCCCTTCGCGTCATGTTTACCGCGCTCTGCGCGCATGAGAGCCAATTTGGCTGCGCCCACGCGATCTTGCTGGCCGACGCCGTTGCCGATGAGCATTCCGTCTTTGACCAGAGCAATCGTGTTGCTATTGCTGGTCGCGCCGATCGCCCAAGCGAGGAGCATATCGTCCTCCTGGGAAGCGCTGGCCTGTCCGTGGACGGCAAGGTCAGGGGAAGTGAGAGAAAGCACGAACGTATAATTAGGCTGGAGCAGGAATCCACCACGCACGTAGCGGAAGCGATCAGCGGTGTCGAGGGAATCCTCGCCCAGAGTCGCAAGCGCAGGATTTACGATGAAGCGACACTTATCGCCCTTGCGGCGCAGTTTCGTGATGGCTTCCTCGGTGAAGGAGGGCGCGATGATTCCGTCGAGCATGCGTCCGGCAATCTCTTCGGCCTCTTCGGCTCCGATGGGGAAATTGGCAAGTATGAGTCCGCCGAAGATCGCGAGTGGATCCCCTGCGATAGTCTTCCGCAGCGTCTCGGCGTGCGAGCCGCCTACGGCCGCTCCACACGCGTTGCCATGCTTAGCACCAACAGCTAGGTGGGGGACCTTGCCGCGGTTTTTGGCGTATACCGCCGCGATATGCGTTGCGGTCTGGAGAAGGCGATCGATATCCGCCCAATTGTTGTAGGAAGGAGGCGTTCCTTCGAGTACCGTGAATTTTTCGAGCGAAAGGGGATCAAGCGAGCCGGATGAATAGAGAGCCGCTGGTGCCTGGATCGCATTCTCTCCGTATTTGCACTCTGCCGTGCGTGTACCGACGAAGCCCGCATAGCGTCCATCACCCTTGTATTTTGCTGAGGTTAGGCAGTATGCGGCGATGGTGTACTCGCCCTTAGCGCCTAACTCGTGCACGAACGCTTCGTCGGTTCCTCCGGCCCGCAGCCATTCGAGAACCGGTTCGCGGTCTTTAGGATCGCAGACGACGATACGGTCGCCTTTCGCTGCCGAACGAATCATCGCAGGTCCACCCATGTCGGTCTTTTCAACGACTGATTCGCGCGTGCTGTCAGCCTTCGCGATTTCTTCCTCAAGTGGGTAAAGATCCACGCAGACCAGATCGATAAACGGTATGGAAAGGTCGGCTAGCTCCTTGAGGTCTTCGGGGACATTGCGGGCAAGGAGTCCGGCGTGCACTTCGCGAGAAAGGGTGACGACGCGGTGCCCGAGAATGGCTCCGCCGCCTACAAGCGTTGCGACATCGGTCACGGTAATGCCCGCTTCAGTCAGGTGCTTTGCTGTGCCTCCCGAGGCGTATATCTTCACTCCCAAATCGCTGAGTCCACGGGCGAACTCGACGATACCGTCCTTGTGATAGACAGAGAGGAGGGCGGTCTCAACTTTTTTCATAGTTAATCGAAGATGTTGATCAAATAAGTATCGATCTCGCGTTGGTCGAGGTCGTAGAAGTGCTCTCCATCCCTATGCAAATCGCGAGCGAGGTCGACGCCGACGAAGCGCCAGTGCCACGGCTCATACTGATAATACGTGTTGCCCGCAGGATAGGAAAGTACGAATCCGTACCGATGAGCGTTCTTCTCGAGCCAGGCGAACGCTTCGGTGCCATCGAAGCCGGTAAATGAGGAGCCAACCGAATCGGTCGTGAAATCAACCGTGGTCCCTAGCTGGTGTTCTGAATATCCTTGATCGGCAGAGAAGGCATTAGCGCCGCTGCCGTACGTAACGCGGTAGCCGGCCTTGAGGGCAGCCTGTGTACCGAAGGAGCGATAGCCCGAGATGACGGAGAGGTCGACATCGTCGTCTGCAGCATCTTCAAGCAGCTCTTCAAGATAGGGCCATACGTCCTCGTGCACGTATTCATCAGGGTTTCCGTAGACGTACTGCTTATCGATCTTTTCCACGCCCTCGGGGCTGTAGTTCTCGTTGAGGAAGAACACTCTCGAGTACTTGATGAGGAGTTCGGGGTCGGTCTTGGAGAGCTTATCTAGCTTTCCGACCGTGCCGCTTATGTCCTCGATTTGGCTGGCGAAGGCATCATTGCGCTCCCGCTCTGCTTCGAGGTTCCCGCCAAGCGCGGTGTTGTCCGCTTCTGCTCGGGCTAGCTCTCCTGATACCGTCTCGAGTCGGCTTTCATAGTCTGCAGTCACTGCTGCAAGACGCGCATCCGACCACTGCATATAGCGGTAGGCACCGTATGCCAGGGCAGCCGCAACGACTACCGCGAGTATGAGGATAGCGCCGTATCGTGACAGGAAACCGCCTAGACCCGCTTTCATGGGGCTACTTTAGCACGTCGCTCGTCTCCATGCGCCTCCTCTGTAAGAGGGTATACTTCTCGTATGAAGAGCTCTCTCACGTTTGCCGGGATGGCGCTCGCCCTAGTCGCCATAGCGCTTTTTGTTTGGTGGCAGCTCGTTCCTAGGGCGCAGACTCCGACTGGGTGGAATACCTATGAGAATGCGGCCTTTTCAATCCTGTACCCGCAAGGCTTTACGGTCGACGAAGCCTACACGTATCAAGGCCTAGGTCCTGGAGTAGAGATTCCAGGAATTTCGTTCACTATTCCTGCTTCCATAACTGAGGGAACGAATCTATCGGAAGACTCCTCTCTTTCCGTCGCGAGCGTCGAAGGTGAGTGCAACGCGTCTCGCTTCATTCTTGATGGGACCTCATCAACGATCGTAGACAAGGGAGTGAACTATTCCTTCGCGACTACCTCCGATGCTGGAGCAGGGAATCGTTACGAAGAGATCGTATACGCTCTCTCCGATTCTGTGCCTTGCGTTCTCATACGGTATTTCATCCATTCAACGGCCGTTGAGAATTACGACCCCGGGACAATTATCGCGTTTGATCGGACCGCTCTCGTACAACAATTTGATGCCATACGCCGTTCACTTGTCGTGAAAGAGTAGTTCATTTCCCCTTCATTTAGGCCGTACAAACGCCATAGGGAAGTAATGTAGGTGCTGCCGGAACGTCTTAGTGCGTATGCGGGACCTCTCGCAGTAAACGGATACGCACCTATGAACACACTGAATCTAAAAAAGATTATTATCCCTGTGCTTATCGCGATTTTCGCGGTAGCGCCGGTAGCCGCTCTTGCCACGAGCCCGATGAAGCATCTTCCAGAGATGCAAACGCTCGTGCTATTGCGCGCAGACGGCAGCGCACTGGTTCGCGGAGCGGAAGTAACCGCTGTTGCGGACGACACAGTAACCGCCCAAACGTCTCATGACGGCGTTGTCCTCACATGGACGATCGATATCGATAGCGATACGGAACTGGTGACGAATAAGGGCGGTGATTTCGATCTCTCTGACATCGATGATGGTGACACAGTGAGCTTCAGCGGCGAGCTGACCTCTGCCTTCCGCATTGAAGCCAATGTGCTGAAAGAGTGGAAGTATGACAGCGATGATGGGAACGACAACGTTGACCGCCCAAGCAAGGACGAGCGGAAGGAAATCCAGGCTGATTTCCGCGCTCAGATGAGGGGCTGGTTCGACAAGCACCTGAACTTCGGATTTTGGAAGAAATAAAATAGCAAAGATGAAGGCGTAGCAACGGCCCCGCATATGCGGGGCCGTTGTCTTCATGTCTCTAGGAGGGGTATGAGGTATGCTGTATCGGATGCGAAACGGAGGTAAGAGGAGGGAGGCTCTCCCGTCATAGACTATGGACTCAAAAGCAACGGAGGCTGCGTTCCTTGACCTGCACGATCGCTTTGCAGACACCTTGTTCCGGCACGCGTATTTCAGAGTGAGCGACCGGGATATCGCCCGGGACATCACTCAGGAATCGTTCCTGCGGATGTGGGAGTATCTGGCCGCCGGCAACGAGGTCGATAACCCCAAGGCTTTCCTGTTTCGGATCGCCGGGAACCTCGTCATCGACCACTATCGCCGGAAGAAGAGTTCTTCACTTGAGGATCTTCAGGAGGGAGGGTTCGACCCGGAAGGCGATGATGCGGGAACCATCACGGACGCGGCGGAAGGGAAGCGTCTCCTGGCGAACCTCTCGCATCTCCCTGAGAAAGACCGTGATGTCCTTCTCATGCGATATGCGGAGGATCTGTCGGTGACGGAAATCGCCAGCATTTCCGGGGAGTCCCCGAACGCGATTTCCGTTCGGATCCACCGAGCGACGAAGAAGCTGAAAGAACTATTTGACCATGGACCCACTTAAAAACATCGTGCGAACACTTTCTATGATCCGCCTCACGCCTGCGGAGCGTTCTGCTATGCGGGCAGTTATCCTTGAGCGCATGCGCGCGACCGGCGCTACTCCTCGCGTCCCGTCCCCGTACGCAGGATTTTTCATGACCCTTATGTGGCAGCGCACAGCTGCGTTCGTGCTGATTATCGCCGCTATCGCTGGCACGAGCAGCGTCACCCTTGCGGCAGAAGAGGCTGTCCCTGGAGATGCGATGTACGCGGTCAAGGTGAATGTCAGTGAACCACTGCGCTCGTTTGCCGCGCTAACGCCTAAAGCAAAGGCTGAGGTAGCCACTGAACGCGCTGAGCGCCGTCTCAAGGAAGCCGAGATCCTCGCCGCGCGAGGGTCACTTGACGAAGTCACCGTGACAGCACTCGCTGGCCGCTTCACCGCGTCTGCCGAAGAAGCGACGGCACATATCGAGCGCTTGACGGACGAACAGCCGGAAGAGGCGACCATCGCTTCAAGCGAGCTCGAATCGGTACTCTCCGCACATGGCCAAGTGCTCGACGACATCATCGCTGCACGAAACGGCGAGACCGAAGAGCACCTGGCGACTCTGCGCGCAGACATCGCTGAGAGGGAAGAGGAGACCGTGCGTCTGCGCGCGGAAGTCCGCCTCGCAGTCCTCGATACTCCCCGCGACAAAGAGACAAGCGAGCGCGTGTTCGAAGATGTCACGCGCGATGCTGAAGAAGCGGTCCGTGACCTGCACGCATATTCGGAAGATCTTCCTGTCAGCGACTTGCTCGCGATAGATAGTCGCGTTGCGGTCATCAACGAGGCGATCGATGAAGGGAAGGCCAAACATGAGCTAGGCGACTATCAAGATGCGCTCGCGGAGTTCGCTCGCGCTCGCACGGTCATTGGTGTCGGCAAGCGTCTCCTCGAAGCAAAAGCCCGATTCGAAACCGAAATGGTTCCTCCGGAAGAGGTAGAGGAGGAAGTCGTCGAAGACGTACAAGTCGCTGCGATGCCTGCTCCGGACGCCGTGTCCCTTTCTGTGGCGACCAAGATGGTGGCAACGACGACCGCAACCACGACCGCGACAACAACGGATCCTGCGCCAGAGGTGTTCCGGTCTGCGCCGACCAATCAGACTGAGCGCTCCTATAGGAACTGGTCTCGTCCTATACGCATCAATCTCGAACCGTAGACCCCATAAAGCGCTGGGGAGGCCGGGTCGCGTATGCGTCGGCCTCCCCAGCTCTATCTCACGATAGATTCAGCCTCGGTCTGTCCGAGGCCCAGAGTTATAGTGATCATAAGTGGATACCTGGGGTACGAGTGCGGTTAGGCTTATAAACGACTCTCTAGCGTACTAAAGAGGCGATGAACCGAGCATGAATCAGCCCTCGTCCTTCTTGGTGGGCCCGAAATACCGAGAGAAATCTACTTCGATTTGGCGTACATGCTCCGCCTCCGCCTCGCCCCTGTCTTTGTCGACATGGCCGCATGGGAGAGTAATCGCGACGCTGGTGCCGTGCCCTGGCGCGCTCTTGATGACGACGCTGCCGCGGTGCAGTTTCACCAGCTCGCTTACGATTGCAAGTCCCAGACCGCTACTACCGCTGCCGCGTGCGCGCGAACTATCAGCACGATAGAACGGTTCGAAGATATGCATGAGATCCTTCTCCTCGATGCCGATGCCAGAGTCTTCAATGGTGGTGGTGAGACAGCCTCGGTAGTCCGGCTCGAGGCGGATGTGTATCGTTCCGTTCTGAGGCGTATAGTTTGCGGCATTCTTGACGACGTTCATGACGATTTGCTCGAGTGCCGTCAGGTTGCCCCACACGGTGCGGTAGTCGCTCTTTTCGATAGTGAGTGTGATGTTTTTGCGATTCATAAATGCACTCATGTTCGACACGACGCGATCGATGACGACGCCGATATCGACGTTTGCAAACGGGATTTTCTCCGGATGAACGAGCACGTTGAGGGACAAGGGGTTGTTGATGATGTCTGAGATGCGGTCGAGCTCCTCGACCGTGCTCGACAGCGTCTCGCGCGTGTCTGCGGAAAGGGAATCGTCAAAGAGTGTGACTTCCGTGTTGGTCTTGATGATGGAAAGGGGAGTACGCAGCTCGTGCGCGACGTTTCCGATGAACTGCTTCTGGCTCTCGAGTGCGTTTTGAGTTGGCGCTAAGGTGAGGCGGGTGAGCAGGTAGCCGAAGATGGCGGTCGAAAAAGCGATACCTGCGGAGATGAGGATGAAGTTCTGATCCTTCAGGTACTCGAGGTTTTCGACAATCGCTATGCTGGTCGTCGTAGCATTCCCCGCGATGCCCATCATCAACCCCTCAAGAAGGTTCGTAGAGACGTCCTTATAGAGGACGGAGAAGCCAACTCCAACGAGCACCAGGATGAGTAGCATAAAGAGGACTTGGAGCGCAATGACGTTGAGCTCGGTCCTGAAAAAGAGATCGTGGCGGTACTTACGCGCGAAGCCGATACCCAATTCCCCTAACCGTTTCAATGAGAGACGATTCGTCGGGCGTGTCGAGCTTCTTTCGGAGGTTTTTGACATGGACGTCTATGACATTGCTGAATGATTCGTAATTGAAATCCCACAAATGGCTGAGCAGATCCTCGCGGTTGATCACTTCGTTGGGATGCCGCATGAAGTACTCGAGCAAGGTGAACTCCTTAAGGGTGAGGAGCACCTCCTGGCCGCTCTTGCGAACGATATGCTCTCCTGGATCAAGCTCGATGTCGGCGACCCGCAGCACGTCTGGAACGGTCGCGACCGGGCGCCGCAGGAGAGCGTGCACGCGGGCGAGCAGCTCCTCGAACGAGAACGGCTTGACCAGGTAATCGTCTGCTCCAGAGAGCAACAGGCGCACCTTGTTCTCTGTCTCATTGCGGGCCGTAAGCACGAGGATCGGCACTGTGACCCCTTGTGCCCGTGCTTCCTCGCAGACCTCATACCCCGACTTGGACGGTAGCATAAGGTCGAGAATCACGAGGTCGTAGTCGCCTCGGTGGACGGACAGGCGGGTAAGCGCCTCCTTTCCATCGCCAATGATGTCGACTGCGTATCCTCGCTTCTCTAACCCTTTCTTTATGCCTTCTGCGAGCTTCTGCTCGTCCTCTACAATGAGTATTCTCATAGAAACGTCCAAGGATTACGAGTAATGGCCAAGTAAGTTCCGGCCCCGAACGCTTCTTAGTTCATCATACCTATCATGAACGGTTCATGAAAGACATTTCAGGGCTTTTCTCGGAGCACGAACCGCCCTTCTAGTGGGCGGTTCGTGCTGCGTAGCCAGTCGTGATACCACTCCGAGAGCACGGAAGATTTCGTGAAGCCCTAGATACCTTGATTAGGGCCGCTTGCATCCATCCCGTCTCCGCCCATGCCTGTGCCTGTTTCAGTTCCGGTGCCGGTATCCATGCCTCCTCCGTCCTTGTCATCATTGTTGTCTCCTGGTCCGTACATGTGTGTAGGTGTTATGCGGGTAACTGCGAGCCAGATAAGGCTGCATCCATATACGGTACGGTTTCGTAGAAGAAAATCAGATGAAGTAAGCCTATCTTCGCTTGCGCGGCGCTCTCGACTCGACGATAGCCCCGGCTTCTCGCTCCACCTTGCTCGCAGGACGCAGGAGCCTCTGGTTCTTGCGCGGGACTAAAGATGAGTGCCGTACCTGATCAAGGCGCTTAGAGATCTGCCAGAGATCCTCGCTGTCCGTCACCCAGCCTTCGCCAAGAGTCGATAGATCAAATGGCCGGGAGTAACTCTTAAGCGTTTTCTCTCCGGTCGCGTTGAGGAAGTATTCGTGGAAATAGGAGAGCGCCAATTCCCGAACGCTCGCATAGATAGGGTCCCGATAGCGCAAGACGGCATGATTCGTCTTGCTGATAGCCCCCCAATAGCCGTTCTTCTTGAACAGGGCGACGACATGTTCGTCGTCCTTCGGGTCCGTCTTGAGGTCAAGCAGCAACGGCCGTTCGCCTGCGAGCCAGAGAGCCGCAGCGGCAAGAAGCGCGCCCTCAAGGCAGTGGGCGCGTTTTTCTTTGAGCACGCGCCGCGGAGACATGAGCGTCTCTCCGTCCTGTTCAAAGTTAAACGGCATCGCATCCAGATAATCTTGGATCTTCGAAGGCGTCGAAAGCCGACGCAGGACCTGTTCCTCCTGTTTTGAGAGACCGAGCATGGGTTAATAGTACACCGCCGCTTAATGAGGTATTCATCCGCCAATGTCATACTGAGCATATGAAACGAACCTCGCTCGTTGTGCTCCTCCTACTCGTGGTCATACTGGTCGGCGGGTACTTCACGTATGACTATCTCAAGAAGCATCCTCCTGGCTTTCTGATTCAGTTGCTCACCGCAACCAAGCCGCCTCCGCCGCTTCCAGACGGCGCTCTCGCGCCGCTTGAGGTGCGTGACGATTTCACGCCGGTCATCTTCTCGCGTGAAGTCCCTGGGGCTCGGGTGATGACGCGGGACCCGCGGGGCGCGATGCTCGTCTCGCTCACGAGCCAAGGGAAGGTGGTCGTGCTCAATGATGCTGACGGCGACGGATTGGCAGAGGCTCCGAAGACGGTGCTCGAAGGTCTGAAGCAGCCGCACGGCATCCTGACGCGTTGCGCGACCGAGACTAGCTGCACGTTGTATGTCGCCGAGACTGACGCGCTCAAATCCTATGCGTACGATTCAGCCAGCCAGACGGCGCAGTACCACGAGACCATCACGACCTTCCCGTCAGGCGACGGGCACTACACGCGCACCTTGCTCATGCATCCGGATGACAAGCGCTTGCTGGTCTCGATCGGCTCATCCTGCAACGTCTGCAAGGAAAAGGACCCGAAGCGGGCCTCCGTCGTCGCTATCGATCTCGCGACTAAGCAGGCATCTGTATTCGCCAAAGGACTGCGGAACTCCGTCTTCCTCGCGTTGCATCCGGTCTCCGGAGATATCTGGGCGACGGATAACGGACGGGATATCATCGGTGATGATATCCCGCCGGACGAAGTGAATATCATCAGGGAAGGCGGTTATTACGGCTGGCCCGTCTGTTACGGGCAGAACGTGTATGACGAGGACTTCGACGCAAGCCCGAGCCTCGCCGAACCATGCACCGGATTCACGCCTGCTCATATAGATTTGCAGGCGCATTCAGCGGCGCTCGGCATCGCCTTCATCCCTGAAGAGGGCTGGCCCGAAGAACTCTGGCACGATGTGCTGCTCGCGTATCACGGCTCTTGGAACCGGACCGAACCAACCGGATACAAGGTCGTTCGTTTCGATCTCGACACAGCAGGCAACGTGCGGGGCGGCCCGCACGGCTTCGTCACCGGCTTCATGCCGGAAGGAGGGAGCGAGGATGACGCGATCGGGCGACCTGTCGGGCTGTTGGTCGAGCCAGGCGGCACCTTCTACGTCTCTGATGACCGCGCAGGCGCTATCTATCGCATCTCGCTCAATGCTCCCCCTCGCTAGCTGAAAGAATCATAGCGGTGACACGTCATATCTTTTATACTGCCTCTATGAGACGAACTATCGCTACGCTCCTGCTCCTGGCCTTTTTCACCAGCACCGCTCCAGTACCCGCGCAGGCGGCTGATTTGGAAGTATCAGGCTGGATCCCGTACTGGAAAGTCGCCGATGGCACGCGGGACGCTCGCAAGCACCTTGATGTCCTGACGGAGATCAACCCCTTCGGCTACTCAGTGAGCGCGGATGGCAAACTCAAAGATCTCGCAAAGCTTTCGGGGAGCGACTGGAAGCGCCTCTTCACCGCCGCGCGCAAAGAGGATGTGAAGATCATTCCGACGGTCATGTGGAGCGACACGGCGAACATCGAGCGCATACTCTCAGATAAGAAACTGCGCACCAAGCACGTGAAGGCTATCACCGCTATGGTGAAGAAAGGGAAGTACGACGGCGTCGATATCGACTACGAAGGCAAAAACGCTGCCACGCGAGTCCATTACTCCGCCTTTCTCAAGGAACTGAAGAGCGCTCTAGGCGGCAAGACGCTCGCCTGCACGATTGAAGCGCGCACGCCGCCGGACTCTCTGTACAAGGTGGTGCCAGCGAACCTCCAGTACGCTAACGACTTCGTTGAAATCAACAAGCATTGCGACACGGTGCGTCTCATGACTTATGACCAGCAGCGCGCCGATTTGAAACTGAATGATGCGCGTTCCGGGACGCCGTACATGCCTATCGCGGATACGGCATGGGTACGCAAGGTGATTGAGCTGGCGATCAAGTCGATCGACAAGGACAAGATCTCGCTCGGGGTCGCCACCTACGGCTTTGAATACGACCTGCGCGTCTCTCCGAACTGGTTCCAGAACTACGGCAAACTGTGGTCCCTTACGGATGACTACGCCAAGGACCTTGCCGATGACCTGCGCATCGACCCGGTGCGAAATGCGGCAGGAGAGTTGAGTTTCTCGTACATCGCGACCACGACGCCGACCATGATCCCGCGTTCAACGCGCGCACCTGCCGGAACGCCGGAAGGCAATGAAGCCGCCGCCCGCGCGCTTGCATACGCTAACGCTACCGGCGCTACGACCAACGTACGCCTCGTCTGGTGGAGCGACGCTGAGGCGATCAAGCGGAAGATAGATCTCGCCAAGGAGTACGGTCTCAACGGCATCGCTATCTTCAAGGTAGACGGAACCGAGGATCAGGACCTCTGGGACCTGTTCTAAAGAAATGCGTTAGCGATAGACGCTGCTCCCCACGCAAGTGCCCCGCAAACGGGGAAGGTGATGAACCATGCCTGAACGATACCGCCTAAGACTCCCCAGCGTACGTCACCAACACGGCGCGACGAGCTAGCGCCTGCGATAGCGCTCGTGATGGTATGAGTGGTCGAGAGCGGTATGCCGAACATCGAAGCGCCGAATATCGTGGTCGAGGCGGCGGTTTCTGCCGCGAATCCTTGCCATGATTTTATATGCACCATTTTCTTGCCCACCGTGCGAATGATCTTCCAGCCGCCAAGTGATGTGCCAAGTCCCATAGTTGCCGCGCAGAGCAAAATAACCCATAGCGGAATTTGAAAGGTGTCGAGGATGCCTCCAAGCATAAGAACGAGCACAAAGACGCCGATGAACTTCTGCCCGTCGTTAAGCCCGTGATTGAAGGCCATGAACCCTGCTGACATGATTTGCAGTCCGTCAAACAGCTTCTTCGCTTTCACCGGAGACGCATTACCAGCAAGCAAGATGATGATCTTTCCGATTACATACGCTCCGCCAAAACCAAGGGCGAGCGATCCGGCCATGCCGATGAAAACCAATTGCCAGCCGCTCCACATGAGAGCGGCGAACCCACCGCCTGCGATCGCTGCTCCTGAGATGCCCGCGATTAGCGCGTGTGATTTGCTTACGGGAATGCCTTTATGTGCTGCAAAGACACCCCAGGCAATGACGCTTAGCATAGCCGCGGCGATAGCGGGAAGCGTGACGGCGCTCGTCGCGACTATTCATTTGCCGATCGTCGCAGCGACTGCAGTACCTGCTGTCGTACCGAGCGCATTAAGGACGACCGCAAGAGGCACGGCGACTTTCGGCGAGAGTACGCCAGTTGAGATGATAGTCGCGACCGCATTTGGAGCGTCTGTCCAGCCGTTGACGAACTCCGCTACGAGCACGAGAGCTAGGACAACGAGGAGAAGTATCTCCATGAATCTCTAGGCTTCCTTACGCGCCATTGAATTGACGGCGATGCCTGAGTGGTTTGCGCAGTCACTCGCGCGCTCGACAATTCGATAGAGATTGCCCCAGCCAATATATTCAATAGGACTTCCTCCCGTGCTGAATTCCTCCACTAAGGTCTTCTGTGCGGCCATGAGTATGTCGTCAGCTTCGCGCTCAAGAGATTTCAGGACCTCGATGTGCGCTCGCGTCTCATCAACACCAATGGGATGGTGGTTGAGGCGCGCAATCACTGGCTCCAGCTCCTCGGTCATCTTCTCAAGGACCACGATGAGCGCGATTGCTTCAGGACGGAGTTCTTTCATATGGATAGCGTAGATGTGCTTATGCGCCGCTACCTTGCGAGTAGCGTCAATGATGTCATCCAGATGGGAGGTGAGGCTGGCGATATCGTTCTTATCGAAGCGGAGGATGAACGCGTCATCCATCAATCGATGGATTTCACGGACGATGCGATCCCCTTCGTGTTCGATCTCAGTGATGCCGGCGAAATCGTTGGCTCCTGATTCGCGGAGGAACTTCACGCTCTTGCGGGCACATCCAACGAGTGCGACTAACTGCGCCGAGATTAAGGTGTTGGGAGATGGGCCGAACAGCTGCTTGAAAGGATCAGCAATGAAAAGGTATCCAGCAATCGTAGCACGACGACCGCTAAGGAAGATAGATGCGCGTACGACGTATGGACAAGGCAAGCGCCCTGGTCCCGAGGCGGTTTCCGATATCTTCCGCTAACGTGCGCATATAGACGCCTGCGCTCGTGCGGACCCGGATCTTGACGATGCGGAGGCGTTCGTCTGGCCCCAGCGCCTTCTTCCACGAAGCGAGTGCCTCGACTTTCCTGAAATCCCGACCCAGCGCCTTGGACGCTTCGAGTACCGGCACCAAGGTGCCGATCTTCTTTTCTACGTATCGCATGAGCGAAGCGCTGCTAATCCTTCGCATACCCTTGTACTCTATGCGCCTGAGGTGGCCCGTTTGAAGCGGCACCTCTATCTCGTTCAGCCTCCCTTCGAGCGTCCATTGGAATAGAGGCTTCCCCTCGACCGTCTTCGAGGAATACGCAGGGTAGGGGCTCGTGTACGGGCCGACGAAAGAGGGAAGGAGTTTTCGTACGTCTCCTACTGAAACAGGGACCGGCCCTTTCTCAATGATGCCAAGGATGTCTCCCGTATCTGATCCTAGACCGAGCAGCACCTCCACTTCGTATTCCTTATCAAGCGCATGGTACTCGGTCTGCCGCTTGCACTCATCTCCGACTAGTATGAGCAGCTTCCCAGATGCCATCGGATCAAGGCGTCCGGCATATGCCAGGGGAACCTCGGGTGCGATACGACGGTGTTTTCGTGCGCGCTCAAGCGCCGCAAGCGGGGTCTCGCCGACTTTCTTGTCCAGCAGGAATCTGCGCACCATTAAAAAAGTTGAGGAATCAACCTATCGAAATCTGACACCCGTACTTTTAGAAAGGTGATGAGCCCTTCAACATCCTCTTCATCGATATAGCGCAGTGCACTTTCCCGGTCCTCTTCTGAGAGTTTCGGTTCAATCAGTAGTAAGAAGCGTTCAAGCATGAGCGGTCCGATCTCTTCTGCGAGTTCGCGCTGTTTGTGCGGCGACAATGAAGGAAAGCCTAGGGTTGCGGCGAATTGTGCGAACGCTTGGGAAGCGAGCTGGGTCATGGCGTTTGGGGGGCTTCAGACTCGAGTGCTCCGCTCGTTCCTTTGTTCGTCGTATTTGCGATAGCCTCGGTACTCTGCGCGGCATGGTATGGATTAGATGCTTCGCCGGCCGTCTGTTCCGTAGTATTTTCCTCTGGTTCCCTGTTTATATCGGTGAGTTCCTCCGTTACTACTGTCTCCGATGGAGAAGCAGTACTAGCGACCGCCCTCTGCACAGGAGCGGCATCGGCATCAGCATCTGCAGGCTCTCCGCGTCCTAGGGTTCGTCGGCTAGGTTGGTACTCTCTGTTTTGCTGCTCAGCGATGCTCAAGAAATTGGTTACAGATGCTGTGCCGATGACTGGCTCTAGTTCGAGAACTTCTGTTTCGGTGATAGAAGTTAACGGTCGTTGGCTGCGGAGATTGTTCTGTCCAGCGTCAGCCTGCTCCTGCATTGAGCGTTGATGCT
>Ga0163152_10000347_pt1 | contig 83255 bp, 72 predicted proteins | sample OliLakLV19MP8IB2_FD_148635 | JGI IMG/M metagenome (GOLD analysis project Ga0163152, IMG submission 148635) | Freshwater microbial mat bacterial communities from Lake Vanda, McMurdo Dry Valleys, Antarctica - Oligotrophic Lake LV.19.MP8.IB-2 | ecosystem: Environmental > Aquatic > Freshwater >...
AACCGGCACTGCACGCGCGTCCGCCCATCCTCCGTCTGGTAGAGGATGATTTCGGATTGAGGCAAAGGTTCGTCGCTCATGGGATTGGTTCCTTGGTTTGAACTGACAAGAATTCCTTGACGGTTGCGGACGGGTTCAGCCGCCGGATGGCCTCGCGCTTCTCCTCTCCCGCTGGGAGAGGCCGGGTGAGGGTTCGAGGGAAACGAGATTGCACCACCTCGCCAAACGAATCCCGCCTGTCTGCGTGCTCTGCACAGGCAGGCACCGCCGCCGGTTCACCGGGCGCGAGCTGCGGCCCGTGCCCGACCGCATAGCCCAGCTCCCTGAACCACGTCAGGGCGGCGTCTTCGACGATGGATTCATTGAGGCTCATAAAATAGGCTTAAATAAGCAAACCCTTGATTTTAAAGGGCTTTCGCCGCTTCGGGGAGGGGCATGGGGGTTGCGATTTAATAAGATCAGGCCCAGAAGGGCAGGTAACGGGCGAACTTCCTGGAGCCCCCCGCCTTTTCGTCGAGCTTCATCAGCTTGGCTTCGATCGCCGCCGCGATGACCTGGGAAATGCTCGCCACCTTGGCCTCGGGGAGATGAAAGCGTTCCCTCAGGGTTTGATTCGTCATCTGCTCCGACATCACCCACTTGAGTGTGCAGTGCTGATAGCAGGCCCGCACCCTGTCGTCACGGTCCATTTCCTCAAAAGGTCTCGGGCCAAAGATGGTTACGATGGTGCGCCGCAGTCCGACTCGGAACGATGGAGCGGGCAGTTGATAGGCTTCCGCCGTCTGCACCACCCGGTCGATCCCGCTGCTCTTCTCTTCGCAGATGTGCATCCGGCGCATTAGGTCAGCTACCCGCTCATTGCGGGACTGATAGCCGTCGATGAACCGGTCCACCGGCACCAGCGGCTCACCAGGATTCGACATCTCAACCCGATTTGCATAGATCTCCACCATCACCGAAGCCCCGGTCATCGCGAAATCTTGATGGATCAGTGCATTCGCCACGACTTCGCGAATCGCCACCTCAGGCACCAGTTTGACCTCTTTTCTCAGCGCATCTTCGATCACTTCGTTCTGTGGCAATTGCCCCATGATAAAGCGGACCAAGGCTTGAAATCCCACCGCATATCCCTTCGTGGCGGTTCTGTCGAGTTTGGTGTCCAGCTTCGAGGTTCCATTGTAAACCACGACACGCGGCGCTTTTCGCGCCAGGTCATCAAAGTCCACCAGCTTCTTCGCCAGCAGCAGCGCACCGATCCGCCGAATGGCGAAATTTCCTCCCTTATCGTCAATCAAGCGCTCGGTCACCAAGCGTTCCAGAACACCCGTCCGGTCTGTGGGATACGGCAGCTTCAGCAGGTCAAAGTAGCTCTGCGTGTCCAGCAGCTCGACCACCTGCTGTCCGTCCAAACCCTGTTTGGCGTGCTCCTCCACCCAGTCCGGCCCGCCCTCCGCAAAGATGCGCCGCAACTGGTCTTCCGACATCGGCGCGAGTGCCTCGCCCGCCCGCATCAGATACTTCCCATCCAGATGATACGCCGTGCCCCGTGGCCGGGGAGGAATATGAAATACCAGCACCCGTCCGTCGGGATGCGCCACCGCTTCGATGTCCACCCGGAAGCCCACCGCTCCAAACAGCTTCTCCGCCATGGCCACCGGATCGTTGAACGCCGCCGTGCCCACCACCTTGCGTGGAGCCGCGTCCGATACGCCCAACAGCAAGTGCCCGCCGCCTTCGTTCGCCAACGCCACGCAGTATTCGTAGAGCTTCCGGTTATCGAACTGATTCTTTGCCTCCTTAAACTCCAAGCGCTGGTGCTCTGAGGTGACGAAACGCCAAAGGTCAATCTGTTGTGGTGTCGTGGCCATGGTCAGTTGGATAAATAAAGCAAAGGTCGAAAAACGCCACCCCGCGCCTCCTCGGGAATGGCCGGGCCCGCGCCTGCGGGACGCCGGATCGCCTCGCGCTTCTCCTTCTCCCCGTGGGAGAGGCCGGGGTGAGGGTTTGAGCAACGAGAAGTTGCTCCTCTCCCAGAGGGAGAGGCTGGGTGAGGGATGCCCCAGGCATTATCAGGGCGGCGTCTTCGACGATGGATTCGTTGAGACTCATGGTCGGTTATCAGCCTCCTCCTCGGCTAACTTCTGCTGCAACTTCGTCAAGAAGATGGACGGGCCCTTCTTGTGGCGGCGTCCGTATTTGTCTTCGGTGAATCCTGAAAACGTCATGTGGATCTGTTGCTTCGCTCGTGTCAGGCCGACGTAGAAAAGGCGGCGGGCTTCACTGATGGCCTCTGGGCTCGATGCGTCCCATCTCGGAATCTTGTCTTGGTCCATTCCCATCATCACAACAACTTCAAACTCCAGCCCCTTCGCGCTATGAAGGGTAATCAGGTTTAGATGCTCGGGAGACCCACCTTGGCCCGAGAATGTTGCGATGTTAAATTCTGCCAAATCCTTTGATTCGTCCGTTGCTAGAACCAGTCCCTTGAAAGCTTCGGCTTCATCCCTCATCGCCGGTTCATCTTTGAGCGTGGAGCCAAGGCAGCACTTGTAGAAATCCCTTAGCCACTCCCGCAATGAGAGTGCCGGATCGCGATGTGCGAAAAGGAACGTGACCAACTGCTGCCGCAATGCTGCACGATCCGCATCACCCTTCGCGACACGGTTGAAGCTAAGCCACTTCTTGATGAGACTGGAGAGTGGCGGCTCATGGCTTTTCCAGCCACTGACGCACCACGCCGCACAATCCTCAAGCCACCGCGTCAGAGGTGTTCGACGGTAGGCAGCTCCTGCGTCAATTCGGACATACTTCATCTTCGCGGCTTCGGCTGCGGCGGCGACTACACTCCCGTCATTTCGATCACCGTAAAGGACAGCAATGTTGCCCACGACTAAACCGGGAACCTGTTTGAGCACTGACGGAATGATCTCGCCAATAATGAATTTGGCTTGCTGGGCCATTCCTTCGGGGCACTCGTAGAAGTCTATCGTGCCCTGATTCTTCACCTTCGATTCGTATTCTCGCTCTTCACCGAGGGCGGTGAGTGAAGCCGCTACGATCCGCCGTCCACACCGATAGTTGAATTTTAGGGAGACGGGCTCTACCCAGTCCGCTTTCGCAAGCTCCTTGAGGAGCTTGGGCATCGACCCGGCGAAACCGTAAATGGATTGGTCGGGATCACCGACCGCCACCAAACGAACTCCGGAGTTCTGACATAGCGCCAACACAATTCTATGAAGCGTGAAACCCAAATCTTGATACTCATCTACCACGAGAATTGGGAAGCGCGCTTTGATGGCCTTTCGCACCCATTCGTGACGCTCGATCAACTGTAGGCCCCACAGAATCATGCTGTCGAAATCGACAACGCTCTCCGCAATCAGCCGTTTCTCGTAGTCGATAACCAATCCAGCGATTTCCGCGTCCGCCGAAGCAAACTCTTTTGACCCTCGATCCAGATAGGTGCGGCGATAACGCTCGAAGCGACCCCGATAATTCCATGGGTTCTCATCACCGATGGTGGCTTTCAATGATTCGGTGAAGATTCGCTCTCGGTCACTGACCGAGGCCACTGAGAATTCCCTTGGAAGCCCCAAGTCCGAAAGCCACGCAAACGGTGAAACCACGTGCTTCAGAGAAAACGAATGCACGGTCCCGATGAAGACATTTGAACCCTCTACAATGCCAAGTTTCGCCAATCGCTTTTGAAGCTCGCGAGCGCACTCCGCGCTGTAGGTGATACATGCGATGCCGGAAGGCCGCTGAACATCTTCAGCAAGCATCCTGGCCATCTTTGTTGTCAGCGTCTTCGTCTTCCCGCTTCCGGGCCCAGCGAGAATCACGCAGCTTCCAGGGGACTCGTATGCCTTCCACTGGCCGGGATTGTCGCGTAGCTCTTCAGCCGCTGTTTTGTAGTCCGTCATAGGTCAGACGCACTTTGCTGCGAGAAAGGCTACCGCATTACGGATGTATTTTGGACAAGCGTCGCCTTTCAAACGAGACGCAAGCCGCTGAGCAAAGCGCCCTTTGGCGATAGCATCAATGTCCTTCAACATCTGCTCTGGATCGAGCGCGTTAGGATCTTCCTTCCAAGCCGCAGCCCGCTTCTTAGCGGCGCCGTTTGTTGTCAATTCGCTGAGAGTCTTACACATGCTGTTGTGGCGGCCGGAACGGAAAAAATCTACCTCGAAAGTATATTCGTTGAGAAAGATGCCCATGGCTTCAGCCGCGTCGAGCAACGCCTCTTCGTCCTCAAATTCAGGCTCCTCCCCCGTGATTAACTCAACGAGAGCTTCCACTCGGTTTAACCCGAGTTCTCCGCCATTTTCGTCCGGGTCATAATCGGTGATAACCGCGAACGGGATTCCGAGTCCATCATCGCCGAGGAACTTGATGTAGGGCGCGAAATTGGTTCCGGAGACTGAGCACACAGAAATCCCCAATTCATCAAGGTCATGCCCAATGAGTTTCGCTAGAATGGGAACTACGAAGCACTCGGCATCGCCCTCTACAAGCAAGACGGCGCGACTGAAAACAATCTCCCCGCGTGTCACGTCCAAGTAGCGTTCAAGGTCAGCAACGTCCTTCTCGTCGAGTTCGACCTCAGCAGTAGATGAGGCCTCGGTGCTCAACCCATCTTCTGCTTTGCGCAAAAGGACAAGAGACCGCAGCGGTGTCACACTGACCACGTGTGGAGAGTGGGTCGTTAAGAAGGTGGTGCGGTTCGTCTCGACAATATCCGCTTCGTGCTCCGTTTCCGGCTGCTGCCGTGTATGCAGGAAATCTCGATAAACAAGTCGCTGTAGATGTGGGTGGAGGTGCGCCTCTGGTTCCTCGATTGCGAGAAAGGTATGGTCGCGGTTCCCTTCCTCAACGAGCTGCCGGAGTTCGAGGGCCTTGAGTGCAAGATAAATGAGGTTAGCGGACCCCAGGCTCGCTTCACTGATTCCGCGTTTCCCTGAGTCGATGAACAACCGCAATGCGCGGATGAGCCGGTCTGCGTCGGACGGCGTTAAACCAAGAGTGACGTTCACCGCATGAGCCCCCCCCACCATTTCGTTGAGGCGATCGGTTACCGCAGTGTTGAGCGCCGCAATTTCAGGCAAGGCCGCAATCTCGTCTGATGCGTCTGATACGTTTTGGGCGATTCCTTTAAGCGCCGCCTTGTCAACTGTCCCGGCAGCTTTCTCCAGCAGTGGTCGCAGGGGCGATCGACGCCAGTTTGCCAAATCGCCCTCGGCATCACGGAGTGCGTGAAAGACATCCATCGGCAAGCGCCGGCGCAGTTCGTAACTAACGATATTCTCCTCGCTTTGACCTCCGAAGATGAAGAATTCAAAATCCGAGTCCTTCACAGGTGGCTTGTCCAGCGTCGCGAGCGGACGAAAAACGTAAGTTAAGCGTGCAGTCATTGGTTCGACTGCAACCAAGTGTTCAGCAAGAACCGCCAACAACTTGGGGTTGTCTTCAAAGTCCGTTATCTCGAGTGCGATACGGATTTTATTGTCGCCCGAAAGCGGGCGTTCGAGCCCATCCCAGAAGTCTTCCTCACGCAGCTGGCGGGCGGAATCTGGCAGCGTCGGATCGAGCAGTAGACGCAACGCATAAACCAGATTAGATTTCCCGATCTTGTTCTCGCCAACTATGACCGCGTGCTCACTCAGCGCCACATCAAGGCTTTTGAAGTTGCGGAAATTTGTGATCTGGATTCGGGAAAGTCTCATAGTCTCGTGGTTTCAACTGCGGACAACTCCCCGCTCAGCAGCTTCGGCAGCAGCGTGTCGCGCAGGGTGGCGAGGGTGCGGAATTTGGAGGTGATCATTGTTTGGCCTCCAGCAGGCGGAATAGTTCTCCGCCGAGCGATTGAAGCTTGGTCACAAGCTCGCGAACTTCGGGAGCCGCGATGCAGACCTTCCGCCCGAGCAGCGATGGGGAATCGCCCGTCGCCGAAAGGTAGCCGTCGTCCACCACGCCCATCTTGTGGGCCAGCAAGTGGCGTTTCTGAAAAGCCCGGAAGACGTGCGCCCAATCGGTCGGCGATGCCGTTGCGGCGAAGTCGATGCCGAACTGCTCCATCACACGATCGCGAGCACCTACGATGTTTTGGAACCGAATTTCCGCAGCTTTCTCCGGTTTCACTGCCTTTGATGCGAAAACTCGGCAAGTCTCTCGGCCAAACCCGTCGAATGCGGACACGCAACCTCCGAGCGCGTTCTCAACCATATGCTGGGCAACTTGCGACTCCTGCGTTTCTGCGACGGCCAGAAGTTTCTCAACCAGTTCGAGGTTCTTGTTGAGAATTTGAAATGAATTGTGGACTCGGCAATCGGGACAGAAGCCGAATACCCCATAGATCATATAGCGTAGGGTGCATTGATCACACACGACCTCGGTTTCGAGTTTCTTCTCACGGTAATGCCGGATGGGCGTCGGCTGGCCAGTAACCTTCATGCTGATTCCAAGACCGAATTCGCCTCGCGAAGGATGGTCGAATTCAAGCGATTTCATATCCCTCAGAAGCGCGCCGGTTAGCTGATTCAGCGCTATAGATTTTGCGTATTCAATCTGCGCTTTTGTGAAGAACTTATTGGGCGGCTCAGTGTGCCCACAATAGGGGCAATGGCATGGGAGATCCTCACCTGTGAGTCCCGTGCCTGGCTGAATCTTGAAATAACTCTCACACTTTGGCGCTGGGCATTCACGTCCTAACATTCCATCTACGTCACGCGGCATTGGGACTCTAATTTGATTACCAAGTCTTCGTATATGATTCATGGCTCAGCTCAGTTTGGAGTAAGCTCCCCGCTCGGCATTTTCGGCCGCAGCGTGTCGCGCAGGGTGGCGGGGGTGCGGGGGGAAGAAGAGTGAAGGGTGAAAAGTGACATAGGAAATGGGCTCCGGAATTTCACTCTTCCGCTTTCACTATTCACCATTCTCATGGCGTCTTCGACGATGGATTCGTTGAGGCTCATAGTGGGTTGGAAACAAAATACTTTACTTTTAACAAAGGTGAGTCGATGTGTATGCCATCTCATCCACCCACGGTGGAAGGAGTTGGGCCTCCGTTCTACGGGGGTCTTTTTTTGCCCGGATCATGCGAGGCGGCGATTCCACTTCTTTTTCATTTTCTGGCGTTCGTGCTCATCGTCCAAGTGAAAAGATGTGATCAGCCGGCGTTTCCCATCCCGTAGCTTTTTCATGATGATCACGAAATCGTGCTGGTGAACCCAGACGTAGGACTTGATCGCACCATCGCCTTCCTCGTGGTCCCAGTTCGTCAGGTCGCCAGTGGCACAGGGACAGCGCAGGATCATCGGGCGAACCCAGCCTAAGCGCTCACAGCGGCGCGGGTCAGGCAGGCGGACGGGCGGATGCACCGTCTTGTCGTCCCGTGACGTGAGATGCCAAAAAATCGCTTCGCGCCCGTCTTCTTCGGTGTCGGGATAAAACCAAACGTTGAAACCGAGGTAGGTGAGGCGTCCGTTGAGCAGGTCGCGGCAAAAAACCGCATACAGCACATCATAGGTGCCGCTGCTCCATGGCATCACGCTCAGGGGCGTCGGAAGCCAGACGGGCAGGATCACTGCGTTACCTCCGAGGGGGTGAAGGTGTAGAAGTTGTATTTTTCCACCCACGGCGGCGTGCCCCCTTTCAGGGCGTAGCCAGCGCGTTGTTCGATCCGTCGCACGCAGGCCAGCTTGGCCGCGCTTTGCTGCGCGGCGGGGCGGTTGCGGTAGGTGAGCGCACCGAGGAGAAAATCGGTGAGCTGCATCGCCTGAACCTCGTCGGCGTGCGTGCTCTGCACCCGCGAGATCAACCTCCCCTCCCAATCATGCTTTTTGTTGCGCAACACCTCGGCGAGTTCGCGGACTTTGATGCGGCTGCGGGTATCCTTCACGTCGAGATACACCCGATAGGTGCGCTCAGGCTCATCCGGCTGCGGGCGTCGGATGAGCGGCTCCAGCAGGTAATAAAACATTTTGTAGTAGAACGAATCGTGGCTGCCCGAATTGAAGGAATCGTGGGCGAGGCGCTCCTTGTGTTCCACCAGCCAGCCGCGAAAGCGGAGCTTGGGATCGGCGAAAAACCAGTCGATCAACTCCTCGTAGAACGCGAGTCGCGAGGGGGAGACCTTTGCCCATTTCAACTCGCCGCGCGCGCGATGCTTTTCCTTCAAGGCAGCGAGCGCCTGCGTGACGGTCGCGAGGTGGTCCGCCGGACAGCGCAGGACGCCAAACCCCATGACCGGCAGACCGTCGTTTTCAAGGTGACAGCTCTCGTCGCAGTAGAGGTTGATGACGTCAGGCATGGCGGGCGCGGGTTAAGGGCAGGCGGCAGCGGCCGCCACCACACTCAACTCCCCGCTCAGCAGCTTCGGCAGCAGCGAGTCGCGGAGGGTGGCGAGGGTGCGGGATTGGTGATTCATTTGAGGTAATCGGCGAGGAAATTGGAAACACCTTGGATCATTTGCTCGACGTCTCCTCGATTGAATTGATCAAATTCACCGTGCGCGGCCTTGTTCCGAATATCAGCCCACGAACGGAGTTGTTTCGCTTTGAGCTCATTGAACAGGCCGACCTTCTTTAGATCGTCGATTAGTGGGTTGAGTGTCTTTGACTCTCCGCTGGTCGTGGAAATAGCGATTGGTGGTTGCTGCTGGCCGCATAGCTTCCGGAGGGCTTTCTCCAAGACTGCTCCGGCGAGCACGGCCGCGGGGACGTGGTCAAATTTTCCGGTTTGACCCTCGCCGAGGAGTTGCTCGGCTTGGCCCATGTAGTCGGAAGCGATTTCGGCCTCAATTTGAGAACCGAGACTATCAAAGAACCCGCTTTCGAGGTCGCTCTTGACGGCTTTCAGGAAACTAATCGCCCACTCCATGTGTTCTGCAGTCGGCGTGAGTTGAGCCAGACCCTCAACCGAGGCATTATGGATACTTTCCTTGGGCACAAGGTGAGCGACCAGCGTTGCCGCTTTTGTCCGCCACTCTACGTAGTGGGGCCAGTTTAGCTTTTTGTAACTCGCACGCTTCTCATACTGCCGATGGTTGAACTCACTGTAGTCATACTCTGGTGGAATGTCCTCAGCAGTCTTGAGGATCCCAGCGCCATCTGCAATTAGCGCATCAAAATGGGCGAGCAGTTTACCACGTGTTTTTTCTGGGATATTCATTTTCGTCATCCGCTCAGCACCGCTACGTCTCCCGAAAGCAGCTTCGGCAGCAGCGTGTCGCGCAGGGTGGCGAGGGTGCGGGATTGGGTGCGGTTGGCTTCGGCTTGTTCAAAGAACGGAGCACAGGTGCGGTGAAAGGCTTCGAGAATCTTCGGCTCGTTCGGCACGGCGACTTTCACTGCTCCGATGATTTCGGGGCGCACGGCGGGGTAGGCTCCGCCGTCGGCCATTTGGCCGAGGTGGTCGGAGACTTCTTGCTGCGTCAGCGCGGCGTGGATGAATGACCACGGGGCTTTCGTCGGTGTGAGCACGGCGAAGCCGGTGGAGGCGACGCGATTCTCCGGCGGATTTAGCGCGAGGAAGTAGGAGCCTCGGTCGGGGCGGACGGTGGAGAGAACAGTGTCACCGTGGCGCAAGCGGCGGCGGGCTCGGCTGGGTTCGTCGCCGCGTGTGTAGGTAGCGATGTTCGCGATGTTGCCGCGGCTCACTTCGGAAATCTCGACGTATTCCAGCGTCTCCAAGTCATCGTTCTTGCCGAGTGTCCATGCGTTGATGGCGCAGACTTCTTTCATGGCGGCGTGACGCCAGCCGACGGGGAGCATTCCATGTTCACCATGCTCGAAGTGCTCGGGGAAGAGGGCGGCGGTGGCTTGGTCGAGGCCGGCGGGGGGGCGGGCGTCGATTATGCCAAAGGCACCCTCATCCCCGGCCCTTCTCCCAAGCTGCGCTCCCTCACCCTGACCTCTCCCAGTGGGAGAGGAGTTTGGAGAGGGGAGTTCATGCTTCTCGCGGTCTTTACTCCCTCTCCCATTGGGAGAGGGCTGGGGTGAGGGTTGATTGTGATCCAGGTTCCAACGAACCGGATCGAAATCAATAAACCAGCTCTGGAACAGCGCCCGCGCCATCGCCTCCAGCGTCGCGTTCATCCGCCGGTTCAACTCGATCTTGTCGTCCAGCGCCCCAAGCACCGCCGCGATGGCTTTTTGCTTGGCGAGGGGGGGGAGTGTGATTTTGAGACGGCGCTGGTCGGTGAGGCTCAGATACGGAGCCATGTCCGTTGACGCCTTCATCCCGGACAACTGCTCAATGAACTCGACGCTTTGCGACCAATAGCGAAGAAAGCTTCCGCACAGCTTCTTCGGGTCGCGCGTTCGCCAGTAGCTCAAGTGCGGCGAATAGACAAAATGTGGGAGTCGGTCAGTTACGAATGAAGTGCGCCCGGTGCTGTTGCCCTTTGTCGTGATGATTGTGTCGTCCACGCGAGACATCTTTGAGCGCACTTTGTCGGCGAGGTGCCCGTGGAAGTGCTCAACACCGGTGAAGTCGATGTGACTGTCGGTGACGTGACCCGCGCGGAGGAAAATTGGACCGGTGCCGCCGAGTTCATTGTTCTGGGCTCGGTAGCCGTCGCCAATTTCGAGCAACCCATCGTCGATGAGTTGCTGGAACGTGGCTTCTCGCATTTCACCCGCCATAACCCAGCCCCCTCAGGTTTGCTTTGATGGCCTGCTCCAGTTTCGCGGACTCGGCGAACTGAACGCTCAGTATGGCGACGAGGCGCGGCATATTTTCCCTCGAACACTCACCATCGTTAATAAGTGAAAAATTCATCCTATTCCTTCCGAAATAATTTCATTCCGGCAGTCCGGTTGAATGCGGCACAAATTAACGCGAGACGCTCACGCTGAAACTTTCGATAAGCGGATCGCACGTTGCCAGACCACAACGGGCTCGCGCGGTGATAAGGGATCAGGTGGCTTTTCATCACGGAAGAGTAGTGACGACGCTGACGAAACTCATCCAAATAGTTGCACGGTTTATTGCTGCCGATGGACTGATTTTCCTCAGCCACAAGGTAACAGATATTGGTCAGGCTGTTGGCTTCCCGATTGGAGAATCGGTTTCTCAGCAATAGAGCCCGCGGAAAGATGTGGTGCTTGTCCTTACGGTTTGCCACAGCCGCAGTTTCGCCGAGCAGCAGAGTGTTGCCGGTTTCAAGGTAGCGTGGCTCTCTTTTCGCCAGCAGCAAAAAGAATGCGGCCCCAAGGCTGGCGGATGAAGTGTAGTCGGCACGGCGAATTTCATCTACGGGTATCTTATCGCCCAAGGCAAAATTGCCGTTCTTTCTGCGTCCCAATCGGCCGAAGAAATCAATGTCATCGCGGATGTTGTTGTAGTAACCACGGCCGGTGTAGCGCCGCCCGACGCCCGTTGCCCAAAACCATTTACGGATTTCTCGCCGCTGCTTCCCCGTGGGCTGCGCTCGGCGGTTGGAGTGGAAGAAAAATGCGAGCACCGGAACCATTAAGTGCGAGGGCAAGAAACTGGCGTTCGGCAGTTTCAAGTCGCCGCACAGATGATCGACCGCCAACTGGATGCAGCGACTGATATTTTTCCAATCGCGTGTGAACTTAACCGATACTTTGCCACCTTCTATTTCTTCTCGTTCCAACTTGGAGAGCACTGACTCGACCGCTTTGGAACTAGTCTCCTTCTGACCCATGATAAGGGCCATAGCCGCCTGAATGAAACGGGGATCTAGTTCATTGAAGCCCCCGGTCAGCGTAGACCGCACCTCCTTCACTAAGCGCCGGAGGTCAAGGCGTGCAGCTTTGCTGAACGCGCGATCGGCTTTACTGATCCGCAAGCCGCCAGAGTTAATGCGGAGGAAGGCTTGCCGAATTTCATCAAGGTCTGTCGTTTTAACAAAGATGACCGGGATTGAGTAGCCGTAGATGCGTGCGCGGGCTTTCTCGACCTCGCGGAGCCGGCCTGGGGTCAGGTGACGTAGTCTTCTTCGCCAGTTCTGTGCGAGAAGGTCGACGACCGGAACGTGGAGCTTTAGCGTGGGCTTCCGAATAAACTGAAAGGACGACTCAGATCGTTGATCGAAGGAAAAGAACAGCTTGCTAAAATTGAGCGTGCGACCCCGGTCGTTGCGGACTTCGTGTCCGTATTTGGCGCGATACAGCACGGACAATCTCTGCTGCCCGTCGATTAGAAACCAGATGTCAGGATTGCTACTGTTGTGAGGCGGAAGAATATCCTGTGCGTGGCGGAGCAAGTGCTTACGATCCGAACTCGTGCGCCAAACAAGCAAGCAGCCGATCGGCAACTGACGGGTAATGCTGTCGAGGAGATCGCTGGCCCGCCGCGGGTCCCAGACGAATTCACGCTGAACTTCGGGAACGGCAAAGACTGCATCGTCGCACAACCGCCAAAGCTGCCGAATTGTATATCGCTTGACGCTGATACTCTTCATTTGAGTGAAGCTAGATTTCGGCGGATTGCAGCCTCAAGCTTGGCCGATTCCTCAAATTGCTTTTCGAGTTCGGCGACGAGGCGCGGCATCTTTTCCTCGAAGGGTTCGCCGTCATCCTCGACTTCCTCGGCACCGACGTAGCGGCCGGGCGTCAAAACCCAGCCGTGACTGGCGATTTCTTGGGTTGTTGCGGACTTACAGAACCCCGGCAAGTCTTCGTATTTCTCAGCGTTGGCTGGGTTACCCTCATCCCTGGCCCTTCTCCCAAGCTGCGCTCCCTCACCCTGACCTCTCCCATTGGGAGAGGAGTTGGGAGAAGGGAGTCCGAGCCAAGTGTGGTAGGTGTCCACGATTTTGGCGATGTCAGCTTCGGTGAGTTCGCGGTGAACGCGGTCAATGAGCGTTCCCATCTTCCGAGCGTCTATAAACAGCGTCTCGCCCCTGCGGTCTCGACGCTGTTTACCCTCATCCCCGTCCCTTCTCCCACTGGGAGAAGGGTGGCCAGCAGGCCGGGTTGAGGGTTGGCCGGACTTGTTCCGGGCAATGAACCACAAGCACACCGGAATCTGTGTCGAGTAGAACAACTGCCCCGGCAAAGCGACCATACAGGAAACGAGGTCGGCATCGATGAGTTTTTGCCGGATGTCGCCTTCGCCAGACTGGTTGGAGGACATGCTGCCGTTGGCGAGGACGAAGCCGGCCATCCCATGCGGCGCGAGGTGGTGGATGAAGTGCTGCACCCAGGCGAAGTTGGCGTTGCCCTTGGGCGGGACCCCGAACTGCCAGCGCACGTCGTCGTCTTTGCGGAACCAGTCGGAGTCGTTGAAGGGCGGGTTGGCCAGGACGTAGTCGGCGCGGAGGTCGGGATGGAGGTCGCGGCGGAAGGTGTCGGCGTTCTCCGGGCCGAAGTCGGCCTCGATGCCGCGCAAGGCCAGATTCATGATGGCGAGGCGGCGCGTGGTGGGGTTGCTCTCCTGGCCGTAGATGCTGATGTCGCCGAGCTGGCCGCCGTGGGATTCGACGAATTTTTCCGACTGCACGAACATGCCGCCGGAGCCGCAGGCGGGGTCGTAGATGCGGCCTTTGTAGGGGGCGAGCATCTCGACGAGGAGGCGCACGACGCAGGACGGGGTGTAGAACTGGCCGCCGTTCTTGCCCTCGGCGCTGGCGAACATCGTCAGGAAATATTCAAACACCCTTCCGAGAATATCGACGCTGTGAGTGGAGGCGGTGGCCTTCTGTTTTTCCGCGTCCTGACGACCCTCACCCCCGGCCCCTCTCCCAGAGGTAGAAGGGAGATCGGATTGGCTCCCTCTCCCACTGGGAGAGGGTTGGGGTGAGGGTGGGCGGGCACCCAGCTCGATGCTCCCGATGAGATCAATCAACTCCCCCAGCCGGTGCTTATCCAAATCCGCCCGCCCATAGTTTTTGTTGAGCGCGCCTTTGAGGCGGGGGTTGTCGCGTTCGAGGGCGACCATGGCGTCGTCCACGTTCTTGCCGATGCTGGGGAGCTTGGCGCGGGACTGGAGCTGAGGCCAACGGGCATCCACCGGCACCCAGAAGACATTCGCGGCGAGGTATTCGTCTTTGTCCTCGGGATTTGAGCCGGCGAAGTCGCCCTTTCCCGCGACGAGCTTGGCGTGGTGTTCGTCGAAGGTGTCCGAGATGTATTTGAGGAAGATGAGGCCGAGGACGACGTGCTTGTATTCCGCCGCGTCCATGTTGTTGCGAAGCTTGTCGGCGGAGAGCCAGAGCTTGGCCTCGAAGCCGAGGTGGGCGGTGGAGTCGGAGGAGGCAGATTTGGTGCGGGGAGGCATTTAATTGAGCGCGCTGATTGTCATTGGGGGCGCGAACTCCTCGCGAGTCTGTCGGTCCAGGTCTTTGCGGTCCACGACGAAGAAGCATTTCTCGATGTCGGGATTGTCCTTGAGCAAAGTGGAAGCCTTGAAGGAGGTGAGCGTCTTGCCGCTGCCGGTGGTGCTCCAGATGTAACCGTTGCCGCTGTTGTCGCGGATGCAGGGCGGATTGACGAACTGGAAGTCGAAGCGTTTGTCCGACAACTGGTCATTGGAAAGGGTGCTGCCGAGCACGGTGAAAAGTATGAAGGAGGAAGGATGAATTATGAAGGGCTGCATTATAAAGGATGAATGATGAGGGATGAATGATGAAGGAAGAAAGCGATGGCGCACAATGGATTGGAAGTTTTCATCATTCATCCTTCAACCTTCATCATTTCCCCTCTTGGCGTTTTTCGAGATCGTGGTGAAGCTGGCCAGAAGCTGCTGGCACTCGTCTTGCAATCCTTCGAGTCGGGGTGCGGGGGCGGTTTCTGAATCCACCAAGAGTTCCAACCAATAGGCAGTCTCATCGAGTTCTTTGAGGCAGTCGCCGATTTTGGCGATGAATTCGGCTTTGGAACGGGAGCGGTGCGCCTCACGGTAGTTGGCTCCGACAGAGGTGCCGGAGCGGAGCACCTGTTTTCCTAGCACCCTGGCCACTTCGGTCTTGGGCAGCGCAGAAAACATTTTGATCACACGAAGCGCGAAAACTTTTGTCCTCTCACTCAGATCAGGCGGCTTCTCTCGTTCATCGTTCATAATTCATCCTTCATACTTTGTTCTCCAGCACCTTGGCCTTGGTCGCCTCCAGCGCGTAGTCGAGGCGGCGCAGGACGGTCAACGGGAGGATGATTTTCTGAAACTCCCTCTTCTGGAAAGCGCCGTTGAGCAGATCGGCAATCGCCCAGAGGAAGCTGACGACGTTGTTGAATTTGGCGGGTCCGTTCATGGAATCAGGCGGCCTTCAGAAAGCGGGTTGGAGATTGGAAAGCGATTGAGAGGTCGCGGCGGAAGGTGGCGGGAAGTAAGTGCCGATGTTAGCGTTAGAGCCATACAGGCCGGGGTTTATCATGTCGAGGGTGACGATGGCGGAGAGGATGTCGGAAATCTGCTGCGGGGTGTAGAATTGCCTCACTTCGTTCGCCCATCGGGCAGCCTGCGGCTGGCTATCTCCGCTTCGATTCACCCGCCTTCTTCCCGGAGCCTGCGGCGAACTGGCCGATCAGGTATTCATAGGCATCGCCCAGCGCGTCGCTGTCCGTCGAGAACTCCGCCAGACCTTTATCAATCGCCGCGATGATGCCGCAGAGCTTGGCGTTGCGGTCGGCATAGGTCTTCCCCAGCTTAGGGGAGGCTAGATCGATCTCGGAGAACAGCCCTTCGAAGGTGGTTTCGAAGGAGTCGTTCTGGATGTGTTTAAAGCCCGCTTGCAGGGTGTCCAGCAGTTCCCCTTTCTGCTTGCGGGCCATGTTGGCGATGCTGGTCCAAAGGTATTCGGGCTTGATGACGTAATGCACTTTGCGCCGCATCTGTTTTTCAAACTCGGCGACATCGTCCGGGTTGTGCGCATGCCAGGCTTCAACAGTGAACATCCAAGGGTGAGCACTTTCGAGCAGTCACCTTTAAGTGGCCGACTTGCGGAGGGTGGGGCGGCGTTCGTTCAGTGAGATTGCAGGCTGGGTCTGAAACGCGCGAGACGTGCCCGACGAGGCGCGGCTCATCCGGAGGATTCGCCCTACCGGCTCCAGCTTGGAGCCATCTCTACCCTCGAGCATGGACCGGTTCGGCAGGTTCACCGCAGGCTGCGGGCTATTTCTTAAGCGGCTCCAGCCTGTAGCCGTCCTTGCCGTCGAGCATGGACCAGCCGGCGGCAGCGAGTTCCTTGCGCAGGGCGTCGGCACCGGCCCAGTCCTTGGCCTGCTTCGCGGCCCAGCGCCGGTCGGCGAGGGCAGTGATGGCGGCGGGGACGTCGGCTTTGGGCAGGTCGGCGGCCTTCAGGTCCAGGCCGAGCGCGAAAAGGGCGCGGTCGAAGGACGCGAGGTCGGCTTCGCCGCCTTTGCGGTTCACGACGGTGAACAGGGCGCCAAGCGCCGCGGGCGAATTCAGGTCGTCCTGCAGCGCGGTGATGACGTGGCCAAAGGTATCGTGGGCGCCGGTCGTGTTGGCCGGCAGGCTGGAGCGGTAGGCGCGCAGCGTGTGCAGCGCGCTCTCGGCGGCATGCAGCGTATCGAGCGTGAAATTGAGCTGCTTGCGCGGGTGGCCGGCGAGCAGGGCGTAGCGGAGCGCCATTGGGCTGAAGCCCTTGGCCTTGAGGTCGTCGAGCGTGTAGAGGTTGCCGAGCGACTTGGACATCTTCTTGCCGTCCACGAGGAGGTGTTCGCTGTGATACCAGTGGTGGGCGAGCAGCGTGCCGTTGCAGCACTGGCTCTGGGCGATCTCGTTCTCGTGGTGCGGGAACAGCAGGTCCACGCCGCCGCTGTGGAGGTCGATGGTCTCGCCAAGGTGTTTCTTGCTCATCGCACTGCACTCGATGTGCCAGCCGGGCCGGCCGCGGCCCCACGGACTGTCCCAGGCGTTGGCGCCGTCGTCGGGCTTGTGCGCTTTCCACAGGGCGAAGTCGCTGACATCCTCTTTCTCGTCGGCATCGGCGGCCGCGACCTTGAGCGTGGCGCCGACCTGCAGCTCGCGTTCCTTCACGCGGCTGAGTTTGCCATAGTCGTCGAACGAGGAGACCTTGAAATAGACGGAGCCATCGGCCGCGCGGTAGGCGTTACCCTTCTTCATGAGCACGTCGATCATGTCGACCTGTTCCTTGATGTGGCCGGTGGCGGCCGGCTCGACGTGCGGGCGCAGGCAGTTGAGCGCGGCGCAGTCGGCGTGGAATTTGTCGGTCCATTGTTTCGTGAACTCGGCGAGCGGCCGCTTCTCGTCTTGGGCGCGCTTGATCGTCTTGTCGTCGACGTCGGTCAGGTTGCGGACGTGCTTCACTTTGTCCGGGCCGAACTCGAGTTCGAGCAGCCGGCGGATGACGTCGTTGACAATGAAGGTGCGGAAATTGCCGATGTGGGCCGGGGCGTAGACGGTCGGACCGCAGTTGTAGAAGCGGAAGACGCCGTCCGGCTGGGCGGGCTTGAGTTCGCGGAGGCGGCGGGAGAGGGATTCGTGGAGCCGGATGGGCATGAGGCAGGGAAGAGGCCCCAAAAGGCGCAAAAAGGGCCGAACTTTCAACCACGGATTATGGCCATCCACGCCCAGCAATCCGCAATTTCTGCCCAAAAGATTAGCGTGAACTGGCCCCGATAAGTGGTTTAATACCGGTCTTACCCCTCCCATGGCCAAAAATCACAAGCTCGACCTGACCCACCGTCCCCGCCGCCTGCGCCGGCTGCCCAGCCGCCGCGCCCTCGTCGAGGAGACTGTCCTGCGGGCGGCCGACCTCATCGCCCCGCTGTTCGTGGTGGAAGGCAAGGGCCGGCCCGAGCCCATCACTTCCATGCCGGGGGTCAGCCGTCTCACCATCACCGACCTGGTCCGCGAATGTCGCGAGCTGCACAAACTGGGCATTCCCGCGGTCGCTCTCTTCCCCAAACTCGAGGCCAGGTTCAAGGACGCCGAGGGCACCGAGGCACTGAACCCGAAAACCCTCATCCTCCGCGCGGTCCGCGCCGTGAAGGCCGCTGTGCCGGAGCTGACGGTGATCACCGATGTCGCCCTTGATCCCTACACCAGCCACGGTCACGACGGCGTGCTGACCGAGGCCACGGACGATGTGGAGAATGACCGCACGGTGGCGATCCTGTGCGAGATGGCCGTGCTGCAGGCGGAGGCCGGCGTGGATTTTGTGGCCCCCTCCGACATGATGGACGGCCGTGTGGGCGCGATTCGCAAGGCCCTCGACGCCGCCGGCCACTCCGGTACGGGTATCCTGGCCTATTCGGCGAAATACAATTCGGCCTATTACGGGCCGTTCCGCGAGGCGGTCGGCAGCGCCAAGGCCGCCGACACGCGCCTGCTCAGCAAGGCCACCTACCAGATGAATCCCGCCAACCGCCGTGAGGCGCTCCGCGAGGTGCAGCTCGATGTCGCCGAGGGGGCCGACATCGTCATGGTCAAGCCCGCCGGGCTCTACCTCGATATCATCCGCGAGGTCCGCGATGCCACGCAGGTGCCAGTCGCCGCCTATCAGATTTCCGGTGAATACGCCCAGATCCACGCCGCCGCCAAGCTCGGCTGGCTCGACCTCGCGCGCTGTCGCGACGAGTCGCTACTGGCCATCAAGCGCGCCGGCGCGGACATGATCCTGACCTATTTCGCCAAGGACGTGGCGCGGGCGTTGAAGGGGTGAGGTATGCAGAAGCCAGGAAACCCGGAATAATTCCTGGGTTCATGGCTGCTGAATTAATTCCCGGACCAGAGCCTTCGCGTCAGCACCACGTGTCCGAACAGCGCGCCGCCGACGCACACCGGGCCGATGAGGGCGTAAGGCAGGTGCAGCGCCAGCAGCAACGGCGGCTGCTGACCCCAGCCAAACGAAACGGGCGAGGACAGAATGGCCACCCGCATGACATTCAAGAGCAGCGCGAAGCCGACGATATTGGCGATCCGCGCCGCCACGGGGTAACGCCCGGCGAGCGGCGCGGCGAGCAGGGCGACGCTACCGCTGATGATGTCCCAGTTCTGTCCGGTCCAGGTCATGGTTTCCGGAATGGTGCCCTGCGCGGCCCAGGAGTGGAGCACGAGTTCGAGCGGCAGGCGGAAGGCTTGGAAGCCGACCAAGGCGGCGAGCGGCACACCAGCCGCGAGTTTGCCGCCAAAAGGAGAGAGCGCGGCCACCACGCAAACCAAGAGGATTGGGCCAAAGAAAAACGGCAGGCCGGAAAACGGCAGGCCGGTCATCCGGCCGCTCGCCACCAGCAGGGCGAGACTGCCCAGCCAGACCGCCAGGGCGAGCGCGGCGAGGGTCACGGCCTGGGCGCTCCGGCAGGCACGATGGACAGCGCCCAGGAAAGCGACGATCACCGCCACGAGGATGGCGACAAACGCGGCGAGCGAGCCGGCGCTGGCGGGATGAAAGTCCATGACGAAAGCAGAGGGGCGCGCGCGACGAACTCAAGCCGCGCGGTCCTAGCCGTTTGGCCGGGCCAGCTTGGAGTGTTTCCGGCTGTAGCCGAAGTAGACCACGAAACCGAGGCCCATCCAGACGGTGAGGTTGAGCCAGGTGATCGCCGGCAGGGAGAACATCTGGGCAACGCAGATCAACACCCCGAGTACCGGCACGACGGGAACCCACGGCGTCCGGAAGGGGCGGGGGAGGTTGGGCTGGGTCTTGCGCAGCACGAGCACACCGGCACAGACCAGTGAGAAGGCGAGCAGGGTGCCGATGGAGACGAGTTCGCCGAGGACATTGAGCGGGAAGAGACCGGAGATGACCGCGCAGCCGATGCCGGTGATCCACGTCGTGATGTGGGGCGTGCCATATTTCGGGTGGATCTTGGCGAAATAGGCGGGTAGCAGGCCGTCGCGCGCCATCGCGTAAAAGATGCGCGGCTGGCCGAGCAGGGAGACGAGGATGACGGAGGTCAGGCCGGCGATGGTCGCGGCCTCGATGAGGTAGCGGAAGTAGGCCGGGGCGTTGATCTGCTTCATGGCGAAGGTGAAGGGGGCGTCGACGTCGAGCTTCGTGTAGTGGACGAGGCCGGTGAGGACGAGCGACACAGCGATGAACAGGAACGAGACGGCGGCCAGCGTGCCCAGCAGGCCGATGGGCAGGTCGCGCTGCGGGTTCTTCGTTTCTTGGGCGGCGGCGGAGACGCAGTCGAAGCCCACGTAGGCGAAGAAAATGGCGCCCGCGCCGCGGAAGACGCCACTCCAGCCGAACTCGCCGAAGGTGCCGGAGTTCGCCGGCACAAAGGGCGTCCAGTTGGCGAGGACCGCCGCGCGGTGGCCGAAGAAGTAATAGATGCCGTAGCCGATGAGGGCGAGCAGCACGCCAACCTTCACGATCACCATCACGTTGTTGAAGTTCGCCGACTCCTTGATGCCGATGTAGAGGATGTAGGTCAGGACGAGCGAAATGAAGACCGCGGGGAAATTGATGAGCGTACCGGTCGTCACGAGCCGGCCGTCGACCACGTCGAGCGGGGCGCTGGCGAGGAAGGTGGGCAGAGCGAGGCCGAACTCATGCAGGATGTCGCGCGAGGCGCCGGACCAGCTCACGGCCACCGCGGCGCCGGAGAACAGGTATTCCAAGACGAGGCACCAGCCCACGATCCAGGCCCAGAACTCGCCCAGGCTGCCGTAGGTGTAGGTGTAGGCGCTGCCGGAGACGGGGATCATGGCGGCCAGCTCCGCGTAGCACAGGCCGGCGAACAGGCAGGCGATGCCGGAGACGATGAACGAGAGTGCGATGGCCGGACCAGCGTAGAGCGCCGCGGACTGGCCGGCCTGCACGAAGATGCCGGCGCCGACCACCGAGCCGATGCCCAGGCTGATCAGCGAAATCGGGCCGAGCGTGCGCTTGTAGCCGTGCTCGGCCCGGGCTTCGGCCTGCAGTTCTGCGATGGGTTTGGTGCGGAACAGGCTCAAGCTGGGCCCTGTTCGGTTGAAAGCCCAGAAAGCAGGCGGACGGATGACATGCGGTCCCGTAAGTGACGGCTGGCCCGCATGGTGGCAACAAGGCTTTTAGCCCCGGCCGCGCTTGCGGGTCGGCTTTTCGTCCTCGTCCTCGGCGTCGTCGGAATCCTTGTCTTCCTCATCCTCGTCGTCGTCGCCCTTGGCCTTGGCGCCGGGCTTGGCTTCACCTTCTTCCTTGTCGCCGTCCTCGTCGTCCTCATCCCACTTGAGGGAGGAGTCGTTCTTGAGCTTCTCCTCGTCCTCTTCCTCGACCTCGGGCAGATCGTCATCCTCGTCCTCGGCGGCACCCTTGTCGCCGTCCTCGTCGTCCTCACCGTGGCCGGCGGGCATGAAGTCGAGGATGGCGGTGATCTCGGAGAACAGGTGAACGGCCTTGCCCTCGATAAAGTCGTTGTTTTGCGCCTCGCGCAGCTGGTCCTCGACCTCGTCGACGGTCAGCTTTTCCTCGAGAACGAGCAGCTCGTTGATGAGTTTCACCCGCAGGCGGGTGATATGGTCGAGGAAATCGGCGTAGGGTCCGTTCTCCTCGTCGATCACGTCGGGCAGGGCGAAGAGCTTTTCCTCGGACTCCAGCAGCGGCTGCTTGGTGCGGGCGAGGCGGACCTTGCCCTTGCCGAGGTCCTTGGTGATGCGGAAGGGGATGAGGGCGCGCTCGAAGAGGTCGGAGTCGAACCCGAACTCGCGCAGCGGCTCGATCAGCTCGATGATATGGTCCACCTGGCGCGGGTCGATGATGCTGAGGCCGTCGACATCCCAGTGCACGGGATCGCTGATCTCGTCGACCCACCAATTGTGGTCTTCGCCGAGCCGCACGATGCACCATTCAAGTTGAGGAGAACCTTTCGCCATAAGGATGTTGCTGAATTCGCTGCACGAAATGGGCCACGTGGAGGCCTTGTCAAATCTTGAAACGCCGAAAGTTGGAAAATCTTTCGGCGCGCTCCGCCGGTGCCAAATTTCGGCGGCAGGGTGGGTCCGGGGGGCGAAATAACAAGACCAAAAACTTCGCCGGCCTTGGCCGGCGCGGTGCTTGTAAGTTGGCGACCCGGTGCCATCGTCCGCGGCACATGGGCTGGCTGTACCAACAGGCGATCAAAAGGGCGTTCTTCCGCCTCGATCCGGAGCATGCGCACGAGGTCGCCGTCAACGCGCTCGCGCGCCTCGGCCGTGTGCGGCCGCTATGTGCGCTCCTGGAGCGTGTCCACCGGCTGGATCCGGCGCTCCACCGGCCCGTCGAGGCGTTCGGCCTGAAGTTTCCCAACGCCGGCGGCCTCGCCGCCGGCTTCGACAAGAACGGCCGCGCGTGGCCCGCCGCCGCCGCGCTGGGCTTCGGTCACGTCGAGATCGGCACGGTCACCTTCCACGCGCAGCCCGGCAACCCGCGGCCGCGCGCCTTCCGTTACCCGGCCGAGCAGGCGGTGATCAACCGCATGGGTTTCAACAACGACGGCGCGGCGGCACTCGCGGCGCACCTCGCGCAATTTACCGGACCCCGGTCCATCCCGCTCGGCATCAATCTCGGCAAGAGCAAGATCACGTCGCTGGACCAGGCGACGGAGGACTACCTGGGCAGCTTTCGCCTGCTGGCGGACCAGGCGGATTATGTCGCGGTAAACGTCTCGAGCCCGAACACGCCCGGCCTGCGCGAGCTCCAGGACGCGTCGTGGCTGAAGCCGCTGCTGGCCGCGCTCGTGGCGGAGAACCAGGCGCGGGTCGCAGCGGGCAAACCGCGCCGGCCGCTCCTGCTAAAGATCGCGCCGGACCTCACCTTCCCGCAGATCGACGCGGCGCTGCAGGTGATCGCCGACCTGAGGCTCGACGGCATCATCGCCACCAACACGACGCTCGCGCGACCGGGCTTCTTCGCGACGGTGAACGAGGCCGGCGGGCTGAGCGGCGCGCCGGTGCGCCGGCGCGCGACGGAGATCATCAATTACATCGCCCGGGCCACGGCCGGCCGCCTGCCGATCATCGGCGTGGGCGGCATCATGGACGAGGAGGCGGCCGGCGAAAAACTCGATGCCGGCGCCACGCTCGTGCAGCTTTATACCGGCCTGATCTACCGCGGACCTTTCTTCGCCGCCGAGGTGGCGCGGGCGCTGGGGCAGCGGCAGAGGATTTAAATTAAGGGGTGTCTTCAAGATCGTGGGGGAGGGGCTTTATGCCCCGACCAATGATGCCCGAAGCCCAAACCGTCGGGGCGTAAAGCCCCTCCCCATCGGCAGATGGCAAGTTGGTTGATTTTGAAGACACGCCCTGGATGAGAGTTGAGTGCTGAGAGTTGAGAGTCCGGAAAAAAAGCGGGCTGCTTCGTCTCTCTACTCTCACCGCTCAACTAATAACTCTCTTAAATCACCCAGTCGGCCGAATCGGCGACGAGCAGTTCCTTCTGGTGGCGCGGGCGGACGACGAGGTCGTCGCCCTTGAAGTAGACGATGCGGTTGGCCGGCACGGACTCGAGCAGCCAGACATTGCCGCCGATGACGCAGTGTTCGCCAATGTGCGTCTCGCCGCCGAGGATGGTCGCGTGGGCGTAGATGGTCACGTGGTCGCCGATGTCGGGGTGGCGCTTCACGCCCTTCACCGGGTTGCCGGCGTTGTCGACCTCGAAGGATTTCGCGCCAAGCGTCACGCCCTGGTAGAGCTTCACGTGGTTGCCGATCGTGGCCGTCTCGCCAATCACGACGCCGACGCAGTGGTCGATGAAGAAGTGGGTGCCGATCTTCGCGCCGGGATGGAGGTCGACGCCGGTGCGCTCGTGGCCGTATTCGGTGAGCATGCGCGGCAGCAGCGGCACGCCGAGCCGGTAGAGCTCGTGGGCGATGCGCTGGAGCGAGATGGCAAGCACGCACGGGTAGGCGAGGATGATCTCCTCGACGTTGCGCGCGGCGGGGTCGCCGGTATAGGCCGCCGACACGTCGGTCTGCACCACGCGGCGGATCTCCGGCAACCGGCTGAGGAGCCCGGTGGCGATGCGGCGGGCGTTGGCGGCCGGGGCGGGGTCCTTGGCGAAGAGCAGGCTTTTCTCGATTTCGGTGGAAAGGCGGTCGTCGATCTTGGCCAGCACGCGGTCCAGCCAGGCCGGCACGTCGTTCTTGGCGAGACTGGTGCTTTGGAAATAACCCGGGAAAAGGACGTGCATGAAATCACGCGCCAGATCGGCCACACAATCCTGGGAGGGGAGGTTGACGCCATCGAGATGGTTGATGCCACCGTCGCGGGCGTAGGAATCGAGCAGGGCCTGCTTGATGGCTTCGGATGTCATGCGTCGGGCTGCCAGCATCGCCAGAAACCCGCTATGGTCAAATGCCTTGGGCGGGAAAGGGGGTCATATCGAGAGTGACTCTGGCGGCTTCGTTCTGAGGAAGCGCTTTCGGAGAAATGCCTTGCCCGAGCCGCTCTTGAGATATTTTTCGAAAGCATAGGCGGTCTGCTCATCGGCCAATCCAATATAGGCGACCAAGTGTCAGGGTTTAAATTTACGGGTATGCGGTGATTTACCCTCATTGTGATCCCCGAGGCGCTGCTTCAGGTCGTGGGTCACTCCGCCATAGTGCTGCTGTCGCTGATGCACGCTCTCGAACAGGTAAACGTAGATCATGCTGACAGGGTGAGTGAAAAGCCGTCCTCCGCCAAGGCTTCGGCCGGCAGCCTTCGCCGCCGCGCGGCGCCAGTCTCGCCGTTATCCGGGAGCTGGCCTGCCAGCCGAAGCTCCGGCAGAGCGAAGGCTGGTGCTCGGGACAGGACTCGAACCTGCACGCCTTACGGCACACGCACCTCAAACGTGTGTGTCTACCAATTCCACCACCCGAGCGTTCCAACGATGGGAGCGGTGACTTAGGTAAATCCTCCGATGCTTGTAAAGCCCCGAAATGCGCTTGCGTCATGGTTTCTTCCCGGGGCAGACTGCCTCTTTACCGCGCGCCCGACCTGACGTAGCGGAACACCAAGCCCACCACCGACACTTACCGGGTAACCACGCCCGTTTTCCGCCCTTTCATGGACGACTCCAAGCCTGCCAACGAACCCAACGAGCAGGGGTTGAACAAAATCGACCTCAGTCAGTTGCAGACCTTTAACTTCGGCACCCAATGGACCGAGGTGAAGCCGGTATCCCCCGGCGGCCGTCGCGAACGCGATTTCGACCGCGGCGACCGCCCCCCCCGTCGGGATGACGGCGGCGGGCATGGCGCGCCCTCGCGCGACCGTCGCGCCTTCCGCAAGCCGGCCGGTCCCGGTGGTCCGGGCGGCCCCGGCCAGGGTCAGGCCCCGGGCGCTCCCGCCCGCGAGGGCCAGCAGCCCGGCGGCGACCGGCCCGATCGCGGCGGACGCTTTGAGCGCGGCCCCGGCGGCCCGCGCCGCGATTTCCGCGGCGGTGGCGAGCGCCACGAGGGCGGCGGCCAGCCGTTTGATCGCACGCCGTATGTCAGCCCGTATTTTGTCGCGACCTGCTATCCCGAGGACACCGGCTTCGCCGCGATGGTGAAGGCCGTGCGCGCCTCGTGCCGCACTTACCAGCTGTTCGAGATCACCAAGGCCGTGCTCGAGAAGAACGACCGCTTCGTGATCGTCGTTCAGCGCGCGCGGCCCCAGCAGGCCGAGGGTGCCGCGCCGGCCAAGCCCGCGCCGGTGTTCATGTCGCTGCCCGACCATCTGCCGTTCGATACCGAGGACGCCGCCATCCAGCACGTGCTGGGCAACAATCTGGGCGCCTTCTTCGAGATGCAGGAGGTCGAAGTCGAGGCCCCGAAGGGGAATTTCCCGATCATCAACAAGTGCGGCATCACGGGGGAACTGCTCGGGCCGCCTAACCACCACCGTTACCAGCAGATCCTTCAGCAGCATCACGCCGCCAAGCTCGGCCGCATGCCGTTCGAGCGTTTCCGCGAGAGCATCATCTCCGCCCGCGAGCCCGAGGTCATCGCCGCGTGGATGGAGAAGATGAAGAAGGCCACCCGCTACACCTGGAAGCCGCCAGTGGCCAAGGTGGCCACCACGCCCCCGCTGGAAGCAGCCGCGGCCCCCGCCGAAGCTGCCCCCGCCGAAGCTGTGCCTGCGGCTGAAGCGCCCGCCCCGGCGGCCGAAGTCCCGGCCGCGACTGAGGTCATCAGCTTCGACAACATCGAGGACGCCCGCCTGCACCTGCTGGCCAACGCCCGCGATAAGGTGGTACGCGCCGTCGATAGCGTCCGCTTCCACGGCAAGCTCATCGAGAAGCTGGCGCCGGGCGAGATCCGCCGCGCCCTTGAGGGCCATGTGGAGCGCCAGCGCCGCTTCCCGCTCGACACCGCCAACGCGCTCCGCGGCCGTCTGCGCCGCGAGGGTTTTACCATCTTCAAGAAGGGCTCGCGTGGCGTTTCGTATGTGTGCGCCGTCAAGCGCCGCTTCCGCGTTCCGGGCCAGGTGTTCTCCGAGACCATCTCGACCCTCATCGACTTCATCGAGAAAAACCCGATGGTGCACGTGAAGGACCTGCCGAAGAACTTCCTCGGCGTGGAAATCTCCGTTGCGGCCCCGGCCGCCGCTCCAGTCTCCGCCGAGGCTACGGCGGGCAAGCCCGCTGAGGGCACGACGCCGTCCGCGGCGCCGTTCGCCGCCCTGGCGCCCGAACAGACCGAGAAGCTCCGCAAGATGAGCAACGACCTGCGCTGGCTCGTCATGGAGGGTTACGTGACCGAGTTCTCCGACGGCAAGCTCTTCGCCCCGCCGCCGATGGTGCCGCAGCAGGCCAAGAAGGCCGAGTCCGGTGAGGAGGAACACGATCCCGTGGACTTCCCGGATGCGCCTCCCGCGGCGACCGCCGAAGCGAAACCGACCGAGACTGTGGCCGAGTCCGCCCCGGTTGAGTCGGCCCCAGAAGCTGCCGCCCCGGCTGAGCCGGCGCCTGAAGCGGCGGCTCCTGTTCCGGCCGAGGAATCGAAGCCCGAGAACCAAGCCTGATAATCTCAAAGCCCGCTCGTGAGAGCGGGCTTTTTTATTTGGTGGGGTCGGCGCTTGTCACCGCACCGAGGCGGGTAGGGGCGGTTGCCCTCAACCGCCTGGGTCGTTGGGGGCAACGACCCCTACCTCAAAATCACCCGATGCTTATCTCCCTCCACGATCGACAGCGTCAGGTGCCACGCATCCTTCGGCAGCCAGGCGCCGGTCTTCTCCGGCCATTCGACCGCGAGCACATACGGGCTGACGAGAAACTCATCCAGTAGTAGCGGCTCGATCTGCGCCTCCTGCTCCAGCCGGTAGGCGTCGAGGTGGATGAGCTTGCGTGGGTTGCCCTGATAAACCGAGTAAATGGCAAAGGTCGGGCTGGTGACGTGCTCGCGCACGCCGAGGCCCTGGGCCAGGCCTTGAACGAAGGTGGTCTTGCCCACGCCCATGTCGCCGTGCAACGCGAGCGTGGGGTCCGGCGGCAGCGCCGCAGCCAATTCGGCGGCGAGCGCGCGGGTCTGTGCCGCGGACCCGGTGGTGATGCCGGTTTTGAGCAGATCGAGAATGCTCATGGGAGGAGCGGCTTGACCTCAAGACGGTGGCTCGGAAAGCGCGTTGGGGTCAACGCGCTCCACCTTTTAGCGGAGGTGCTCATAGCCGTGATAGTCCGCCAGTCGCAGGGCGCCGGCGGGCAGTTGGTTTTTTCCGACGAAGCGGCCGAGGCGGCTCAGGGGGAGTAGCGGAAAGCGTTTCCGCCAGGCGCGCTCGAGCTTCGCGGCCCCGGCCCGGACGACGATCAGCAGCTCGTAATCCTCGCCGTCGCCCAGCGCGTGGGCCAGCGGGGTTTTCTTTGTGGTGCGGGCGCGACGGTGCGCCGCGGCGCTTACGGGGATTGCCTTGGCGTCGAGGGCGGGCGCCAGGGCATCCGGGGTGAGTGAACCGAGGTCTTTCGCAAGGCCGTCGCTTACATCCATCATGGCGCGGACCTCCGGTCGGCTGGCAAGCCAGGCGCCCTCGGCGAGCCGGGGACTGAAGGCATGGTGATGTCCGAGCCGGCTGCCGCCGAGCGAGCCGGTGACGTAGATTGAGTCGCCGGTCCGGGCGCCGCTGCGGGTGACGATACGCCGGCCGGTGGATTCGCCGTGCAGGGTGAGGAACGCGCCGAAGAAGCCGGCCGGACCCTGGGTGATGTCGCCGCCGACGATCTTCACCCGGTAACGCAGCGCGGTTGTCGCGAGACCGAGATAAAAGTCGCGAAGCCAGCGAAGGCTCGTGTTCGGCGCGAGGGCCAGCGAGACCACGGCGGCCACCGGACGTCCGCCCATGGCGGCGATGTCGCTCAGGTTGCGCTTCAGGAGCTTGGCGCCGGCCGCCCGCGCGGACACGGTCGCGTCGAAGTGTTGGCCCCAGATCACCGGGTCGGTCGTGACGAGCTGGTGATGCCTCGTCGGCGGGATGACGGCGCAGTCGTCGCCGATCCCAAAGGGCGAGGCCGGCGACGCGCGGCCCAACCACCGGCGGATGCCGGTGATGAGTTTTCGCTCGCCGTGGGCGGCGACGGAATGGGCACGAGTGGAGGTGAACGGCGTCATTGCGCGAGTTCCGGCAGGCCGGACAGCAGGACGAGCACGGTGTTCAGGTTGAACAGGCCGTGGGCGATGATCGGTACGCGGATGGAGCCGGTGGCCTCGTAGGCCACGGCCAGGCCCATGCCCAGCACCGCCAGCGGCAGGAAGCCCGCCCAGTTGCCGTGCAGAGCGCCGAAGCAGACGCCGCTGATGACCAGCGCGGTGCTGCGGCCGAGTTTCTGGCGGCAAAAGCGATAGAGCCCGGCGCGGAAGAGCAGTTCCTCGTAGAGCGGGGCGAGCACGCAGGCCACCAGCAGCATCGCCGCGATGACGAGCGGCGAGCGGGTGTTGGCGAAAATCGCGATGACATCCTGCGGTGTGACAGGCAGGTCGAGCTGCTCGACGAGGTAGGTCCAGCCCAGACTGACGAGGCTGAGCACGGGCAGGGCGACCGCGAGCGTGCCGGCGGCATAACGCAGAGCCTTCGACCAAGACAGGGGCGGCGGGACCGCGGCCGGCGGGGTTTCCGGATCGACCGCCCAGCTGCGGCGTAAGGACGGGAACATGATCCGCCACGCCACAAGGGCGCCGGTATAGTTGGCCACGCTGTAGCAGAAAAGGGCGAGGCCCTGCTGGTCGGCGGCGGTGGCGATGAGCGGGCCGACCCAGAGCTGGGCGGCGGCCTGAAAAGCGAAGCCGGTCAGGAAGATCAGTACCGCGGACAGGGCGAAATTGGACAGTGACGCCGGCGTAGGCGGCAGCGCGTTGGTGGCGAGCCAGCGGGCCCGGGCCCTGGCGTTGAAAATCAGCCAAAGCACCAGTCCGGCGCCGGAGAGCAGCAGGCAAATTTCGAAGAGGACGATGGCTATCTGAGCGGGCTCGGTGGGCATGGAGTCGGTCTCATCCTTGGCGGGCTCCCCGGTAAAAACCAACCTGAAACACCGGTGCTATAACATCAACTCCGTGCCACGCAGGGCTGGTCGCGGCGCACGCGGGCGGCCGAGGGCGGGATCTTCACCAATCTGGCGGCCGGGCGGATGGGACGGAGAACGAGGTTGCCGCCGCAATTCGGGCAGACGTGAGCGAGCGTGTTCCTCGTGCGCTCGGGGCAGAAGGTGCATTGAACGCCACCCAACCGGCACTAAGTCAGGAGTGCCGGCTGGGTGGCGTCCTGATTTCATTGCTGAAGTCGGCCGCAAGCTGCGGGGAATTCATTAGTATCCAAAGGTGCAGATGTAAGCCTCGGCGGCGGGCGGCAAATCCCGGTCGCAGCATTCGCAGTTGGGACGGAGTTCGAGGGCCATGGCGTCACACGATCTTGCCGTTTTGGAAAACGACCTTGCCGGACACGATCGTCGTCTTCACGCGGCCGGTGAGTTTCTGGCCGGACCAGGGGGAGTTGAGCGATTTGCTGAAGCCCTTCTTGGCGTCGTAGAGCCAGGTCTCGTTCGGGTCGAAGAGGCAGACGTCGGCCGTGGCGCCGGGGGCGAGCGTGCCGGCGGGGAGCTTGAGGAGGTTGGCGGCCTTGCGAGTCATCAAGTCGATAACGAAGGGGAGCTTGAACTTGTTCTGTTTGACGAGGACGTCGAGGCAGACGGGCAGGGCGGTCTCGAGGCCCGTGATGCCGTTGGGCGCGTAGTCGAATTCCTTGTCCTTCTCGTCCGGCGCGTGCGGGGCGTGGTCGGTGCCGATGCAGTCGAGCGCGCCGTCGCGGAGGCCGGCGATGATCGCCTGGCGGTCCGCTTCGGTGCGCAGCGGCGGGTTCATCTTGAAGTTGGTGTCGTAGGTGCCGAGCGCCTCCTCCGTCAGCGCGATGTGGTGGGGTGTGGCTTCGGCCGTGACGTTGATGCCGTCCTGCTTCGCCCGGCGGACGAGTTCGACCGACCTGGCCGAGCTGATGTGCTGCAGGTGGATGTGCGCGCCGGAGTAGGCGGAGAGGATGATGTTGCGGGCGACGATGATGTCCTCGGCGGCGTGCGGCCAGCCCTTGAGGCCGAGGCGCGTCGACACGATGCCCTCGTTCATGACGGCGCCCTTGGTCAGCGACTCGTCCTGACAGTGGTCGAGGACGGGCAGGTCGAACATCTTCGCGTATTCGACGGCGTTACGCATGAGCTGGTTGCTCTCGACGCAGAGGCCGTCGTCGGTGATGGCGACGACGCCGGCCTTCTTCAGCGAGCCATGCGGGGCGAGCTGCTGGCCTTTCATGCCGACGGTGATGCAGCCGGTCGGGTAGACGTGGACGGCAGCCTTGCGGGCGGCGTTGTTGATCAACTCGATCGTGCCGGCGTTGTCGGCGACCGGCGAGGTGTTGGGCATGCAGACGACCGTCGTGAAGCCGCCGGCGGCCGCGGCGTGCGAGCCGGTGAGGATGGTTTCCTTGTGCGTCTGGCCCGGTTCGCGGAAGTGCACGTGGATGTCGACGAGGCCGGGGCATACCACGAGACCTTTCGCGTCGATCACCCTGGCCGATTTCTTTTGGACGGCGGTCAGGCTCGCGACGATCTTGCCGGTGGCGATGAAAACGTCGCCGACCTTGTCCCGCTTGGTAGCGGGATCGATGACGCGGCCGTTTTTGATGATCAGGAAACTCATGAATAATTAGCCCCTAAAGGCGTAGAAGGCGCTAAAATGGGGGCGGGGTAAGGCATGTTAGGAATTGGCCACAAAAAACACGAGAAACACAAAAAGATTCAGGCGCGGGGCTCGGACATGAGATATTTCTTCACGAGGCGGCGCGGGGAGCCGAAATTGATGAGAAGGCCGGTCTCGATGGATCCAGACCTTAAATAACCGAGCAATTGGGCGATGTGTTCTTCAGCGACGGCCCGCGCGGCTTTCAATTCGACGATCAGGCGTCCTTCAATGAATAGATCGGCAAAGAACTCGCCTAGCAATGTGCCGTCTTCGTCACGCACGGACAAAGGATGCTGCGGTTTGACTTCCAGACCCTGATTGCGCAAGCGATGGACCAGAGCGTGCTCGTAAATCTTCTCCATGGGTCCGTTGCGGTGATAGCAGTGAATCGCGAAGCTGGTTTCGCGGATTATGTCGCAGAGCTGATTGATGGCGGTGATTTTCATGGGGCCGGTTTTTGTGTTTCTCGTGTTTTTCGTAGCCCATTGAATTGAAAATCACTCGACCGGGGTGAGGACGTGCTCCGGCTGGCCGCCGGCGCAGAGGTAGAGGACGGCCATGCGGACGGCGATGCCGTTGGTCACCTGCTGGAGGATGACACTGCGCGGGGAGTCGGCGAGGTCGCTGTCGATCTCGACGCCGCGGTTGATCGGCCCCGGGTGCATGATGATGGCGTCGGGTTTGATCCACTCGGCGCGGGTCTTGTTGAGGCCGAACATGCTGGTGTATTCGCCGACGGACGGGAAATGGCCGGCAGCCTGGCGCTCATGCTGGATGCGGAGGAGCATGACGACATCGGCGTCGGCCAGGGCGGAGCGGAGATTGTGCGACACCTTCACGCCGAGGGACTCGAACCAGTGCGGGACGAGGGTGGACGGGCCGACGATGGTGACGTCGGCGCCGAGCTTGGTGAGGGCGTGGATGTTGGAGCGGGCGACGCGGCTGAAGAGGATGTCGCCGAGGATGACGACCTTGCGGCCCTTCAGATGGCCGAGCTTCTCCCGCATCGTGAAGACGTCGAGGAGGGCCTGCGTGGGGTGCTCGTGGGCGCCGTCGCCGGCGTTGACGACCGGGATGCCGAGGACGCGGCTGAGGTAGAGCGGGGAGCCACTGGCCGAGTGACGGAGGACGATCATGTCGGCGTTGAGCGCCTGGATGTTCTGCGCGGTGTCGCGCAGGGTCTCGCCCTTGGTCGTGCTGGAGGAGGCGGCGTCGAAGGAAATGGTGTCCGCGCTGAGGAGCTTGGCGGCCATCTCGAAGGAGATGCGGGTGCGGGTGCTCGGTTCGAGGAAGAGGTTGACGATGGTCTTGCCGCGCAGGGCGGGGACCTTCTTGACCTTGCGGTCGAGGATGCGGCGGAAGGCCCCGGCGGTGGCGAGCACCTGCTCGATCTCGGCGCGGCTGAGCTCCTCGATGGTGAGAAAATGTTTACGATGCCAGGGCACGGGAAGAGTGGGAGTTGGCGGGGAGGACCGCGACGGAGTCGGCGGCGGGAAGCTTGTCGTCGAGGGTGACCACGACCTTCTGGCCCTCGGTGGCGGTGACGGTCAGGCCGCTGTATTCGGCGGCGACGGGCAGCCGGCGGCCGCCGCGGTCCACGAGGACGGCCAGCTCGACGCGGGTGGGGCGGCCGTGGTCGAAGAGTTCGTCGAGGGCGGCCTTCACCGTGCGGCCGGAGTAGAGGACGTCGTCCACGAGGATCACGGTCGCGCCGTTGACGTCGTGGGGGATGATGGTGGGCGAGAATTCCTTCGGGATCGGGTTGCGGCCGATGTCGTCACGGTGGAAGGAGATGTCGATGGTGCCGGTGCCGGGCCGGAGGCCGGCCTTTTTCAGGCGGGCGGCGAGGCGGGCGGCGAGGACGATGCCGCCGTTGGCGATGCCGAGGAGCAAGAGGCGGTCGGTCTGGGCGTGCCGGGTGGCAATGGCGGAAGCAACGCGCTCGATGGCTTGGTTGATCGCTTGGGCGTCGTGCTTCGGGGGTGGGGCCACGAGCCCAAGGTTTTGAGGGCGGGTATGGGGGCCGTCGAGCGCAAAGGTTAAACCGGCGCATACAGTCGGGCGCCTCATACCGGGCATTATTAACCCGGGGGTCGACGCGGTGGCCCGTCATCCGGTCGGCCGCGAGCGGGCGTTGGACAGGAGTATCGGCTTTTTGGCTGGTGGGCTGGCGGGCCGCAGCAAGCCGAAGCTCATGGCCTCCAGCTTGGGCTTGGCCCGCTGCGTGATGACCGGGATACGCTGGATCAGGGCGACCTGGTGCGAGGGACTGCACGGTCCAGATCCACCTCAACGCCGAGCCCCGCAGCCTCGACCCGCGCGGCGCTGGCCTTGAGATCAGACCGGGGGTAACGGCAGCACATGGAAAATAATAAAGACCTTCCAACGAATAGTTTGCGCGGATGGTCGACCTTGCTGGGGTCGAATCGGGTGGATACGGACACGCCTAGTGGATGCAGCTGGATGAAAGAAACTGCTGGGTTTTGCCGCTCGCATCGCACTCGTATAAAATAAAAATTACTTGCTTCGATTCCGCAGAATTTATGTGGCGGAAGACATGGAGATGCTCGCAGCTGCACGAGCACCCAGGCTAATCCTTCCGCAGAAACTTCACGACGGCTTCGGTGCGGGACTGGACGTGGAGTTTTTCATACACCGAATGGATGTGGGTGCGGACCGTGCTCATGCTGATGCTGAGTTGGCTGGCAATTTCCTTATAGAGGCATCCTTTGGCCAGCAGTTGCAGGATCTCGTTTTCCCGGGGCGTAAGCTGGCCCATTGCTCCCGGTGCCTTGGCGGTCTGATGGAAATGGGCCACGACCTTGCGGGCTATCTGCAGGGACATCGGTGCGCCGCCGGCCCGCACATCGCCGACGGCCTGGACGAGTTCGTCCGCCGGCATATTCTTGAGCAGGTAGCCGTTGGCCCCGGCGCGCAGGGAACTGAAGATCAGCTCGGTCTCCTCATAGGTGGTCAGCATCAGAACCTGCATTTCCGGGCACAGCCGTTTGAGCTGGCTGACGCATTCGATTCCGCTGATGCCGGGAAGGTTGATGTCCACCACGGCCACCTGCGGCGGCTCCTGGGGGATGCCCGCCACCGCCTCCTCACCACTGGCATAGGCGCGGAGAAACTTGATCCCGTGCGCCCGGCTGAAAAGCTTGGTCAACTCTTCCCGGGTGCCGCGTTTGTCCTCCACAATGGAAACGGTGATATTCATGGCGCGAAACGTTGCATGAAGTAGAGCAGGTGACGAAAGGCTGGGAAAGGCAATCGGGCGAATAGAGACACGACGTTATTGGCCAACGACCGTCCGCCGGAGGGTCGCATTGAATTGGAGGCGGGTTCCTTGGCCGGGCCGGCTTTCGACGTGCATTTCGCCGCCGATGGCCGCCATGCGCTTGCGCATGTTCCGCAGGCCGTCGCTCCCGGCCTGCACGGGCGGCGCATCAAATCCGCAGCCGTCGTCAGTGATCACAATCTGCAAGGATTCACCCTCCACCCTGATGTCCATCCGGGCTGCGCCGGCCCGCGCATGACGCACGACGTTGGTCAGAGCCTCCTTCACGGCCAGGAAAATGTGATGGCGCACGGCCGAGGTCACCTCCAGTTCAGGAGGGTTTTCGGGCAGGTTGATCTGGCAGCGGATCCCGGCAGAGCGCAAAAACTCCACGGCATGCTGGCCGAGGTAACTGATCAGGTCAGGCAGGCCGTCGTTCCGGGGATTGATCGCCCAGACTATCTCGTCGAGCGACTTTAGCATCTGCACGGCAATGGTCGTGATGGTGGTCAAGGAGTCCTTGGCCGAGTCCGGAGGCGCGGGGTCCCGCAGCGCCAGTTCCCCCAGCAGCTTGATATGGGACAGGCTGCCGCCCAGATCATCGTGAATGTCCCGGGCGATCCGCGCCCGCTCCTGTGAAAGGGCGGCCAGTTGTTTCGCCAGCTGAAGCTTCCGGCGCAATCGCCGGAACGAGATTTGCCGGACCACCATCACGACCGCGCCCGTGAACCCGGCCAGCAGACCGAGCCGGAACCACCACGTTTGCCAGAAAAACGGGCTGACGGAGATCGCGAGCACCGCTCCGCGTTCATTCCAGATGCCTGTGTCGTTGCACGCCATCACCCGGAACGTATAGTTGCCGGCCGACAGTCGCGGATAGAGCGCCGTGTGCTCGGTGCCGGTTTCCGTCCAAGCGTCGTCCACGCCTTCCAGACGATAGCGAAAGCGAACATTCTCGGGCGCCGAGTAGGTCAGGGCGGCGAAATCGAACGCGAGCTTCCGATGGGCGGGTGACAGTTTAAGGACCGCACCGGCATTCTGGATTTCGACCATGGCCTCGGGCTGATCGGGCCGTAAGGGAAACCAATTGTCGTTCCACGCCACCACCTGGTCGTCCACGAGCACTCTTTCGAGGATCACCGGGGGTGGACGCGGGTTGTCCCGGAGGTTTTCCGGATCCACGACGAGCAAGCCCTGGCTCGTGGCGAAAAGGATACGGCCGTTACGCGTTCGGCAGACGGCGGGGGTGTTGTTATAGCTCGCAACAAAACCGGCCAGGCCTTCGCCGCGTCCAAACAGTGCGGGACGAAGCCTGGCTTGCCTGCCCTCGACGACCGCCCGAGCTTCCTTCGGGGTGATGCGGCTGAGCCCATGCGGACCCGCCATCCAGATTGCTCCCGAAGCGTCCGGGACGATTTGCCAGAGCGAGTTGTCGAGCAGTCCGTTTTTTGTGGTCAGCATGCTGAATCGTCCGTCCTTGAACCAGCCGACGCCCCGGCCCGCATAGCCGATCCAGAGGCTGCCGTCCGCGGTGGCTAGCAGGCTGCGCACGGAGGTGTGGGCCTTGTCGGTCAGGGTCTGCTCGGGGACGAGCCGGTCGCCGATCACCTTCATGGTCTGCCCGTCCGAGGTGCCCACCCAGATATCGCCGTGCGCGTCCTGGGTGATCGCGCGGACCGTGCGCACACTCGGCGGCAGGACGATGGGCTGAACCCTCTCGGCTCGGACTTGACTGAGGCCGGCCGGCTCCGCGGTTGCGACCCACACCGCCCCGTCCACCGCCACGAACAGCCCGCGGATGACATCGCTCGGCAGACCGTCGGCCTTCAGCCATTGCTGCCGCAGACCGGTGCGCAGGTTTTTCCGGTAGAGCCCCTGTCCCCGGGTTCCGACCCAGAGGTTGCTCTGCTGATCGGCGGCGACGCAAGTGACCCGGGTGCCGGGCCACTGCTCAAAGTCCCAGGCCTTGCCGTTGCCCCGGGCGAGTTGCCCGTTGGCGGTAACGACCCAGAGCAGGCCGTCGGCATCCTCGCAGACGGACGCGAGCGATTCGAGCAGCTGGCCTGATGCGGGACCGATCATGTCGATGACGCGGGGGCGGAGCCGGTTGAGGCCGCCGCCCGTGGTGCCGGCCCAGATGTTGCCCTCTTGATCCTCCAGCAGGCAGGAGATTCCGGCGTGGGTGGTTTCCACCCTTTCCACGCTCGTGCCGTCATAGAGCCATAGGCCGTTGGCCACCGTCCCGATCCAGACGGCGCCGGCCCGGTCCTCCAGCAGGCACTTCGGCTTTATCCCCGGGGCGAGGTTGTGGGCGACCTCCAACTTCCCATCGGCCTGCAGCCGCAGGAGCTGAGAACCGGCGCAAATCCAGAGTCCGCCCCCCTGCGCGCGGGCGAGCACGACGGGGCCTTCGTCGAGGGTGAAGCGGGGCTCGAATCCTGCCGGGACCAGGACACCCAGCTGTTGGGCGAAGACGCCCCAGACGCGGCCGTGGTTGTCGGAAACAATGACGCCGGGCGGCAGGTCGAGCGGCCGGAGGCGGTCGCCCGCCACTTCGCAGGTGCTGCCGCCGATCTCCAGCCAGAGGTGACCGGTGGCGTCCTCCGCCACGCCCGTAAGTTCGCCGAGCGGGACGCCCTCCTTGTTGGTGAACACGCGCACCGAATCTTTTCGGATCTGCAGGATGGTCTCGCGATACATGTCCAGCCACAGGTTGCCCTGGGCATCGGCGAACATGGCGCGGACCCCGCTGCCCGCCGCACCGCGTGGGTTCGCGAACGTGAGGCTTTCGAAGCCGGCGCCGTTGAAGCGGACGAGGCCTTCGCGGGTGGCCACGCACAGGTAGCCGTCCGGATTCTGAGCCAGACCGACGACCCGGTTGTCGGGCAAGCCGTCATCCACGTGCCAGGACTGGGCCCGCCAGGCGGAGGGAGTGGCGCCATTCAGAACGGACACGAATGCCACGAATGCGATCGCCCACATGCGACTCAACCGATTGGTGCGAGGGCCGGCATTCGTCTCGCGGGACGCCGCACCGGTTGCGCCCAGCGCAGGAATACTTCGAGAATCAAGCATCGGGGTGGATACACCCAACACCCCGTTCCGGTGCGGCTCAAGGAACATTCTAAAAAAAGAGCACGGACGCAGTCCTGCCTCAGTCTGTTCGGCCTCATACAAACGACCGATACTGGATTGCCAGTCGGTCATGCTACTCTCGCCCCACATCCTCGCCATAACCCCGGTCGCGCGATCCCGCTGAGGGCAGGGCATTCATCAAGACTACGGAATTGATGGATAATTGTCGCTGTCACCGCGCGAGGCCGGGTCTTCCGGCATAAATCTTCACCGCCAGATCATGCATCGTCGTCCCTTCCCCTTCATTCGAGCCGCTTTGCTCGCCACTGGCCTGTGGGTTGCTGCCCGGTCCGTTACGGCCGCAGAACCCGTCGAGCCACCGCTGGCGGAGGTCGTCGACCGGACACTCGCGGCCTCGGCCGTGCAATATCGCTGGATGCTGGCCCACCTGCCGGAGGATGGGAGGATGCCCCGCACGTTCGGCAGCGGGAGACTTGTGACCGTGCGCGAACGCGACTGGACGGTCGGATTTTTTCCGGGCTCGCTCTGGTATCTCCACGAGGCGACGGGCGAGGCGCAGTGGCGGAGCGAGGCGGAGCAATTCACGGCGCTGCTGGAAGATGAGCAGAACAACAACCGGACCCACGACGTCGGATTCATCCTGAACTGCAGTTATGGCAACGGGCTTCGCCTGACGGGTGATGCGGGCTACCGGAAGGTGCTGCTCGTCGGGGCGGCGTCATTGATCACCCGTTTCAACCCGGTGGTTGGCTGTATCAAGTCTTGGGACCGTGATCCCAAGCTGTTCACCTATCCGGTGATCGTCGACAACATGATGAACCTGGAACTGCTGTTGTCAGCGGTGAGGGAAGGAGGGGATCCGCGCTGGCGCGCCATCGCCATGACCCATGCGGACACGACGCTGCGGAATCATTTCCGTCCCGATGGCAGCTCGGTGCATGTGGTGGATTACGATACGGCGACGGGGCGCGTGCTCCGTCGCGTCACCCACCAGGGCGCGAGCGACGATTCCGCTTGGGCGCGCGGCCAAGCGTGGGGACTCTATGGTTACACCTTGATGTATCGCGAAACCAAGGAGGGCCGCTACCTGGAGCAGGCGGAGAAGATCGCCGCCTTCATCATGAACCACCCCGGGCTGCCGGCCGACAAGGTTCCCTACTGGGACTTTGACGCGCCCAATCGGCCCGACGCCCCGCGCGACGCCTCGGCCGCCGCCATCATGAGTTCGGCCCTGTTCGAACTGGCGGGCCTGACCCGCCGTCCGTCGGCCGCCGCCCGCTACACGGCGTTCGCCGGCGCGCAGCTCCGCTCACTGGCCTCACCCGCTTATTTTGCCCAGCCGGGTGAAAATGGCGGATTCCTGCTCAAACACGCCACGGGAAACTTTCCCAACCAGAGCGAAGTCGATGGGCCACTCAACTATGCCGACTACTACTTCCTCGAAGCCTTGCTCCGGGCGCGCAAGGCTCCCGCCCAAGCAGGGCCCATCTCGTCATCCACCATATCCGGGCCTGTTCTCCTGCCGGTGCTGCAGCCGATCCGGAAGAACTAGGCCGCCACCCATCGACCGTTTGGCCCCCACCGGGTCATACAAACGACCGATACCGGCAGGCCGAAGCGTCTGGTATCTTGTCCTAATCTAACCCCACCATGGCCGAAGCCACCCCGCTTCCGGCATAGCGGATGGCCGCGATCTCAACCCCCAGACCGACAGGAATTGACCGAATGAAAATAACACAACCCCACCACATCGTCCGGGCCGTCTTCGGACTGGTCCTTGCCGTCCTGCCGCCATCCAGTCTCATGTAACCTTTAGTATGAAACGCCTTTTGCAGTGTGTGGCCATGGCTTTGGCCGTTGGGATAACGCCCTCGGTCTGGGCTGGCGCAGTCGCTCCGGCTCCGGCGGGCCGCAATATTAATGTGCTGCTCATCATCGTCGATGACCTCAACGTGTCGCTCGGCTGCTACGGCAACCCCACGGTGCAGTCGCCGAATATCGACCGGCTGGCGGCCCGCGGGGTACGCTTCGACCGGGCCTATTGCCAGTATCCGCTCTGCAATCCGAGCCGGGTGTCCCTCCTCAGCGGCCGACGTCCCGAAACGAGCGGGGTGTATGTGCTGACCACCCCGGCGCGCACCGCCCTGCCGGCCGCCGTGATGTTGCCGCAGTATTTCCGCGAGCACGGCTATTTCACCGGAGGTGCCGGCAAGGTGTTCCATAACGTCAAGGTCAACGATCCCCAGTCCTGGGATTTCTACGAAGACGGCCTGGGCGCCGACCCGCAGGAGCAGGCGGCGCTCAAGGCGCGCGCCGGCGGCGACGGCCGGCCCGCCTGGCATGTGCTCGATGGCGACGGCCGCCAGACGCGTGACGGGCTTAACGCGCAGACCATTGCCCGGCTCATGGCGGAGCAAAACGCCGCGGGGAAACCCTTCTTCCTCGCTGCGGGCTTCCACAAGCCGCATCTGCCGTGGACGGCCCCCCGGCGCTTTTTCGATCTTTATCCTGTGAGCGCGCTCAAGCTCCCGTCGGAGACGGCGATGCAGGGCATACCGGTCATTGCTATGCAGACCGAGTTGTCCGGCTTTGAGCAGCCGGATTCCCGGGCCGCGGCGCTGCGGGCCTACTATGCCTGTGTTTCATTCACCGACCACCAGGTGGGCGAGCTGCTCGATCAGCTGGAGCGACTCGATCTCTGGCGGAACACGGTGGTGGTGCTGCTGGGCGACAATGGCTTTCATCTCGGTGACCACGGCGGCCTGTGGGCCAAGCTCAGCGCCTTTGACGCCGCCACGCGCGTGCCTCTGATCATCGCCGGCGCCGGTGTTCCGGCCGGGCGCGTCGTAGACCTGCCGGTGGAACTGCTGGATGTCTACCCGACACTGCTTGAGCTGGCCGGCTTTTCTGCGGATCCCGGTCTGGAAGGCCGCTCACTGCTGACCACCCTGGGCGGAGCTGACGGCAATACCCCGCGCCTCGCCCGCAGCATGGTGTTTCACTACGATGTCGCGGCGAAACGCGATGTCCTCGGCCGCACCGTCATCGCCCCGCAATGGCGCTATACCGAATGGGCGGGTGGGGCGGAGGGCCGGGAACTCTACTGGCGCCCTGACGATCCGGCCGAATACGATAATCGCGCCGCAGATCCGACACGGACCCGGGAACTGCAGGCGGGGCGCGAGGCGGTTTCGGCGCTGCCCGCGCCCAAGCCCGGCCCCGCCAATCGCCCCCGCGCCTTGGCGGCCCCGGACCAACGCGCCAAGTGAGCGGATCCTACCCTTGACCGGCCCAAATTTCCCTACACCCCCATGAAAAACCTACCCCATGCCCCACGGCTCGCCCTTAGCCGGCGGGTTGCGCTGACCGCCGCGGTCGTTCTGGCCGCTATTTCCGCCCACGCCCAATCAACTGCTGCGGCTCCGGCCAAGCTGGACGAAGTGGTTGTACTTTCCCCCTTCGTCGTCAACGCCAACGACGACAAGGGCTGGTCCGCCAACGATACCCTGTCGGCCACCCGCACCAAACAGGCCATCAAGGACGTGCCCGTCAACATTGACGCGATCACCGCCGACTTCATCGCCGATCTCGATCTCCGCTCGGCGGATGACGTAGCGGGCTACGTGGCCAACGTCTACGCCGCCCCGATCATGGAGAACGACAATGAGAAGGGCAATTTCTCGTTCCGCGGTCTGGCGCAGACCAACAACGTCACCCGCAACTACTTCCGGTGGTACATCCCGTCGGACAGCTACAACGTTGAGCGGCTCGACTTCGGCAAGGGCTCCAACTCGGTGATCTTCGGCGAAACCGAGCCGGGCGGCAACGGGTCCTCGTTCACCAAACGCCCCGTGATGACGAATTTCGCCAGCTTTCGGGCAATTACCGGCAGCGAGGGGGCCTATCGCTTCGAGGTCGATGCCAACGTCAAGGTCCGCGAAGGATTGGCCCTCCGGGTCAATGCCGTGAAACGACTAGACCGCACCTTCCAGGATGCTTCGGACTACAAATTTGAGGCCGCGACGATTGCCGCCCTTTGGCAGCCGACACGCACGACCTCCGTCCGTCTGGAATACGAAAAGGGTGTCTACCACAGCGGTCGCGGCTTCCAGGGCATTTATGTCTTTGAACAGTCGGCCAAGGGTCTTGGCTTTACGTCGACCGGCACCTACTTCACCTCCGACGGCAAATACGTTTTCGGGTTTTCGGGCTCGGGTGGGCTTCCCAGCATTGATCGAGGCAGCAGCAATGGTCCTGGCGGCGGCGAGCCGTCCCTCCTCGAAGGCCAGACGATCGCCGTGCAGATGCGCAATGCCGCCGGCGCGATTGTCGGCACCAAAACCCTGAGCGGCTTCCCGAAAAGCTACAATATCCGCGGATCCTTCGACGATCACTCGCGCCCGTTCCATGATTTTTCCGCGACCGTCGAACAGCGTCTGGGGCCCGTCAGCACGGAATTCACCTACAACTACCAGTTCCAAGAGGAGGAGCGGAACGACAACAGCTTCGACAATTCCATCTCCGTCGACGTCAACGGCCGGCCCTCGATTTCCTCGTCCCTGGACCGGAAGAGCTTCGCCAATCGCGTGCATGCCTTCCGCGGCTCGGCCGTGTACAGCTTGGACAAGCTTTCATGGATGAAACAGACCTTCGTGGCCGGCTGGGAATACCGTCTGGATCAGGTGCTCAATCTGCGCACCCAGTGGTTCAACACGTACAAGTTCGACAACGGTCTGGCCACCTCGGTCAACCCGACCAACGATCGGGCGCGGCTGCGGATTTACCTCGACGATCCGCAATGGTATTCCCGCGCCTTGTTCGACCGCATGCAGGCGGACAAGATGCCCGACACCGCCAACGTGACCATGAAGGCTCTCCATTACTTCGCCTCCGGGTCGACGGCGGCGGATGGCACGGAAATGCGGAAAAACTTCGCCTACTCGCTGCTGAGCAGCGGCAGCTATTTTGACGGCAGGTTGCTCTCGCTGTTGGGCGCCCGGCGCGACTATGGACGGACCTACGAATATCAGGCGGTGCGCAAGGTGGGTAAATACAACGAGGACATTTCGCCTCCCGACTACCAAGGCGCTCTTCCCGGCGAGTATGTGGAAAATGCCTTCCTCCACCAATCTAACACCAGCTACACCGCCGGCCTGACCTACCGCCTCAACAAGGACATCAACGCGTATGCCGTCTATTCCGAGTCCTTCCGCTTCCAAGGCGTCAACACGTTTGATCGCACCCCGATCGGCCCCATTGACGGCACCACCAAGGAGATCGGGCTGAAGGGCAGCCTGTTGAACAACAAGGCATCCTTCGTCGTCGGCGTTTTCGACATCGACCGCGCCAACGTGGTGCTTAACTGGCGAAACATCCTCACCTTTTCCGACGAGGACGTCGAGAGCCTGATGAATCCCAACAATGTCCTGCCCGGCGATCCCGGCTACAAGTTCCGAGAACCCGGCACCGCCAGCGCCTCGCGCAACTATACGGCGACGGAGAATTCCAAGGGATTCGACATCACCTTCTCCATCAAGCCAGTCGACGGACTGCAGTTGCGCTTCACGCTTGGCAAGGCCTCCGTTGTGAGCACCCCCGATCTCGTGGCATTCCGCGGCTACTATGACGCCGCAGTCAAGCGCCCCGATGAAGATCCCACCATGATCGCCCGGGCGAAATACCTGCTCGACACCCTCGATATCGTAGCGGGATCCACCGGCGCACGCGGCTCCCCGTGGTCGGGCAGCTGGATCGTCGACTACTCCTTCGTCAAGGGTTCCGCGCGGGCGCTGCAGGGCCTGCGGGTTGGCGTCAACGGGGTCTGGCGGGAGGACTATCTCTTCGCCCAGCGCAACGGGGTTAATCTTCAGGGCGGCGGCTCGCATCTCGTGAACGCCTATGTCATGCGCGACCAGAAGATCTTTGGCCACCAGGTGCGAATTCGTGCCGGCGTCAAGAATCTGGTCGATCTCAAGAACAGCAAGACCAGGTCGCTGGGCTTCACCACCATGGCGAATGGCACGGACATCCTCACCTACGGCTACGTGATGCCCCGGCAATACAGCCTCGAAGCCACCGTAAGATTCTAAACATCGTCCCATGAAAAAATACCAAACGCTACTGCTCGCCGGGCTCCTGACTGTTGCGGGCAGCACCCGGGCAGAAATTAGCAGCAGTGCCACCACCAAGCCCAACATCATCTTCATCCTCGCCGATGATTATGGCACCGGCGAGGTCGGCTGCTACGGAGCGGATAATTACAAGACGCCCAACCTTGATGCGCTGGCCCGCGGCGGCACGCGCTTTTCCAACGCCTACACCGTGCCGCTCTGCGGGCCGTCCCGCGCCTTGATCCTCACCGGACGTTACCCCTTCCGCTCCGGCGCGACGAATCAGGACGCCACCGGGACCTACACGTCGGCGGACTGGACCATGATGCCGAAGGTCCTGAAGTCTGCGGGCTACGTCACTTCGGCCGTCGGCAAATGGGGCCAGCTGCCGCTCGGGCCCGCCGAGTTTGGCTTCGATGACTACCTGAAGTTCCAAGGCAGCGGCGCCTACTGGAACACGCAGGACAAAGCCAAAACCTACGAGGTGAACGGCAAGAATATCCCGCTGGCCGACAAAGTCTATCTGCCCGACGTGATGCATCAGCACGTGACGAATTTTATCACCACCAATCGCGACCGGCCATTCTACCTCTACTACTCGCTCTCGCACGTCCACACGGAGATTCTGCCGACGCCGGACAGCGCGCCGGATAGCAAGAATATCTACGCCGACAATGTCGCCTACATGGACAAGCTCGTCGGCCAGCTCATCGCCGAACTCGACCGCCTCAAACTCCGCGAAAAAACCCTGATCGTCTTCCTCGGCGACAACGGCACCGCCGGCGGCAAAGCCGACCTCGCCACCATCGGCGGCCGCCCGCTCTCGGGAGCGAAAGGCTCGATGCTCGAAGGCGGCGGCCTCGTCCCGATGATCGTCAACTGGCCGGGCGTCACTCCGGCGGGCAAGGTCTCGAACAACATGGTCGACGCGAGCGACTTCTTCCCGACCTTCGCCGAACTGGCGGGGGCGAAACTCCCCGAGAAGACCATCATCGACGGCCGCAGCATGGCCGCTCAAGTGCGCGGCGAAAAAGGTCAGCCCCGCGCGTGGGCCTTCAACCAGCTCGCCCGCATGTGGTATGTCCGCGAGACCGACTGGAAACTCAACGAGAAGGGTGAACTCTACGACATGAGCGACGCCCCTTTCGCCGAGAAACTCGTCCCCGCCGATTCAAAAAACCCCGCCGCGCTTGCCGCCCGCCAGCGGCTCTCGGCCGCCCTGGCCCAGCTCAATCCCGCCGGCGGCATCGTCGACACCGGCGATCCGTCCGGCCGCCACGCCAAGAACGTCAAGAAGGGCAACAGGGAAGAATCCAAATGATTCAGACTGCGCACTGCCACCTCATGAAAACTATCCTTCGCCTTGTTATGTTCCTGGGGTGCGCTTTGTTCGCCCGCGCCGCCGATCGGCCCAATATTCTCTTCATCGCGATAGATGACCTGAAGCCGCTTCTGGGTTGCTACGATGATGGCAAGGTCAAGTCGCCGAACATCGACCGGCTGGCCGCGCGCGGGGTGCGCTTCGACCGGGCTTATTGCAACCAGGCGGTTTGCGCGCCTTCGCGCAACACGCTCATGACCGGACTGCGCCCGACCACCCTGGGCGTGTATGATCTGGCCACCCATTTCCGCGATGCGATGCCCGATGTCGTGACGCTCGGCCAATGGTTCCAACGCCATGGCTGGCGCGCCGAGTCCATGGGCAAGATCTATCACGTGGGCCACGGGAACTACGTGGATGCCGCGACCTGGAGCGTCCCGCACTGGGTGCCCGCCGTCGGCCGCTACCTCCGGCCCGACACCCTCGCCGCGATCGCCGCCGCGACCGGCACCGTCAATGCCGACAAGGGGCCGGCCGTCGAGTGCGTTGATGTGCCGGACGAGGCCTATGGCGACGGCATGATCGCGGCCGAGGCCATCCGCCGCCTCCGTGCCGCGAAGGAGCGGCCCGGCACGCCTTTCCTCATGGCGGTCGGCTTTTCGAAACCGCACCTCCCGTTTGCGGCGCCAAAGAAATACTGGGATCTCTACGATCGCGACGCGTTCGAACCGGCGAAGCGCAGCACCCCGCCGGACGGCGCGCCGGAGTTCGCCCCGACCACGTGGGGTGAACTGCGCGGCTACACGGACATTCCCGATGTCGGGCCGCTGACCCCGGATCTGCAGCGCGAGCTCATCCATGGTTACCACGCGGCGGTCAGCTTCATCGATGCGCAGGTCGGCCGGGTGCTCGATGAACTGGACCGCCTCGGCCTCGCCGGGAACACGATCATCGTGCTCTGGGGCGACCACGGCTGGCATCTGGGCGACCACGGCATGTGGGCCAAGCATTCGAACTACGAGGAGGCCGCGCGCATCCCGCTGATGGTCGTCGCCCCGGGGGTGACGCAGCCTTCGTCCCACTCGTCCGCGCTCGTCGAGACCGTCGACCTTTACCCGACACTTTGCGCGCTTGCCGGAATCCCCGCGCCCGACGGCCTCGACGGCGCGAGCCTCGTTGCGGCCCTGCGGGATCCCGCCACCGCCGCCACCAAGGACGCGGTGTTCCATGTCTATCCCCGGTCCCCCAAGGGCATGGGTCAATTGCTGGGGCGCGCGGTGCGGACCGCGCGCTACCGTCTGGTGGAATGGAAAAAGGCCGGCGCTCTCGCGGACACGGCCATCCTCGAGCTTTACGACTACCAGACTGATCCCGGCGAAACCAAAAATCTCGCCGACCAACAGCCCCAGATTGTGGCGCAACTCCGGGCCATCCTCGCGCAGCAGCCGGAAGCAAAACCGCAGTTTCAGGGCGATCCGGCGGACAAGACCAAGAAGCGCCGCGCACCCTACACGCCCGAAAGTTGATGCGGTCAAAAGCAAACTTCCTTGCGGCCAGTCTGCTGGCCCCCCTCGTGCTGGGCTTGGTCGGCGGACCCGGCCCCGGGATCAAGTCATTCGCCCAGGCGCTGCCGAATCCCTACCGCCCGGTCGAGAACTGGGCGAAAATGCCGGCCGGCCGTCCCATGGGCGCCGTGGGCGACCTGAAGCTGGATCCCGACGGTCGGCACCTCTGGGTCATCGTGCGTTGCACGGCGACCGAGCCGGAGCGCTTCGGCAGCGAATGCCTCGATTCCGACGTGGACCCCATCCTGCAGTTCGATCTGCAGGGCAACCTGGTGAAGAGCTTCGGCGGCGGTCTGTTCATCTGGCCGCACGGCCTCGACGTGGACCGCGAGGGCAACGTCTGGGTGACCGACGCGGTCTCCGCCAAGCGAACCCCGCGCGGCAAACGCGGTCACCAAGTCGTGAAATTCAGCCCGGAGGGCAAAGTGCTGCTCACCCTCGGCACGCCCGGCGTGGCCGGAGGCGGGCCCGATCATTTCGACTCCCCCAGCGATGTCGCGGTCGCGGCCAACGGCGACATCTTCGTGGCGGACGGGCACGCCTTCGATACCGGCAACAATCGCGTGGTGAAATTCTCGAAGGAGGGAAAATTCCTCAAGGCATGGGGCCGGACCGGCTATGCCCCCGGTGAATTCCGGATGACTCATTCGATCGCCCTTGACCGGCAGGGCCGGGTGTTCGTCGCGGACCGGGGCAACAATCGGATTCAGATATTTGATCAAGAGGGCAAATTTCTCGTCCAGTGGACCCAGTTTGGCCGGCCGAGTGGGATCACGTTCGACGAGCACGGCCAGGTCTATGTGCCGGATTCGGAGTCGGACAACGTGCAGAATCCCGGCTGGGAAATGGGCATCCGCATCGGCGATGCCCGCACCGGCTGGGTCAGCGACTTCATCCTCTATCCCTGGGGTGATCCCCGGGTGGTCGAAGGCACCGGCGCCGAGTTCGTGGCGGTCGACCGCGAGGGTAACGTCTACGGCGGCGAGCCGAAGCCGCGCCGCATCCAGAAATATATCCGTGTCCGACCATGAAGCATCTCTCCCTGCTTGCAGCCGCCCTCGCCCTCGCCACCCCGGCGCTGGCGGCAGATGCGCGGACGGGTGCCCTGCTCGCGAGCGACGATTTCGAAAAAGATTTGTCGCAATGGGTGGTGGAGCAGACCTCCCACGGCACAACGCGACTGATGGAGGGTCAGTTGGAAATCGACGATGGCGCCGGGCCCAACGACAAGGGCGGCTGCACGGTTTGGTTTCGGCAAAAGCTCGTCGGGCCGGTGCTGATCGAATACGAGGCGACCATGATCCAACAGGGCGGCCCCAACGACCGCGTCAGCGACCTGAATTGCTTCTGGATGGCCAGTGACCCGAAGCATCCCGATGACCTTTTTGCTGGCAGCGCGGAACGCGCGGGCAAGTTCTCCCAATACGATTCGCTGCGACTCTACTACGTGGGCTACGGCGCCAACGGCAACGTCACCACGCGTTTCCGCCGCTACCCCGGCGACGGGACGCGGCCCCTCGACCCAGGCAAGGGCGAATTGCTGGACCCGAAATTCATGAACGTGCCCAACCGCACCGTGAAAATCCAGCTCATCGCCGACGGCCAACGCGTGCAGTTTCTTCGGGACGGCGAGCTGATCTTTGATCTCACCGATCCGAGCCCCTTCCGCGACGGCTGGTTTGGCCTGCGCACCGTGCGCAATCGCATGAAGGTCGACAATTTCCGGGTCCATCGCCTTCGCCCTTCGCCATGAAATCCTCTTTTCGTACTTTCGCCCTCGCGCTGCTCGCCGGCCTTTCCACCGGTCCGCTCCTTTCGGCGCGGGAGATCATCGCCCGCAATCCGGCGGAGCTCGACGCTGCGCTGAAATCAGCCGGTGCCGGTGATACCGTCATGCTGGGCAAGGGGACCTGGACTGACTTGCAACTCACCATCCGTCGCGGCGGCTCACCCGAAAAACCGCTCGAGGTCCGGGCCGAGAGCCCCGGCGAGACGATCTTGAACGGCTCGTCCACCCTGGTGATCGCGGCGCCCTATGTGACGGTGGACGGCCTCTTTTTCTACCAAGGGGCGATCGGGAGTGGCGCGGTGATCGAGTTCAAATCTGACCACGGCATCGTGCGCAACACGGCGGTCGTCGACTACAATCCCGCGGCCTTCGCGACCAAGTATTACTGGGTGTTCTTCAGTGGCGACTACAACCTCGTCGACCGGTGCTACTTCAAGGGGAAGAACAACCTCGAGCCGCTGATCGGCAACGCCATCGAGGACAGCCGCCACAACGGCGTGGTACATTCCTATTTCAAGAACATTCCCTACGCGGAAGGCAACGGGCGGGAAAACATCCGCGTGTGGGGCTCGGGCAAGTTCGACGCCGGCGCCGAGGGCGGGGCTTACTTCACGATCGAGGGCAATCTTTTCGATCGGGCGGACGGGGAGGGGACGGAGATCATTTCGCTGAAGTCCAACTACAATCAGGTGCTCAACAACACCGTGGTCGCAACGCGCGGCGGCCTCAACATCCGGCAGGGCTCCCATAATCTCGTGAGGGGAAACATCATCCTCGGTCGCGGGGTGGAGGGCGCCCAAGGACTGCGCATGTCCGGCCTGCACAACACGGTCCAGGGTAATTATGTTTCCGGTTGTGAATTTGGCCTCCGGATCTCCGCCGGCGAATACGTCGCGAGCGCCCTCACCGCGAGTTACCAGCCGAAGCTGAAGCCCGGCGCCAAAGGCAAGGGCAACACCGAGGGCCGCATCGCGACCTATCCCCAGGTCAGGGAGCTCACGCTGAGCGACAACGTCACGGTGGCCATTACGGGCGCTGATTTGGAAGTGGGCTTCTCCTACAAGCGCCACTGGCCCGAGGCGCAGATGGTCCTCCTGCCGGAGAACTGCCTGATCAAAAACAACCGTTTCGTTCGTCCCAACGGTGGTGCCTCGGTGATCGGCACGATGGCCGAATCCGGCCCACCGCTCGAGCAATTCCAGTTCGCGCCCAATCGCTACGAGGGTAACCGGCTGATCGGCGGCCAGAACGCCTTCGCCCCCGCGGCCGGGGGCTGCGTGATCGAGCCACTCGCCGCCGGTTGGAGCGAGGCGGCCGAGCAAGCGGTCTTCCAGGCCCTGACTCCGGCCGATGTTGGGCCCGCCTGGGTGCGCGCTTTCCGTGCGGCGGGAAAATTTGCCATGGAGGATGACATGTCCTGTAACCGGACGACGGCGCTGGCCGGCGTAAACGTGCTTCCGGCCGCAGAGTCGGCGATCCGCTGAACACAACTTCCTCGTATCCAACACCGCCCTTCCTTTCCCCGCATGAAACGCCTCCGCCTGCCCCTGTTGACTCTTTCGTTGGCCACCGCCGCGTTGGCCGCCAACCCGGCGCCGCGTCCGAACATTGTCATCATCCTCGCGGACGATGTTGGTTTTTCCGACCTCGGCTGCTTTGGCAGCGAGATCGCGACGCCCAACCTCGACGCACTCGCCGCAGGCGGCGTGCGCTTCACGCAGTTCTACAACACGGCGCGCTGCTGTCCGACCCGCGCCTCGCTCCTGACCGGCCTCTATCCCCATCAGGCGGGCGTCGGCCACATGGTCGACAGCGCCGGCAGCGACGCCTATCGCGGCGAACTCAGCCCGCGCACCGTCACGATCGCCGAGGCGCTCAAGACCGCGGGCTACCGCACCTATGGCGTGGGCAAATGGCACGTGACGCCGTTCAAGACCGCCGAGTTGCTCAAAAATCAGGGCCAATGGCCGCGCCAACGCGGCTTCGACCGGCATTACGGCACGCTGGCCGGGTCCGGCAGTTTCTTTGATCCGGTCGCCCTTGAGCGCGACAACCAGCTCATCACCGTGGCCAACGACCCCGAGTATCAGCCGGCCGAGTTCTATTACACCGACGCGATCACTGACAATGCCGCGCGCTACCTCGGCGAACATGCCCGCGATCATGGGTCGGCGCCGTTTTTCATGTATGTCGCCTACACGGCGCCCCACTGGCCGATGCACGCACGTGAAGCCGACATCGCCAAATACCAGGGCCGCTACGATGCCGGCTACCAGGCTATCCGCGACGAACGGCTGGCCCGGCTGAAGCAGCTCGGTCTCGTCGACCCGCGCTGGGAAATGGCCGCGACCACGGGGGACTGGGCCAAGGTGCCGGACCGGGCCTTCGAGGCGCGTTGCATGGAGGTCTACGCCGCGATGCTTGACCGCATGGACCAGGGCATCGGCCGCATCATCGCCGAACTCAAGGCGAACGGCCAGTTCGAGAACACGCTCATCCTTTTCCTGCAGGACAATGGCGCCTGCGCCGAGCCCCTCGGGCGCGCCGGGCCCTTCGTGCCGCGGGCTGCCGCGCCGTCGTTTCCGCCCATGGCGAAGGACGCCATGAATTACGGTAGTGGCGCCCCGCCGCAAACGCGCGATGGCTGGCCCGTGCGCCAGGGCTACGGCGTGATGCCGGGGCCGGCGGACACGTTCATCGCCTACGGCCGGGACTGGGCCAACGTCAGCAACACGCCATTCCGGGAATACAAGCACTGGGTGCACGAGGGTGGCATCGCGACGCCCCTGATCGCGCACTGGCCCGCTGGCATCGCCACGAAACGCCAGGGCCAGCTCGATAGCCAGCCAGGCCACCTGATCGACCTTATGGCCACGTGCGTCGATCTTGCCGGAGCCCGGTATCCCGCGCAGGCGAAGGGCGAAGCCATTCCTCCGATGGAAGGCGTCAGCCTGCGGCCCGCGTTCGCCGGCGAGGCGCTGGCGCGCCCGACACCGATTTTCTGGGAGCATGAGGGCAACCGCGCCATTCGCGACGGTCAGTGGAAGCTCGTCTCCAAGTATCCTGGCGGCTGGGAACTCTACGACATCTCCGCCGATCGCACGGAACAGCACGATTTGGTCGCCCAACATCTCGAACGCGTCGCTCACATGTCCGCGCAGTGGCAAGTCTGGGCAGATCGGATGGGGGTCCGTCCGTGGCCAGAGGTGCAGCGCGCGGAGAACGTGAAGTCCCTGGTTCCAGCTTCCTGACCGACAACCCCGTCCGCCATTGCCGCAAGCCAAACTTCTACCATTGTTTCTACCATTCCACCCATGAAAACCCTCTGCGGTCTCCTTTCCCTGTTCGCGGTTGCACTGGCCGCCGGACGTGCCGCCGAAGCCGCACCCGCAAGTGACGCCACGGTCAGGCGGCCCAACATCCTCTTCATTGCCGTCGACGACCTGCGCCCGGAATTTGGCGCCTATGGCCATCCCGAAATCAAAAGCCCCAACCTCGATCAGCTCGCCGCGCGGGGCATGGTGTTCGATCGGGCCTACTGCCAGCAGGCGGTCTGCTCGCCCACGCGCTCCAGTCTCCTGACCGGCACCCGGCCCGATACGACGAAGGTCTGGGACCTCGTCACGCATTTCCGTGACGCGCTGCCCGATGTCGTGACGCTCGGCCAGCACTTCAAGAACAACGGCTATTTCGTGCAGGGCATGGGCAAGATCTACCATGGCAGCCTCGATGACGCTCCCAGCTGGTCCGTGCCATGGGGGACGCCTGATGCCGTCACGTATGCGCTGCCGGAGAACGTCAAGCTTAACGCCCGGCGTTACGGGCTCGACCCTGACGCGGACAACGCACCCGGCGCCAAGGGCAAGGGTAAGGGTGCAGGCAAGGCCGCTCCGGCGGCCGCACCCGCCGTCAACACGGTCACGATCCCCGACGGCATGCCGGCCCAGAAGAATATCCGCGGCCCAGCCTTCGAGGCCGCCGATGTGCCGGACAATACCTTCCAGGACGGCAAGGTTGCCGAACTGGCGGTCAGCACACTGCAGCAGATGAGCCAGAAAAAGGAGCCCTTCTTCCTCGCAGTCGGCTTCGTCAAGCCGCACCTGCCCTTTGTCGCGCCGAAGAAATACTGGGATCTCTACGACCCGGCCAAGATCCAGCTCGCGCCCAATCCCTTCCGGCCGAAAGGCGCTCCGGACTACGCCATCCTGCCCGGCGGCGAACTCCGCAACTATCATGGCATCCCCGAGGGCCCGGTGCCCGACGATCTCGCCCGCCAGCTCAAGCACGGCTATCACGCCGCCATTAGTTACATGGACGCCCAAGTTGGACTGGTGCTCGCCGAGCTCGACCGCCTCGGCCTGCGCGAAAATACCATCGTCATCCTCTGGGGCGACCACGGCTGGAAACTCGGCGAGCACGGCGCGTGGTGCAAACACAGCAACACGGAGAATGACACCAATGCCCCGCTCATCCTCTCCGTGCCCGGCATGAAGCACGCGGGCGCACACACCCGCGCGCTGGTCGAATTTGTCGACGTCTATCCGACCCTCGCCGAACTCGCCGGACTGCCGCTGCCGTCCCACCTCGAGGGCATAAGTTTCAAGCCCTTGCTCACCGACCCGACCCTACCGTGGAAGCAGGCCGCCTTCAGCCAATATCCGCGCAATGCCGGCAAGACGGGCGCCGGCGAACTCATGGGCTACTCCATGCGCACCGACCGCTATCGTTTCACCGTCTGGGTCTCGCGCCACGATCACACCAAGATCGACGCCATCGAACTCTACGATCATCAGAACGACCCGCTGGAAAACACCAACACCGCCAAGGACCCCGCCAACACGGAACTCGTGGAGAAACTGATGAAGCAATGGCGGGCCGGCTGGAAGGGGGCGCAACCGGTTGGTTTGCCGAAGCCATGACTCGCCCTCGCAGCCTTGGCTCTTTCGCGGGCGGATTCCTTCTCCTTGGGGTCAGTCTGGCCGGTGCGCCGGCCGGCCCCGGTCTCCGGCCGGACTCCGTCTCGATCAGCACACCGCCGCCGCGCGTGTTCCAGTTGGATCCAGCCCGCTTGATCGCCGCCCGGGAGAGTTTGGCCCGGGGTGAGCCCCAGTTGCAGCCGGCCCTAGCGCGGCTCCGTCATGAAGCCGACCAGGCGCTGCTGCTCACTCCCCCCTCGGTGATGAGCAAGCCCCGGACCGCCGCCAGCGGCGATAAACACGACTACTTCAGCTACGGCCCCTATTGGTGGCCGGATCCCGCCAAACCGGGCGGCCTTCCTTACATCCGCCGGGATGGCGAAGTGAATCCCGCCAGCGACCGCAACACCGATGAAGACCACTTTAAGGCAGTCATCAGTTCGGTCCATACCCTCGGCCTGGCTTACTGGTTCACCAGGGACGAGCGCTACGCCCGCCATGCCGCCCAATTTGTCCGGACTTGGTTTCTTGATCCGGCCACCCGGATGAATCCGAATCTCCAGCATGCCCAGGCCATACCTGGCATCACGGACGGGCGTGGCATCGGCATCATTGAGTCACGCGGCCTCTTCGGGCTGAACGAGGGACTGGCCTTGCTCGCCGGTTCGCCGGCCTGGAGCGCCCGCGATCAGGAAGAGTATCACGCTTGGCTGGTCGCGTTCTACCAGTGGCTGACCACCAGCGCCAATGGCCGCGATGAGCGCGCGGAGAAAAACAACCATGGTTCGTGGTATGACGTCCAAGTGGCCCATCTGGCGCTCGTGCTCGGTCGCCAAGACGACGCCAGGACGATTCTGACCGAAGGCCTGGCCCGCCGGGTGGTCGTCCAGATCGAACCCAGCGGCGCGCAGCCCTTGGAACTGGCCCGCACGAAGTCGCTCGATTATTCGCTGATGAACCTTGAGGCCCTGTTCACCTGCGCCCGACTCGGGAAACTGGTTGGGGTCGATTGGTGGTCATTTTCCACGCCCGACGGTCGCAGTTTGCATGCCGCGCTCAGCTATCTCGCGCCTTACGTCGACCCGGCCAAGCCCTGGCCCAAGCCTGATCTGCACGCGGCGGACCGGAGCCGGCTGATCCCGCTGCTGGACCAATATCTGGGCCAGCAGGCCGACGCCGGCTTCCAGGCGCTGGCCGCGCGTTTTGCCGCCACCGCCGAGGCGGACGCCCGCTGGCGCTTGACCGGCAATCGTCCGCTGGATCCAAAGGCGCCCTAAATCAACCCGCCATGAAGGCATTCGCCGCGTTGCGCGCCTTCAGGCTTTCCGTCCACGAGCGCGCGCTTGCTCATGATCGCTATGATTGAAGTCCGAGGCTCATTTTCCCGGCGCTTCAGTCATGTCCATGCCAGCCAACGCGCGCCTCAATCTTTTCAGGCTCGGGCTCGCGGGTGCGGTCGTCGGTTTCGGTGCCGGATTGCTGGCCTGGCGCCAGCTGGCGGTGTCCGGCCGGCCGGCGGCCACCTTGCGTCCGGCGGTCCAGGCGCGCCGTAATTCCGCCGACTGCCGCTCCGGCCACGAGGACATTTACCGGACTTGGGCCGAATCGGATGACGCCCAGGCTCACCGGCCGGTTGCCGCGACGCGCGTCGCGGCGGCGCTTGGGGGATCACGCTCGTTCGAGCAGAATGGCATTCACTTCCGTCTGGCCTAGGCTGACGGGAAGCCGGTCTTCACCGAAGTGCGTCCCGACCGCGTGCCTTATACCACGCCCCCTCCACCCTCTTGGGGCAGATTGGAGAGTGCGCGGCTGACCGGCGCGCGGCCCACCGCGCGATCCCGATCAAGCCCGCGCATACCCGCGCACGGGTACATTATTCACATCCCTGATGGGGTGAATGGCCGCAAGCGCAGCACGTCAAACAGTGCGCAAAGGGAGCGTATTGCGGCTAACTCGACGCTCTTGATTAGCGGGCCGCGGCCAAACCATTTCATATCCAAGTGGATTGAAGTGAAGTCTTTCCGGCAAAGCTCCTTCCGCAGATGGTGGACCTTACTGGACTCGAACCAGTGACCTTTTCGATGTCAACGAAACGCTCTAACCAACTGAGCTAAAGGTCCGCGGGAAGCGAGGAGTGAACGATTCGGCCGGGGCGGTGCAAGGATATTTCGGAGACATTAAAAAAACCTGTCAGGAGACGTGCCCGGAGAGTCCGGTGACGCTTGAACTCGTGCTAATTCGTGTCCATTCGTGCTTTCGAAATGCTGCAATCACTCCGCATCCGCAACCTGGCCCTGCTCGATGAAGTTGAGCTGGATTTCGAGACGGGCTTCACCGCCGTGACGGGCGAGACCGGCGCGGGCAAAAGCATCCTGCTCGGTGCGCTGTCCCTGCTCGCTGGGGCGCGGGCGGACAAGACCATCATCCGGCAGGGTGCGCCCGCCACCGAGGTCGAGGCGGCGCTGTTCTTCGCCGACAGCCGCAAGCTGGACGAGGCCCTCACGCGCCTCGACCTGCCGCCGTGCGACGACGGCGGGCTCATCCTCAAGCGCAGCCTGCCCCGCGACAAGGCACCGAAGATTTCCGTCAACGGCAGCATGGCCACGCTCAGCGCCCTGCAGGAACTCGGCGAGCATTGGATCGATTTCCACGGCCCGGGCGAACCGCGCCGCCTGCTCAAGGAAGGCTGCCAGCGCGAACTGCTCGACCTGTTCGCCAAGAACGAGGCGGTGCTCGGGCAATATCAGAAGACCTACCACCACTGGCGCGAACTGGTGGACGAACGCGCGCGGCTGCTGGGCGCGGAGAAACTATCCGCCGACCAGATCGAATTCCTGAGGATCCAGCTCGGCAAGATCGACGCCCTCGAGCTGACCGAGGAGGCCATCGCGGAGCTCGAGCGCGACTTCCAGCGGCAGAACAGCGCGCAGGAGATCATCCAGCTCGCCTCGGGCCTGAGTCACGGGCTCAGCGGCGAGGACGGGTTGCTCGGCCGGTTGTCGGCGATTTTGCGCGAGGCCCGCCAGCTGGAGTCGCTGGATGAGGCCAGCCAGCCGCTGGCCGACCGCCTGCAATCGGCGGCGGTGGAACTGGGCGACCTCGACGGGGAGTTCACCTCGCTGGCGTCTTCGCTGAACTTTGATCCCGAGCAGGCCGAGGTGCTGCAGGGGAAGATGAATTCCTGGCTTGAGCTGAAGCGCAAGCATGGGCCCAAGCTGGAGGCCGTGCTCGCCGCGCGCGACGAGATGCGCCGGAAGCTGGAGCTGCAAAGCGACGTCGAGGGTTCGCTCGCGAAGCTGGAAAAGCAGGTGGCCGACGCCCTGAAGTCCGCGAAGAAGACCGCGGCCGAGCTGCGCGCCACCCGGGAGAAGGCGGCGCTGCAACTGGCCAAGACCGCGAGCAAGGTCATCGTCCAGCTCGGGTTCAAGAAGGCGGATTTCCGCGTGTCGCTCACGCCGCTGCCGGAGCTCGGGCTCCAGGGCGACTGCGGCGTGGAGTTCCTGTTCTCGCCGAACGTCGGCGAGGCGCCGCTGCCGCTGCACCGCATCGCGTCGAGCGGCGAGCTCGCGCGCGTGATGCTCGCGCTCAAGGCCGTACTGGCGGAGATCGATGACGTGCCGCTGCTCGTATTCGACGAGGTGGACGCCAACGTCGGCGGCGAGATTGGCCGGATCGTGGGCGAAAAGATGGCCGACATCGCGGAGCGGCACCAGGTGCTGTGCGTCACCCACCTGCCGCAGGTGGCCGCGCAGGCCGCGAATCATTTTGTCGTCACCAAGGACCAGAGCGGCGACCGGGCATCGGTCGAGATCGAGCCGATCCACGGCAACCGCAAGGTGCGCGTCGCCGAGCTCGCCCGGATGCTCGGCGACCGCAACGCCCAGAGCGCCGTGGCGCACGCCGAGGAATTGCTGAAAGGGTAGGACGAAATTGCGGTAGGGCCATTGCGCCTACGGCCCAAGGGCGCTTGAGGGCAAGCGCCCCTCGCTTAAGCCGCCTTGAAGCTCCGCCACTTGTCCAGCGGGAGCTGGGCGAGGACGATGACGGCGACCTGGGTGAGGACGAAGGTGAGCAGCCACCAGAAGGCGGCGTCCATGAAACCGTAGCTGTGCAGGCCGATGCCGAGCATGTTGGTGCCGAACCAGCTCCAGCTCGTGATGATGTTGCCGATGACCGCGAGGCACATGAGGCCGCGCTGTTTCACGAGGCCGCCCCAGCGGGCGTGAAGGATGATGGCGTTCCACAGGACGATCATCAGCGCGCCGTTCTCCTTCGGGTCCCAGCCCCAAAAGCGGCCCCACGACTGGTCGGCCCAGATGCCGCCGAGGACGGTGCCGACGAGGCTGCAGAAAGTGGCGAAGCAGACGATGCCGTAGACCATGCGGGCCAGGGCGTCGGCGGTGGCCTGGTCGAGGGACCGCGTGAGCACGCCGCGGAAGATGTAGATCAGCGCGAGGAAGCCGGCGAGGAAGGTGGCGGAGTATCCGATCGTCACGATGACGACGTGGGTCGCGAGCCAGAGGTTGGTGTCGAGCACCGCGCGCATCATCTCGAGGGTGTCGCCGCTGAGCGACAGGTGGTGGGCGATGAGCAGGGCGACGAAGCCGATCATGCCCGCGGCGACGGAGCCGATGGCATTGCGGTAGGTTTTTTCCAGAATCAGGCAGAGCCCGACCGAGCCCCAGCCGACGAAGAGGGCGGAGGAATAGAGGTTCGTCACCGGCGGGCGGTCTTCCAGCCACATGCGGGTGGCGATGCCGGCGGTGGTGGCGACGAAGGCGAGCAGGGTCAGGTAGAACGCGCTGCGCCCGAGCACCTCGGGCCACTTGAGCCACGACAGGATGGCCAGCAGGAAGGCGACAGCGTAAAGCTGCATGCTCTTGTAGAACGGCTCGGCGGTGTTGAAGCGCGTCTCGATGTCGCTCTTGGCCAGCTGCGGGGCGAAGCGCTTGGTGAACTGGGCGCCGAAGAGGCGGACGATCTCATTGAACTGGTCGGCCTTCCGTTCGCGCCAGGAGCTGCCGAGGGCGGCGTAGGCCATGACGTTGGGGTTGATGTCGCCGGTCTCGAAGGTCTCGAGCAGGGTGTGGCCGACGGTCTGCCAGTGGGTCGGGTCCGTGTCACCTGCGGCTGGCGGGATGGTGAGCAGGTAGCCCATTTGGTCCATGGTGTCGTAGCGCTGGGCGGCGGCCAGCATGCCCTTGAAGGCGGCCTCATCGTGCGGCTCGCCCTTCTGGCGGGCGCGGACGGCGTCGACGCCGGCGGCCAAGCCCTTTTGAAACTGGACAATTTCGCCCAGGAAGCCCGGCGAGTCGGGCATCTGCACGCTGTGTTTCAGCCGCTGGTAGAGCATGACCCGCTCGCGCAGCTGCATGACGGCCTTCTGGAACGGCGTGCGGAGCTGGGGATCGACCGGGCTGGCGAGCTGCGCCTGGCGGTCGAGCTCGGCCAGCTTCGGGGAGAGTTGGTTGAAGGAAAAGCGCGTGCGGGTGCCGGGCACGAAATCGGCGAGGGCGAGCGTGCGCAGGACAGCGCTCTCGTAGGTGATCCTGGTCTCCTGCCCGGTGATACCCATGAGCGTGAGCAGCTCGGGCGAGTCGGCGGCACTGAGGCGGAAGGTCGGGTAATCGTCAGCCTTGCTGGGATGAAACAGCACGTCGGCCAGCCACTCGGCGGGACTGGCGACAAAAGGCGCGGAGACGGTCGGGTCGCTGACGCGCTGGCGGCCCTGCATCATGAGCAGGGAGGTGCGGGCGACGGTGTCGAGGGGCTTGATGCGGCCGTTGACGAGCACCGGCAGCCGGCCGAAGGCCTGCAGGTCGAAGTCATTGGTGTTCTTCGGCGCGCGCACCGTCGACGCCAGCCAGCCGGCGGCGAAGAGGAGAACGAGAATGGGCAGCCAGCGTTTCATGCCGTGGGATTTTGAAACGCGGAGGTCGCGGAGGGCGCAGAGAGATTCGGGGCGTTGTTTGAGACACGCTCGATGCCATCCACGAGCTTCAAAACATGAAAGTTAATCAAGAGACCGAGGGGATAGTTTCCCAGGCGGAGATAGCTAAGAAGTTGCGCGCTGTGGATAGGCAGAAGTTTTTCAGCAGCTTTCAGCTCCACGACGACCCGATCCTCGGCGAGGATATCGATGCGGTATCCAGTCTCGATCATCACACCCTTGTAGTGGATGGGCATGAGTTTCTGGCGAACATGAGGAATGTTGCGGAGATTCAGCTCATGCGAATAGGCTCCTTCATAGGCGGACTCGAGCAGGCCGGGGCCGAGTTCACGATGCACCTCAATGGCTGCGCCGATGAGATCATGGGACAGGTCGTTGATGGATTTCGGGCTCATAAGGTTTGGTCTCAGCGTTCTCTGCGTCCTCCGCGTTTAATATGGTCAGGTGGCCGAGCGCTTGCGGACGAAGCCGAAGAGGTGGATGCCGAACTGCACCAGCAGGCCGAGGCCCATCATCACGCAGGACACATAGGGCAGCACCCAGCCCGGGTTGCGCACGACCTGCAGGATGCTGACGGTGTCGCCCTTCTCAAAGCTGGCCTGGTAGAAGGTCAGGCCGGCGTGCCGCAGCGGGTTGTTCATGTAGATGAGCACTTCGCGGTCGCCGCGGCCGTCGTCGGTCTTGAGGCGGATGCGGCTGGAGAAGTTCTTCGGGATCTCGGTGCCGGGATACTTGTCGTGGGCGAAATCGAGCAGCGTGATGGCGAAGGGGTGGTAGTAGCGCTTGAAGCGGAGTGTGAGCTCCCAGGTGCGGCCGGCGTAGTCGAATTTCTGCGGGGCGCTGAGCAGCGGCGAGACCAGCCAGGTGCCGAGCGTGCCCTCGGGGCCGACGAACTCGATGTGGGCGGCGGGGGCGTTGCGCTCGTCCTGCTTGTAGGTGAGGCGGAGCGGGGCGACGGCGACGCGCGGGCCGATGCCGGCGGTGGCGAGCGCGGGCGCGGCCCCCGGGACCTGGTCGCGCATCTGGAGCGCGGCGTTGGGGTGATAATCGCGGATGCGGATCTGGAACGGGAGCTTGGGGTGCTGGAGCGAGCCGCCGTCGGACAGCACGGCCTCGGGGATGGCGACGACCTCGTTGAATTCCGGGTTGGTCGTGTCGAGGATCGCGAGCTCGTTGTTCCGGTAGCTCTCGGAGTAATGCATCGTGCCGCCTTCCTCGAGGCGCATGTTGCTTTCGACCTGCCGCAGGCTCGTGATGAGCTCGCCCACCAGCAGGAGGATGATCCCGAGGTGGGTGAGCTGGATGCCGGCTTTTTTCCAATCGAGCCGGAAGCGGTAGATGTGCGCGGCGACGAGGTTGAGGAGCAGCAGGCCGCCGAGGAAGTAGCCGCCGGGGAAGACCGGCACGGGGATCGCGGTGCCGGGGATCGTCTCGAGGACGAAGAGGGTGTGGAAGAATTTCTCCTGCACGCCCCAGATGCCGATCTTCACCTGCGCGAGCGTTGCCCAGAAGATCAGGATGATCGAGAGACCGAGCAGCCAGACGGTGAGCTTGAGGGAGACGAAGAAGTCGCGGAACTGGCGGACGAGGGGCGACATGGTTCAGCGCGGGCGGACGGTACCGAGGAACTCGCGGAAGGCGGCCTTCTCGCGGGCGACGAGGGCGTCGGGCCCCATGAGCTTGAAGAACCAGGTCTCGCCTTCGCGCGGCACGACGGCGCCGATGATGCGGGCCGGGGCGCCGTTGGCGGTGCCGGCGAAGTCCACGACATCCACATGGAGCACGCCGATGTCCACGTGTTCGCGGTTGGCCTGGAGCTGGTCCTGGCTGAGCGGGGGCAGCGAGATCTGGCCGCGCCAGCGGTTCAAGTTGGCCAGCAGGCCGCCGGTGTCGCCGGGGAAGGCGGTAATGGACAGGTCGGCCTCGGCGTCGCCGTCCTTGATGGCGTAGCTGCCCTTGCGCATGGCGCTGGCGGGTTTGGCGGTCCAGTGGGCGGGGGCGGTCCAGGTGAGGTTGTCGCCCCCGGTGGGCACCGCGGTGTTGGCCATGGTGGCGTCGCCGCCAGTCTGATTGCCAATGGGCGGGTGATCGGAGGGCAGCTGGCCGGAGGCGGCCGGGCCGGGCCGGGCAGCTACGGGATCCTTGGGGGCGCGATAGGCCGTGATCTCACGGTCGCGGCAGCCGCTCGTCAGGAGCAGGACCAACACGGCGCAGGCAAGGGGACGGGGAAGCATGGCTGGCCCCCACATTAGTGTTCCCGGGAGAAGCGCAACCCAAAGTGGCAGTTATCAGCCGGACGCCGGGGTGCATTAGAAGTGAGATTTTGGCTGCCAATCGTCCCGCAGCACTTAGGCAATTGGTCATGCAGATCACGCCGCTGGGCGACAACGCGCTGGTGCTGGAGTTGGGGACCGTCATCGACGAGTCCACGCACCGGCACGTGCAGGCGGCGTGGCGGGCGCTGGCGGCGGCGCCGTTGCCGGCGGTCAGCGAACTGGTGCCGGCCTACACGACGGTCACGGTCTTCTACGATCCATGGGCGGCGGTGCAGGCCGGGGCGCCGGCGCTGGGCATTGCCGACTGGCTGGGCGGGCTGCTGCGCGAGCGGCTGAAGCATCCGCCGAAGACGGAGAAGACAAAGCCCCGCGTGGTGGACGTCCCCGTGTGCTACGGTGGCGAGTTCGGCCCCGACCTCGCGCGGGTGGCGGCGCAGGCGAAGCTGTCGTCCGAGGACGTCATCAAGCGCCACACCAAGGCCGAGTATCTGGTGTATCTCATCGGGTTTGCCCCGGGTTTCCCCTATCTCGGCGGGCTGCCGCAGGAACTGCACACGCCGCGGCATGCGAAGCCACGCATGACCGTGCCTCCGGGTTCGGTCGCCATCGGCGGCGCGCAGACCGGCATCTATCCGCTTGCGACACCGGGCGGTTGGAATCTCATCGGTCGCACACCGCTCAGGATTTTTCGGCCCGAGCAGACCCCGCCGGTGCTGCTGGCCGCCGGCGACCGGGTGAAGTTTCGCGTGATTTCGCCGGAGGAGTTTGGGAAGCTCCAAGCTCCAACATCCAAGCTCCCGTGAATTACCAGGCACAGAAATCAAAGAAGCGGTGGAGCCCAATCCGGCCCCTTGGTGCCTCGCGTCTCTCGGGAGGTTGGGGCTTGGAGCTTGGAGCTTTCGGCCTCGGAGGTGTCCCATGCTGCGCGTGAGCAAACCCGGCCTGCTGACGACCGTGCAGGACCTGGGCCGGCCCGGCTATCAGCAATACGGCATCGTGGTCGGCGGCGCGCTCGACGGGTTCGCCGCGCGGGCGGTCAACCTGTGCGTGGGCAACGACGACAATGCCGCGCTGCTCGAGATGGCGCAGACCGGCCCGGACCTGGTGTTCGAGCAGGACGTGCTGATCGCGTGGGGCGGGGCGGATTTCGATGCCACGGTGGGCGGGCAGCCGCTGCCGCGCGACCGGGCGGTGCGCATTGCGGCGGGCGAGGTCGTGAGCTTCGGCCTGGCGCGCACCGGGCTGCGGGCCTGGCTGGCCATTGCCGGCGGCATCGATGTGCCGCTGGTCATGGGCAGCCGCACGACCTACCGGCGCGCCGGGATCGGCGGCCACCAGGGCCGGCCGCTGGTCGCGGGCGATGGGTTGAAACTTTTCGCGCCGTCGCCGTGGGGCCAGCGGATCCTGGGTTCGCTGCAGTCCGGGCAGAAACGTGCGGTGACCTGGACCGTCCGGCCCGAGACGATGGGCCAGCCGGGGAAACCCGGCGTGGTGCGGGCACTGCGCGGTCCCGAGTGCGATTGGTTCGCCAAGGAGGTACAGCGGGCGTTCTTTGCGGCGGAATGGACGGCGACCAAGGAGGCCGACCGAATGGGCGTGAGGTTGAAAGGACCGGACCTGCCGATGCTGAAGCCACGCGAGATGATCTCCTCGTCGGTCAACGCCGGCGTCGTGCAGGTGCCGGCGGCGGGCCAGCCGATCGTGCTGCTGCCCAGCCGGCAGTCGGTGGGCGGTTATCCGCGGCTCGCGGCGGTGGTGTCGGTGGATCTCGGCCGCTTCACCCAGATGCGGCCGGGCGACACGGTGCGCTTCGTGGAAACCACGCTGGCGGCGGCGCATGACATTTACCTCGCACGCGAGCGCGACCTGGCGCGGGTGCGCATGGGTCTGGCCCGGCTCGCCGGTTGAGCCATGTTGCGCGTCGACCTTAACTGCGATCTCGGGGAAGGCGCCGGCCACGATGCGGCGCTGATGCCGCTGATCACGTCGGCCAACATTGCGTGCGGCGCGCATGCCGGCGACGAGGCCACGATGCGGGCGACCGTCGCGCTGGCGCAGCGGCATGGTGTCGCCATCGGGGCGCATCCGGGATTTGCGGACCGGGAGAATTTTGGCCGACGGGAACGGTCCGTGAGTCCAAGCGAGGTGCACCAGCTGGTCTATGAGCAGGTGCGGCAATTGCAGTTGATCGTGCGCGGTGCGGGGGCCCGGGTGAGCCACGTGAAGCTCCATGGCGCGCTTTATAACCTGGCCGCGCGGGAACCCCGGCTGGCGCAGGCCGCCGTCGAGGCGATTTACGAAGTCGACCCGCGGCTGGTCATGTTCGGGCTGGCCGGGAGCCAGCTGATTGCCGCGGGCGACGCCTGCGGGGTGGCGGTGGCCAGTGAGGTCTTTGCCGACCGGACTTACCAAGCCGACGGTTCGCTGACCCCGCGGTCGCGGCCGGACGCGCTGATCACCGACGAGTCCGGGGCCGTTGTGCAGGTGTTGCGGATGGTGCGAGAGGGCAAGGTGCGCGCGACTGACGGCACGGATGTGGCCATCTCGACCGACACGATCTGCCTGCATGGCGACGGGGCCCAGCCGGTTGAATTCGCCCGGCGGCTGCGGCAGGAGCTGACGACGGCCGGGATCGAAATCAAGGCCTTCGGCGCATGATCAAACTTTTGGGCATCCTGGTGGTCGCAATCGGATTCGGGTTCCGCGTGAACGCGCTGGTGGTCGTGCTGGCGGCGGGAGTGGTGACAGGACTGGCGGCCGGCTTCCCGCTGCGTGAGGTGGTGGCGCTGATGGGAAAGTTCTTCGTGGACAACCGCGGGTTGACGTTGGCCATCCTGTTGATGTTGCCGGTGGTCGGCCTGCTGGAGAAACACGGCCTGCAGGAACGCATCGCGGTGCTCATGCGCCAGGCGCGTGCGGCGACCGCGGGTCGGATCCTCTGGCTCTACCAGGCGCTGCGCGGCGGCTTCAGTGTGCTGGGCATCAGCCTCGGCAGCCATGCCGGCATGGTGCGGCCGCTGATCGTGCCCATGGCCGAGGGCGCGGCGAAAGCGCGCGGGGAGCTGAACGAGGCGACGCGCGAGCGGCTGCGCGCGCACGGCGCCGCGTCGGAGAACGTCGGCAATTTCTTTTCCGACGACATTCTCGTCGCGGTGGGTGCGCTGCTGCTGGTGAAGGGCTTTTTCGACACCGCCGGCGTGGTGGTGACGCTGGAGAAGATCAAATTGTGGAGCGTGCCGACGGCCTTGTGGGTCATCTTCATCGGTTGGTGGCGGTATCGCGCCCTGGACCGCTGGCTCGACCAACGGAAGGATGGTGACAAATGAACGCGGGCCTGACGCTGGAGCATTTCTTCGTGCTGATGGGCCTGTTCCTCGCGGCCGTCGCGGCGCGCATCGCGCTGAACCCGGCGCATCCGCGCCGGTGGGGCTCGACCGCTTTCTGGCTTTTGCTGGCGCTGGCGATTGGCGCCGGGAAGCTGCTCTCCAGCGAACTGGTGGGCTGGATAATCCTGGTGATGGGTCTCCTCGTCGCAACGCGGCAGGTCGCGACACCCGCTTTTCCCGCCGGCGCGGCGGAGCGGGAGCTGCGGGCGGCCCAACTGGGCAACCGCCTGCTCTGGCCGATTCTGCTCGTGCCGGTGCTGGCGATCGCGGGCAGTTTTGTGGTCGGGTCGCAGATTGCGCTGGGCCTCGGCTGTATGGCCGGCCTCGCGGCCGCCCTCTGGGTGACCAAGGACACGGCCCGGGCCCCGGTGGCCGAGGGTGGGCGGCTGGTCGAGTTGCTGGGCTGGGCAATCATCCTGCCGCAGTCGCTGGCGGGCCTCGGCGGGATCTTCGCGAAGGCCGGTGTCGGCGAGGAGGTGGCGAAGATCGTCGCCGCGTCGCTGCCGGTGGCGGATCCGCTGGTGGCGGTGATCGCCTATTGCGGCGGCATGGTGATCTTTACGGTGCTCATGGGTAACGCCTTCGCGGCGTTCCCGATCATGACGCTCGGCGTCGGGCTGCCGTTCATCGTCAACGCCAACGGCGGCGACGCGGCCATCATGGGCGCGATCGGCATGCTGTCGGGCTATTGCGGGACGCTGATAACGCCGATGGCGGCGAACTTCAACCTTGTGCCGGTGCGGTTGCTCGAACTGAGGGACGACTGGGCCGTGATCAAGGCACAGGCGCCGTTCGCCGCGGCCATCTTGATTTTCAATGTGGTGGTGATGTATGGGTGTGTCTATCGCTTCTGACATGAAAACTGTCCTGCTCACCGGCTTCGAGCCCTTCGGCGGCGAGTCGATCAATCCGTCCGGCGAAATTGCGCGGCAGCTGCACGGCACGGTCATTGGCGGGCACCGGGTCGTGGGCGCACTGCTGCCCTGCGTGTTCGGCGCGGCGATCACCGAGCTGAGGAAACAGCTCCGCGCGACGAAGCCGGTCCTCATCATCGGTGTGGGGCAGGCGGGCGGCCGGGCCGAGGTCACGCCGGAGCGCGTGGCGATCAACGTCGATGATGCGCGGATCGCGGACAACGCGGGGCGCCAGCCGGTGGACCGGCGGGTCGTGCGTGGCGGGCCGGCGGCGTACTGGTCCACCCTGCCGATCAAGGCGATCACCACCGCGCTGCAGCGGAAGGGAATCCCTGTGGCGGTTTCGCAGACGGCAGGCACCTTCGTCTGTAACCATGTCTTTTACGGACTCATGCACGAGCTGCGGAGGCAGAAAAGGGTGCGCGGCGGGTTCATCCATGTGCCGTTCCTGCCGCAGCAGGCGAAGCCGGGACAACCCAACCTGACCCTTGAGGTCATGACCGCGGCCATCGGTGCGGCGGTCGCCGTGGCGCTCAAAACGCGGCGCGACCTCCACTCAACGGGCGGGACGACGCACTAACCGGCGCCAAGCGAAGAACCCGGTGAGCGCCCCCAGCAGCATCGCGCCATAGGTGGACGGCTCCGGCACATTGGGCCGGATCTGGTTGTCGTAGGAATCCCAGCCAGTCTGGTTGGCGCCGAATCCACCGAACACGACCTGGCTCACCGGGAGGGCATTGGCGTTGTCGTAGACATCCGGGGTCACCCCGGCCCAATTGTTGGCGAAGAAGTAGTCCGAGGCCTGCGTCCAGTTCTGGACGGTCAAGGTGACACCGGCGCTGATGTTCAGGGTGGTGACGTTGAGGGTGGCCGCGCTGGCGAAATCGAGGGTGGAGTTGGCCGTGATGTTGAGGGCGGTGATCGAGCTGCTGGCGCTGTTCAGCTTCAGCGTGCCGCCGGCGAGCGTGACCGTGGAGAAAGATTGGCCGAAATCGAGCTGGAGCGTGCCCGCGCTGATCGTGGTCGTGCCGCTGTAGGTCTTGTCGTTCGAGTTGCAGACCACGGTGCCCGCGCCGAGCAGGTTCAGACCGTTGGTGCCGGTGAGATTGCTGCTGACGGTGGCCGTCTTGCCCGCGGCAACCGTGAAATCGGGCGAGGCGTCGTTGAAATTGAGGGCGAAGCTGTTGAAGGTGGGGTTGCCGTCGTCGACGGTAATGCTCGAGACATTCTGGTTGGCGGCCAGCGATACGGTGTAGGTGGCATTGAGGGCATCGGTGCCGGCGCTGAAGACCGCATCCGAGCCGGAGGTCCAGACGACGGTGCCGCCGCCGTTGGAATTGGTGCTCCAATTCTAGTTGGTGCCGCCGCTGGTTGACCAATTGCCCGTGGGGACGGCTCCGGCGCCGGCGACATTACCGTTGGTATCCCAGTAGAGAATGGCGGCGGCGAGCCGGGTCGAAAGCAGCGGAAGCAGCGGAAGGGCGAGGCGCACACGCCGGGCGCACCGTTGCGCGGGGCTAGACGGAAGACCCGCACCGGCCGTTGGCGAAATACGAACCATGTTATTCTGTTTGAACAATATAGCCGATAATGCCCGCGTTTAGCAGCAAGGATGCGGAGCCAAACGGCCACGCTTAAGGAGGTCCCGGATGGAAGGTGCGGACCCGGCCTGGATTCTTATTTGGCGGCAGGTCGAGGCATTCGACTCGCAGGAGCGAATCGATCACGTCAGTTATTAAACCGGAAAAGCGCCACGTCGCCGTCGCGGAAGACGTATTCCTTGCCCTCGAGCCGGTATTTGCCGGCCTCGCGGGCGGCGGCGACGGAGCCGAGGCGGGTGAGGTCCTCGTAGGAAACGATCTCGGCCTTGATGAAGCCTTTCTCGAAATCGGTGTGGATGACGCCAGCGGCCTGCGGGGCCTTCCAGCCCTGCTTGATTGTCCAGGCGCGCACTTCCTTTTCGCCGGCGGTGAAGTAGGTCATCAGGCCGAGCAGGCCGTAGGTGCCCTTGATGAGCGAGGACACGCCGGAGTCATCGACGCCGAGATCCTTGAGGAAGGCCTTCGCTTCCTCCGGTGGCAGGTCGATGAGCTCGGCCTCGATCTTCGCGCTGATCGGCACGTAGGCGGCGTCGTGGTGGGTGCGGACATATTCCGCGACCTTCTGGACAAAGGGATTCTGCTCGGCAGTCGCGAGGTCGGACTCGGCGACGTTGCAGGCAAAGAGTACGGGTTTGGCCGTCAGCAGCTGGAACAGCTTCATCAGCGCGACCTCCTCGGGGGTCGCGGGTAGGGTGTTGGCGGTCTTGCCGGCGTTGAGGTGCGGCTCGAGTTTCGTCAGCAGGGCGAGTTCGATGATCGCCTCCTTGTCGCCAGCCTTGGCGCTCTTCTGCGTCTTGGTCATGCGCTTGGCGACGGCGTCGAGGTCGGCCAGCACGAGCTCGGTGGTGATGACCTCGATGTCGCGCACCGGGTCGACGCCGCCCATGGTGTGGACGACGTCGCTGTCCTCAAAGCAACGCACGACTTGCACGATGGCGTCGACCTCGCGGATAGTGGCGAGGAACTGGTTGCCGAGGCCCTCGCCCTTGCTGGCGCCGGCGACGAGGCCGGCGATGTCGACGAATTCGATGGCGGCGGGGACCACGACGTTGGTCTTGGCGATCTTTTGGAGGACGTAGGCGCGCTCATCCGGGACGATCACCACGCCGATGTTGGGGTCGATGGTGCAGAACGGATAATTGGCCGCCTCAGCCTTGCGGCTGCGGGTCAGGGCGTTAAAGAGGGTGGACTTGCCCACGTTGGGGAGACCGACGATACCGGCTTTGAGCATAAAATTGGGTGCGTTAGGGTCGGATGGAGGGGTGGCACTGGGGGCTTGACAAGGGCAAAGTTGTTCCGTCCATTCTGCCCCTTTTCCAACCGCAATTCCTCTTCCCGTTAAGTAACCAGACACATCAAATGGCACTCAAAATCCGTCTTTCCCGCGTCGGCACCAAGAACGAACCGCACTACCGTGTGGTCGTCGCCGAGGAGCGCTCCCGCCGCGATGGTGATGCCGTCGAGCAGATCGGCTCCTACAACCCCCGCGCCAAGGGCAACACGCTGACCATCAAGCTCGACCGCGTTGACTACTGGGTCTCGAAGGGTGCCAAGCCCACCGCGACCATGCACTCGATGATCAAGCGCGCCAAGCGCGCCGCAGCCGCTCCGGCGGCCTGAGTCCCTGATAAAACGCGGAGACCGCGGAGGGCGCGAAGCCCTTCCTGAACCAAACCTCGGAGCAATCCGGGGTTTTTGTTTTTCCAGTCCGGTGGTTTTCTCCGTGTGCTCCGCGGCCTCCGCGTTTAATAATTCCCCCATGCGCATCGACGTCCTGACGCTTTTTCCCGCCATGCTCGACGGCTTCCTGTCCGAGAGCATGATGGGGCGTGCCCAGGAGGCGAAGCTGCTCGACATCAAAGTCCACCACCTCCGCGACTGGGCCAAGGACAAGCATAGCACGACCGACGACCGTCCTTTCGGGGGCGGCGCCGGCATGGTGCTGAAGTGCGAGCCGGTCTTCGCCGCCCTCGAGCAGGTCTCAACCCCCGGTTGCCGGCGCATCTACCTGACCCCCGACGGCACCCCGCTGTCGCCGGCCTTGGCCCTGGAATTGTCCCAGCAGAAGCACCTCGTGCTTTTGAGCGGGCATTACGAGGGAATCGACCAGCGGATTCGGGAAAAAGTCATCGATCAGGAGGTCAGTATCGGAGATTATGTGCTTACCAACGGCACACTTGCGGCGGCCGTAGTCATCGACGCGCTGGCCCGTTTCATCCCCGGTGTGCTCGGGGAAGAAAAGTCGTTGACGACGGAAAGCTTCACCAGCAAGTTGCTCGACTTTCCTCAATACACGCGTCCCGCCGTTTATCGCGGCATGTCCGTGCCGGAAGTGCTCCTTTCGGGCAACCACGGCGAAATCGAGAAGTGGCGGCACGCGCAGCAGGTGGAGAAAACGCAGAACGTCAGACCAGATTTACTCAAATAACTCCCAGCCATGAATCCCATCATCCAAGAAATCACCGCCGCCCAGGTGAAACACAAAATTGCGCCGTTCAAAGTCGGCGACGGTGTCCGCGTGCACACCAAGGTCCGCGAGGGTGACAAGGAGCGCGTGCAGATTTTCGCCGGCGTCGTCATCGCCCACAAGGGCAGCGGCATCCACGAGACCTTCACCGTCCGCCGCATCAGCTACGGCGAGGGGGTCGAGCGCGTGTTCCCGGTGAACTCCCCGAACCTCGAGAAGATCGAGGTCGAGAAGACCGCCAAGAACGGCCGGGCCCGGCTCTATTATCTCCGCGACCGTTCCGGCAAGGCCGCTATGGCCGTCAAGGAGCAGCGCTACGAGAAGCCGGTCAAGGCCTGAGCCTTCTGCGGCTTTACTTTGTAGGGCGGGATCGCTGATCCCGCCCTTTTTTGTGCCTTGCCGCGGACTCCGTTGCCGTGTGCCCACGGCCCGGAGTGCGTCCCGGTTTCTCGCTGCGCGAAAACCAGGCGAATCGCTTTTTTTATGCCGAAAATTGGGCTTTGCACGCCGTTCGACAGCGGCGTAAATGAACATTCACCCGTCTCGCACCCGTTTTCCTTTTCATGAAACTCCAGACCGACCTCCTCGCCCAAGCCGCCAACCAGGCCCGCGGCCTCGCCATCGACGCCGTCCACAAATGCTCCTCCGGCCACCTTGGTCTCCCGCTCGGCTGCGCCGAGATCGGCGCCGTGCTCTACGGCCACGCGCTGGTGCACAACCCTGACGAACCCCGCTGGCTCAACCGCGACCGCTTCGTCCTCTCCGCCGGTCACGGTTCGATGTTCCTCTACAGTTGGCTTCACCTGAGCGGCTACGACCTGTCGCTCGACGAGGTGAAGAATTTTCGCGTCCTCCACAGCAAGACCCCCGGCCACCCTGAGTTCCACGCGACCCCCGGCGTTGAGTGCACGACCGGCCCGCTGGGGCAGGGCATCGGCAACTCCGTCGGTCTGGCCATGTCCGGCCAGATGGCCGCCGCGCGCTTCAACACGCCCGGCCACGAGATCTTCAACCACCATGTCATCTGCCTCGCGGGTGACGGTTGCATGCAGGAAGGCGTCGCGATGGAGGCCGTCGAGTTCGCCGGCCACCAGGGCCTCGCTAACCTGATCCTCATCTACGATTCCAACGACGTCACCCTCGACGCCATGGCCGACAAGACGCAGAGCGAGAACACCGCGCTGCGCTTCAAGGCGATGAACTGGGACGTCCAGACCCTCGCCAACGGCCACGACCTGACGGCCATCCTCAAGGCCATCAACAAGGCCAAGAAGGCCAAGAGCGGCAAACCGCAGTTGATCATCGCCAAGACCATCATCGGCAAGGGCATCCCCGAGGTTGCCGGCACCGCGAAGGGGCACGGCGAGGGTGGGGCGAAGTTCGCCGACGCCGCCCGCAAGGGTCTTGGCCTGCCCGAGGAGCATTTCTACGTCAGCGAGCAAGTTCGCGCCTATTTCAGCGACCACAAGAAGCGCCTCAAGCGTGCCCACGGCAAATGGAAGAAGGCCTTCGCCACCTGGCGCGAGGCCCATCCCGACAAGGCCGCGCTGCTCGACGGCGCCGGCCAGGCCCCGAGCGCCGCGCACCTTTTGGGAAAGATCCCGCTGTTCCCGGCCGATGCGAAGCTTGCGACGCGCGCCGCCGGCAAGGATGTACTCCAGCCCGTCGCCGCCGAAGTGCCGCTGCTGATCTCCGGCTCCGCCGACCTCCACGGTTCGACGCTCAACTACATCGCCGCGGACAAGGATTTCGACAAATCCAACCGCACCGGCCGCAACCTGCGCTACGGCATCCGTGAGCACGCCATGGCCGCCATCAGCAACGGCGTGGCCTACGACGGCATCTTCCGCCCCTCGTGCGCGACATTCCTGGTGTTCGCCGATTACTCGCGTCCCGCGATGCGCCTCGCCGCGCTCTCGAAGCTGCCGGTCATCTACATCTACACGCACGATTCCATCGGCGTGGGCGAGGACGGCCCGACCCACCAGCCGGTGGAAACCGTTTCCGGTTTGCGCGTCATCCCGAATCTCGACGTCATCCGCCCCGCGGATCCCGAGGAGACCGCCGGCGCCTTCGCCGCCGCGCTGGAGCGCACCGACGGCCCGACCCTGCTGGCGCTCACGCGTCAGGCTGTGCCGATGCTCAACGATGCCTCGCCGCACGAGCGCCGCGCCGGCGTCCTGCAGGGTGGCTACATTCTTATCCAGGAAACCGCCCCGCTCACGCTCATCCTGCTGGCGAGCGGCAGCGAAGTCCAATGGGCCGTGGCCGCCGCCAAGACCCTCGGGCCGGGCACACGGGTGGTTTCGATGCCGTCCTTTCTGCGCTTTGATGCCCAGCCGGCGGCCTACCGGGAGGCGATCCTGCCTTCCGCTTGCCGCAAGCGCGTCGCGATCGAGGCGGGTGTGACCGCCCTCTGGAGCAAGTATGTTGGTCTCGACGGCAAGGTCGTCGGGATCGATCGCTTTGGCCTCAGCGCTCCCGGTAACATTGCCATGAAGGAACTCGGCATCACCACCGAATCCGTGGTGGCCGCCGCTAAGTCACTCTAAGAAAGCATATAGCATCAGTCTTTGCAGCCGGCCTTCGGGCCGGCTGCTCCGTTTTGCAAGCGACACCAGCCGTTCGGCTAATTTCACAAAACTCGTCTTGCAATAATCGTTAGGCGGCTAACTTTCAGCCTCCTGACAATCTAGTTTCCTCCGCCAATGCCTCATCTCCTGCTCAAAGACCTGCCGCGCTACGAATGCCTTCTCGAGGCGGCCAAAGAGTTTCCCGACCTGGATCCGTCAGCCGCCGTGGCGTTCCTCCACCTGCTGCATACCAGCGACGAGGTCTTCGCGATTTCCGACCGCAGCCTGGCCGGCCACAATATCTCCCACGGCCGTTTCGGCGTGCTGATGCTGCTCTGGCGCAGCGTGCAGCCGCGCGCCGCCACCTTGCTGGGGGCGGACGCCGGTGTTCCCGGACCGCGCACGCCGGCCGAACTCGCGGACGCCGCCGGTGTCACGCGTGCGACCATGACCGGCCTCATCGACACCCTCGAGCGCGACGGCTACGTGAAGCGCGAGCCTGATCCCGTGGACCGTCGCCAGATGTCCGTGCTCCTGACGCCGAGCGGCGAGAAATTCCTCATCGAGTTCCTGCCCGGCCACTTCAAGGCCATCGCCGCCATCATGAGCACGCTGACCGAGGGCGAGCGCAAGACGCTCGTCCGCCTCCTGGGCAAGGTCAAGGAGCAGGCCGCAGTGCTGAATCCCAAGCACGAAACGGCGTCAACTGCGTCCATCGGCTAATTTTCTTTCCACCTGATCTAACCTAAGCTCCCTCCCACCTATGTTTAAGAAGTTCCTCATCGCCCTCAGCGGCTTTGCCGTTCTCGTCCTGGCGCTCGGCGCCATCAAGGTCGCGCAGATCAAAGAAATGTCCAAGATGGATCATTCCGTGCCGCCGACCTCCGTCGCCACCATCGAGGCGCAGGCCGCCGAATGGCAGCCGGTCATCAAGTCCATCGGCACGCTGGCGCCGGTCGAGGGTGTCACCATCAGCGCCGATGCCGACGGCACCATCGTCCGCATCGCCGCCGACAGCGGCACGGCCGTCAAGGCCGGCGATTTGCTGGTTGAACTGGACACCTCCGTCGAGGCGGCGAACCTCAAGGCCGCCGAGGCCAGCGCCGAGCTGACGCGGATCAACCTCGAGCGCGCGCAGGATCTCTGGGGCCGTTCCGCCATCGCGAAATCCGACTTCGACGGCGCCGAGGCCGCCGCCAAGCAGGCGGTCGCTTCCGTCGCCTCCCTTCAGGCCCTGATCGCCAAGAAGCAGCTGCGCGCCCCCTTCGACGGCCGCGTCGGCATCCGCCTGGTCAATACCGGCCAGTTCGTCGCCCGTGGCCAGGCGCTCCTGCCGCTCCAGAAACTCGATCCGATCTTCGTCAACTTCAACGTCCCGCAGCGCCAGCTCCCGTCGCTGGTCCTCGGCCAGACGGTGTCGGTCCTGATCGACGCGTTCGCGCAATCCTTCACGGGCCGGCTCACCGCGATCAACTCCGAGGTCGATGCGGTCACGCGCAACGTCTCCGTCCAGGCCACGCTGGCCAACCCGACCGAGGTTCTCCGCGCCGGCATGTTTGCCCGCGTCGAGGTGCAGCTACCCGCCACCGAGTCCCTTGTCGTCGTCCCCGCCACAGCCATCGCCTATGCCTCTTACGGCAACTCGGTCTATATCGTGGAGAAGATGAAGCACCCGGACGGCAAGGAATACCTCGGTGTCCGGCAGCAGTTCGTGAAACTCGGCGCCACCCGCGGTGATCTGATCGCCGTCAGCGGCGGCCTCAAGCCCGGCGAACAGGTCGTCTCCGCCGGCGTGTTCAAGCTCCGCAACGGCGCGCCGGTCGCGGTCAACAACGCCGTCCAGCCGACCAGCAACCCGTCGCCCAAGCCCGCCAACACCTGAGCCTTTCGCTCCAGGTCTCCGCCCGCCCCCAACCTTTCTCCCTGCTGTTATGGTCTCGAAAAGTTTCACCGACCTGTTCGTCCGCAAGCCCGTCATCGCGCTCGTGGTCAACATCGTCATCCTCGTCGTGGGCGTCGTCGCCTACTTCCAGCTCAACACCCGCCAGTATCCGCGCAGCGACAGTGCGGTGGTGAACGTCACCACCGTCTACTTCGGCGCCAGCGCCGACACGGTGCGCGGCTACATCACCACGCAACTCGAACGCGTCATCGCCAGCGCCGACGGCATCGACTACCTCGAGTCCGAGAGCCGCGCCGGCTTCAGCACGATCCGGGTGTTTCTGCGGCTCAATTACGACACCAACGCCGCGCTTGCGCAGATCAGCGCCAAGATCGACCAGGTCCGCAACGAACTGCCCCCCGAGTCCGAGGCCCCCACGATCAACGTGGAGACCGCCGACAGCCAGTTCGCGTCGATGTATCTGAGCTTCTACTCCGACTCGCTCGACCAGAACCAGATCACCGACTACCTGAACCGCATGGTGCAGCCGAGCCTCTCCGCCGTGAAGGGCGTGCAGAAGGCCGACGTGCTCGGCGGCCGCGTCTTCGCGATGCGTGTCTGGTTGAAGCCTGACGAACTCGCCGCCCGCGGCCTCAGCCCCGCCGAGGTCCGCCACGCCCTGGCGACGAACAACGCCCTCGCCGCCGTCGGCTCGACCAAGGGCTCGATGCTCTCGGTCTCGCTCATCGCCAACACCGATCTGAAGAGTGTCGAGGAGTTCAAGCAGCTGGTCGTGGCCGAGAAACACGGCACCATCATCCGCCTGGCCGACGTGGCCGACGTCGTCCTCGGCGCCGAGAGCTACGACGAGGAGGTCAAGTTTGGCGGCCAGACCGCCACCTTCATGGGCATCTGGGTACTGCCGTCCGAGAGCACCGTCGAGGTCATCCAGCGCGTGCGCGCGGCCATGCCCGCCATCCAGGCCAGCCTGCCCGCCGGCCTCAAGGCCTCCATCGCCTACGACGCCTCCAAATACATCGAGGACGCTCTCCATGAGATCGTGAAGACCCTGCTCGAAACGCTCCTCATCGTGATGATCGTCATCTTCCTGTTCATGGGCTCGTTCCGCTCCGTCCTCATTCCGATCGTGGCCATGCCCCTGTCACTGGTCGGGGCGATGTTCCTCATGCTGGTGATGGGCTTCACCATCAATCTGCTCACGCTCCTCGCCATCGTGCTGGCGGTAGGCATCGTGGTCGACGACGCCATCGTCGTCGTCGAGAACATCGAGCGCCACATCCGTGAGGGCAAGACCCCGGTCGATGCGGCCATCCTTGGCGCCCGCGAACTCGTCGGCCCCGTCATCTCCATGACGATCACGCTGGCCGCGGTCTACGCGCCCATCGGTTTCCAAGGCGGCCTCACCGGCGCGCTCTTCCGCGAGTTCGCCTTCACGCTGGCCGGCGCCGTCGCCGTCTCGGGCTTCGTCGCCCTCACGCTCTCGCCGATGATGAGCGCCTACCTGCTCAACGACCACGACCACGAGGATCAGGGCCTCAGCGGCCGGATCAACCGCCTCTTCGACCGCCTCCGCAACAAGTATGAGCGCATCATCGGGCACAGCCTCGGCTGGGTGCCGGTTACGCTCACGGTGGCCATCCTGCTCACCGCATTGCTGCCGGTGTTCGTGATGTTCGCCAACAAGGAACTCGCCCCCAAGGAGGACCAGGGCGTGGTGTTCGGCATCATGCTGCCGCCGCCCACCTCGACCATTGATCAGAACGTGCTCTTCGCCGCGGAAACCCAGAAGATCTTCCAGGCCGTGCCGGAATATGAGCAGTCCTTCCAGATCACCGGCGCCAACTTCGGTTTCTCCGGCATCATCCTCAAGCCCTGGTCGGAGCGGAAGCGCTCCGCCCTGCAGATCGAGCAGTCGCTCCTCGGCCCCGCCGGCGGCATCGCGGGCATGAACTTCATCATCACAACGCCCGAGCCGCTGCCCTCCGGCGGCCAGTTCCCGATCGAGTTCGTGCTGCGCTCGACCGCCGACCACAAGCAGATGCTCGAATACGCCGAGCAGCTGACCCTCTATGCGAACACCGAGGCCAACGCCCCCAACGCCGCGCCCACCTTCTACTTCGCCGATTCCGACCTGAAGTTCGACCTCCCGCAGGTCGAGATCGAGATCGACAAGGACAAGGTCGCCTCGATGGGCCTCAACCTCAGCGACGTCGCCCGCGACCTCGGCTCCATGCTCGGCGGCGGCTACGTCAACCGCTTCATCAACGAGGGCCGCAGCTACCGGGTCATCCCGCAGGTCGAGCGCGGCGAGCGCCTCAACGCCGCCCAGTTGCTCGACTACCACGTGCGCGGCCCGGCCGGGCAGCTCATCCCGCTCTCGACCATCGCCACGCTCAAGGAGACGGTGCAGCCCCGCACACTCAACCGCTTCCAGCAGCTCAACGCCGTCAAGATCACCGGCGTCGGCCCGAGCATCGACCAGGCGCTGCAGAAACTCGAGGCCAAGGCCGCCGCGATCCTGCCGCCGGGCTACTCCATCGATTACGGCGGGCAGTCGCGCCAGCTGCGCAATGAAGGCAACGCACTCTGGAAGGCCTTCGTCCTCGCCGGCCTGCTGATCTTCCTGGTGCTGGCGGCGCAGTTCAACAGCTTCCGCGACCCCTTCATCATCCTGCTCGGCTCCGTGCCACTGGCCATCTTCGGCGCCATGCTGCCCATCTTCCTCTGGAAGACCTCGCTCAATATCTACTCGCAGATCGGCCTCATCACGCTGGTCGGCCTCATCGCCAAGAACGGCATCCTCATCGTGGAGTTCGCCAACTCGCTCCAGGAACAGGGGGTCGCCAAGGCCGACGCCATCCGCCGCGCCGCCGCCACCCGGCTGCGCCCGGTGCTGATGACCTCCGCCGCCACGGTGTTCGGCCACCTGATGCTGATCTTCGTCACCGGCCCCGGCGCGGCCTCGCGCAACAGCATCGGCTGGATCCTCGTCGTCGGCATGGCCGTCGGCACCGTCTTCACCCTGTTTGTCGTCCCCGCGTTCTACATGCTGATCGCCAAGGACCAGGCCAGGGTGAGGGCGACCACCCCCGCCTCCGTCTCCGCCCAGGGCGAGCCCGCCCTTGCCAAGTAACCCTCCGTCCCTTCTCATGAAATCTCTAATGCGTCTGCCCAGCTTCATTCTTGTGGGCGCGAGCTTGCTCGCGACTCTCCCTGCCGCCGCCCAGATCAACGACGGCAAGCCCGATCCCGAGTTCGCCGTGCCCGAAGGCCTCGACCTGCCGTATTCCCTCGGCTTCGCCCTCGATAACAACTTCGCCATCCGCCAGGCCAAGGAGCGCATCCGCCAGCAGGAGGGCATCGTCCTCGAGGTCCGCTCCGCGCAGATCCCGCACGTCGGCGCCTCCGCCGGCTACGCGCGCAACGCCGAGGAGATCGGCAACGGCTTGGACCGCAACTGGTCCGTCAACATCACCGCCCGCCAGATCCTCTACTCCGGCGGCGGCGTGCGCGCCAGCGTGGAGGCCCAGAAACTCTCCCTGGACGCGGCCGTGCTCACCCTGCGCGCCGTCATCAACGACGCCTTGCTCGAGGTCCGCACCCGCTTCTACACCGTCCTCGTCAACCGCGAGCGCATCAAGGTCCAGGAACAGAACATCGAGCTCCTCCAGCGCCAGCTGCAGGACGTGAAGAACCGCTTCGAGGCCGGCACCGTGTCCAACTTCGAGGTCCTCCGCGCCGAGGTCGCCCTGGCCAACGCCCAGCCGGCCCTCATCACCGCACGCAACGACCACCGCCTCGCCATCGAGGAACTCCGCCAGTCCCTCGGCTTTGTGAACACCAGCACCGAGAACGTGACCAAGGTGCCCGAGTTCATCGGCACGCTCGAGTTCCATCCGGTCACCTACGACCTGCGCTCGGCCCTCCTGTCGGCCCGCGACAAGCGCCCTGACCTCCAGCGCCTCTACAAATTCGAGGCCGCCGCCGAACAGGGCATCACGGTCCAGCGCTCCGGCTACCTGCCGACGGTCTCCGCCTACGGGGCCTACGACTGGCGGATGAACTCCACCGGATCCAGCAGCCTGGCCAACGCCCGCGACGGCTGGACCATCGGCCTGCAGTCCTCGTGGGACATCTTTGACGGCCGCGCCACCGCCGGTCGCGTCGCCCAGGCGCGCTCGCAACTTGAACAGGCCAGGCTCTCGGTCGCCGAGGCCCAGCTCAGCGTCGATGTCGACGTCCGCCGCGCTATTTCCACCTACCAGCAGGCCACCGAGCTGGCCGAGGCTTCCAAGAAGGTCGTCGCGCAGGCCGAGGAGGCCGTCCGTCTGGCCAACGCCCGTTTCGGCGCCGGCACCGCGACTCAGCTCGACGTGCTGACCTCGCAGGTCGACCTGACCACGGCCCGCCTCAACCAGCTGCAGGCCTATTACAGCTACAACGTTGCGGTGGCCAATGTCCGCCGCGCGATGGGCCTGGGTGACGAACTCACCCCGGCGGGCGAGCTGGCTTGGCCGCCCGCCTGAGGTGATTTCAAGGCCGCCCCACCGGGCGGCCTTTTTTGCGCCCGGGGTCCCTTTCAATGTCGCCCGGATCACGCAACCTGCGTCACCTTTCTTTGTCGTAACCTCACCCGTTCATGAAGCCGGCCCGTCTGCTGCTCATCTTCCTCGGCTTGTTTCTCGCGCTCAACCTTGTGCTCGGCGTCCTCGCCCTGACGCCGGCGGTGCAGCGTTGGGCGGTGTTGCGCGCCGTGCGCGGCGAGCCAGGGCTCAAATTTGAGGTGACGACCGTGGCGGCGGGCCTGTCGCGGATCCGGCTGGACGGGGTGCAGGTGGAGAAAGCCGGCCTCACCGTGCAGCTCACTCAGCTGGAGGCGGATTATTCCCTGACGCAGCTCCTGCTCCGCCGCCGCCTCGTGATCAGCCGGCTGGCCGGCCGCGGCCTGTTGGTGGATGCCAGCCGCCTTTCGCGGGATAAGACCGGGGCCGCCGCGGCCGGGACGCCCGCGGCCGCGCCGGGCGTGATGACGCAGATCAGGCTGCCCTTCGCCCTCATCCTCGACGACTGCCTCATCGAGGGCCGGGCCCTGCTGCCTGGTTCGGCCGGTCGGCCACCGGTCACGGCGGAATACAAGCTCACCGGCGGCAAATTCTCGCCGGGGCAGGAGGGTGTGCTGGTGCTTTCCGCGGTCCTGACGAATCCCGCGCCGGCTGCGCGCGTCACCACGCTCCGCACCACGGTGACCCTGCGGGCCCTGCAGACGGAGCACAAATCCTTCAGTCGCGTCGGCCTGACCGCGGTGGTGGACGCAGAGGGCCGGAACCTTTCGGGCGAGGAGCAGCTGAAGATTGCGGCGGAGCTCGCGATCACCGCGGCGGGTGAGAATTACGGGCTGACCATCGACACGCTCCTCCGCGGCACCGCGGAGAACGTCCTGTCCGTGCGCGCCGCGCTGCCGGCCGGGGGCAAGGAATATGCCGGGGAATGGAAGCTCCTCGCCCGCACCCCGCAGCTGGAGCCGTTCTTTCTGGGCGCCGCGCTGCCCGATTTCAACGTCCGCGGCGAGGGCCGCTTCACTTTCAATCCGGTGAATCTCGCCGCCCGCTTGCAAGGCGGCCTGACGGCGGAGGTCAGCCGGCTGGAGGTGTTGGAGCCGGCCTGGCGGGCGATCGGGACAATCAAGGCCGCGGCGCAGTTTGACCTGGCGGAGGCCGACGGCGTGGCGCGACTCAACCAGCTCAACCTTAGACTCGCCGGCGAGCAGCCCGTCCTCGAATTGTCGGCGGCGCGGGCCGCGGAGATCAATCTCAAGGAGCGCCGCCTGCAGGTCGGCGGCTCGGCCCCGGGCGAGGCGCTGACGCTCACGCTTCACGGCCTGCCGCTGGCCTGGGTGCGGCCGTTCGTGTCGGCGGCCGATGTGTCGGGGGGCCTGATCACCGGCCAGCTGGCCATCACGGGCGAGACCGACCGGCTGCGGCTGCGCGCGGTGCAACCCCTGCGGATCGGGCAGCTGAACCTCGTGCAGGCCGGTGAACTGCTCCTGGCGAAGGCCGATGTCGCGCTGGCCTTCGAGGCCGTGCTGACCAGACAGGAGCTGGACGCCGCCGTCTCGGCCTTCACCCTGAAAACCCCGGCGGGCGACACGCTCTCCGCCCAGGCCAGGGTCACACTGCCGGTCGGACCCGACCCTTCCATCACGATCGTGACGACCTACACGGCGGACCTGCCCACGCTGCTCGCACCGTGGCTGCCGCTGGGACATGTCCACGCCGCCGGCGAGGCCGACTTCACCATAGCCGGACAGAAGATCGAGCTGCGCCGGCTTCTGGCCGGCGTGAAGGATGCCGCGGGTCTCGACCTAGTTAAGGCGACCGCGCTGCGGCCGTTTATTTTTGATCTCGCCACCCGGCGGGCGGAGGTGACCGGGGCCACGGGAGCCGTCGAACTCGCTCATGTGGCGATCGGTCGCGTGCCGCTGTCCGCGCTGCCGTTCATGAGGCCGGGCGCGAAGCTCGGGGGTTTTGTCACCGCGGGTGACCTGGTGCTCACCGTGGACGGCGACAAGCTGACCGTGCGTGCCCCGGCCGCGTTCAAGCTGTCGGATGTTTCCCTCACGGATCAGGGTCAGCCGGCGCTCACGGGCCTGCAGATCGAGGCCCGGCCCTTGTTCGAGCTGACGGGCCAGGCCGGCGCCAGGCTGCAAAGCGGCGACGTCACGGTCCGCACGGCCGGCGGCACGCTGCTGCTGGCCGCCAAGGGCGAGGCGACGCAATCCGCCGCGGCCGGGCTGCAGGGGTCGATGACATTCACGCTGGAGGTGCCGGCGCTCGCCGCGCAGCCGCTTTTTGCCGGGACCCAGGCGGTCTCCGCCGGGCGCGCCAGCGGTGAGGTGCGCGCGACCCTCGGCCCGGTCAACCAGCTGGAGGCGCGGATGACGGTCAACGGGCTGGTGACGACACTCACCAACGAAACCCTGCCGGTGGCGAACCTCAGCTTCCGGGCCGTGGCCCAGTCTGACGGGAAGATTTCCGTGCAGGCGCCGCTCCTGCTGGACCGGGCGGGACAGCGTTCGGACCTAGGCCTCACCCTTGAGCTCACCCCGGCCGGCCGGGGCTTCCAGGTCGATGGCCGGGTGGCGGGCGAACACATCGAGCTCGCGGATGCGCTGGCGGTGCTCGGCGTCTTCCTGGCGCCCACGGGCGATACGCCGGTGGGCGCGGCGGTTCCGGCCAGGGTGGTGGCGGACACCACTCCGGCCTGGTCGCGTTTCACGGGCCGGCTGGCCCTTGACGTGAAGTCCGTGGTGCGCGGTAACGACTGGGCCATGAGCGGGCTGACCGGCCTCGTGCTGATCGAGCCGGCCGACGTCACCCTGCAGAAACTGGCGGCCGCCTTCGGCGAGCAGGGCCGGCTGGCGGCGAAGGCGCGGGTCGGTTTCACCCGCGGGGCACAGCCGTATGATCTGACGGGAGATTTCTCGCTGACCGAGTTCGACGCGGGCAAGCTGTTCAAGGCGCTCGAACCCGCCAAGCCGGCGACGGTGGAGGGTGTGTTCACCGTAAAAGGGCGCTTCACCGGCAGCGGTGAGACCCTGGCCCGCACGCTGGAGCGCAGCCACGGCACCTTCGATCTGACCAGCCGCGCCGGGGTCTTCCGCGGACTGCAGCGCACCACCAACAAAATTTCCATGACCTCCAAGGCCGTCGAGCTCGGGGCCTCGGTGCTCGGCTCCATCTTCGGCTCGGAGAAGGTGACGAAGACGGCCGAGAAGGTCGCGGGCCAAGCCTACTTCGTGGACCAGCTGGCCCAGAGCATGGGCGAGTTACCGTATGACCAGCTCAGCGTGAAGCTGGCGCGTGACGAATCACTCAACGTGACGCTGGAGGACATCAGTCTTGTTTCGCCGGAGATCCGGCTGATCGGGCGGGGCACGGTGACCTACGTGGCGGGCAAGCCGCTGCTGGAACAGCCGCTCAACGCCGCGCTGACCATCGCCGGCCGGGGCAAACTTGAGGAGTTGTTCGGCAAGCTGCGCCTGCTCAACGGCGCCAAGGACGACCTGGGCTATGCCCGGACGAAGGAGACCGTCACGCTCGGCGGCTCGCTGCTCCGGCCCGACCCGACGGCCTTCTTCACCCGCATCGCCACGGCCAAGCTCGGCGACCTGCTGGCACCGGAGCGTTGAGGGGGCTTAACCGTTTCCACAGGCTTGTCGTCCTTCCTCAACCGCCAACACTGCCGGCGATGAATTCACGCATCTTGGGCAAGACCGGCCGGTTGGTCGGCGAGATCGGCCTCGGCACCTGGCAGCTCGGAGCGGGGTGGGGGGATGTCACCGACGAGGCCGCCTTGGCCACGCTGCGTGCGGCTTACGAGTCGGGCACGACCTTCTTCGACACCGCCGACGTCTATGGCGACGGACGCAGCGAGACGCTCATCGGGCAATTTCTCAAGGAAGCGCAGCTGCGCGACCGGGTTTTCGTCGCCACCAAGCTCGGCCGTTTTTCCGACCCCGGCTGGCCCGCCAACTTCACCCGCGCGGCGGTGCGACAACACACCGAGGCCTCACTCAAGCGGCTGGGCGTCGATGCGCTCGACCTGACGCAGTTCCACTGCGTGCCGCCCGCAGTGTTGAAACGCGGCGAGCTCTTCGGCTGGCTGGCGGAGCTCCAGCGCGAAGGGAAGATCAAGGCCTACGGCGCCAGTGTCGAGGCGATGGACGAGGCGCTCTGGTGCTGCGCCCAGCCCGGCTGCGCGGCGCTTCAGATCATCTTCAATATTTTCCGCCAGAAGCCCGTCCACACGCTCTTCGACACCGCCCGCCGCCACGGCGTGGCGCTCATCGTCCGCCTGCCGCTCGCCAGCGGCCTGCTCGGCGGCAAGCTGACGGCGCAGACGAAATTCCCCGCCAACGATCACCGCAATTTTAACCGTGACGGCCAGTCGTTTAACGTCGGCGAGACTTTCGCCGGACTGCCGTTCGAGAAAGGCGTGGCGCTGGTCGACGGCTTGAAGCCGCTCGTACCCGCCGGCCTGACGATGGCCGAGCTGGCTCTGCGGTGGTGTCTCGACTT
>Ga0163152_10000348_pt1 | contig 83141 bp, 76 predicted proteins | sample OliLakLV19MP8IB2_FD_148635 | JGI IMG/M metagenome (GOLD analysis project Ga0163152, IMG submission 148635) | Freshwater microbial mat bacterial communities from Lake Vanda, McMurdo Dry Valleys, Antarctica - Oligotrophic Lake LV.19.MP8.IB-2 | ecosystem: Environmental > Aquatic > Freshwater >...
GAAGGTGTCGTGGTAGCGCCCGCAGATGATCGGCTGCAGCGCCAGCGCGTCGGTCTGCTGGAGCACCGTGTAGGAACTCCGTGCGCTCGCGGTTCCGAGCTGGTGGTCGACCTCGATGATTGCATTCGTCGTCACGTGACGCGTACGCGGTGTGCCGTCCGCGTAGAGACGGGTCACGGCGCGGTACATCCCGAGGACGCCGTCGCGCCCTGCGATCGCGGTCGTACGCGACCCGCTGGGTGTCGGCAGGATGCACCCGTGGGCGAAGAGATCGGCCAGGCCCTCGAGGTCGCCGCCGTCGATTCGCTCGGCGTAGGTGTAGAGGAGATTCTCGATCGCGCGCGCGCTGTCTGCCATGGTGCGAGCTTATCGCCGATGGCCGGAATCTCCAGCAACTTCGACGAAGCCGCCGTCCTCGCCGCCGCGAGCGCGGCCTCGCCGCCTATGCGCAAGCGCCGGTCCACCGCGGCGGCGCGAAGATCCTGCACGACTCGGTGGTGCGGAGCCTCGTGAACCGGCTGCGCAGGACACTGGCTCACGACGCATCCTGAGATCGCGCACGAGGTCATCGCGGCGCCGCTGGTCAGTCGGGATGATGCGCTCGGGGACGACGCTCATCCAGCGACTGCTCGCCGACGCGCAGGCGCGCGAGAAGACGACACGCGAATTCGCGCCGGAGTACTTCTCGATCCACCCGACGTACGCGACCGAGGCCGAGGAGGCCTGCGGCCGTGTGCGCGAGCACTGGCTCACGGAGATGGATCCGACGCCGGCGATGCGCGCGTGCTTCGACTGGGCGTTCGACGAGGTGATGTTCTCGGCCGCGATCTGGTCGTCGAACCAGGACCCGCTGCGCTCCCGCTGCGCCCCAAGGTCATCTGCATCAAGCGGCTCGCGCATGCGGTGCGGGGAAAGCAGGTCCGCGGGTCGCGCTGGGGGATCGACAATCCGGACTCGATCTACCGCGTCATTCCGATCTCGGGCGACGAGAAGTACCTGATCCACGGGCGCGTGGCAGAGCGTCGCATGACCGAGAACTACTTCACGCTCTGGGACGCGAAGATGAACACCGTCGACGTGCTGTCCGGCCACGACCTCGTCCTGAACGACGATCGCACCTTCGCCGTCACGGTCGACCGCAGCCCGGCCGACGGCCGGCCCAATCACGTGCGGTCCTCTCCCACAGCGCACGAGTTCTACATCCGCGACGTGATGCTCGATTGGGCGCGTGCCGAGCCGAACGAGCTCCGCATCGAGCGTGTCGGCGGACCACCGACCCACCCGCCGAGGACCCTCGACGACGACGATGGACATCGGCGAGCGTACGTGGCCAACCTGAAACCAGGAAGGCACGGCTGAAGACCGTCGACGGGAGGTCTCGAGAAGGGGCGACCGGCTAGCCGGTGAGAGCAGACAGGACAAGAGCTGCTCCACTAAGCGGGTCGGGAAATGCGACCCGTACCCCTCCTCGAGCCCTCCCGCTCGAAGTGCCAGGCTCCCTCCGCCTGGCTACGACGCCTCCCCCGCGTCGCTGCTGCCTCGAGGCGGTCAAGGATATTTTCCTTGACGGCCGGGGCGGTCCAGCGTGGCGGGGCGGTGTCGCGGAAGTCGGGCCTTGCCGCGTCATAGTTCGCCGCATCCGCGCCAGCAGCAGATCCGCACGAAGCACAAGATTCGTGCGTTTCATGTGCAAGGCGTCCTATGCTTCGTGCAGGGCCGGGGCAAACGAGGACGCGCGCCCGAGGACGCGCGCCCGTTGACAGGTCCGGTGGCCGAGCCGTAACCAGAGAGGCCGCCATGCCCACCAAGTATCTGCGCCGCGACGACGTCGCCCTGCACTACCTGCACACCGGGCCGACCACCTTGCCCGACCAGCCGCCCGGGCTCGGACGGGGTGTGCCGCTGCTCTTCCTGCATTGCGAGGGTGGCAACGCGGCCCTCTGGAGCCGCCAGATGGCACACTTCGCGGCGCTCCACAGCCCGATCGCCCTCGATCTGCCGGCGCACGGGCGCTCGTGCGGCCTCGACGGTCCGGAATCGATCGACCATGCCGCGGACCGAGTGTGCTCCTTTCTCGAGGGCATCGCGGCGCCGCCGGCGGTACTGGTCGGGCACGGCTTCGGCGGTCACGTGGCGCTCGCGGTCGCGACCACCCGGCCCGGCTGCGTGCGTGCGGTGGTGACGATCGGCACGGCCGCGCAGGCGACGATCCCGGACGACGCGATCGCCAAGCTCCGCCAGGTCGTGCAGGGGCGCCTCGGGCAGCAGTTCGACACGCCGTACTTCGGCAGCGCGCCGGACATGGCGGTGATGCGCGAGTGGTGGGGCGAGATGGTGAAGACGGATCCGAAGGTGCGCCTGTCGGACCTGCTGGCCTACCGCGCCTCGACGGTCGCGACACGGCTCGGCACGGTCACGCAGCCGGTGCTCGTCCTGGTCGGCGAGGCGGACAAGCTCTGCCCGCGCGACGCGGCCGAGGCGCTCGCCAGCGGCCTGTCCAACGCCCGCGTGGTCACGATTCCCGACGGCGGGCACATCGTGCACCTCGAGAAGGCCGCCGAGGTCAACGCCGCGATCGAGCGCTTCCTCGCCGAGGCCGCGGCATGAGCCTCAAGAACGAGATCGCCGTCGTCGGCGCGTACGAGCACCCGCGCCGCTGGGCCCCGGACAAGACCGCGTATCAGATCGCTGCCGAGTCGGCGCGCGGCGCGCTCGAGGACGCGGGGCTGACGATCAAGGACGTGGACGGCTACGCGACCTCGGGCGTCGGTCCGATCGGCGTGCTGTCGATGTGCCACCACCTGAACCTGAAGCCGGACTGGATCGACTCGACCGCGATCGGCGGCTCGTCGTTCGTGGCGCAGGTGGCGTACGCGGGCGCCGCGATCCGCGCCGGCCTGTGCCGCACGGTGCTGATCACCTACGGCAGCACGGCCGCGTCCGAGCGCTTCGCGATCGGCACCGGCGGTGGCTTCTCGCAGGATCCGCCCGACACCTTCGACATCCCCTACGGCCCGACGATCGTCGGCGCGTACGGCATGGTCGCGCAGCGCCACATGCACGAGTACGGCACGACCAGCGCGCAGCTCGCCGAGATCGCCGTCACGATGCGGCGGCACGCCGGCTTGAACCCGAACGCGAAGTACCGCGACCCGATCACCGTCGAGGACGTGCTCGCCTCGCGCGTGATCTCGTCGCCGCTGCACCTGCTCGACTGCTGCATGATCTCGGACGGCGGCGGCGCGCTGGTGGTGACCTCCGCGGAGCGCGCGCGCGACCTGAAGAAGCGTCCCGCGCTGGTCCTCGGTGCGGGCGTCGCGAACCGGCACAACGGCATCGGCCAGCGCGACATCCTCGACATCGCCGCGCGCCAGTCGGGCGCGCGGGCATTCGAGCGCGCCGGCGTCAAGCACGCGGACGTCGACCTGTGCATGATCTACGACTCGTTCACCATCACCGTGCTCGCGACGCTCGAGAACCTCGGCTTCTGCAAGCTCGGCGAGGGCGGCGCGTTCGTGCAGAACGGGCGCATCGGTCTCGGCGGCGAGCTGCCGGTGAACCTCGACGGCGGTGGCCTGTCGTCGAACCATCCGGGCATGCGCGGCATCTTCCTGGTGATCGAGGCGGTGCAGCAGCTGCGCGGCGAGTCCGGCGAGCGCCAGGTCGAGGACGCGCGGATCGCGCTGTGCCACGGCACCGGCGGCTGGCTCGGCATCAAGCACAGCGGCGCGACCTTGATCCTCGGGGCGGGGTGAGGAGGGCGCCTTGGCTGAGACTGCCTACAAGAAACCAACCCCGCGCGTAGACGAGGAGACCCGGGGCTACTGGGAGGCCTGCCGCCGCCACGAGCTCGTGCTGCAGCGCTGTGGCAAGTGCGCCACGCTGCGCTACTACCCGCGGGCCGTGTGCCCCGAGTGCCTTTCGGGCGAGGCGCGCTGGGAGCGCATGAGCGGGCGCGGCACCGTCTACACCTTCTCCGTGACCTACCAGAACCAGTCGCCCGGCTTCCGCGACGAGTTGCCTTACGTGCTCGCCTACGTGACATTGGACGAAGGCGTGCAGATGCTGACCAACGTCGTCGGCTGCCCCGCCGACCAGGTGAAGATCGGCATGCCGGTCGAGGTGACCTTCGAGGACGTGAACGAGGAGATCGCGATCCCGCGCTTCAAGCCGGTCGCGAGCTGAACGTGACGCGGGTGACCGAGTCGGCACCCAGCGGAAGGAACGAGAACGATGCCAGCGAGGAGTGCGGGCTTCGCCCGCGCGACGAGGCCCATCGGAGCAGCGCAGGTGAGCACGCGCAGCGTGCACACCGAGCAGGGCACGGGGGCGAACTCGAAGGAAGCTGTGGGCTTCGCCCGCGCGACGAGGCCCATCGGAGCAGCGCAGGTGAGCACGCGCAGCGTGCACACCGAGCAGCGCACGGGGGCGAAATGATACTGGATCTCCACTTACATTCGGAGGCCAGCGACGACAGCCGCGCGCCCGTCGAGGCCTACCTGAAGATCCTGGCGCGCAAGCGCGAGGAGCGGCCGCTCGACGGCTTCGTGCTCACCGAGCACCGCAAGTTCGACCCGCGCGCCGACTACCGCGACCTCGAGGACAAGTACGGGCTGCGCATCCTGCGCGGCGCCGAGGTCGAGACCGAGTACGGGCACATCCTGGTGTTCGGCGTGAACGCCGACATCCTGCGCCGCTTCGACTTCGGCGACATCCGCCTGCCCGCGCAGGAGGTCATCAGCGAGGTCGAGCGCATGGGCGGGCTTGCCACGCCGTGCCACCCGGGCCGCGTGAACGTCGGCCTGTGCGCGCACTACGAGAACAAGCCGGTCCTCGAGGGTGTGGTCGCGGTCGAGGCGCTCAACGGCGGCAGCAAGACCGCCGAGAACGAGCGCGTCAAGGACCTGATGGCGCAGCACGGCTACCACGGCTTCGGTGGCAGCGATTCGCACCTGGTGAGCTTCATCGGAATCTGCGCGACCGAGTTCGACGCCGAGATTGCCGACGAGGAGGATCTCGTCGTGGCGCTCAAGGCCGGTGCCTACCGCGCCGTCGACTTTCGCCAGCGCCCCGGTGCGCAGCCGGCAAGCCCCGCCGGCCCGAACGGCTAGGGCCGCTGGCTCAACCCCGGTCGAGGAGCGTCGGGTTGAGCACGGCCGGTGGGCCGGGATCCTCGCCCTTGGGTGCCTGCTTGCCCTTGCCTCCCGACGCCGCCAGCGGTGACACCGGACAGCCGTTGAGAACCAGGCTCGCAGCGAGGAGGAGGGCCGGCAGCAAGCGCTCGCACGCAGCAAGGCGCCTTGGCGGCGAAGTCCGCGAGTACACCTCTTGCTCATAGCCGGAGGTCCTGCGATCGGCAATTGATGGGTTATGGGTTGGGGATCAGTGAACAGCGGGCGCGTGCGTAGGTCACGCTCGTCGAGCAACGCGTTCGCGGCAGTCGTGGGTGCGGTGCTGCTGGTGTGGGTCGCGTATCCCGCGCTGCGCGATCTCGTGCTACGACCGCAAGCGAGCGCCGCAGTGCGCGGTCGCGAGCGCGCGCGCGAGCTCGGCTGCTTCGGCTGTCATGGCCCCGGTGGCCGGGGCGGGATCGGCAATCCGGGCAGCCGCCGCGAGACCATCCCCGGCTTCACGGGCAGCACTCTGATGATGTACGTCCACGACGAAGACGAGATCCGGCAGTACATCCTCGACGGACGCCCCGATCGCCTCGCGGACGATCCCGACTACGCCGCCGAGATGAAAGCCCAGGCGATCCACATGCCCGCCTACCGCGACCGGCTCGCGCCCGGCGACGTCGACCTGCTGCTCGCCTACGTGCGACACGTGTCCGGCATGATCGAGCCCGAGCAGGAGCCCGCGCGCGCCGGCGCCGAGATCGCGGCGCGCATGGGCTGCTTCGGCTGCCACGGCGCGCTCGGCATGGGCGGCGTCGGGAACCCTGGCTCGTTGAAGGGCTACGTTCCAGGCTTCGCCGGCGCGGACTTCGACCAGCTGGTGCACGACGACGGCGAGCTGCGCGAGTGGATCGCCAAGGGCCGCCTCGCACGGGTCGAGTCGCACTGGCTCGGTGGCCGCTTCTCGCGCGGGCAGCTCATCCAGATGCCCGCGTACGAGAGCTTCCTGTCCGCCGAGGAGATCGACGCGCTGGTCGCCTTCGTGCGCTGGATCGCGTCGGGCGCGATGGCAAAGGAGAAGATCTCGTGAGCGCGCCGGCGCCGCGCCGCCACCGCAAGCCGGTCTCGCCGGTGCGGGCCTGGATCGAGTACGCGGGCGTCAAGACGCTGCTCGCCGGCCTGCACACGCTGTCGCTCGATCGTGCGAGCGCGATGATGGCGGCGATCGTCGGTGGCGGCGTCCTGGTCTCGCCCCGCTTGCGGCAGATCGGCATGGACAATCTGCAGCGCGCCTTCCCCGAGCACGACGAGGCCTGGTGCCGCGCCACCCTGCGCGGCGCCTTCCGCAATCTCGGCCGGCTCGCCGCCGAGATCGCCTGGTTCGACGAGCTGCGCCCGGGCAACGTCCACGAGCGTGTCGGCTTCGTCAGCGCCGAATCCGAGCACAACTGGCGCGCCTGCGTCGGCGCCGGGGCGGGCATCATCGCGACCGGGCACTTCGGCAACTGGGAGCTGTTCGCGCAGTCGCAGGGCCTGATGGGCCATCCGATCCACATCGTGCACCGGGCGCTCAAGAACGCGCTGCTCGACGATCTGCTGAACGAGCTGCGCTCGCGCGCCGGAACCGACGTCATCTACAAGCACGCCGCCGCGCGCGAGATCCTGCGCCTGCTGCGCGGCAACGCGCTGGTCGCCATTCCCATCGACCAGCACGCACCGGGCGTACAGGGCATCCCGGTGCCGTTCTTCGGCCGCCCGGCGAGCACCACCCAGGGCCCCGCGCGCATCGCGCAGCTCACCCGCACGCAGGTGACGGTCGCCGTGCTGATCCGCCGCGGCGAGAGCAGCAAGCACGACATCCTGCTGCGCCCTCCGCTCGAGCCGCCGCCGCCCGTGAAGAGCGAATCCGTGCTGCGCGAGTTCATGACGCGGGTCAATCTGGAGTTCGAGGACATCGTGCGCGCGCACCCGGAGCAGTGGCTGTGGATGCACCGGCGGTGGCGGCTGGACTGACGTCGCGAGAGCCGCGATCTCTTTGTCTTGCAGCACGCCGCCCGCGGGGGCTATGAAGCCCCGTCATGTCGGGGGCTCGAAACCGGCGCCGGAGGAAACGGAGCGCGACCGCGAAACGCGACAGCAAGGCTGCCGCTTCGCGTCCGGCGTCGGAGACCGTCAGCCGGCGTGTGACGCCGGTCGCGACCGCGGCGACGGCGGCGGTCGCTGCCAGGCACGCGAAGGAGGCGAAGGACGCCGACCCGGCCGCGCAGCGGGCCGAGGTCCGGTCGCTGAAGCGGGCTCTGGCCGCGGCCGAAGAGAAGGCGAACGACGCCGACGCCAAGCGCACCCGCGCGGTCGCCCGGGCGACCGCGGGCTTGCGGCGCGACAACGAGTCCCTCGAGGCGCACCTGACCTTGCTGGTGCAGGAGATCGGCCAGATCAAGCACCTCATCGACCGCGTGCCGCGGCTGGAAGCCGACCTGCGGTCGCGGGACATCGAGCTCGCCGAGCGCGAGCGCAGGTGGCAGGCCGATCGCACTGCGCTGCAGGCGGAGATCGAGCGGCTGAGCAGCGCTCCGCACCGCGGTGCCGGCGGCGCCAGATCCGCGCTCGCAGCGGCCGCCGCTGCGAGCGCCAAACCCCAGTTCGAGCCTGCACGGTGAGTGCAGTCCCGACGCGAGCACCCGTTTCCGTGAAGACTGCACTCGACAAGGTTCGCGAGTCCCCCGGCTCGACCAAAGCGCGCATCCTCGCCGCGGCGCAGGACGTGTTCGCCGCCAAGGGGTTCGAGGGCGCCTCGACGCGCGAGATCGCGTCGCGCGCCGAGGTCAACATCTCGAGCCTGCACTACCACTGGGAGTCGAAGGAGACGCTCTACCTCGCGATCTTCGAGCGCATCTTCCAGCAGCTCGTCGATCTGCTGCGCGACGAGATCGTGATGCCGTCCTCCGCCGAGGACGCCCGCGCGGTGATCGAGCGCGCGATGGGCATCACCTTCGATTTCTACATCGACAATCCCACCATCCCGAAGCTGCTCATGCGCCGGATGATGGAGACGGCGGCGGTCGAGCAGACCGTGATGCGCGATGCGCTCGGCCCGGCGCTCGAGGTTTTCGACGACTGGGTGCGAAGCTTCGCGCCGGACCGGCTGCCCGAGAAGGACGTTGCCTTCTTCATGCTGGTCGTGCAGTCGGTGCTGCTGGTCTCGATGCTGGAGAGCCCGTTCGTTTCCAGCCTGATCGGCGGCAGCGTCCATGATCCGGTCGTGCGCTCGCGCGTGCGTGCCCAGGTCATCCAGCTGGTCCTGACCCTGCTCCGGGTCGACGCGCAGAAGGCTCCGGGGAGTGGCAAAGGGGGTGGTCGGGAGTGAAGGCGTTCGTTACCGCATCGTTCGACGAAGCGACCCGGTCGAGGATCGAGAAGCTGATGCCGATCCACGTCGAGGATTGGCGCGTCACCAAGAAGCTGTTCTTCGACGGCAACGAGTTCGCGGCCCGCATCCGCGACGAGGGCTGTGACGTGGTGATCGTGGAGGCCGACCTCGTGCACCGTGAGGTGCTCGACGCGGTCGACTTGAAGATGATCGGCGCCTGCCGCGGCGAGCCCGTGAACGTCGACGTGGCGCTCGCGACCGAGAAGAAGATCCCCGTCTTCCACACCCCGGCGCGCAACGCCGACGCGGTCGCGGATCTCGCGCTTTGCTTCATGCTCACGCTCGCGCGCCACGTCTACGACGCCGTGAGCTTCGTGAAGACCGGCCAGAGCCAGTTCAGCGGCGCCGGCGACTTCCTCAAGATGTACGAGGCGATGACCGGCGTGGAGCTCTACGGACGTACCGTCGGGCTGGTCGGCTTCGGCGCGATCGGGCAGCGCGTCGCGCGTCGCGTGCTCGCGTTCGGGGCGAAGGTGATCGCGTTCGACCCGTTCGTCCCCGACGCGGTGTTCGAGAAGCTGGGCGCTCAGCGCGGCGAGCTCGACGACGTGCTGCGCGCAGCCGACTTCCTGAGCCTGCACGTGCCGGACGCGCCGCAGACCAAGAGCATGCTCGGCGCGCGCGAGATCGGGCTCCTGAAGCAGGGCGTCTACTTCATCAACACCGCGCGCGCGGCGGCGGTCGACGAGGAGCCGCTCTACCAGGCGGTCGTGTCGAAGCACATCCGCGCCGCCGCGATGGACGTGTTCTGGAACGAGCCGGTGCAGCCGGACAATCGCTTCATCAAGCTGCCGAACGTGATCGCGACGCCGCACATCGGCGGCGCGACCACGGATGTGATCGCGCACCAAGGCGAGATGATGTGCGAGTCGATCGAGGCCTACCTGCGCGGCGACCGTCCACCCTACATCGCGAACCCCGAGGTGCTGGCCCCCGCCAAGCGCGCCTGACGGTATACGGCAAGCAATGAAGATCGCGCTGCTGGCCTCCGAGGCCGTGCCCTACGCGAAGACCGGCGGCCTCGGCGACGTCATCGGTGCGCTGCCGGCGGCGCTGGCCCGCGAGGGGCTCTAGGTCACGGTCTTCCTGCCGCTGTAGCGCGGCATGCGTGAGCGCGTCGCAGCCGAGCCCACGCTGGCACCGTTCGCGGTGCGCATGCACGACGGCATGGAGCAGGCGACGGTGCTGCGCGCGACCGACGCGCCGCCCGGCGACTATGCCGACAACGCGCGCCGCTTCGCGTTCTTCTGCCGCGCCGCGCTGGGCGCGATCGACGGCCTGCGCATCACACCCGACGTGCTGCACTGCCACGACTGGCAGACCGCGCTGGTGCCGATCTACCTGCGCGCCGGCATCGCCGAGGGCGACCCCGCGGCACGTGCGGCCGGGCGCCTGGCGCGCGCGGCGATCGTCCTCACCGTGCACAACCTGGGCTACCAAGGGCTCTTTCCTGAACGGGATCGACGACGTGCTCTGGAACCCGGCCGGCGACCCGCACCTGGTCGCCGGCTACGATGCCGTGATCTGAGTGGCAAGCGCCGCTGCAAGGCCGACCTGATCGCCGAGCTCGAGCTCGACGCGACGCTGGAGACGCCGATCGCCGCCGTGCAGGAGATGGTCGCGCGCTTCCCCGGACGCCTCGTCTTCCGGCCGAAGTTCGAGGAAGCGATCGCCCACAAGATCCACGCTGGCGCAGACATGCTGCTCATGCCGTCGCGCTACGAGCCGTGCGGTCTGAACCAGATGATGGCGTTGCGCTACGGCACGGTGCCGATCGTGCGCGCGACCGGCGGCCTGATCGACACCGTACTCGACATGGCGACGGCACCGCAGCAGGCGACCGGCTTCTGGTTCGAGGAGCACTCGAGCCGCGCCATCGAGGACGCCGTCGAGCGCGCGGTGGTCACCTACGGAGCGCAGCAGGCGTGGCGTGCGCTGATGGCGCGTGGCATGGCGAAGGACTTCTCGTGGGCGAACTCGGCCGCGCGCTACGCGCACCTCTACCGCCGCGTCGTGCAGCGCGCGTGCGACGCGGCCAGTACCGCGCCTGGCATCAAGTTCGGCACCGCGGGCTGGCGTGCCGAGTTCGCGGCGCAGGCGGCGGGTGTGCTGGCGGCGAACGACGTGCCCGTGTTGTGGAGCCGTGCGCGGTGGCCACGCGCTGGGCGTCGCGACCGACTGCGACGGCGACAGCTTCGGCGTGATCGATGCAGGCAGCACGTTCGTCGCTCCGAACCTGGTGAACGCCCTGCTGCTCGACTATCTGCGCGAGACCCGCCCGCACCTGCCGCGCAAGGTCGGCCGCAGCGTGGCGACCAGCCACCTCGTCGACGCGGTGGTCGAGACCCCGGTCGGCTTCGAGTTCCTCGGCGAGCTGCTGGCGCGCGGCGAGATCATGCTCGGCGGCGAGGAGTCGGGCGGGCTGTCGATACTCGGGCACATCCCCGACAAGGACGGCATCCTGGCCTCCCTGCTGGTGGTCGAGATGGTGGCGCGGCGGGGCAAGCCGCTGCGCGCCATGCTCGACTCGCTGCTCGCCGAGGTCGGACCGCGCGTCGCGTCGCGTCGCGAGTTGAGCTTGACGGAAGCCGCGATGGAGCGCCTGATGGCTGCGCCTCTTCGCCGAGGGTTTCAGCGAGCTCGAGACCCAGCACCTGCTCGACGAGGCGCAGGCCTACTTCGTCACGCGGTGACCGTTGCCGTGCTTGCCCCTCGCGCGTGAACCGCATAACGCTGCCGAGCGCAGAACCGGTTGACGAGCATCCGCGCGCGGAGCGCGCGGCCGAGCAAAGCGAGCAGAGGAGTGGGGCCCCGTCGGGCTTCGCCCGATCGGGCGAGGGGACGGGTTCCCTCGTTATGATCGAAGTAGCGCATCTCACCAAAGAGTTTGGCGGCTTTACCGCCGTTCGCGACGTGAGCTTCACGGTCGCGGCCGGCGAGTGCGTCGGCTTCCTCGGCCCGAACGGCGCCGGCAAGACGACCACCATGCGCGTCATCGCCGGGATCTTCCCGCCGACGACCGGCACCGTCCGCGTCGCGGGCTGCGACGTGCAGCGCGATCCGCAGGGGGCGCGGCGCCTGGTCGGCTACTTCCCGGAGAACGCGCCGTTCTACCCAGAGATGAGCGTCGAGGAGTACCTGGCCTTCGTGTCGCGCGCGAAGCGCCTGCCGCGCGCCGTGCGCGGCGGCGAGATCGAGCGCGTGCTGCGTGCGTGCGCGCTCGGCGAGGTGCGCCGGCGCCTGGTCGGCAAGCTCAGCAAGGGATTCCGCCAGCGCGTCGGTCTCGCCCAGGCGCTGCTCGGCGATCCGCAGGTGCTGGTCCTGGACGAGCCGACGTCGGGCCTCGATCCCGAGCAGGTGACCGAGATTCGCGAGCTGGTGAAGAGCCTGCGTGGCCAGCGCACCATCGTCTTCTCGAGCCACATCCTGTCCGAGGTGGCCCAGGTCGCGCAGCGCGTGGTGATCATCAACCGTGGCCGCATCATCGCCGAGGACCACCCCGAGGGTCTCGCACGCCGCATCGAGGGAACGGTCACCGTGTGGCTGCGCGCCGAGGCGCCCGCGAGCGAGCTGCGCGCGCTGCTGGCGACGGTACCGGGCCTGTACGACCTCACCCTCCTCGACGGCCGCTTCCGCTTCCACGCGCGCGACGAGGGCACGGTGCGCGAGGTGTCGCGCGCGGTCACCGAGCGCGGCTGGATCCTGCTCGAGCTGGCGCGCGAGTCGCTCTCGCTCGAGGAGATCTTCCTGCGCCTGGTGCACATCGGCGACGCGGAGCACCCGCCGCGAGCGCGGGCCGCGCCGTGATCGCCGTCATCCGCAAGGAGCTGGTGTCCTACTTCAGCTCGCTGCTCGCCTACGTGGTGATCACGCTCTTCCTCGGCGTGTGTGGCTTCTATTTCTACTCGAATCTGTCGTTCTTCCTGCTCAGCGGCGGCTTCGACGTCGCGCGCGGCCTCTGGCAGTTCCAGCTGCACGACATGCGGCAGATCATGCTGACCCTGCTGCCGCTGCTCACCATGCGACTCTTCGCCGAGGAGCGTCGCCTGGGCACGCTCGAGCTGCTGTGGACGTATCCGCTGCGCGACGTCGAGATCGTGCTCGGCAAGTATCTGGCGGCGCTGTTCGTGCTGATCCTGATGCTGCTGCCGACGCTGGCCTTTCCGGCGCTGCTGCTGCCGGCGCACGCCCCGGTCGCGATCGGCCCGTTGCTCGCGGGCTATCTCGGCCTGCTGCTGCTGGGCGCCGCCTTCCTCGCGTGCGGCATCCTGATCTCGGCGCTCACCGACAGCCAGGTGCTCGCCGCCGCGATCACCTTCAGCCTGCTGCTGCTGTTCTGGATGATGACGTGGAACGAGGCGGCGGTCGGCGCGCCGGTGCTGTCGGTGCTGTCGCGCTTCTCGCTGTTCGACCGCTTCTACACCTTCTCGCGCGGCGGCATCGACACGCGCGACGTCACCTTCCTGATCCTGTTCAGCGCGGTTTTCCTCTCCTGGACGGTGCTCGCGCTGGGCTCGCGGCGCTGGCGAGGGGTACGTTGAGCCGTTTCGCGCACTGGGTCGCGTTCGCGCTGTCGCTCGTCGCCGTGCTCGCGGTCGCGGTCGCCGTGCAGTCGTTCTCCGACCTCGCCAGCCGGCGCTGGGATCTGACGGTCAGCAAGATGCTCTCGCTGTCGCCCTACACGCTCTCGGTGCTGGCGGAGGTGAAGGCGCCGCTACGGGTCGAGGTCTACTACGAGCGTGGTGAGCGCCAGCGCTCGCGCGATCTGCTCGAGCTGATCCGCGACCACTGCCCACAGTGCAGCTACGAGCTGGTCGACCTCGATCGCAACCCGGCGCGCGCGAAGGAGCATCGCGTCGATCACTACGATCGCGCGCTGCTGCGCTACGAAGGGCGCGAGGCCGTGGTCTCGGCGAGCAACGAGGAGTCGCTGACCGGCGGCATCGCACGCATCCTGCGCGAGAAGGCGCGCGTGCTGTACTTCGTCGGCGGACACCGCGAGCGCGACCTGGCCGCCGGCAAGGACGAGAACTATGGCCGCGCGGCACAGGTGCTGCGCAACGAGGGCTACGTCCTGCGGCCGCTGCCCCTGCTGCAGCTCGACGCGATCCCCGAGGACGCGAGCGCGGTCGTGCTGGCGGGCCCGGAGGTCGATCTCGCCGAAGGGGAGCTGACGGCGCTGTCCGGCTATCTCGAGCGCGGCGGCTCGGTGCTGCTGCTGGTCGATCCGCAGCAGCTGCCGCGGCTCGAGACGTGGATCGCGCGCTTCGGGCTGAAGCTCGGCGACGACGTGGTCATCGATCGCGCCAACCGCGTGTACGGCAGCGACGGCACGAACGTCGTCGTGCCCTACTACCGCGACCACCAGGCGACGCGCACGATGGACGTACCGTCGGTGCTCGGCCGCGCGCGCTCGGTGGAGCTCGCGAACGGTGGCGAGGGCGACGTCGCGCAGGGCGCGAGCGTGGTCGCGCGCACCGCCAACGAGAGCTTCGCCGCCGCCGACGCGGCGCGCACGCGCGCGGGCGAGGTCACCTTCGACGCCGCGCGTGACCGGCAGGGCCCGATCGGCGTCATCGGCGTGGTCCTGGTCGGTGCGGACGCGAACGCCGCCGGCCGCCTGGTGGTGATCGGCGACGCCGACTTCGCGAGCGACTCCTTCTTCACGCTGCTCGGCAACAAGAACCTGCTGGTGAACACCATCGGCTGGCTGGTGCAGGCGGAGGCCGAGGGCGCGCGCCCGCAGATGGCGAGCACGCAGCTCGGGCCGATGTCGCCGATGTACGTCTCCGACGAGCTCGCACAGACCATCTTCATCGTCGCCGTGGTCGCACAACCGGCCGTGGTGCTCCTCGCCGGCCTCGCGGTGGTGGTCAGCCGGCGGCGCCGCCGCTAGGAGTAGGCGATGTCGCCGCAACAGCGGAGCCTGGTCTCGCTCGTCGCGATCGTGCTCGCCCTCGGGGCCACGGCCGTCGCCTGGCAGCTGCAGCCGCCGCCCGCGCCGCCGCCGTCGGCCGGGCTCGAGCCGATCTTCGACTTCGCGGCGAATGCGGTGCGCGCGATCGATCTCACGACCTGGCAGGGACGCCTGCGCGCCACGCGGAGCGAAGGTGGCTGGCGCGTCGAGGAGATCCGTCTCGGCAAGGGCGCGAGCCAGCCCGAGCCAGGGCTTACCGCCCCGACCCCCGCCGAGCTGAACGAGACCCTCGATGCGCTCGTTGCGGCCGTCGTCGCCACGCCGCAGATCGACCGCTTCGCGGCGGAGGGGATGCCGCTGCGCGACTTCGGCCTCGACCCGCCGCAGGCGCAGATCGCGCTCGATCTCGAGTCGGGGGTGCGGCGCACGCTCGAGATCGGCTCGCTGACGGTCACGACGTCCGCCCTCTATGCCCGCGTGCTGCCGTCGCCGGAGGTCTTCCAGATCGGCAGCCTGATCTTCAACAACGTCGCGGCGGCGCTGTTCCGCCTGCGCGCGCTCGATCCGAAGCACCGTGCGGGGGAAGGCGGGTGAAGCTGCTCGGCGACTGGCTGCGTGCCATCGCGCATACGGACGGCGCGCGCGACGCCTTCGTCTACCACGACGCCGCCGATGCCGACGGCGTCATGCGACGGATGACCTACGCCGACTGGGACCGGCGCTCGAACGCGCTCGCGGCAGGCCTCGCCGAGCTCGGCTTCGCTGCGGGCGACGTGCTGGCGCTGCTGCTGCCGCCGCGCGTCGAGTACGCGCTGTGCTACCTCGCGGCGGCGAAGATCGGCGTCGTCACGACCGGCATCAATCCCCGCTTCGGCGACGGCGAGATCGACTTCATCCTGCGCGACAGCGGTGCGCGTGCCGTGGTCACGGTGTCGCGCCACGGTGAGCGCGATCTGGCAGCGCTCGCGCGGCGTCTCGGCGCGCGCATCGCGACGCTCGAGCACGTGATCGTCGTCGACGGGTCGCGCGCGGCCGAGGGCAAGGCGTGCAACCGCGACCCCGAGGTGGCGGCGCCCTCGCTGCTGACGTTGGCGGCGCTGGAGGGCATCGCTGGCGAAGGCGAGGCGTCGCGCCATCCGGACGCGCCCGCCGCCACCCTGTCGCCGGACGACGTCGCCGCGGTCGTCTACACCAGCGGCACCACCGGCAAGCCGAAGGGCGCCACCTTCACCTACGCCAACCTCGAGGCGATCCGCCCGACACGCGCCGAGCTGCTGCAGGAGTACGGCGAGCGCTCGCTCGCCACCGGGACGCCGTTCTCGCACGTCGGCTTCATGACCAAGATCGTCGCCAACATCGCGGGCGCGCAGACCACCGTCCTGCTCGAGACGTTCAAGGCGCGCACGGTGCTCGAGACCATCGCACGCGAGCGCATCACCTACGTCGGCGGCGTGCCGGCGCAGTTCAGCCTGATCCTGATGGATCCGGAGCTCGAGCGCTTCGACCTGTCCTCGCTGCGCACGGGCGCGATCGGCGGCGCACCGTTCACGCCCGAGCTGGTACGCCAGATCCGCGCGCGTCTCGGCATCGAGCTGGTGACGCGCTACTCGTGTACCGAGACCGCGCTCGGCACGGGCTCGCGGCGTGGCGACAGCGAGGAGCGCCTCGCGACCACGGTCGGCCGCGCGAGCGACGTCGTCGAGCTGCGCGTGGTCGACGACGCGCGCCAGCCGCTGCCGCCGGGCGAGGTCGGCGAGGTTGCGATGCGCTCGCCGGCGGTGATGCGCGGTTACTGGAAGCAGCCCGAGGCGACTGCCGAGGCGCTCGACGCGGACCGTTTCTACTACACCGGCGACCTCGGCGTACTCGACGCGGACGGCTATCTCAAGCTCGTCGGCCGCAAGAAGGAGATGTACATCCGCGGCGGCTACAACATCTATCCGGTCGAGGTCGAGGCGGTGCTGGTCGAGCACCCGCAGGTCGCGCACGCGGCCGTGGTCGGCATCCCCGACGAGGTGCTCGGCGAGCGCGGCGTCGCGTACATCGTGCCGCGCGACGCGAGCGCGCCACCCGACGCGCAGGAAGTGCGCGCGTTCGTCGCCCGGCAGATCGCGGACTACAAGGTTCCGGATCGCGTCGAGCTGTGTGCCGACCTGCCGCTCACGCCGGGGATGAAGGTCGACAAGGCGGCGCTGGTCGCGCGCGCGACGGCGCCAAGGTAGGCTCGCTCGGAAGATGGTGGGCGCGCTGTCCTCGTTCCGCCTCGACGAGCGCCGCGCCGTGCTGCTGGTCGCGACGCTGTCCGGGCTGCTGCACCTGCTCATGGCCGGCTCGCTGCCGCTGATCATCACGCCGGACGGCGGCGAGTACATCCGCAGCGCGCTCGCGCTCGACGAGCCCGGTGCGCCGTGGAGCCTGCCCAACCGCACGCCCGGCTATCCGGCTGTTCTGTACGCCACCTTCGCGCTGTTCGGCGTCGGCGCAGGCGGCATCCTGGTCGTGCAGAACGCACTCGCGGTCGCGAGCTGCGCGCTGCTCGCCCTGGCCGCGTGCCGGCTCGCCGGACCGGTGGTCGGCCTCGCGGTCGGTGTGCTGTACGCGCTCGAGCCGTGGTCGCTGGCGCTGTCGAACTATGTCTTGACAGAGACCGCGACGGTCTTCGCAGTGGTGCTCGCAGCGACGCTGGTGATCGTCCTGCGCCGGCCATCGGCGCTTGCCGCGGCCGCGATCGGGCTGGCGCTCGCGGCCGCGTGCCTGCTGCGCCCGACGATCCCGGCGCTGGCGGCGTTCGTCGCGCTCGCCTGGCTGCTCGGGCTCGCGGTGGCAGTCCGCCGGCGCCTCGCGCTCGGTGCCGTCGTGGCGCTGGCGTTCCTGATCGGCGTCGGTCCGTGGCTCGCCTACAACGCGAGCCGCGGCGTGCGCGGCTTCGCGTCGGGCTCGGAGTGGGCCCTCTGGTACGGCGTCACCATGTTCGGCCTGCTCGACCGCGCGCACCCTGTCGATCCCGAGATCAAGGCCGTTGTCGACCGCAACCTGGCCGGCGGCATCGCCGACTACCCGGTGATGCGCGTGATCCTCGACACTGACGCCCTCGAATCGGCCGAGCGGGGGCAGCAGCTCGGGGCCTGGGCGCGGGCGAGCATCCTCGAGCAGCCTGCCGCCTACCTCGGGAGCATCCCCTTCGCGCTGCTCTGGCAGCTCAACGCCGGCATCGCCGGCAAGCCGCCGATGTACGACGAGCTGCCGTTCTTCCTCGAGCGTCTGACGTGGGACACGCACCAGCCGCCGCGGCCGGTGCCCAACTTCCAGAATCCAGGTACGGTGCCGCGTCCGTGGGCGTTCACGGTGGCTTGGCACGGCGGTCTGATGCAGTCGTACATGCGCCGCGCGGCGGGCGGCGCGCTGCGCGGCATCCCGCAGCTGCCGCTGTTCGCGTGTGCGCTGGTGGCGTGCGCCGTCGCGGCGCTGCGGCGCGACTGGACGATCGCGGTCTTGCTCGCCGGCACGCTGCTGTTCGTGCTGGCGCATGCGGCGCTGCTGCTGCCGCTCGCGCGGCACGCGATGCCGGCGTGGACGGTCTGGTACCTGGCGCTCGCCTACCTGCTGCGGTCCTGCGCGGACCTGGTCGCACGCCGCACGGAGGGAGATGACCGGTGGTGACGCGACCGCTGGATAGCGGCGGTGCGGCGATCGTCGCCGGGATGGTCGCGTTCGTTCTGCCGCTGCTGCTGTACGTCGTCACGCTCGCCCCCAGCGTGACGCTCGAGGACTCGGGCGAGTTCATCACCGCCGCGTACCTGCTCGGCGTGCCGCACCCGTCGGGCTACCGACTCTGGTGCCTGATCACGCATGCCTTCACGTGGTTGCCGTGGGGGACCGTCGCGGAGCGTGTCCACCTCGGCAGCGCCACGTTCAGCGCCGCGACGGCGTGGCTGGTCTACCTCGTGGTGCTGCGCCTGTTCGCGGACTGGCGTGCCGCGCTGGTGGCCGCGATCGGGCTTGATGCTACGAGCCCTCGACGCGGAACGGGACGCGCTCGACGATCTTCCCGCACAACGTGACCATCCGCGAGTTCACCGTTTCGCCCTGACTCGGCCTTGCCCGGGGCGCAGAACGGCCGGGTCGTTCCTCGGATGCGACTCCATGTTGCCAGAGATCCTCGGCTACCGGCCGCTACCGCTCTTGCTCGCCATCGCGATCGTCGTCGGTTGGGTGCCGGCATTGCGAGCGGCGCATCGAGACGGTTTCTCCGGAGTTCGGGTCGTCCTGTACCTACTCGCGCTCGGCCTGATCGCGGTTGTCGGCGCGAAGGTCTACTCCGTCCTGGAACGAGGACCGTTCGTTCCCCTTTCGGACGAGTTTAGAACCGGCTTCCGCTATCCGGGAGGATTATTCGCGCTCGTCGTCGGTGCGCCGGTACTATGCTTCATGCTCCCTGTGGGGCTGCCGGTACGGAGGCCGCTGGACTACATGGCTCCCGGGATCGCGTTCTCTCTGGCGATCACGCGCGTCGACTGTCTGCTGGCGGGCTGTTGTGCTGGAGCAGTGTGCTCGTACCCTTGGTGTATCCGGTTTCCGCGCTTCAGCCCCGTCTGGAATCGGCACTTCGACGAGCGTTGGATCGAGGGTGGATTCGCGCAATCGCTCGCCGTACATCCTCTACAGATTTACTTCTTGATCGCGTCTCTCGCGGCCGGATGGATCCTGCTTCGCGTGGAGCGCCACAAGACCTTCGAGGGGCAGATCATTTTGCTCTTCCTCGCGCTGCACGAGGGCGCGAAGTACCTCTTGGAGTTCTTCCGGGATCCGCCCGAGGCGACGATCCAATCGTTCTCGTTGGGGCTCGCGTGTGCTGGCGTAATCGGTCTGCTCGTTGGCATGCGCGTGTCGCGCTCGCGGCCGTCGCCTGCCGCTGCCTAGGTTCCGATGCAAACGCCGTCAGGAGCTCGCCGAGCGCACCTCGAGTGCCACGTCCTGGCGGGCGTCGAGGCGGTCCACCGGTGGGCCCTGCGCGAGCCAGTCGGTCGCGGAGCGCTGGCCGGCGCGGTACATCGCGGCCATCGTGCTGCGCTGGAAGTTCAGGTACGAGCCGGCGCTGAACACCGCGCGGTCGTGTGCCGGGCGCAGCGCATCGTAGAGCTTGACCTCGCGATAGGGGCTGCCCTCGAGGTGCGACAGCCGGTTGCGCTCGAGCAGCAGCATGCGATCGACGTTGTAGGCGTTCTCGAGGAACGAGTCGGCGGTGCGCTCGATGGCGCGCCCGAAGCGGGTCAGGTTGCCGGTCCGGCACTGCTCGGTGACCAGCACGGTGACGATCTGGTCGGCGCCGAGCGCCACGGCGGGCGCGAGCGGCGTGTTGACCAGCAGGCCGCCGTCCCAGAGCAGCCGCGTGCCGATCGGCACCGGGCTGAACAGCAGGGGGATGCTCGCACTCGCGACCAGCATGTCGACGCTGAGCGCCGGCACCACGACGTACTCCGACGCCGGCACCGCCGGTACTGGACCGGTGACGTAGCGCACGACCTTGCCGGTGTGGATGTCGACCGCGTTGATCGCGACGCGGCGCTTGTTCGGGATGCGCGTGCCGCCGAAGAGCTTCACCAGGCGGTCGCGCAGGCGGCCGGTGTCGACCAGAAACGGCTCGGTGATGCCTTCGAGCAGCTCGCTGACCAGGTCGAAGCGGCTGGTCAGCAGGAAGTCCATCAGCAGCGCGCTCAGCGAGCCGATCTGCGGCGGCCAGTACCAGCGCGCGCGCTGGAAGAAGCGCACGGCGTCGCTGGGCAGGCGGCGCGGCAGGTCGAGCAGCTCGCGCGCCGAGATGCGCAGCAGCGTCTCGTACATCGAGCGGAAGAAGCGCGCGCTCGCGACCACGGGCGGGTCGTCGGCGAGCCCGTACCAGAAGTCCATCATCTCGCTCGGCGAGAAGCCGGCCGAGATCATGGCAGCGTTCAGCGCGCCCGCCGAGGTGCCACTCAGGACCTGGGGGCCGTCGGCGAAGCGGGAGTCGCGCAGCAGGCGCTCGTAGACGCCGACCTGGAGTGGGCCGCGCGCGCCGCCGCCGGAAAGGACCAGCCCCAGCTTGCCGCTGCCGTCGGAGTTTCGTGTTATCGTTGTCGCCACGCGACTGCCTTATGCCTGATCGATTCTGCGCGCGCCAACCATGAGCCTGCTCGGCGCCCTCATCGTATCGGCCATCCTGACGTTCGGCTTGACCGCGCGCGTCTCGTGGCCGCGCCTCATCGTGGAGGAGTTCCCGGGCGCCGCGCGCCGGGTGCTCGCGTACGCGCTGCTCAGCATCACGCTCGGCCTGACGGCGATCCTGCCGCTGTCGCACCTGGGTCAGGCATCGCCCCCGATCGACATCCAGCACATGGGCACGGCGGAGCTCTTCCTCGGCCACGCGATGCTGTTGGCCTGCCTCCTCCTCTGGTGGGCGCTGGCCGGCTTCCGGCCCCTGATGAGCTTCCTGCACGTTCGCTTCGACCAGCCCCTGCGCCAGCTGCGCACGGGGCTCCTCGTCGGCCTGGGCGGCTGGGCAGTCACCGTGCTCATCATGACCCTTGCCGGCACGCTGCTGGGTTTGGCGCAGCAGGCGCCGCCGGCCGGCGAGGCGCCGGGCCCCGATCTGATGCGGGCGATCGTCGGCCTGCCGCTGCTGACCCGGGTCGCTCTGGTTTGCTCGGCGGGCCTGTTCGAGGAGCTGTTCTTCCGCTCGTTCCTGCAGTCGCGGGGCGGACTCCTGCTGTCGACCGTGCTCTTCACGGCCAGCCACGCGAGCTACGGCATGCCGCTGATGCTGGTCGGCGTGTTCGCGGTCTCGGTGGTCCTGGGGCTGGTCTTCCGCAAGCACGACGACGTCGTGCCCTGCATCGTCGCGCATGCCGTGTTCGACGCGATCCAGCTCTTCGTCATCCTGCCCATGGTGGTGGCAGCAAATTGAGCATGCGAAGATCGGTCTGACGTGGCGGAGAACGAACCCATCCCCTTCCTGGTCGAGGTCGACGAGGCGCACATCCGGCGCGAGCGCGCCAAGGCGCGCGAGCTGCGCGACTCGCAATGGTGGAAGCGCCGCCGGGCGCCGGGGGTCTGCCACCACTGCGGCAAGGAGGTCGGAGCGCGTGCCCTGACCATGGACCACCTGGTGCCGATCATCCGCGGCGGACGCTCGACGCGCGGCAACCTGGTTCCCGCCTGCAAGCCCTGCAACGATGCGAAGAAGCACAGCCTCCCGTACGAGTGGAAGCCGGAGGAGGGCTGAATGTCCCGCGACGACCTGACCCGGATCGAGGAGTGCTGCCGGCGCAAGAAGCCGTTCACGGCCGACCTCGATCCCGTCATGCGGGCCGCGGTCGCGCTGGTGATCGCGCCGGACGGCGACGATCTCGCGGCGCTGCTGATCGAGCGCGCGCAGCACCCGCTCGACCCCTGGTCCGGGCACATGGCGTTCCCGGGCGGCCGCCACGACGCGACCGATCCGACCCTCGAGCGCACCGCGATCCGTGAGACGCTCGAGGAGGTGGGTATCGACCTGGTGCGCGACGGCCGCTTCGTCGCCCGGCTCGACGAGCTGCAGGCGCAGGCGCGCGGTCGCGATCTCGACATGGTGATCTCGCCGTTCCTGTTCTTCCTCGACCGCGCCCTGCCGACCACGCCCGACGCCAGCGAGGTCGCCGACACCCTGTGGGTGCCGCTCAGCGTGTTCGACGACGAACGCTACAAGGGCACGACGCACTTCTCGCGCGACGGCTTCGGCATGGACTTCCCGGCCTTCTGCTATCGCGGCAAGACGATCTGGGGGCTCACCTACCGGATCCTGTGCGGCTTCCTCGAGAGCATCGCCGACGCCGGCGACTCGCCGCGCGCCGCTGGGTCGAGCCTCGACTGACCTGCTGCCGCACGGCGACGCGAGACCAAGATGTACAGGCTGTTCGTGAGCGTCGAGCTGCCCGACGAGGCCAAGCACGCGCTGGCGCGCATCGCCTACGACGTTCCGGGCGCGCGCTGGCTCGAGCCCGACGAGATGCACCTGACGGTACGCTTCATCGGTGAGGTCGACGGCACCGTCTTCGACGACGTGCTGGCGACGCTCGACGAGGTGCGCCTGGCGCCGTTCACGCTCGCGCTGTGCGGCGTCGGGCACTTTCCGCCGCGCGGCGAGCCGCGCATCCTGTGGGCCGGTCTCGAGCACAGCGCCGAGTTGAAGTCGCTGCACGACAAGGTCGAGAGCGCCGTGGTCCGCGCCGGGGTCGAGCCCGAGCGGCGCAAGTTCGCGCCACACGTCACCCTGGCGCGCCTGCGCGGCGCGCCGGTGCGCGCGGTCGGCAGCTTCATCGCCCGCAACGGCCTGTTCCGCGCAGGGCCGCTCGCGGTGCACGCGTTCCACCTGTTCTCGAGCAATCTGTCCGCGAAGCGCGCCGTGCACCGCGAGGAAGCCGCCTATCAGCTCGACGCAGGAGGGGAGTCGTGAAGAGCTATCGCAAGGAGCTCTGGTTCAACGTGCCGGCGCGGCGCGGCTTCGTGAACATCACCAAGCAGATCGAGGCCTGCCTGCGCGAGAGCGGCATCCGCGAGGGACTCGCGCTGATCAACGCGATGCACATCACGGCCTCGGTGTTCATCAACGACGACGAGTCCGGCCTGCACCACGACTACGAGAAGTGGCTCGAGCAGATCGCTCCGCACGCACCGACCGGCCAGTACCGTCACAACGACACCGGTGAAGACAACGCCGACGCCCACATCAAGCGCCAGATCATGGGCCGCGAGGTGGTCGTCGCCATCAGCGCTGCCAGCCTCGACTTCGGCCCCTGGGAGCAGATCTTCTACGGCGAGTTCGACGGCCGCCGAAAGAAGCGCGTCCTCGTCAAGATCATAGGAGAGTAGGTCACGGCCCGATGTACGTCGTCCGCCGCGACACGAAGCGATCGAAGTAGATCGTCCCACTCGACGTCGCGCGGACGCCGACCGCGCCCAGCCGCACGAAGTCGAGGAAGGCCGCCGAGTTGTCGAGCCCCGTCAGGCTGGCGACGCTGGTGCCGTCGAGCCAGAGCTGGAAGTGCCCGTCGCCCGCGTCCGGCGACGACGCCCGCCGCCAGTCGATCTCGATTGCGTGCGGCTCGTCGCTGAACGGGATCCAGCCGGTGTTCAGCATGCCCAGGTCGTCGACCCTCACCGTGGCCATCAGCCGGTACTGCCCGTTCACGCGGCGCACCATGAGCAGCATCACCTTCTGCCGATCCGGCATGCGTGCGAACGCCTGCAGGATCATCACGCGCTGCGTGTCGTCGCCCGGTGTGAAGCCGTTCGGATCGAACGAGAAGCGGGCGCGGTAGCGCGACTCGTGGTCGGGCGACTCGTCCTGCACGAACAGCCGGCCGCTGTCGTTGATCACCGCCTGCAGCCCGCGTGCGCCTGCGATCGCGGCGACCGGTGACGTCGCCAGGTCGCCGCCACCGGTCGTGGCGGAGCTCCAGGCGTCGAGGCTCGGATCGTCGAAGCCGTCGCTGAAGATACCCTCGGCCGGCGGCGTCACCTCGCCGATCGTCAAGCTAAGCTGGTAGAGCTGTGCCGCGTTGTAGGTCGCGCCGCCGCCGACGCGGACGTAGTAGCTGCCCGCGCCGCTCGCCAGCGCGACGTTGGCGATGGTTTCCGGCTGTCCCAGGGGGCCGGCGTTCGCGCTGGAAAGGACGCCGGCGCCGTTGGCGTCGAGAACCTGGACCGTGAGGTCGTTCTGCACCAGCGAGTTGAAGCTCGTCCCCGCGCTGCACGAGCCGTTCGGGTTCTGCGTGCCCATCAGATAACTCGAGCCGACCGGTGTGACGGTGATGCTCGCCGTCTTGTTCGGCCCGACCATGAACGAGAAGTAGTCGGTGTCGGCGTTGTCATCGACGCTCAGGTCGCCCAGGGACAGCGTGCCGTTGCCGAGGCTGCCCAGATCGGATGCGTTGCCGGTGCTGTCGTTGTGCTCGAGATCGTCGCCGTAGGCGCGCGTTCCACCGAGGATCTCGTCGTGCTGCGGGCCGTCGAACGCGGTGCTCAGGTACGGCTCCATGAGCTTGGTCTGGTTGATCGGGCACGAATGCGCGAAGCCGAGGCCGTGCCCGTGCTCGTGCGCGAGCGTGTTGCGCAGCCGGAGCGAGCCGTTGCTGGTGTTGGTGTAGAACGAGTCGGAGGTGTCGAGCACCATGTCGCCGTTGTTCGGGTAGTAGTTGTAGGCGAGCACGTTCGAGTTGCCGTCGATCCTGTGCCCGCCGATGCGGACGTCGGCGCGCACGCCGAGCACACCCGACGCGTTGAACAGGGCAGCACCGTCGTCGGCCGCCTCGTAGACGTAGCTGACGCCGGTGATCTCGCTCCAGCGATCGAACACCTGCTGGAAGACCGCCAGCCACACCGCCGGCGAGCCGTAGATGCCGTTGAGGAATGCGCGCAGATTGCTCGGTGCGGCGGGCTCGCCGATCGCGCCGCTGATCGCCGTGCCGTCGGGAACGATGCTCCAGGTGAGCGTCGTCGGGTCGCCCTGGGCGAGGCCGTAGCCGTTGGTCGCGGTACCGCTCCAGCGGCTGCCGTCGGAGAGCTGCGCCATCGGCGCCGCCAGCGAGCTGGTGCGCGCGGCCTGCGACCTGGCGGCGCCCAGGGCGCGCGCGTAGGCGTCCACCACGGCACGGTCCGTATTCGGCGCGAAGCAGACCTCGGGCGGACGGCCCGGTCCGATGGTCGGTCCGGCCGCGAACGCATTGGCCGTGGCGAGCAGCATGCCGAGAGCCGTTGCGGCAGCGTACGATGTTCGGGATGAGGTCATGGCGCTCCTACGGACCGACCGCGAGGTGCGGCGGCACGTCGTCCGGAAGCACGGCCTGTGCCCGTTTCATGGCTTGGCGGCGGCCTCGTTGCGACCGGGATCAACGGGGCCGCCGCGGCCGCGATGCGGCACTCGGTGTGTCGAGAACGTGACGGGGCGGCACGGCACCAGCGATCCGCGCGTCGTCGCGCAGCCCGACCAGCTACCCGCAGGGGCCGATGCCAGGGCGTTCGCTCAGATCCAGTCGCGGCGATGGAAGAGCCACAGCATCACGCCGGACACGGTCAGCATGATGCCCAAGACCCACCAGAACTGCGCCATCTCGCCGCCCGGAAAGGCGGGTAGCGGGACGTTCATGCCCCACATCCCGGTCAGCACCGTCAGCGGCATGAAGATGGTCGCGATGACCGTCAACACCTTCATCACCTGGTTCAAGCGGGTCGAGACGCTGGTGAGGTGTGCGTCGAGCAGGCTGCTCAGGCGGTCGTGGAACAGCATGGACTCGTCGGTCAGACGCACCAGGTGGTCGTAGACGTCGCGGAAGCGATACGAGATCTGCTCGTTGATCGACGCGAACTCGCGCCGCGCCAGCCGTCCGACCACGTCGCGCTGCGGCAGCACCACCCGCCGCATCGAGGCGACGTCGCGCTTGAGGCCGAGCAGCGGCTTCACGAGGTTGTCGTTGGGCCTGTCGAAGATCCGGTGCTCGAGCTCCTCCAGCCGATCGGCCAGCTTCTCGACCTCGGGCCCGTAGTTGTCGACCATGACGTCGACGATCCGGTGCAGCAGCGCCATCGGGCCGCCGGACAGCGCGTGCTCGTTGCGCTGGCAGATGTCGCGCAGCTCGGTGATCGAGCGCGACGTCCCGTCGTGCACCGTGACGAGATAGGTCGGCCCGACGAAGAAATCGGTGTCGTGCGTCGCGAAGCGGTGCTTGGCCGCCTCGAAGTCGATGCCGTGCATGATGACGTAGAGATAGTCGCCGTAGCTCTCGACCTTCGGGTGGTGCGACTCGCTGAGCGCGTCCTCCACCGCGAGGTCGTGGAAGTGGAAGACCGACTTCAGGATCGAGGCCTCTTCGATGGTCGGCGCGGCGAGGTCCACCCAGACGGTCGCCGTGCTCTCGGGCTTCAGCCAGGATGGGTCGATCATCGAGGCCTTGCGGACCGAGCCCTGCAGATTGACCAGCACGGTGAGCATCAGATCCTCGTGCGCCCCGCGATGATGTCGTCGTGCAGGGTGCGCTCGAGCGGGACGAACGACTGGCGCTCGTCGTCGCGGAACCAGAGCGCGTCCGGCACGCGTGCCGGGTCGAAGCCCTCGTCCTGGAGGCGGGTCTTGCGGTTCTTGAAGTTTCCGGTGACGTCCGTCTGTGCCGCGACGCGCACGAAGAGCGGCCGCGCATAGGCCGGCAGCACACGCGCCGCGTGCGCGAAGAAGCCCTGCGGATCGAAGCTCGCCCCGTCGGCCGGCACGACCAGCGCCATCCCGGCGCGGCCCTCGGTCGCGGGTACGGTGACGCCGTAGACGGCCGTCTCGTGGACGCCGGGCGCCTGGTTCAGCAGGTGCTCGACCTCGACCGTCGCGACGTTCTCGCCCTTCCAGCGGAAGGTGTCGCCGATGCGGTCCACGAAGTAGTAGTACGAGGTGTAGTCGCGCTTCAGCAGGTCGCCGGTGCGCAGGTAGGTGTCGCCCGCAGCAAAGCAGTCGCGCAGCAGCTTGCGCTCGTTGTCCTTCGCGTCGGCATAGCCGTCGAAGGACATCACGTTGTCCTTCGCGATCCTGCTCAAGAGCTCGCCTTGCTCGCCGACGCCGCATTCGATCAGGAAGCCGTCGCTGCCACGCTCGAGCTCGCCGCGCTCGAGGTCGTAGCGCGCGAGCTTGAGGTGCTCGTGCTGGAAGGGTGCTGCGCGCCCGCACGAGCCGACGCGCCCGCGCCTGTTCTGCAGGCTCACGTTGCCCTCGGTCTGGCCGTAGGAATCGATGATGGTCTCGATGCCGAAGCGGTCGCGGAAGGCGAGCCAGATGTCGGGCCTGAGCCCCGGCCCGGTCGCGATCCGGATCCTGTGCTTGCGATCGTCGGCCGAGGGGGGCGTGCGCATCAGGTAGCGGCAGAGCTCGCCGACGTAGCAGAACACGGTGACGCCGTGCCGGCGCACGTCGGGCAGGAACTCGCTGGCGCTGAACTTGCGCCGCGACGCGAAGCACGCGCCGATGTGGAAGGCCGGCGCGAAGCCGACGAAGTTCGCGTAGCCGTGGTAGAGCGGCGTCGGCGCGTAGGCGCAGTCGTCAAGCGTCTCGCCGAGCAGGATCGCGAGCGAGTTGCCGCCGGCGGTGAAGCGCGCGTGGCGCACGATCGCGGGCTTCGGGAAGCCCGTCGTGCCCGACGTGTAGACGTAGAGGAAGACGTCCGAGACCTTGACGTCCGGGATGTCCGGCTCGGCTTCACCGGCGCCGTCGAGCTCGTCGGCGAGCGAGCGGAAGCGCGAGCCTTCCGCCACCAGATCCGGCACGTCGGCCAGGACCTCGAGCGCGCCGAGCCGCTCGAGCAGCGGCAGCATCGCGCGCGCGCCCGGGCGGTCGACCAGCGCCACCTTGGCCTGTGACGCACGGTGTACGTGCGCCAGCGCCTCGCCCTCCAGGTGCGTGTTGATCAGCGCGCCGATCGCGCCGAGCTTCGCGCACGCGCCCTGCGCCATCAGCATGGCGGGCGAGTTCTCCATCATCACGTTGACGACGTCAGCCTTCCGGACGCCGCGCTTGTAGAGCAGGTTGGCGTAGCGGTTCACGCCCAGGTTGAACGCCCCGAAGCTCACCTCCTCGTGCTCGAAGCGCAGGGCGGTGCGGTCGGGAATCTTCTCCGCCTGGTCCCGGCAGACGTAGCCCATGGTGCGGAACGCGCCCGCACCGGCGCCCTGCAGCGCTCGGCGTACCTCGAGGAACTTCGGCAGCTCGATCAGATCCTCGACGAGCGTGGCGATGCGGGTCGGGAAGTCCATCCCGGCAGCCCTAGCAGCTTCACGCGCCATCGTGGAAGGCGCGCGCCGACAGCCTGGTTATTCGTCGGGATTTCATCCGCACGTACTTGGCGCGCGACGTGCCGCTCCTCGGACCACGCATCCCGGCCGAGGCGCTCGATCGCCTTTGGACCATGCTCGCGCACGGCCAGGGCACACTGCTCAATGCCTCGCGCCTGGCGGCGGCGCTCTCCACCAGCGCCCCGACCGTCACGCGCCACGTCGATCTGCTGGTAGGCCTCCTGCTCGTGCGGCGCCTGCCGCCATTGCAATCGGCGTCCGCGATCTGGCGCAAGAGCTCGCGGCCACGGCGTAGCCGGTAGTTGGGATCGCGCTCGCTTCGGTTGCGGAGCGAACTCCTGGCGGCCGTTGCGCGCCCGAGTCGCCGCTCGCGCGTCACAGCCCGGCGCGGCGCGCGTCCCGGAGCACGAGCATCAGGTGAAGACCGTCGGTCGGAGAGGGCTCGAAGCCGAAGTGCTCGTAGAACCGTCGCGCCGGATCGTCGATTGCGTGCACCAGCAGGATGCGGATGCCCGCGATCTCGGCGGCGGCGAGCGTGCGGCGGATCGCATCGCGCAGGAGATTCGCCCCGAGCTGCACGCCTTGGAAGACGCGATCGACCGCCAGGCGGGCGAGCAACATCGCGGGAATCGGATCGGGCATGTTGCGGCGGCTCCGGCCGGTCGCCTGCGTGTGGGGGACGACCGCGGCCGCGAGCGAGAAGTAGCCGACCACGCGCTTTTCGTGAACCACGACGTACGTGCGGCTCGCGTCCTCGCGCTGGTTGCACTTGGCTCGGGTGCGCAGCCAATCGTCGAGGACGTCGTTGCCGCAGGCGAACGTGGTGACGTCGTCGTCGTTCTCGAGAAGTCGCGGCGCGGCGAACCGCGTCACCGAAACAGCTCTGGCTGCTTGGCCAGACGGTCGAGGCGAGACTTGCGCCGGGGACGTGCGTCGAGGCGCCGGTGGAACTCGCGCCACGCTGCCTCCTCGAGAGGGAAGACGAGTCGCCTCGCGAGCAGGTGCGCTGCCTCCGCGCGCGCGCTGGCGAGAACGAACGCGCTGACCGTGGTTCCGGATGCCGCGGCGGCACGACGGATGAGGTAGTCGTCGGCTGGGTCGAGGCGCATGTCGAGGCGAGCGGCTTTGGCCATGTGCTCCATCGTACGGGTGTGATCCGTACAGTCAACACCGGCTCGGCGACGCTCCCGAACGAGTCGCAAGCTGACCGTCGCGCGCGTCAGGTCGGCGTGCGGAAGCCCGGCAGGCTCCTGCGCCGTGCCGCCTGCACCAGGCGGTAGCCGTACCAGACCGGGGCGTGGAACCAGCGCGTCGGCTCCTCCCAGCCCTCGATCGACACGCGCAGCTTCGACAGGTCGGTCTTCTTCGCGCACAGGAAGGCACGGCGCAGGCCGACCTCGTAGCGCCGCGAGCCGATGTAGTCGCGGAACTGCGGGCGCAAGACGACGGCCTGGTAGCCGAATGGCCGCACCATGTCGCGGATCGCCTCTTTGGTCGGCGAGCTGACCAGATCGTACTCCATGGTCGCGCGCGGATCGTCGGTGCTCTCGCGACGGTAGCGCAGGAACGATCCCGGCAGGCGGATGATGCCGGTGTCGATGATCAGAATGTCGCTATTGACGTTGGAGATGAGCTCGATCAGGCCCATCGGCTTCGAGATGTGGTACATCAGGCCGAAGCAGAAGACGATGTCGAACGGGCCGAAGCGCTTGAAGTCGAACTCGTAGATGTTGCCCTGCTCGAAGTGGTAGCGGCTCTTGTCGATGCCCTTCACCTCGAACACGAAGTTCGACTGATCGACGTGCATCTGCCGGCCGTCGACGCCGAGCACGAAGTCCGCTCCGGCCTCGGCCGCGTTGAGCGACCAGAAGCCCGCGTTGCAGCCCAGGTCGAGGACGCGCTTGCCCTTCAGCGAGCCGCCGAGGACGTCTACCACGGGGTCGAAGAAGTAGCGTTTGCGCTCCCGATGGCGGATGATCCACTTCTCGCGAAAGATCGGGGTCAGGTTTCCCGCGAGGTCGAATTGATAGTGCCAGCGCGGGAAGCTCGCGATCTTCTGCCGTATCTGTTCCTGATCCATCGGTGAGTCGTCCTCTATAGGCGGCAGGGCGCGGGGCACAACGGGGAAGATCGGACCGGTGCGGGCGGAACTTAACGTACGCCCCCCAGGAAAGGAAGTAGAGAAGGGCCATGGCGGAGTTCGACTACGACCTGTTCACGATCGGCGCCGGCTCGGGCGGCGTCCGCGCGAGCCGCATGTCGGCGGCCTTCGGCGCGCGCGTCGCGGTGGCCGAGGACAAGCACCTCGGTGGCACCTGCGTGAACGTCGGCTGCATCCCGAAGAAGCTGCTGGTCTATGCCTCGCACTACGGCACCGACTTCGAGGACGCGGCCGCGTACGGTTGGAACCTCGGCCCACGCACCTTCGACTGGGCGCGCCTGATCGCCAACAAGGACCGCGAGATCGCGCGCCTGAACGGGGTCTACGGCAGCATCCTCGAGAAGAACGGCGTCGAGCTCCTGAACGGGACCGCGCACGTGCTCGACGCGCACACCATCGAGATCGGCGGCCGCCGCGTGACCGCGCGCTACGTCCTGATCGCGACCGGCGGCCTGCCGTTCGTCCCCCCAGGACCGGGCTCGGATCTCGCGATCACCTCGAACGAGATCTTCAGCCTGCCGGCGCGCCCGGAGCGTGTGCTGATCGTCGGCGGTGGCTACATCGCGGTCGAGTTCGCCGGCATCCTGCACGGCATGGGCTCGCAGGTGACGCAGATCTACCGTGGCAACCTGTTCCTGCGCGGCTTCGACGACGACGTGCGCACGGTGCTGGCGGAGGAGATGCGCAAGCAGAGGATCGACTTGCGCTTCGGCACGGACCTGGTGTCGATCGAGCGCCGCGGCGGCGCGCTCGCGGCGACGCTCGGCGACGGCAGCGTGCTCGAGGTCGATCAGGTACTGAGCGCGACAGGTCGCCTGCCGAACACGAAGGGGCTCGGCCTCGAAGCAGCAGGCGTCGAGCTCGACGCGTTCGGCGCGGTTCGGGTGGACGAGCTCTCGTGCTCGTCGGCGCCGAACATCTACGCGGTGGGCGACGTCACCAACCGCATCAACTTGACCCCGGTCGCGATCCACGAGGGCGCGGCAGTCGCCACGACCCTGTTCGGTGGCAAGCCCACCTGCCCGGACCACAGCGACGTGCCGTCGGCGGTCTTCAGCCACCCGAACATCGGCTCGGTCGGCCTCACCGAGGCGCAGGCGCGCCACCAGTACGCCGAGCTCGCGATCTACAAGGCGCGCTTCAAGCCGCTCAAGCACACCCTCACCGGCCGCGACGAGACCACGCTGATGAAGCTCGTGGTCGACCGCGCGACCGACCGCGTCGTCGGCTGCCACATGGTCGGGCCGGATGCCGGCGAGATCGTTCAGGGGCTCGCCATCGCGATCAAGTGCAAGGCGACCAAGGCGCAGTTCGACGCGACCATCGGCATCCACCCGACCGCCGCCGAGGAGTTCGTGACCATGCGCGACCCGCTGCCGCCGCCGACCCTCGCCGGCAGCGAGTGACGGACGGTCTCCTGCCCGCGAACCGAGTGATCGGTCCCAAGTAGCCCATTGCATATGATTCACCCGCAGTTTATGCATCATGCATGCGGACCACGGTCGATCTTCGCGAAGACCTGCTCGAAGAAGCGCGGCGGCTTTGGAACTTCCGCACCAAACAGGAGACCCTCACGGCCGGGCTCGAGGAGCTGGTGCGCAAGGCGCATCGCGAGCAACTGCGAGGGCTCGCGGGCAAGCTCACGCTCGACGTCGATCTCGCTCGCGCGCGCGGCCGCAAGCGGTGAGCTGCGTCCTCGTCGACAGCTCGGCCTGGATCGACTTCTTCCGTGGCAACGCGCAGGCGGTCGCCCGAATCGACATCCTGCTTGCGGAGGATCGGGCGGCAACGATCGACCTCGTCATCGCCGAGGTCACCTCCGGTGCGCGAACGCGGGCGCTCTTCGACGAGCTCAGCCGGCATTTCGCGGCCTTGCCCAGGCCACGCACTCCCGACGATCTGTGGGCACGCGTCGCCGAGCGACGCTTCGCTCTCGCTAGACAGGGTACGCAAGCGCATCTCGTCGATCTGGCGATCGCGCTGTCGGCGGCCGACGCCGGTCATCGGCTACTGACCCGCGACCGCGACTTCGTTGCCATCGCGAAGGTCACAGCGCTCGACCTCGAGATCTTCTAGCGGCGCCGGACGTGGCGCCGGACGTGGCGCCGGACGTGGCGCCGCCCGTGGCGCGCCGCGCCGGCAACCGATAAGCGGACGAGCATGGCACGGATCAACGAGAACTACCTGAAGCTCAAGGCCGGCTACCTGTTCCCCGAGATCGGGCGCCGGGTGACGGCGTTCCAGAAGGACCATCCCGAGGCCAAGGTCATCAAGCTCGGAATAGGCGACGTGACCCGGCCGCTGGTGCCCGCGGTGGTGGACGCGATGCGTGCAGCGGTCGACGAGATGGGGACCGACGCCGGCTTCCGCGGCTACGGTCCGGAGCAGGGGCACGACTTCCTGATCGACCTGATCCGCGAGCACGACTACGCCGCGCGCGGCGTCACGATCGCGCGCGACGAGGTCTTCGTCTCCGACGGCTCGAAGTGCGACAGCGGCAACATCCAGGAGATCTTCGCGACCGGCAGCGTGGTCGCGCTCACCGATCCGGTCTATCCGGTCTATCTCGACAGCAACGTGATGGCGGGCCGCACCGGTGCGGCCGGTGACGACGGCCGCTACGCCGGCATCGTCTACATGCCGACGACAGCCGAGAACGGCTTCACCCCCGAGCTGCCGAAGCAGCACGCCGACGTCATCTACCTGTGCTCGCCGAACAACCCGACCGGCGCCGCGGCGACGAAGGCGCAGCTGCAGCGCTGGGTGGATCACGCCCGCAAGACGGGTGCGGTGATCCTGTTCGACGCCGCCTACGAGGCGTACATCTCCGATCCGGCCCTGCCGCGCTCGATCTACGAGATCGAGGGCGCGCGCGAGGTGGCGATCGAGTTCCGCAGCTTCTCGAAGACCGCCGGCTTCACCGGTACCCGCTGCGCCTTCACCGTGATCCCCAAGGAGGTGATGGCGCAGACCGAGTCGGGCGAGCGCGTCGCCCTGAACGGGCTGTGGAACCGGCGCCACACCACCAAGTTCAACGGCGTCTCCTACCCCGTGCAGCGTGCCGCCGCCGCGACGTACAGCCCCGAAGGCCACCGCCAGACGCGCGAGATCATCCGCTTCTACATGGAAAATGCGCGCCTGATCCGCGAGGGGCTGACGCGGGTGGGCTACACGGTGTATGGGGGCGTGAACGCACCCTACATCTGGCTCCGGACGCCGGCTGGCTCCACCTCGTGGGAGTTCTTCGACCGGCTGCTCGCGACGGCGAACGTCGTCGGCACGCCGGGTTCCGGATTCGGGCCGTCGGGTGAGGGATACTTCCGGTTGAGTGCATTCAACTCGCGGGGGAACGTCGAGGAGGCGATCGAACGCATCGGGCGTATGCCGACTTCGTGAAAGCGGAGCCGCCTCGCCCATGAGAGAGCGATGGCAGGAATCTCCGGCTCAGAGCATCCGGTAGCTGGTGCCGGCTCGCCGTCCGCGGCGCGCGTGGACGCCGTGTTGCCGCCGCCTCCCCTGCGGATCGCGCCCGACACCTACAGCCGCAACTGGTGGATCGCCCGGGCGTGCGAAGCGGTGTTTGCGCCGGGCGAGCGCGTCAGCGCGCTCGACGTCGGCGGCTGCGGCGGCATGCTGGCCGACTTCCTGGGCAACGTGCGCGTGGTCGACCTGCGCGCCGGTGCCGACGTCGACGTCGTCGGTGACGCGCGCCAGCTGCCGTTCCCGGACGGCGCGTTCGACGTCGCCTGCTGCTCGGACGTGCTCGAGCACGTGCCCGAGGGCGACCGCGCGGCCGTGCTGTCCGAGCTCTTCCGGGTCGCGCGCCGGCTGGTCGTCATCGCGGGTCCGTACCACTCGCCGGAAGTCGAACTCGCGGAGCAGGCGCTGCGCGAGTTCCACCGCTACTGCACCAACGGCATCTCGCACCACTGGCTCGACGAGCACATGCGCTTCGGTCTGCCGTCGCTGCCCTGGCTCGAGAGCGAGCTCGCGCGCCGCACGCGCACGTTCCATCGCCTGGGCAGCAACAACCTGAACAACTGGTTGCTCTTCCAGCTCCTGATCTTCCTCAACATGTTCGACCTCGACGCGCAGGTCGGCGACTTCTTCGAGGATTACAACCGTAACCTGAACGCCTATCGCGATTCGCACGGGCTGCCGTACCGGCAGATCCACGTGGTGCCGGTGGCGGAGCTGGACCGCGCCGCGGGCGAGGCGCTCGAAGCGCTCGCGCGCGAGAACACCGGCGGCAGCGGCGAGACGCGTCGCAACGGCGGCGTCGGCGACGCGGACAGCGAGCCGCTCCTGATGCCGTCGCCGGTGCTGGTCGCCAAGGCGTTCGCCGCCATCGCGGAGGCGATGGCCGTCAAGAACTCCCGGACCGAGGCGGCCGTGGCCTCGGCGGCGCGCAACGCGGTGCTGCTCGGCGATCCGCCGCCACTGGCGGTCACCCGGATCGCGCCGGACGGTGTCGAACCCACGCACCAGGAAGCGCTCGCCCGCTGCGTCGAGCTCGAGGAGCGCCTGCGCCTCGCACACCAGGCGCTCGACGGTCACGAGTCCTTCATCCACCAGCAGCATCGCCAGTTCGCCGAGTCGCAGGCGATGCTCGACGCGATGCTGCGCTCGAAGTCCTGGAAGGTGACCGCGCCGATGCGCGCGCTGATCGAGTCCGCGCGCAGCTTGTCCGAGGTGCCACGCCGCCTCGCCGGGCGGGAGCCGAGGCTGCGTCCGCCGATCGGCCCGGCGAGCGACGTGCACAAGGCGGTCCTGTTCCTGAGCGGCTGTCCGGGCGACGCCAAGCGCTATCGCTGCGACCACCAGGCGGAGCAGCTGCTCATGCTCGGCGTGGCCGCCGACGTCGGGATCTACGGCGACATCGACCTCGCCTGGGCGATGCGCTCGTACGCGTACTTCGTGCTGCACCGCGTGCCGTTCGGTCCCGACGTCGACTACTTCGTACGCGAGGCGCGGCGCGCGGGCCGCACGGTCCTCTTCGATACCGACGACTGGGTCTTCGACACGGCCTCGATGCCGCACGTCGCGGCGCTCGAGGACATGGACGCCGACGAGCGCGAGCTCTACCGGCACGGGCTCGAGCGCTATCGCGCGACCATGTTGCGCTGCGACGCGGCGCTGGTGTCGACCGAGCCGCTCGCGCGCCGCGCGGGAAGCCTGCTCGGCAGGGTGGTCGTGCACGCGAACGTCGCGAGCCGCGAGATGACCCGCCTCGCCGCGCGCGCGCGCCGCCTGCGCGAGGTGCGCGCGGCGACCGGACGGCCGGCGGGCGAGGTGGTGCTCGCCTACCTGAGCGGCACGCCTACCCACAAGCGCGACTTCGCCGAGGTCGAGTCCGCGCTGCTGTGGGTGATGGAGCGCTATCCGGCGGTGCGGCTGCTCACGGTCGGACACCTCGACGTCCGCGACACCTTCGGTCGCTTCGGGGCGCGCCACTCGCACCTGCCGCTCATGCCCTGGCAGCGCCTGTTCGAGGTGATGTCCGAGGTCGACGTGAACCTGGCGCCGCTCGAGCGCCGCAACCCGTTCACCGAGTGCAAGAGCTCGATCAAGTACCTCGAGGCGGCACTGGTCGGCGTGCCGACGATCGCGACGCCGCTCAGCGACTTCCAGCGCGTGATCGAGAGCGAGCGCAACGGCTGCCTCGCCGACAGCAAGGAGGCCTGGCGCGACGGGCTGCGCCAGCTCGTCGAGTCGGCGAGCCTGCGCGAGGCGCTCGGTGCGCGCGCGCTCGAGGACGCTCTCGCGCACCACACCACCGCCAGCGCGGCCCCCGACCTGTTCGCCAAGGTGAAGGCCATGCGCAGCCGCGGCCAGACCGACCGGCCGTTGACCATCAACTGGATCGTGCGCGCGCCGATCGCCGGTACCGGTGGTGGCTACTGGACGATCTTCCGCCTGGCGAACGGTCTCGCTGCGGCAGGCCATCACGTGCGCGTCTACGTCGAGCCGATCGCACACCTCGCAGGGCTCTCCGAGGGCGAGATCCAGGGGTTCCTCGAGAAGAACTTCGGCCCGCTGCGGGTCGAGGCGGTGGTCGGTCACGAGCGCATCCTGCCGGCCGACGTCTCGATCGCGACCAACTGGCCGACCGCCTACACCGTCGCGCAGCTCCCCGGTTCGCTGTTCAAGTTCTACTTCGTGCAGGACTTCGAGCCCGAGTTCTACGAGGCGGGCGATCCGCTCTACCGCAAGGCCGAGGCGACCTACGATCTGCCGCTGCAGATCGTCACCATCGGGCGCTCGCTGGCGCGCCGCATGCTCGAGTCGACAGGCCGGCCGACGACGTCGATCGACTTCGCCGTCGACCCGGCCATCTTCCACCTGACCAGGGATCCGGCGGAGCGCGCCACGCCGGCGCGGGTGCTGTTCTTCGCGCGCCCCGGCCTCGCGCGCCGCGGCTACGCGCTCGGCGTGGCGGCGCTGCGTGCGCTCAAGCAGGCACGTCCCGACGTGCGCATCGCGTTCTTCGGCGCCACCGACGACGAGATCGCGGACGTCGACTTCGCGATCGAGAATCTCGGCGTCGTGAGCCACGAGGAGCTCGCGCAGGCGATGAACGACGCCAGCATCCTGCTCTGCTTCTCGCTGTCGGCGAACATCTCGTGGGTGCCGCTGCAGGGCATGGCGTGCGGCTGCGCCGTGGTCGACGCCGACGTGCCCGGCGTGCGCGAGATGATCGCCGACGGCCAGACCTGCCGCCTGGCCGCGCCCGATCCGGTGAGCGTCGCCGCAGCGCTGGTCGGCCTGGTCGACGATGACGGCGAGCGCCAGCGCATCGCCCGCGCCGCGGCGGCCGAGATGCAGCGTGGCGGCTGGGAGTCGTCGGCGCGGCAGTTCGAGCGCATCCTGACCGAGCACTGCTTCGTTCGCCTCGGCCGCACGCCGGGCCGCGCCGTGATGCGCGCCGGTGCTTGACGCCGCGCGCGCGCGCTGGCGCGCGGCCGTGCGCGTTCGGGCAGGCACGGCTTGAGTCCGGAGCAGCTCGCGCCGCTGCTCGAGCTGCGCGTCTTCCTGGTCACGCTCGCGGTGCTGGCCATTCCGGGCTGGGCGCTGCTGTCGCTGCGCGCCGGCTGGCGTGACCATGCGCCGCTGCAGGCTTGGGCGCTGGCGCTCAGCCTCGGGGTCGCCTTCTACCCGGTGCTGTTCGCGGTGCTGGGTGCGGTGGCGCCCTGGGTACCGCTCGGCCGCACGGCGCTGCTCGCGATCCTGGCGTTCCTGCTGCTGGTCGCGCTCTGGCGCCTGCGCCGCGATTGCTTCGCGACCGTGCGCTTCACGCGCCTCGAGCAGATCGCGCTCGCGGTCATCGCGGTGACCCTGGCGACGCGGGCCTGGGTCGCGCACCTCGAGCCGTTCCCGGCCTGGTCCGACTCCCTGCACCACGTGCTGCTCACCGAGCTCACGGCGAACGCGGGCCGGCTGCCGGCGAGCATGGAGCCGTACTTTCCGATCCCGCTCGGACGCTACCACCTCGGCTTCTACGCGCTGACGGCGACGGTCCAGGCGCTGGCCGCCGTGCCCGCGCACGTCGCGGTCACCTGGGTCGCGCAGGTGCTGAGCGGCCTGTGCGGGCTGGGCGTCTACTTGGTCCTCGACCGCCACGTGGGTCGCGTCGCCGCCGTGATCGGCGTCGTCTGCGCCGGGCTCATCTCGCACCAGCCGGCCTTCTACGTGAACTGGGGTCGGTTCACGCAGCTCGCCGCGCAGACCATTCTCCTGCCGGCGTGGCTGGTCACCTGGGAAGCGCTGCGCCGCCTGGCGGCATCGGGCACAGCGCCCGCCGACCGCGCGGAGCGCCGCGAGCGCGTGCTCGCGGTCGCGGCCGCCAGTCTGCTCGTCGCCGGGGTTCTGCTGCTCCACCTCCGGGTGGCAATCTTCCTGCTCGTGCTGCTCGGCGCGACGCTCGCTGCCGAGCTGTGGCGGGCGCGCCGCGCGCCCCGTGCGCGGCGCCTCCTGCTGGCGACCAGCGGCGTCCTGCTGCTCGGCTCGCTGGCGCTCACCGGTCCGCGCCTGCTGCGCGCCGTTTCCGAGTACGGCGCCGGCCACTGGGCGGTCTTTCGCTTCCAGGGCGGGCTCGCCGCCAGCGCCGGGCAGCGGCTGCTCGGCGATCCCGAGTACTTCTCCTTCTCCCGGCAGAGCCTCGGCTATCTGTTCGCGGACGGGCCGGTGCTGGCCGCCGTCCTGGCGCTGGCGGCGATCGCGCTGCTGCGCCGCAACCGCCTCGCCTGGCTGTTCACGCTGTGGACCACGGTCCTGCTCGCGCTCGGCGAGGCGCACCGGCTCGAGATCCCGCTGCTCAACGTGACCAACCTAGGCGCCGTCCTGATCCTGCTCTATCTGCCGGCGTCGCTGCTGGTCGCGACCGGCGTCGCCGAGCTGCTCGTCTGGCTGCGCGCCGGAGCGGGCGCGCAGACGGCCGTGCTGATCGGCTTCCTCGCGCTCGGCGCGATCGGTGCGCGCGACCGCGTCGCGCAGCTCGAGCCGGCCCGCTTCTTCGTCACGGCGGCGGATCTGCGCGCCATGCGCTGGCTCGACGAGGTCGCACCGGACGATGCCATCGTCGCGGTGCGGACCGTGTTCTGGCTGCCGCGCGCGCCGCACGGCAGCGACGCCGGCTACTGGATACCATACTTGACGAAACACCGGACCACGGTCGGCCCGATGATCTCGAACCTGGCGCCGCAGTACGCGAACTGGATGATCGAGATGTCGCGTCACGTGGCGGCGGTGCGCGAGGACGACGCGGAGCTGGTCTGGCTCTGGCGTCGCGGCGTGCGTTACCTCTACCTCGGCGCGCGCGGCGACCCCGGCGAGGCCGCTGATCTCGCCGCCTCGCCGCACCTCGCGTTGAGGTACGCCGACGGCGGTGTATTCATCTTCGAGGTGGATCCCAGTGGCGCAAGCGACCAGAGGCCGGATGGCTGAGCCCGCGGGGCAGGGCGGCCGTGGCGGCGGTGAGGTCGAGGAGCTCGAGCGGCGCCTGGCGGAGCTGCGCGAGCAGCACGCCCGCGGCCTGCGTGCCCACGAAATCCTGAGCCGGCGCTGCGCGACGCTCGAGGACGAACTCGGCCACGTCCGCGAGCTCGCCGCGCGCCACGAGCGCTTCATCCACGACCAGCACCGCGAGGTGCTGCGCGCGACCAGTGCGCTGCACCTCGTTCTGCGCTCGCGCTCGTGGCGCTTGACGGCGCCGCTGCGCGAGGCGCTACTGACCGTCAAGCGCATCGCCGGCCGGGTGCGCGCCGCGGCGCGGCGCCTTTCCGGCCGGGCGGAGCCCGCCCCGGGCAGCGGACCGCTGCGCAAGGCGGTGCTGTTCGTGAGCGGCTGTCCGGGCGACGCGCGGCGTTATCGTTGCGACCACCAGCTCGAACGCCTGCTCGCGCTCGGCGTCACCGCGGACACCGGCCTGGTCGGCGACGTCGATCTCGATGCAGCGCTGGTCTCCTACGCCGTGTTCGTCCTGCACCGCGTGCCCTACGGGCCCGAGGTCGAGCGCTTCCTGCGTGGCGCGCAGCGCGCCGGCAAGCCGGTGCTGTTCGACACCGACGACTGGGTCTTCGACCTCGCCGCCGCGACCTACGTCGCGGCGCTGGCCGACATGAGCGCCGACGACCAGGCGCTCTACCGCGAAGGGCTGACCCGCTACCGGACGACGCTCAGCCGCTGCGATGGCGTGCTGGTGTCGACCGAGCCGCTCGCCGAGCGGGCGGCGGAGCTGGTGGCGAACGTGCAGGTTGCGGGTAACGTCGCGAGCCGGGAGATGGTCGAGCTGTCGCGGCTCGCGCGCACGCAGCGCAGGCTCGTCGCGGCGCGGCGCGCGACGACAGGCGAAGTGGTGCTGGGGTACTTCAGCGGCACGCCGACCCACAAGCGGGACTTCGCCGAAGCCGTGCCGGCGCTGGTGCGCGTTCTCGACGCGCACCAGCACGTGCGGCTGCTGCTCGTCGGCCACATCGCGACGCCGGACGAGCTGCGCCGCTTCGGCGGGCGGATCGCGCACCTGCCGCTGGTTCCGTGGCAGCAGCTCCCCGGGATCATGGCCGACGTCGACGTGAACCTCGCCCCGCTCGAGCCCGACAACGTGTTCACCGAGTGCAAGAGCGCCATCAAGTACCTCGAGGCAGCACTCGTCGGTGTTCCGACCATCGCCACGCCGCTGCCCGACTTCCGCCGCATGATCGACAGCGGACGGAACGGTCTGCTCGCGGCGTCCGACGCGGAGTGGCACGCGGGTCTCACCCGGCTCGTCGAGTCAGCCGAGCTGCGGGCGGAGATCGGCGCGCGGGCGCTCGAGGACGCGGAGCTGCACCACACCACGTTCGCAGACGGCGACGAGTTCGCTGCCAAGCTCTGTCGAGCCGCGCGCCGCGAGCCGCCGGCCGCACCGCTGGTCGTGAACTGGATCCTGCGCGCGCCGATCGCCGGCACGGGCGGCGGCTACTTCACCATCTTCCGCCTCGCCAGCGCGCTCGCGCGCGCCGGACACGTGGTCCGGGTGTACGTCGAGGCGATCGCGCACCTCGAGGGTCGCTCGACGCAGCAGATCGTCCGCTTCCTCGAGGAGAACTTCGGACCGCTCGCGGTCGAGGTCGTTGTCGGCCTCGACGACGTCCAGCCCGCGGACGCGACCATCGCCACAAACTGGCCAACCGCGTTCACGGTCGCGCATCACGCCGGGTCGCTGTTCAAGTTCTACTTCATCCAGGACTTCGAGCCCGAGTTCTACGAGCCCGCCGACCCGCTGTATGGCAAGGCCGAGGAGACCTACGCGCTGCCGCTGCAGCACGTGACGATCGGTGCCTCGCTCGCGCAGCGCATGGCGAAGCTGACCGGCAAGTCGTGCCGCTCGATCGACTTCTCGGTCGACTCGGAGGTCTTCAACGTGACGACCCCGCCCGCCGAGCGCCCGGGGCCGACGCGCATCCTGTTCTTCGCCCGCCCCGGCCTGCTGCGCCGCGGCTACGAGCTCGGTATCGAGGTGCTGCGGCGCGTGGTCGCGCGCCGGCCGGATGTTCGTCTGGCCTGCTTCGGCGCGACCGACGACGAGATGGGTGCGCACGGCCTGCCGTTCGACAACCTCGGTGTGCTGAGCCACGCCGAGCTGGCGCGCGAGATGAACGCGGCGCACGTGCTGCTCTGCTTCTCGCTGTCGGCCAACATCTCGTGGGTGCCGTTGCAGGGCATGGCGTGCGGTTGCGCGGTCGTCGAGGCGGACGTGCCCGGCGTGCGCGAGATGATCGCGGACGGGCGGGTATGCGCGCTCGCCGCACCGGAGCCGGATGCGGTCGCGGCACAGCTCCTGGCGCTGGTCGAGGACGATGCGACACGCATCCGGATCGCGCTCGCCGCGGCGGAGTCGATGGCCGCGCGCAGCTTCTCGTCCTCCGCCGAGCAGTTCGAGGCGATCCTGCGGCAGCGCTGCTTCGCGCGCCTCGAGCCGCACGATCTCCTTCAGCCCGCGCCGGCGTCGCCGACCTTGCGCAGCGCGACGTAGAACTCGTTGTACGCGCCGCGGTTCTCGCCACGCGCGCAGACCTCGAGGCCAGGAAGAAAGCCGCCGCCGATCAGGTAGTCGAGCTGCGCGAACAGCTCGACGTCCTGCCAGACGTTGCAATGCACGTCGCCGTGCCCGGCCTCGAACTCGCGCACCGCCCATGCGTAGAACTCGCGCGGTGACTCCGCGGCGAGCGTCTTCCAGGTGTCGCTCCACGTCCGGGCGAACTCCATCAACTGCGCGAGCGCGGGCGCCCGCGCGCGCTGGTAGTGGCTCGCGAGCAGGTGGTCGATGGTGGTCGAGGGCCGTGTCGCATCGAGCGTTCGCCGCTTGTCGGGGATGGCGAGGAACGCGATCCCGCCGACTCGCAGCAGCTGGGCGATCTCGTTCAAGAACCCGACCGGGTCGGGGATATGCTCGAGCACGTGACAGAGGACCACGTAGTCGAAGCGGCGCGGGATCTGCTCGGCGAGTGGTCGGCCGCGCTCCAGCACGTAGGTCACCGGGGCGATGGACTCCAGGGCGATGCCGAACAGGCGCGACAGCTCTGCCGCGGAGCGCGTGTCGGCGATCTCGCACCGGCCGACACCGGCCTCGACCGTCGGGAAATCGAAGGCGCCGAGCTCGAGACCCTGGTCGCGCTCGAGCGCGACCAGACCGCGCAGCAGCTCGAGCCGCGCCGTGCGGTAGTCCGCGCGCACGATCGCCGGCTCGACCGGCACGTCGGGCTGCTGCTCGGCTCGGCGCGACCACCACACGTCGCGCAACTCCTGCGGTGACTTGGCCGCGCTGTCAAGGGTGCGCACGCGGCCGACCGCCGCTACGTTACTGGCGGCGGTGCCGGCTCGGAAGGACGGTGCTGCGAGGAACGTCGATGTCGCTCATTTCGACCGTGAGGAGAAGGCTGCGACGCCGCAGCGAGGGCGGCGAGGCGCCGACCAGCACGCAGCCGAATCTGCGCGCGCGCTTCGTCGCGGGCCTGTCGGGCCACGGCGTCGAGATCGGCGCGCTGGCGAGCCCGCTGTGGCTGCCGCCCGGCGCGACGGTGACCTACGTCGACAAGTTCGACCACCAGAAGCTGTGCGCGCACAACCCCGACGTCGCGCCCGAGCAGATCCAGCGTCCGGAGGTGGTTTGCGATACCGCGTCGCTCGACGGGCTCGCGGACGGCGCCTACGACTTCCTGATCGCCTGCCACTTGCTCGAGCACGCGCACGATCCGATCCGCGCACTCCTTGCCTGGCATCGCGTGCTCGAGCCTGGCGGCTTCGCGCTCTGCATCGTGCCCGACGCGCGCTACACCTTCGATCGCGGCCGCCCGCTGACCAGTCTCGACCACCTGCTCTGGGACTTCGCCAACGCTGGCTCGGAGCTGAAGCGGCTCGCCGATCTCGGCCACGTCGCCGAGTGCAACCTGAACATGCACCCGGCGCTCACCGTCGAGTCGGCGGTCGGGCTCGCGGGTCGGATTCTCGACGACAGCTACGACACGCACTTCCACGTCTGGACGTACGACTCGTTCGCGGCACAGCTCGCGGTGTTGATCGCCGACTACGGCCTGCCGTTCGCGGTGCGCGACAGCGCCTGCGACGAGCAGGTCGAGATGCTCTTCCTGCTCGAAGCGCTGCCGCGCGAGCCGGGGCGCCTCGACCTGCCCGACGGCGTCGCCCCGCGCGCACAGCGCTAGCGCGGGGGCGACGCGCTCCTCGGGGAAGCTGCTACGGCCGCTGGGCGACCACCGGAACGAAGTCGGGACCGCCGAACGCGGGTACGTTGACGATCTCGCCGGTCTTCGAGCTCTGCGAGCGCCACAGTCCGTTCAGCTTCCGATAGGCGGCCGGATCGGCCTTGCCGTCGCCGTCGAAGTCGGCTGGCACGGGGATCCAGCCGGCGCCGCCGATGCCGTTGATGCTGCCGGTCACGCCGCCGAGGCTCGACAGGCGGAAGCGCCACTTGCCCTTCTTCTTCTGGAACACCCCGGCGTCGGCCGTGCCGTCGCCGTCGTAGTCCGCCGGAACCGGGATCCAGCGCGTGCCGGGGCTGAAGGTGAAGCTCTGCGCTCCCGCCGTGGTGCCGATGTAGGACCACAGGCCGGTCGCGCCCGCGAAGGTCGCGACGTCGGTCTTGCCGTCGCCGTCGTAGTCGCCGGTCGCGGGCAGATAGGCGCCGCCGCCGAGGCCGTTGACGGGTGCGACCGGCGTGGTGGTGGTGGCGAACGTCCAGTTGCCGGTCGTGGCGTCGTAGGTCGCGGCGTCGGCCGCCCCGTCGCCGTCGTAGTCACCGGCGACGGGGCGGTACTGGCTGCCGCCGAACGCCGGCAGTCCGACCTCGCCGGCGGCCGAGCCGAGCCAGGACCAGTTGCCGGTCGCCGGGTCGTAGTACCCCGGGTCGGCCATCAGGTCGCCGTCGCGGTCGTCGCGGGTGGACGTGCCGGGCACGCCCGGGAGGATCGCCGCCGGGAGCTGCACCAGGCCGTGACCGTAGATCTCATCCGGGCCGACGAGGCTCGGCAGGCCATCGTCGAGCTCGATCGCCGACGCGAACAGCACCTGCTTCACCTGATCGACCGAGTACGGCGCGAGGCCCTTCCCGATCTGATTCGACTGCAGCAGGGCGACCACACCGGCGACGTGCGCCGCCGCGGACGACGTGCCGTTGAAGGTCTCCCAGAACGTGAACGCGCGATCGAGGACGGCGAAGTTGGTCACCTCGCTCGGCGCGGAGATGTCGGGCTTGACTGGACCCGAGGGGTTGCCGCTCGGGCCTCTCGAGCTCACGTCCGAGACCGTCTCGAAGCCGGGGAACACCGTTCCGGCGACCGACAGGCTGTCGTCGGCGACCGCGAGGTCGGACAGGCTGCTGACGTCGTTGTAGTAGGTGAGCTCGCCGACCGCGACGGTGCAGTTGACGCGAAAGTTCGGCGTCTCGGAGCCGCTGACGCGCCGGACGGCGAGGAAGTAGTAGTCGTCGAAGTTCAGGTTGTAGATCGTGAGCTCGTTGCTGAACGACTCGCCGAGGCTCTTCTCGGTGACCAGGATCGTGCCCGGATCGCGCGGACAGCTCGGGAAGTCCGGTGGGTCCATCGCAAGGTAGTTATCGCGGAAGCGCAGCAGCTGCAGCTTGAACTTGGTCGGGTCGGACGCATCGGTCGCGCTGTAGCAGGTCACGCGGACCGGGTTGAAGGTCTCGCCGTCGTTGTAGGCGAAGTCGTCGTAGTCGGTGTCGAGGATCAGGTCGTTCAGCGGCAGGTCGTCGTCGAAGATGTGGAAGTCGCTGTCGTCGGTCGCCTCGTTGCAGAGCTCGATCTCGTTGCAGACCTCGCAAGGCGTGAACTGCGCCGCGTAGTGGCGCAATGCCTCGTTGCCGGCCGCGACCACGACCGTCGCACCGGCGGCCTTCGCGTACGAGATGTCGTCGGCAAAGGGATTGTTGCCGCCCTGCGCGGGGCCGCGCGGGTCGCTCATGGTGCGGATGAAGTGCAGCGGCACCAGGATGACATGCGCGCCCTGGTCGGCCGCATGCCGGATCGCGAGCTTGATCGCCGCGGCGGTGACCAGGCCCTGGCCGGAGTAGTCGAGGCGGTAGGCCAGCAGCGTCGCATCCGGCGCCACCTCGTGGACCACTTCCGCCGCGGCAGTGCCGTGCTCGCGCTCGCCGAAGCCGTCGGCGCTCTGGCTCGCGGTGAGGATCGTGCCGACGCCGTTGACCTTGAACTGTAGCGAGATCGGGATCGCCGGCAGGTCGCCCTCGGCGATGGTCGCGTTCAGGCTGTCCCAGTCCGAATCGATGATCGCGACCTTGACGCCGGCGCCGGTCAGTCCGGCGACGTTGGCGATGTCCGAGCCGATGGTCTCGAGGCCCTCGCTGTCGAGGCTGCCCGACGCGGTCGCGAACATCGGCTCGTGCACCTCGCGCACGAAGCCGAGCGCCGCCAGGCGCGCGCGCCCGCCGGCGGGAACGTCGGCCTCGAGCGAGTCGAAGTTGACGATCGCGGTCTCGACGTCGACACCGTGGCGCGCGAGCGCCGCCAGCGACTCGCGTAGCAGCTCGCGTGCATCGAACGAGCGCCACAGCGGCAGGCCCGAGGTGGTCGCGTCGGCGATCGACTGCGCGCGGTCGGCGAAGCGCTCGCGGTCGCCGGCCGGCAGCGCTGCCGGGTCGAGGACGATCTCCAGGCGCTCGGTGGTCGCGGCGCCCGCTGGTGCCGTCGCGACGCAGAGCAGGGCCGCGGCAAAGACGGCACCCAGGACGCGCACGGACGGACGGCGGCCGCGATCGGGGACGGGCTGGCGGGAATGCATCGGGGACGAGCTCCTTCGGCTTGGGTCGAACTTCGGTGAGCGGCCCGGAGGATGCGAGGAGGTCCGTCGGTGATGCGAGGACGCGAGTGGGGGGGCGGAGCGGGCGCTCGGCACCGTCCTAGCAAGGCCGAGACCGCGTGCGCCAGCCATTTTCTACGCGTTCGTCTCGCTGCATCGTGCATCCGTGCGAGACGCTGCCGGAGTCTGGCGCGCGCGTGATACACGGGGCGAATGACGACGGCCGGCGGAGCGGAGCTCCTGGGACCCATCTCGCGCATCTTCATCTCGCAGCGTCTCGAGCTGCACTACCTCGACTGGGGCAACGAGCAGAAGCCGCTGCTGCTGCTGGTGCATGGCGGACGCGACCATGCGCGCAGCTGGGACTGGGTCGCGGCTGACCTGCGTCGCGACTTCCACGTCGTCGCGCCCGACCTGCGCGGCCACGGCGACAGCGAGTGGGCGGTCGGCTCGATCTACTCGCTGATCGACTATGTACTTGACATGGCCCAGCTGTCGAAGGTCCTCGACCGCTCGCCGGTGACCATCGTCGGCCACTCGCTCGGCGGGTCGATCTCGCTGCACTACACCGGCATCTATCCCGACCGGGTCGCCAAGGTGGTCGCCATCGAGGGTCTCGGTCCGTCGCCGCAGATGATCGATTCGTTCAAGGACACCCCGGCGCACGAGCGCATGCTGCAATGGGTGCGCGAGATGCAGTCGCTCGCCCGCCGCCGCCCGCACCACTACGCGACGCTCGCGGAGGCGATCACGCGCATGCGCGAGGCCAATCCGCGCTTGACCGAGGAGCAGGCGCGCCACCTGACCGTGCACGGCGCGCAGCGCGAGGAGGACGGCTCCTACCGCTGGAAGTTCGACAACCACACGCGTGCGGTGTCGCCGTACCTGTTCAACGTCACCGACGCGCGCAACATCTGGGGACGGATCACCTGTCCCACCTTGCTGGTGCGCGGCACCGAGTCGTGGGCGAGCGATCCGTCGCTCGACGGGCGTGGCGCCGCGTTCCAGAACGCACGCGTGGTGAACGTCGCCGGCGCGGGGCACTGGGTGCACCACGACCAGCTCGCGGTGTTCCTTGCGACCACGCGCGAGTTCCTGGGCGTGTGAGCCGGCGGCATCCGCGCGAGGGCTGGGGAGCGATCTCGAGGCTCGCGTCCACACCAATCGGATGGTAGCCGTTTTGCGGTCGCCGGGCCGTCTTCTCCGGCACTTCTTCTGCCGAAGGATCACGACAAGATGGTGGGAATCAGCTCGATCGGGGTCTACATCCCGCGTTCGCGTCTAGACCGCGCGCTGATCGCCAAAGCCTGGGGGAGCAAGCAGCCGCCGGGCGACAAGGCGGTCGCGCACCACGACGAGGACGCATTGACGCTCGGCGTCGCCGCCGCGCATCGCTGCCTCGAGGACTTCGATCCGCTCGAGCTCGACGCGCTGTTCTTCGCCTCGACCTCGGCGCCGTACCGCGAGAAGCAGGTGTCGAGCGTGGTCGCGACCGCGTGCGATCTGCCGCGCGAGATCCTGACCGCAGACTTCGGCGGCTCGGTGCGCGCCGGCATGTCCGCACTTTCCGCGGCGATCCGCGCCGTGCAGAGCGGCCAGGTGCGGCGCGTGCTCGTGGTCGTGGCCGACTGCCGGCCGGTCGAGCCCGAGGGCGAACTCGAGGGCACGCTCGGCGACGGTGCGGTCGCGCTGGTGGTCGACGGCAAGGCGAAGCTCGCCGAGTTCCTCGGCGCAGCAGCGGTAGCGGAGGAGTTCACCTTCCAGTGGCGCGACGACCACGGCGGCGGCGTGCAGGGACAGGACGCGCGCTTCTCGATCAGCCACGGCTACCTGCGCGACATGGCCGAGGTGGTGTCGCGGGTGATGAACGAGCACGGCGTCGGCGCGAGCGAGCTCGCAGCACTCGCCGTCGGCACGCCCGACGCGAAGACCGCGCAGCAGCTCGCCAAGGCGGTCGGCGCCGATGCCAAGACGCAGCTCGTGCCGTCGCTGATCACGCAGGTCGGCGTGTTGGGCTCGCCCGACCCGCTGCTGCAACTCGCGGCGGCGCTCGAGACCGGCAAGCCGGGCGGAACGATCGTGGTCGCCGCGTTCGGCGAGGGCGCCGAGGCGCTGCTGCTGCGCGCGACGGCCGGCGTCGCAGCGCTCGCGGGCCGGCCCGGGATCGGTGCGTCGATCGAGCGCAAGCTGCCGCTGCCGACCTACGAGAAGTACTTGAAGTACCGCCGCATCATCGGCCAGGACGAGACTCCGGTCGAGCTGATCAGCAACGTCCTCGAAGCGCGCGAGCTGCAGCAGGACACGCGCCTGTACGGCACGCGCTGCGGCGGCTGCGGGCTGGTCCAGTACCCGATGGCGCGCGTCTGCCTGCAGTGCAAGCAGCGCGAAGGGCTCGAGCCGGTCAAGCTCGAGAAGAAGGGCGTGATCTTCACCTACACCGTCGACCACCTGGCGGCGAACCTCGACCACCCGATGGGCATGGTCGTGGTCGACCTCGAAGGGGGCGGACGAGTGTACCTGCAGATGACCGACTGCACGCCCGAGGAGGTGAAGATCGGCGCCACCGTCGAGCTCACCTATCGCCGGCTGCACGCCGGCGGCGAGAACTACAACTACTTCTGGAAGGCGCGCCCCGTATGAACTCGATCCGCGACAAGGTGGCCGTGATCGGCGTCGGCTGCACCAAGTTCGGCGACCTGTACGACTCGACCTACGAGGACCAGGTCTGCGACGCCGCCTTCCTGGCCTATGCCGACGCGAAGATCGATCCCAGCGAGATCGACGCGGCGTACATCGGCACGTATCTGCCACACGGACAGGGCGGCAAGGCGGGCATCTCGCTCGCCGACCCGCTGCGTCTCTACGACCGGCCGATCACGCGGGTCGAGAACTTCTGCGCGACCGGCACCGACGCGTTCCGCAACGCTTGCCTCGCCGTCGCCTCGGGCCAGCACGACATCGTGCTCGTGGTCGGCTCCGAGAAGCTCAAGGACCGTCCCGGCCGCGGCATCCCGCGCATCGGCCACCAGATCCTCGGCAAGGGCAACACCGCGCCCGGCCTGTTCGCGCTGGCGGCGAATCGCTACATGCACGAGTTCGGTCTGACGCGGAACACGCTCGCCAAGGTCGCCGTCAAGAACCACTGGAACGGCGCGCGCAACGAGCTCTCGCACCTCAAGATGGAGGTCACCGAGGAGCAGGTGCTGAACGCGCCGATGATCGCCTGGCCGTTCGGGCTGTTCGACTGCTGCCCGACCACCGACGGCGCCGCGGCTGCGATCGTCTGCCGCGCCGACATCGCCAGGCGCTTCCGCGACGACTACGCGCTGGTGAAGGGTGCGGCGCTCGCGGTCGCGACCGGGCGTCCGTACTTCGACCCGACCTTCGACTACGTCGGCTTCCGCTCGACCCAGGCCGCGGCCGCGAAGGCCTACGAGCAGGCCGGCATCCAGGCGTCCGACATCGATCTCGCGGAAGTCCACGACTGCTTCACCTGGACCGAGATCTCGAACATCGAGGACCTCGGCTTCGCCAAGAAGGGCGAGGCCGGCGGCTGGGTCGAGGAAGGCCGCACGCGCGTCGACGGCGACATGCCGATCAACCCGAGCGGGGGACTCAAGTCCTTCGGCCACCCGATCGGCGCCTCGGGCGTGCGCATGATCTTCGAGTGCGTGCAGCAGCTCCGCGGCACCTGCGGCGAGCGTCAGGTCAAGGACCCCGAGCTCGCGCTGGCGCACAACGTGGGTGGTCCGGGCGCGGTGTCGTGCGTGGTGGTGCTGGGGCGGCAGGATAGCTGAGCGGCCGTGCGTGTTGACCCCGATGACCACTCATGACCAGGTGATGGTCATGAAGCGGGCCAACGTCTCGGAGCTCAAGGCGCACCTGAGCGAGTACCTCGCGGGCGTCCGCGCGGGTGGCGACGTGATCGTCTACGATCGCGCGACGCCGATCGCCCGGATCGTACCCTTCGACGCGTCGGCCGAAGACCTCGAGATCGTCGAGCCGACCGAGCCGCCGAGCGCGCTCGGCTCTCTCGAGCCGGTACGCCTTCGCCGCAAGATCGACGTCCTGCGACTCCTTCGCGAGAGTCGCGGCGAGCGGTGATCGTCTACCTCGATACGAGCGTCGTTCTCCGGGTCGTTCTGCAGCAACCGGGCGCTCTTTCCCGCTTCGGCGACTGGGAGCGGGCCTTCTGCAGCGAGCTTCTCGGGGTGGAGGCGCGGCGTGTGTTCGATCGCCTCCGGCTCGAGCGCGGGCTGGCGGACGCCGGTCTCGCAGCGGCACACCAGCAGATCGCCCGGGCGGAGCGCAGCTTCGGCGTGGTCCGTGTGACGCGCGCCGACTGCATCGGAGTCTGACGTCGTCCGGCACGCCATCCGTCGTGCCGGCGCCGCTGCCGCTTGGCTCCCTTTGCCCGCGCTGAGACCGCGGTCGGCGGGGCCCGGCCCCGGCTACGGCTCCCAGCCCGACTCCGGGACCAGCCGCGCCACGCGCTCGATCTCCGCGTCGATCCGCGCGGCCCAGTCGTGCGCTCGGCCGCGCCAGCCGAGATCCGCCAGGAAGGCCTGCCGGAAGGCGCTGCTGGCGAACAGGCCGTGCAGGTAGACGCCGTGCACGTTGCCCTGCGCGAAGCCTAGCCCACCGTCGAGCGTCTGCTCTGCGTCGGGCCCCGGCTCGGTGACGCCGTGGTGGATCTCGTAGCCGTGCAGCGTGACGCCGTCGCGCCACGCGACCTCTGTCCAGCGCGTCGTCTTCAGACGTTCGAGTGTCGTCACAACATCGAGCAGTCCGAGCCCGTCCGCGTCACCGCCCTCGATCCGGTCCGGATCGTGGATGCGCTTGCCGAGCATCTGCAGCCCGCCGCAGACGCCGAGCACCGGCGCGCCCCGCCGCGCCGCGCGTACGACCTCGTCGGCGAGCCCGCTCGTGCGCAGGTGCGCGAAACTCTGCACGGTGCTCTTGCTGCCGGGCAGCAGGATGGCGTGGAAGTCGTCGAGCGGGGTGGCGCGCTGGATCGGTACGACGTTGACGTTCTCCTCGTGGAACAGCGGGTCGAACTCGTCGAGGTTGCTCGCCCACGGGTAGAGCAGCAGCGCCAGCGCCATGCGCACGCCGGGTACGACGCGCGCCGCCAGCGCCTGCAGGTGCTGCGCGCGCCCGATCTCGCCGCCGCCGGGCGTCACCGCAGCGTTGTTGCTCATGTTCTGCGCCTTGAACGGCGCCACGCGCACGCCGCGGTTAGCGAGGTGGCGGCAGAGTGCCGTCGCGAGGAACGACTTGCCGGCGTCGCTGGTGCAGCCGAGCAGCATGATCGGGGTGCGGCGCACGCGCTCCCACTCTAGTGCTCGCGACCGAGCTGCGGTAGCAGTCCCGGCGATGGCTCGGCGGCTTTCGATGCGTGGCGCCGGCTCCGCGAGGCGGGCTCATCGGCGCGGCGGCGGCGCTCGGCGTCGCGCCCGACCAGATCGCGCTCGCGTTCTCGTTCCCGACCCAGCCGATCGAGGACGATCTGGTCGCGGTGCAGGCGCTGCTCCGCGAGCGCAGCGCCACGCTCTATCAGCCGGTGTCGTTCGTCGATCCCGATCCGGCCGACGACCTGCCCATCGGCGTGTTCGGTCCCGCCGCCCCGGAGCTGGCGCCGTTTTTCGCCGCTGCGCCCGAGGTCGCGACGGTCGCCGTCGGCACCGTCACCTCGCCCGACTTCCGTGGCCCCGCCGGTACCTGGCTGCCCGCGCGCGTGCGCGGCGAGGAGCCCGCTCCCGAGGCCGCGCTCGACTTCATCTTGACGCTGCCCGCCTGCGGCACGCCGCCCTATTCGGTCGTCCTGCTGCAGCACGGCTTCGGCGGCAGCAACGAGATCGTCCTCGAGCTCGGTCCCGCGCTGGCGCGCGCGGGGCTTGCGACGATCGGGATCGACGCCGTCCTGCACGGCCGTCGCGGCAGCTCGCTCGACCTCCTGAAGGCGTCGCCGTTCCGCGCCCGCGACGCTCCGCGCGCGCGTCTCCGGGCGTGACGAAGCGACCCTGCGCGCCATGCTCGGCGCCGGTGCCAGCGGCGTCGCGGAGCTCGCACCGGAGATCCGTGCGCGACTCGCGGACGTGGCCCCGCCAGCCACGCTCGAGCCCGACGCGGCGCGCTTCCGTCTGTTCGACGGCGTGACGAGGTTTCTCAAGAACGCCGCGACACACGGCACCCTGGTGCTGGACGACCTGCACTGGGCCGACGCGCCCTCGCTGCTGCTGCTGCTGCGCTTCCTGGCGCGTGAGCTGGGATCGGCTCGGCTGCTGGTGATCGGCACGTATCGTGACGTCGAGGTGGATCGCGAGCACCCGCTCTTTGCCACGCTGGGTGACCTGACGCGCGAGTCCGTCACACGTCGATTGACGCTCGGCGGCTTCGATGCGTCCGACCTCGCCAGCTTCGTCGAGGCCACGGCCGGTGCCGTACCGAGCGGGTCGGTCGCGCAGGCCGTCCTGAGCGAGACCGACGGCAACCCGTTCTTCGTCGGCGAAGTCGTGCGACTGCTGGTCGCCGACGGTGGTGTGGAAAGCCTTGGGCGGGAAGCTGCCGGGCGCCTGCGCCCGCCCGAGACGGTGCGCGAGGTGATCGGGCGGCGGCTCGCGCGGCTGTCGCCGGAGTGCAACGGGGTGCTGGAGATCGCGTCGGTGATCGGCCGGGAGTTCGTGCTGACCAATCTCCACCGTCTGAGCGACCTCTCACGGGACCGGATGCTCGCGGTTCTCGACGAGGCGAACGCTGCGCGCATCGTCGTCCCGGTGCCCGAGACGCTGGCGGGCTATCGCTTCGCGCACGCGCTGGTCCGAGAGACCTTCTACGAGGAGGCCGTCCTCCACTACCAGCGCGCGCAGCAGGCGCTCGACCTCGCACCCGACTGCCTCGACGACCACGCCCTCCTCGCCCTGCTGCGCGCGCTCGGAACTGCGTGCTTGAAGGCAGACGTCCCGCCCGAGGCCAAGCTGGCGCCGCTCGAGCGGGCGGTGGAGCTCGCCGAGCGGATCGGCGAGCCCGAGCTACTGGCCGCCACGGCACTCGAGTACCACGCGGCCGTCAGCCAGGGGCCGCTCGCCAGACGCGCTCCGGCGCCGCAGCGCTGTCCGCTGCTCCCGGGGGCGCCGTGAGCTCTGACCGGCGCTCGTCCGTGGCGCGCCGCCGGCGGCGCTGCGCGGGCGCCGGCCGCACGCTAAAGACGCCAGCCGATGGCACGCGTTCTCATCGCCGGCTGTGGCGACGTCGGCACCGCGCTCGGGGTCGCGCTCGCCGCGGACGGTGACCAGGTGCTCGGCTTGCGCCGGCACCCGGAGTGTTTGCCGGCGCCGATCATCCCGGTGCGTGGCGACCTCGCGACCGGCGAGGGGCTCGCGGCCGCGGCCGCAGGCGTGACGGCGCTGGTGTATGCGGCGTCTGCCGACGGCTTCACGGACGACGCCTATCGCGCCGCCTACGTCGATGGTCTTGGCCGCGTGCTCGATGCGCTGCGCGGCGCGCGCGCGCCGCTCGAGCGCGTGCTGTTCACCTCGAGCACCGCGGTCTACGCGCAGAGCGATGGCGGCGCGGTCGACGAGACCTCGCCGACCGCGCCGTCCGGGTTCTCGGGCCGGCGTCTGCTCGAGGCGGAGGCGCTGCTGCTCGGATCGGGCTTTCCGGCAAGCGTGCTGCGGCTGGCGGGGATCTACGGGCCGGGCCGCAGGCGCCTGATCGACGAGGTGCGCTCGGGCACGGCAACCGTTCCCGACGGGCTGTCGATCTACACCAACCGCATCCACGTCGCCGATTGCGCGGGCGCGATCCGCCACCTGCTGCGGTTGCCGGGCAGCCGCGCCGACGGGCTCTGGCTCGGCGTCGATGACGAGCCGTGCGAGCGCGCGGTGGTGCTCGACTGGTTGGCCGACCGGATGGACGTCGCCCGTCCGCGCCGCGTCGCCGCGACCGGCGCCGGCGCGCGCCAGCGCGGCGGAAACAAGCGCTGCAGCAACGCCAGGCTCGTCAGCTCGGGCTACGCCTTCCGCTATCCGACCTTCCGCGAAGGCTATGCCGAAGTCATCGCGGCACTGGGCCTCGCCAGCCGTCCCGCATGAGCGCGCGCACGGATCGCCGCCGCGCGCTCCTCGCGGGCGCGCTCGCGCTGCTGCTGCGCGCGTCCGGCGCGAGCGCGGCGACGGCACCCGCGCCGGTGATCGTCGGCGATCACGAGCGCCTGCTGGTGATTGCGCCCCATCCGGACGACGAGACGATCGGCGCGGCCGGGCTCATGCAGCGCGTGCTCGCAAAGGGGGGAACGGTCGAGGTGATTCTGCTCACCGCGGGTGACGGCTACGTCGATGCCGTGCGGGGCGAGACCGGCCTCGCCGAGCCCAAACCGGCCGACTACATCGCGTACGGCGAGCGTCGCCTGGGCGAGTCTCGGGCTGCACTGCGCGAGATCGAGCCCGATCCGGGGCGCGCGCGGCTCGCGATTCTCGGGTTTCCCGATGGGGGCCTCGACAGCCTGCTGTCGGCGCACTGGCCACGCAGCAACCCGGCGCGATCGCGCACCACCGGCGCAACCGACCCACCGTACGATGCGGACGCGCTCGTTCCGTCGCTGCCGTACGTCGGTGAGGGGCTGCGGCGCCAGCTGGCGACGTTGATCCGCCAGGCGCGACCGACGATCATTGCGCTGCCCGACCCGCGTGACGTGCATCCAGACCACCACGCGACGGCAATGTTCGCCCTGCTCGCCATCGAGGACCTGCTGCGTGGTGTGGATCCGAAGGCAGAGAGTGGCGGGGAGAGGCCGCCGCCGCGACTGCTGGCGTACCTCGTGCACTGGCCCGCCTGGCCGCCGGGTTGGGACGCGCCGGCGAGCTCTCCGGGCGATGCGCGTGCGGCGCTTCAGCTACCCGCCGATCTGCCGAACCGGGGCGGTCACCCCGTTGAGCTCCGTCTGAGCGATGACGAGATCGACGGCAAGCACCGCGCAATGGCACGCCACGTCTCGCAGTCGGAGCAGATGCCGGTCTACCTCTCTGCCTTCGTGCGGCGCTCGGAGCCGTTCACGATCCTCGCCCCCGCCGAACTGCACGCCGACGGTGCGCTCGCACGCTTCAGAGCTCCGCTACCAAGGCGCTGAGCACGCGCTCGGCCGCGAAGTGCTCCTCGGCGATGCGCCGCGCGGCACGGGAGTGATGGTCGGGTTCGGCGCGGATCGCGGCGATCGCCGCGGCCGCGTCGGCGAGGGTGCGGAAGGAGAACAGCCCGGCGCCGGTCGGCAGCACGTCCGCGAACGCGGTGTCCTGGGTCACCACCGGCCGTCCGGAGGCGAGGTAGCAGGCGCTGCGGTCGCTGAACCAGCCGCTGCGCAGGCGGATGTTGACGTCCTTCGCGGTGGTGATCTCGCCCGCCGAGCCGCCGATGAAGGCGCGGTAGCGATCCGGGTCGCGTGACAGCTCGACCGGGTCGCGCACCTGCCAGCCGTTCGCGGTGAGCTGCGCGCGGTCGAGCGCGTCGTGCACGTCCATGGCGATCTCGAAGCGCGCACCGGACTCGCTCGGCAGCCGCATCAGCTTCTGCCACTCGGTGCGCTTGCGCCAGGTGTAGAGCTGACCTTCGACCTCGACGTCGCGGCCGCCCGAGTCCCAGCGGCCGATGGTGGTGAACGCGTCGTCCCCGCCCGGGCACGCGACCGGCCAGTGCTCGAGCGCCACCGGCTGCCGGGTGGGCCGCCAGTCGAACGGCCCGGCCGGGATCGCGCAGCGCTCGGTGCCGATGTTCTCGCCGTAGGTGAACAGCCGGTCGTGCTCGCGCACCAGCTCGGCGAGCTTGGCGTCGCCGCCGGCGAGCCGGAGCTGGGTGAAGCCCGGGTCCATGTCGATGAAGACGTTGCTCTTGCCGCGCCGCTGCTCCGGCGTGAAGCGGTGCACGCCGCCCGCGTTGACGAGGATCCGCGCCTCGCGAAACAGCGTCTCGGTGGCGTCGCGATCGAGGCCCGCGAAACGGTCGCGGCGGACGTCGTGGAACACCCAGCGGTCGGCGAAGCCGAAGCGTGCGAAGAAGCGGCTCGCGAAGCCGCAGCCGTACTCGTACGCGACGTCGCTCAGACCGCGCTCGGGATCGAAGGCCTCTTCCACGTGCCGCGTGTCCTCGTAGAAGTAGACGTCGAAGCCGAGCGCGCGCAGGCCGGCGAGGTAGTGCAGCACCTGCCACGCGTAGCCGCCGAGCGGGCAGCGGATCAGGTAGCCGGCGTAGATGATTCGATCGCGCACGTGGACTCGCGCGATAGCTGATTCTCGGACCGTCGTCAGCCGCTGCGCGGGCTACTCGTTGGTTTCCTCGTGGACCGCTTCGGGCTCCGTCGGCGAAGCGAAGTGAACGCCACGGGCGAGGAACCAGGTGCGCAGATCGCGGCTGGCACGGCGACGCAGCTCCTCGTTCAGGTCGAAGCGCTCGAGCGCCAGCTTGAGGGCGCGCGTCGCGGTCTCGATCGGGTGCGCGCGGAAGAAGATCGCGACCTGCTTGCGGTGCTCGCGGGTCTGCAGCGACGCGGTTGCCTCGATCACGCGCGACACCATCATCGGCGGCAGGCGCTTGGCCAGCCCGGCCCAGTTCGCCTGGATGAACTCCCACGTCATCTCGCGCGCGGAACGGTTGCCGAGCAGCCGCATCAAGAGGAAGCCGACGTCCTGCGTCGGGATCTCGGGCGTGAGCGTGAGCGCGGCGGCCCGCCGCGCGAGTGCCAGGTCGCGGAAGTCGCCGAGCGCCAGCTGGAAGCGCCGGCTCTCCTGCGGCGTGCGCGACGCGCCGACCGCCTGGCGGAAGCGGTCGAAGCGGGCCGCGGCGCCGTCGCGCGCGACGATGGCGACCAACGGATCGACCAGGTTGGGCTCGGCGCTGGCGCGGTTGCGCAGGTAGCGCTCGAACACCGGTACGGCCGCCGCCGCGATGGTGCGGTCCTCGCCGACCAGGCCGAGGATGCGCAGGATCGAGCCGCGGCGCAGGTTGCGCTCGTCGCCGTCGCCCCGGCTGGTCTCGAGGCCGAGCTCACCCCAGGCAGCCGCGAAGGTCTCACCGAGCCAGCCCTGGAAGGGGGCCCGGCAGTCGGGTCCGACGGCGTCGACGATCTGGTCGTCGATGAACGACAGCGGACCCGCCAGCGCGTCCAGCACCTCGTAGTCGGTCTCGCCGCCGAGCGCGCTGGCGAGGTCGAGGAAGCTCGCGATGCGCGCGCGCCCCGCGCGCACGATCGCCCATTGATGGCCGAGCAGACCCATGCGCTCGACCGCGGTGAGCGAGGTCGCGAGATCAGGGGCCAGCGCGGCGAGGCAGTCGGCGTCGTGCAGCACGCGGTAGAAGCCGCCCTCGCCGGCGTTGCCGTAGTACCAGGGGACGTGCTTGCCGCCCGGCACGGCGACGCGCTCCTTCGCCCGCCGCAGCAGGAAGCGCTCGGTGCGCGCCGCGCGTCCGCTCGTGCCGCCGAACTTGACGACCATCGGCAGCGGCCAGGTCGCGCCCGCGCCGTCCACAAAGCGGGTGGTCGGGCTCGCCTTGAAGCGCTCCTGCTTGACGGCGAGCTCGGCGGGCTTCTCGTCGCCCTCGCGCTCGAAGCTCACCAGCGGGAAGCCCGGCTGGCGCACCCAGGCGCGCACGATCTGGGCGACCGGCTGCCCCGAGGCCTTCTCGAGCGCGTTCCACAGATCGGCCGCGACCGCGTTCGCCTCGCGATGCTCGCGGATGTACGCCTGCACGCCGGCGCGAAACTTCTGCGGTCCCAGATAGTGCTCGATCATGCGCACCACCGACGCGCCTTTCTCGTAGGTGATGGCGTCGAAGTTCTCGGTCGCCTGCGCGGCGTTCTCGACCTCGGCGTAGACCGGGTGCGTGTTGGCGAGCGCGTCGAGCGCGAGTGCTGCGGCGCGGTGCGGCTCGAAGTTGTTCCACATGCGCCACTCGGGCTTCCAGTCGTCGACGACCTTGAATGCCATCCAGGTCGCGAACGCCTCGTTCAGCCACAGGTCGTCCCACCACTTCATGGTGACCAGGTTGCCGAACCACATGTGCGCGAGCTCGTGCGCGATGACTTCCGCCACGCGCTTCTTCTCGGCGAGCGAGATGGTGGCCGGATCGACCAGCAGCAGGGTCTCGCGGAAGAACACCGCGCCCGCGTTCTCCATCGCGCCGGCCTCGAAATCGGGTACCGCGACCAGGTCGAGCTTGTCGTACGGGTAGGGCAGGCCGAAGTACTTCTCGAGCCGAGCGAGCGACTCGACCGCCGCCTCCAGCGCGAAGCCAGTCAGGTGGCGCTTGCCCGGCACGTGCCACACGCGCACCGGGGCCTTGCCCGCGGTGCGCGCGGCGGATCCTTCGAGCTCGCCGACCGCGAGCGCGCACAGATAGGTCGACAGCTTCGGCGTGGTGCGGAAGTGGAAGGTCGTGGTGCCGTTGGTGTTGTTGACGCTGCGCTCGAGCGGGTTGTTGGACAGCACCTGCAAGCCGGCGCGCGCTGTCACCGAAAAGGTGAAGCGCGCCTTCAGCTCGGGCTCGTCGAAGCATGGGAAGAAGCGCCGCGCGTCGGCCGCCTCGAGCTGCGTGAAGGCGTACTTCTCGTCGCCGACCTTGGCCATGTAGAGGCCGCGCAGCCGCTCCTGCAGATTGCCGTGGTAGGCGAGGCTGAGCGCGACCTTGCCGGGACCGACCGGCCGCAGGAACTTGACCTCGACGGTCTCGCGCGCGCCGTGCGGCACGATCGCGACCGCGACCTGGTTGATCGGCGGCCCGACCGGCTTTGCGCTCGGCAGGATCGGCTTCGCCAGCGCCTTCTTCGCCTTCTCGCCGCGTGGCGCGATCTCGGCGTGGTCGATCGTGATGTCGGCCGCGTGCAGCTCGATCGACGGACGCTGGTGCTTGAGCTCGAGCTCGACCACCACCTCGCCGCGGAAGTTGGCGCGCACCAGATCGGGCAGGATGTGCACGTGGTAGTGCGTCGGCTTGACCTCGCGGGCCAACCGGAACGCCGCGTCGGTGGTGAGGTTCGGAATGACCTTGGGCTTGCGGGCGGGTGGCTTCGCCTTGGGCTTCTTGCGCCTCTTCGCCGGCGCGGCCTTCTTCGCGACGACGGCCGGGCGCGTGACTGCAACCGCAACCTCGGGTTTCTTCACCGCCGGAGCCTTCGCCGCCGGAGCCGGAGCCGGAGCCGGAGCCGGAGCCGAGGCCTTGTTCGTCACGGGGCTGGGTTTCGCCGCCGCCGCCGTCTTCACGACGCGCTGCGCCGTGGCTGGCTTGCGGGCAGCCGCGGACTTGGCGGTCGTTTTGCCGCCCTTGGCGGGGCCTGCGGTCGTCTTCGGCTTGGTGCTCGGTTGCTTCAAAGAGGTCTCCTCAGCGGATCGTCCCGTCCCACCCCGATCCGGCGGACTCGCGACGCTCACACCCACCGCGTTTCCTTGCCGCGACGAGGGCTCCAGCGCAAGACTACCGCCATGGGAAACGCAGAGCGCCTTCTCGAGGGCAAGGTCGCGCTGGTCACCGGGGCGGGCGCGGGCATCGGCAAAGCGATCGCTTTGCTCTTCGCCGGGCACGGGGCGAAGGTCGTGATCGCCGAGCTGAAGCCCGAGCTGGCCGAGGAGACCAGGGCCGCGATCGGGGCCGCGGGCGGGGCGGCGCTCGCCGTCCCGACCGACGTCCGGGAGCCCGATCAGGTGGCACGGGCCGTAGCCGCGGCGCGCGAGACCTATGGCGGGCTCGATGCGCTGGTCAACAACGTCGGCGGGACCTTCCAGCGGCCGTTTCTCGAGATCGAGGAGAAGGGCTGGGATGCCCTGATCCGGATCAACCTGAAGTCGGTCTTCCACTGCACGCGCGCCGCCGCCCCCTTGCTGATCGCCCGAGGCGGCGGCTCGGTGACCAACGTGGTGTCGATCGAGGGCGTGCGCGCGGCCCCGCTCTACGCGCCCTACGCGGCCTGCAAGGCGGGCGTGATCAACTTCACGCAGACCATGGCGCTCGAGCTGGCACCGCACCGTGTGCGGGTCAACGCGATCGCGCCCGACATCTGCCTGACCGAGGGCCTGAAGCAGATGATCCCGGAGCGGGCGCTCGGGCGGCACGCGTTCATGGTCCCGCTCGGCCGGGCTGGCGAGCCGGTCGAGGTCGCCGGCCCGGCGCTGTTCCTGGCGTCTGGCCTGGCGAGCTACGTGACCGGGATCACCCTGCACGTCGACGGCGGAACGCACGCCGCCGGGGGCTGGTACACGAATCCTGGCGGCGGCGGCTACGTCCTCGGACCGCCGCCCGAGTGAACTCGGGGGCCGATCACTCGCCGATGAACGGCTTGCACTTCGGGTCCTGCGCCTTGAAGACCTTGAACTCCGGCTGACCCGACCCGGTCTTGGTCGCCGGCGTGATCGTGACCAGGTCACCCACCTTCACCGGCGGCGGCGTGGTGTACGCGAAGGACAGCGCTGCCACCGACAGCTCGCGATCGGGGTCCATCAAGTTGATGAACTTCGGATCCGTCGAGATGGCGGCCACACAGTACGGCACCGAGTACATGTCCGGCAGCGGCGCCTCCGGAGCCTGGGTCAGGTCCTTCTCGGCGCCCGCGGGTGCCACCAGGACCGCACTCAGCAGCGCCGCCAGCGCCGCAGCTCCAACCTTGGGCAGCGTCCAAGTTTTCAGCATGGGGCGCCTCCTATCCCAATTCCCCCGGCGTTGCGAGAGCCTGCGCCAAGGATCAAACCTCGAGCAGGCGCTCGTGCGCGCGGACCATTTTTGCGCGGATCGGCAGCTCGTACGGGCACGCGCCGATGCACGGCGCCGGGCAGGCGGCGCAGCTCCCCGCGTCGAGCTTCGCGTGCACCAGCTTGCCGTACTTCTCGCGTGCGATCGTCTCGCGGCCGTAGTCCGCGAAGTACATGTCGTAGCGCAGCACGGTGTCGATCGGCAGGCCGTTCGGGCACGAGCCGAGACACTCGCCGCAATGCGGCCGGCAGTAGTCGGCGCTGGCCAGCCGGTCGTAGCGCTGCAGGAGTGCGGTGTCCGTGTCGCGTGCCGGTGTGCCCGATGCGAACAGATACTCGTCGCACTGCTCGGGCTTGGTGAACGAGATGACCAGGCAGGAGACCGACGGATTTTCGAGCACCCAGCGGAACGCCGCCTGCGAGTAGGCCACCGACTCGTCGCGCATGCCGAAGTTCTCGGCCTTGGCACCCTTCAGCGTCTTCATCGCAACGATGCCGATGTCCTTCGCGTGCGCCTGGTCGATGATCTCGCCGATCCCCGGCCACAGCCCGTGGTGGTAGGCGAGCATCATCACGTCGAAGCGATTCGAGTCGATCGCCGCATGCGCGACCTCCTCGAGGCGCGGGGTGTGCGTGCTGACACCCAAGAACCGCGCCTTGCCCTGCTCCTTCAGGCGATCGAAGGCCTCGTGGAAGTTGGGCGCCATCAGGCGCTCGACCCGGTCGCACGAGTGGATGTGCACCAGGTCGACGTAGTCGGTCTGCAGCCGCTCGAGGCTGGACTCGACGGCCTTCATGATCTCCGGGACGGGCGTGTCGATCGGCAGGTGGCCGTCGGCCGTGCAGAACTTGGTGGCGAGGAACATCTTGTCGCGCCCGCCGGTCTCGCGGATGGCCTTGCCGAGCAGCAGCTCGGAGCCGTTGCGCGAGTAGTCGGGCGCGGTATCGAAGTAATTGACGCCGCGCTCGATGGCGCGGATAGCGACCTGGATGTCGTCGATGCCGCCCGAGCCGAGCGAGATGTCCGACACCATCGCGTCGGTGCGACCGAGGCGCCGGTACGCCTTGACGCGCGATCCGGCCCATTCCGCACGCTGTCCCGGGGCGTTCTTCTCGACGTCGGCGGTGAAGATGTCGCGCCCGACGCCGTACCAGCGGCTGTTGGGCGCGATGACACCCGTGACGCCGGCCACGGCAGTCGCGACGCCGCTCGCGCCGACCGCGCCGGCCGTGGCGAGGAAGCCGCGCCGGCCCGCGTTTGCGAGCCCGGGCGCGCGCCCACCGTCCGCGGCGGTCGGCCTGGCGGCGACGACCGGCACGAACAGCCAGCTTGGCGTGGCCGTCGCACAGCTCCGGCAGACTGGACGCTTGACGCGCACGAAGCCGGCCACGAAGGCGAGCAGCCCGACCACGAGCCAGAGGATCGCCGCCGGCACCGCCGGCGAGAAGCCGGAGCGCTCGCCCTCGAACAGGCCGATCATGCGCGGCGCGACGCCGAACCACGCGATCAGGAGCGTCAGCGCGAACAGGGCCGCGCGGACCGGCCAGCGGACGCGGGATACTTCCCGCGTCCGCCCTTCACCGCAGACTTCGCAGGGAGTCATCGGGCGACCTTACCCCCCTCTCGCCGGCATGGCGAGCCCGTTCAGGGCAGCCGGTAGGCTCGCACCCCGCCGACGTTGCTGATGATGCCGTAGCCGACGTACGCCGTGTCGCCGACGATCGCCGCCTTCGACGAGCTCGGGGCCGGGATCTGGAACGTGTTCAGGCGCTGCCCGTTGCTGGCGTCGTAGACGTACAGCTCGGGCAGGTCGTTGGTGCCGGTGAACAGGACGTCGTTGCGGACGCCGACGTGCGCGTAGGCGCGGCCGATCTCGGCGCTCCACACGCCGCTGCCGTCGCTGACGTCGAACGCCATGAGGTGCGGCGGCGCCGGGTTGGCGGCCGGGATCATCTGGAACAGCGCCGCATAGATGCGTCCGTTCTCGTAGGAGAGCGCCCCGTTGAACAGGCCGAAGCCGGCAAAGGCGGGCGACACCGGGGTTGGCAGGACCTCGTTGCGCCACACGATGTCGCCGTCCCCCTCGTCGAACGCGTACAGTGTCCCGTGCTTGCTTCCCGACACCAGGATCGTGCGCTCGCGGCCGCGCTCGTCCTCGACATCGAGCAGCAGCGGGCCGTTCAGGAAGCCGAAGTCGTGGTACGCGCCCTTGGTCTCGCACGGGCCCTTGCCGCTGCACATCGCGTCGGTGCCGCAGTCGATCGACTTGTCCTGCGCGCAGGAGCCGAACTGCTCGGGCGGGACGACGCGGTTCAGCCACTCGGTCGCGCCGGTCGCGGCGTCGAGCTTCATGATCGAGTCCGAGTCGCCGATCGACGGGAAGGTGTAGCAGCCGACCGCGTTGACGTAGACCGACTTGCCGTCGGCGCTGACCGCGGGCTGCGCGGTCACGCCGGCGCCGACGCCGCGCACGCACTCGCCGTTCTCGGGGCAGTCGGACGAGTCGTCGCAGGCGATCGCGGTGTCGGTCTTGCAGACGCGCTCGGGTACGTTCTGGCGCTCCCAGAGCAGGTCGCCGGTCTCGAGGTCGAGCGCGGCGGTGCGTCCGTTGGTGCACGGGTTGTCGCTGTGCGACGCGATGCCGGCGAAGACGCGTCCGCCACCGACCGCAACCGCCGACCAGATCTGGTCGACGGTGGTGTCGCCGATCTGCGTCTCCCAGCGCACGTCACCGGTGCGGCCGTCGAGCCGGTAGACCTTGGCCCAGCCGTCGCCGAACAGGAGATCGCTGGTGCCGGGGACGAGCGTGATCGCGCCCTGGATGCCGGCGTTGGTGAGCCGGAACGACCACTTGAGCGCGCCCGTGCGCGGATCGAGCGCGTACAGGTTCCGGTCCCACGATCCGAAGTAGACGAACTCGTCGGTCACCACCGGTCCGGCGGTCACGCCGCCTCCCTGGGTGGGGAAGTCCCAGGCGAGCTCGAGGGTGGCCGCGTTCTCGGGCGAGATCTGCGGCACCGGCGGCGGCAGGAAGAACGACTCCGGGACGACGACCTCGCCGATCTCGGTCCAGTCGTCGGGCGAGCACGGACCCGCCCTGCACGAGTCTGCGCCCGAGCAACGGAGCTCGATGTTGCCGCCGCTCGCACCGGTCTGCTGGCACCAGACGAAGCTCGGCGAAGCGCCCTCACCGCGGTAAACGATGCCGGTCACGACGTCGTCGTCGGCGAAGCGCGCGATCGACCAGCGCTCGCCTTCGAGGTCCTTGTTGACCAGCGTGCTCGCGACGTCTGGCGTGACCTGCATGCCCGAGCCGGGCTGCTCGGGAGGCGACACGCCCAGCGAGCTGTCGGTCGCTCCCGAGCTCGCCGCCACCGCAGACGACAGGGGCTGGAAGAACGATCGCGGCAAGGTGACGTCAGCGATCTCCGTCCAGGCGCTGATCGAGCAGGGCGACGCCGTGCAGCGCGCTGCGCCGGAGCACGACAGGACGAGATCTTCGGATGAGCTGTCGATCTCGGTGCAGAACACGAACTGCGGATCGCTGCCGTCCGGGAAGTACACGTTGCCCGACACCACCTCGTCGTCGGAGCGCGCGATCGCCCAGCGCTCGTCGCCGACGTCCTTCACCACCAGGGTGCGCTTGCCGTCGGGGGTGATCTGGAGGCCGGACTGCGCGCCGGCGGGTGTGGTTGCGGCGACCAGCACCGCGCAAGCGATCAACAGGGCTCGTGAAAGCACGACGTATCCCTCCAGTGAAATGGTGAGCCTCGCTACACGTCGAGCTGGGATGATTGTCGCGATGGGGGGCGAGTCGTCCTGCCGGGTGGGCACTCGAGCGCTCGAAGGCGATGATTTCGCATACGTCGGGTGCGAGAAGGGTGTCAATGCGGTTACCGTCGGCCGCAGCTCGCAAGGCGTGAACGGGCGCAAGGGTACGCTCAACAGTCGAGGTACGGTCCGTGCGGCGTGGCGACTTCTCCTGGACGGCTGGGTGCTGCTGCGGTCCTCGCTCAAGCGGCGAGTTCGAGACCGGTCACGGGATCGAATTCCGGTGGCAGGTCATCTCGTTCCAGACCGAACTCTTCGTAGATGTCCTGGATCAGGGGATACGCACAACCGTCGGGAGCCGTCACGATGTGGTCCCGCTGCTGCATGCGCAGCTCCGTGGTGGCCTCGTTTTCCTGGAGGGTCGACGGTTCGTCGAACTGCCAGCGAACCGATCTGGCCGAGCCGGCCTTCAGATGCCAGCCGCGTGCGGACAGCAAGGACATCTGGGTGGCGACGCGATCGTCTTCGAGCGGCGTTTCGGCGTAAAGGCGAGATGCCAGTTTGAAGATCGACACCGCGAACTCGATCATGATGTAGGGCCAGATGAGCCGCTCCGGACCTTTCCAGAAGAGAAAGTCCAACGGCGCGCTGAAGAGGATGAGACCGCCGCGGTGAACCTCTGTGTACCTGCCGTTCGGGTCGCCGTGGATGATTCGACTCCCCTTCTTCTGTGGACGGGCGCGCTGGTCGACGAAGGTCCAGCCGTTGGGTCGGTTGTTCGTCTTGACTGGATCCCAGAAGAGTCCATCGAGCGCGGGCCCGAGCGTGAGGTTCATGGAGCCGAGTGGCCGGAGGCAGAGCCACAGCATCGGGCGCGACGAGCTGCGGGCTTCGTCCAAGCGCTTCGCCACGTCGCTGGCTCCATCGCGCCAGCGCTTCTCTGCGGCGCTCGTGTCGTTGGAATTGGCGAAGATCTCGTGGCGGGACATCGTTCTCAAGCGGTCTGCTACCCGCACTCCGAAGTAGCGACCGTCCCGGAGTCGGTAGGCGTAGGGCCATCCATCACGTCGAACGGGTTTCGCGCGAACTCGGAGAACGCAGTTGCCTTCCGCATCTCGAACCTGCTCGATGGTGATCTCGTCGCGGGGTGCTGGTTCGATCGTCTCGATCAGGTGGTCGAGTAGCGCACGCTGCGCGCGATCGGGCTCCGCGACACCACCCACCTTGTCTGCCACGCCGTCTTTCTCCTCCAAGCCGATCCAGACGTCGCCACCGTGTGCGTTCAGCATCCCCACGATTTCGCGCCCGATCCTCTCTGGGGTACGTAGCGCCGCGGCGGCTTTGAACTCGAGCCGTGGGCCTTCCTTCTGGCCGAGGGGAATTTGCTCAGGCATGCGATTCTCCGATTCTTGCGGGGTGGAGGAGGAAGTCCTGGAGCGGCACGCACCTCACGCCGTCGCGCTGTTCCTTGCTGATGCCCAAGTGGACCAGCACCAGCGATTTCGTCCCCAAGATCTCGCCCACCTCGCGCAGCCGCCTCAGCTTCTCGGACTTGATCACACCACTCGAGGTAACCTCGATGACGATCGGCTCGCCGTGACCGGCTACAATGAAGTCGCCCTCGAGGTCATCGTCGCTCCTGAAGTACTGGACGTTCTCGATGGAATCATTGAACGCGTGTCGCAGGTGGTGGAACGCTGAGGTCTCGACGATACGCGCGAAGATCTCGGGATCATGACGACGGTCCGGGGAAGCAGCGAACGAGCCGACCATCCCGTGATCCGCCGCGTAGACCTTCGGCTTCGTCCGCAGGCGTTTCGAGCCCCTGCCGTGCTGTTCGAGTCGGGCGATCAGCTGGGCATCGAGCAGGTGATCGATCCAACTCTTGACGGAGCGCTCGTCGACGGAGAGATCCCGGGCGCGCTCACGAGCGCTGAAGATACCTCCCGACTGCGCCGCGAGGTAGACGAAGAGCCTGCGCACTCCTTCGACGTCGACCCCCGTGTCCGCGAGATCCCGCGCGATCGCGCGGTCGGCGATGTCCGAGCGGATTCGTGCTCGGGCTCGTGGGAAGTCGGTTTCGAACACGTGCTCTGGGAATCCTCCCAGCTGAAGGTAGTTGTCCAACGGATTGGGATCTCGGCGCAGCATCGCTTCCTCGGACATCCGCGCAATCGCAGCGCGAAGACGGATGTGCTCACCGAAGGTGAGGGTGCCTACTCGAAGTTCGTCCCACCGGCCTTGTCCGGATTCGCGGGATCCCCTGCGGATTGCGCCGGCGACGGAGCCGGTCGCGACGACTCGAAGCGAGCGTTCCGAGTCTACCGATTGTTTCAACCACTCGGTCCATCGTTGAGCGCGAGTGATTTCGTCGAGAAGCAGAAGACGCGGTCGCCCACGGACGATTGCCGGCGGCTCGAGGTCGACGATCTCACGCGGCGAGATCTCGTCGACGAGGCGATCGTCAGAAAAGTCGAAATAGGTGAGGTTTCCGGGCGGCCACCCTTCGTCGAGGAGATCATCGATCACCTGGCGCACAGCCACGGTCTTACCGACTTGCCGCGGCCCAAGGACGACAAGCGCGCGCCGACCCTCGTCGCGCGCATGATCGGCGAGCTTCCTTTGGAAATCGCGTCTTGCCGGGTGCTCCATGGCGGCGCGAGCACTCGCCACGAGCCACCACGGGTTTTGGTCGACGATGATCTCCGCAGCCGACATCACAATGCGTGTATTGCACCTTCGTAGCTACAATGCAATGTAGTTGTGGCGTTTGCGAGAACTTCAGCGCCCAAGGACCGCCGCGCGCAGCACGGCGCGATCCTTGGTGTAGACGTAGCGGAGTAGCGGCTCCGGGTAGCGGTGCGCGCGGCCCAGCGGACAGGCGTCGCGCACCGCCAGCCAGAGTGGCCACTGCGCCGCGACCGGATCGTCGCCGGCGCGACCCAGCGCCGCAGCGCTCGCCGCCTGCGCGTGGGCGAGGGCGGGGCCGCAGAGCTCGGCGCAGCGCTCGCAGGGGTTTGCGGCGGTGGGCGGGTCGCCCGCCGGTCCGTCGGCGTCGAGCACCACCGCCGCGCGCAGCGCGATCCACGGTCCGTAGACCGGGTGCACGCACAGCATGCTGGGAGTGAGCGTGGCGAGTCCCGAGACGTGCGCCAGACGCTGCATCGCCACGCGCCGCGGCGGTGGCTCGAACGAGAAGCGGACCTCGTGGCGCACGGGAACACCGTCGAGCGCGCGGCGTACTTCCTGCGCGACGTAGCGATCGATCGGGTCGCTCTGCTCCAGGCGAGCGGGCTCGGCACGCAGGCGGGCGACGAACGGATCCCAGAACACCGCCGTGCTCGCGAGCAGCAGCGCGAGCGCACCGCGGCGGCCGACCTCGGGCAGGCGGTACTCGGGCGCGACCGCTGCGTCGTACCAGGCGGCGTTCAGAGGCTGGACGAGGTCGATGCCCGCCGGACGCAGGCGCTGCGCGATGTCGGCGACCAGGCGCGCTGCGGGAACGGCCATCACGGGACTGTCGCCGGCCACGGCCGGGCGCGCAAACGGCTGCGCCGGACGCATCACGAGGGCATGGTTTCGCGTACCGTTCCAGGCCGCTACGCTGGCGTCCTCGCTGGTCCACCGAATGCCGCACCCTGTCATCGACGAAGAGCTCGAGCTGCTGACCAAGGTCAACGAGCGCCTGGAAAGCGCCGGGCCCGTGGTGCCGCCGTCCGAGGAGTCCCTGGTCATCGAGCTCGAGCACCTGCGCACCCAGCTCCGCGAGGGGGCGAAGGCCGAGGACCGCGCGGCCCTGCTGCAGCAGTGGGACCGGCAGTCGGCGCTCCTGCAGCAGCTACGCTCGGCGAGCCGTGCGCCGCAGGTCGAGATCGCCTCGCCGTACTTCGCGCACCTGCGGCTGCACGAGGGCAAGCTGCAGCACGACATCTTGCTCGGCAAGGCGCCGCGGATGCTGTCCGGCGCGCCGATCGTCGACTGGCGCAACGCGCCGATCTCGAAGATCTTCTACCGCTACCGGCAGGGCGAGGAGTACGAGGAGGAGATCTCGGGCCGCCTGCGCAGCGGCGAGGTCGCGGCGCGACGGGTGGTGACGATCCGCGACCGGACGCTGCAGCGGGTCGAGGCGCCTGAAGGTGTCTTCCGTGCCGATCCGGCGGCCGAGGACGGCTGGCGGCAGAGCGACGTCGAGCCGCCGCGGCTCGCCGGTGGCGCCGGAGCGGCGCTGCGCGTGCACGACGTCGCGGCCGACGAGCACGGTCACCTCGGCACCGACGCGCCCGCGCTCACGCGTCGCGCCGACAAGCACCTCGCCGACATCGCGGGACTCATCGACCCCGACCAGTTCGAGCTCATCACCCGGCCCTCGAGCGGCTTCCTGGTGATCCGTGGCACGGCCGGCTCGGGCAAGACGACGGTCGCGCTGCACCGCATCGCGTACCTGGCCTACGAGAACGCGGCGATCGACTCGAACGAGACCCTGGTGGTGGTGTTCTCGCCAGCGCTGCGCGACTACGTGAGCCACGTACTGCCGGCGCTGCAGGTCGAGCGCGTGCAGGTGCGGACGTTCGAGGAGTGGGCGCGCGACCAGGTGCAGCGGCTGTTCCCACGGCTACCGCGCCGGCTGCGCGAGATCACGCCGGCCGCGGTGCTGCGCATGAAGTTCCACCCCGCGATGCTGAAGGCGCTCGAGCAGCACATCGACCGCGTGCCTGGACGCGGCGACGCGGCCCAGGTCGCCGACGACTGGGCGAGCGTGCTGACACAGACGGCGCTGCTGCGCGAGGTGTTCGAGCGCGAGGCGCCCGGTGCGTTCAGCGTCGACGAGATCGAGCGCGTGACCTCGTACGGCCGCAGCCGCAACGAGGAGATCTCCGCCTGGCGCTCCGGCGAGCCGGGGGTCGAGGGCGAGCTCGACGAAGCCGATCTGCCGCTGCTGCTGCGCGCCTGGCAGCTCCGGGCGAGCGTCCTGCCGGGGCCCGGCGGCGCGCTGCGCTACCGGCACGTGGTGGTCGACGAGGTGCAGGACTTCTCGCCGCTCGAGGTGCAGGTGCTGCTCGGCTGCCTGGGCAAGGACAGCAGCATCACGCTTGCCGGCGACACCCAGCAGCACGTCGTGCAGGAGGGCGGCTTCACCTCGTGGAGCACCTTCCTCGGCCAGCTCGGCCTGTCCGGGGCCGAGGTCAGCACGCTGCGCGTGAGCTACCGCTGCACGCGCGAGATCGCGAGCTTCGCCGGCGAGGTGCTGGGCGACCTGCGCGAGGACGACGAGCCGCCGATGACCGTGCGCTCGGGGCCGCCGGTCGAGCTGCTGCGCTTCCCCGAGCACGGTGCCTGCGTCGCCTATCTGGCCGACGCGCTGAAGGAGCTGGTGGCGAGCGAACCGCTGGCCTCGGTCGCCATCCTGACCCCGGCGCGCGAGCTCAGCGAGCTCTACGCGCGCAGCCTGATCCGCAGCGAGGTGCCGCGCGTGCGTCAGGTCGAGCAGCAGGACTTCCGCTTCACGCCCGGCATCGAGGTGACCGAGGTCGAGCAGGTGAAGGGTCTCGAGTTCGACTACGTGATCCTGATCGAGGTCAGCACCAGCCAGTACCCCGACACGGCCGCGGCGCGGCGGCGTCTGCACGTGGGTGCGACGCGCGCCGTGCACCAGCTCTGGCTGACCTCGGTGGGCCCGCCGTCGCTGCTGGTGCGCGACCTCATCGAGCTTGCTTGACGAGGCGCGATCGTGAAGTCCCAGGCAGGCGCGCGGGAGACGTTCGACGTGAACGACGCTGTGTCGTGACATCCGCGGCACAGCGAGCGGCGCAGGGTGCCGCCAGGGCACGCTCCGTGCGCCGGCGACACACTCCCAGGCCCGGGAAACGAGGCTTTCCCGGGGATCTCGGCGGCGCATGCCTTGCTTGGTCCAGCTCATCCCCGAAGGCAGCCTTGCCGACGGGATCGAGCGATCGGCTCGAGGGAGGCGACGATGGGTTCCCGGCGATCTTTGCGCGAGAGACTCCTGCTGGTGACGCTGGTGGCACTGTTCACGGTGCTGATCGTGACCAAGAGCCCAGCCAGGGTCGAATCGAGAGAATCGAGCGACGGCAACGCTGCGCAGGCGATCAACCCGGGGAGCGGCTGGGAGCAGGCATTCCGCCATCTGGCTGTCGGCCCCTGAGCGACGTCACGCACCGCGCACGGTTCTCTTCCTGCAGCGCGCTGCTGCTGCTGCTGGTGTTGCTCGCCGCAGTCCCGGTCGCGGCCGAGTCCCGGTCCGCGGAACGCATGACGCCGCTGCTCCAGGAAGTGCGGTCGGCCCCGGTCCCGTTCACCGGCTCGGACGGACGTAGCCACCTGGTCTACGAGCTGTGGTTGACGAATTTCTCCAGCGCCGAGTCGGTGGTCGAGTCGGTCGAGGTGCTGGGTGACGGGCAGCCGCTGCAGAAGCTCGAAGGCGAGGCCCTCGCCGGCCGCCTGAAGCCGGGCGGGCAGGGCACCTTCGGCGCCACGCTCCCGCCGAGCGTGCAGGGCCTGCTGTTCCTCCACGTGACGCTCCCAGCCGGCACGCCGGTCCCGCAGAAGATCGGCCACCGCGTCACCGCCCGGGTGCTCGCGGCACCGCCCGGCCAGCAGGAGATCACCGACACCGGCGGCGAGGTGACGGTCGACCGGCGCGAGGCCGTGCTGATCGGCCCGCCGCTGCACGGGCGCGGCTACGTCAGCGCCGATTCCTGCTGCGATGCCGTGCGCCACACCCGCGCGGCCCTGCCGGTGAACGGGCACGTCCGCCTGGCGCAGCGCTTCGCCGTGGACTGGGAGCAGCTCGACGAGCAGAACCGGATCTATGCGGGTCCGCAGGCGGACCCGCGCAGCTACGCCATCTTCGGCCGCGAGGCGCTGGCGGTGGCCGATGCCCGGGTGTCATCGGTGCTGGACGGGCTACCGGAGCAGACGCCGGGACAGTACCCGACGAACATCGCGCTGGAGGAGGCCGACGGCAACTCTGTGATCCTCGATCTCGGTCAGGGAAGCTTCGCCCTGTACGCGCACCTGCAGCCGGGCAGCCTGAAGGTGCGCGCGGGCGACCAGGTGAAGCGCGGTCAGGTGCTGGGCCTGGTCGGCAACAGCGGCAACTCGGTCGCGCCGCACCTGCACTTCCACGTCATGGACGGACCGTCGCCGCTGGACTCGAACGGCTTGCCCTACCGGATCGACGCGTACCAGGTGACCGCGACCTCACCGGGCACCGCCGCCTTCGACGTGGCCGAGGAGAAGGGCACGCCGCTGGCGATCCAGCCGCTCTTGCCGGCGCAGCGCATCACCGACGCGCTGCCCCTGGACCAGCTGATCGTCCAGTTCGGGGAGTGACGCCGGCGTGCTCCGAGCGGCGCTTGACGGCGCCCCGAGCCGCGCCGTGGCCGCGTCCGCCTTGACCAGCGCGCGCGGCGCGGGATACCCGTCTGCGCCCATGGCGAAACCGACCAAGCCCCGGACAGAGCACGCCAGGCCGGGCCGGCAGCAAGGCTCGTCGGCCGAGGAGGCGCTCGAGCATCTCGCGCGCAGCCGCACCCGGGTCGGGATGCTGCTCACCCTGGCGGTGTTCACGGTCTACTTCGGCTTCATCGCCGCCGTTGCCTACGCGCGCCCGCTGCTCGGCAGCCTGGTCGCGCCGGGTCTGAGCGTCGGAATCCTCGCCGGCGCGCTGGTGATCGTCGCCGCCTGGCTCCTCACCTGGGTCTACGTGCACTGGGCGAACACGCGCTACGATCCGGCGCTGCGCGCGCTCCGAGAGCGCTGAATGAACCCAGCCGCGGCCGCGACCGCGATCGGCCAGCCGAGCGCGATCGCGATGGTGTTCTTCTTCCTGTTCATCGCGATCACGCTCGGCATCACGTACTGGGCGGCGCGGCGGACCAGCACCACCGAGCAGTTCTACGCCGCCGGCCGCTCGATCACGGCAGGCCAGAACGGCTTCGCGCTCGCCGGCGACTACATGAGCGCGGCCTCGTTCCTCGGCATCGCGGGGCTGGTCTCGACCACCGGCTTCGACGGCCTGATCTACTCGACCGGCTGGCTGGTCGGCTGGCCGATCGTACTGTTCCTGATCGCCGAGCCGCTGCGCAACCTCGGCCGCTACACCTTCTCGGACGTGGTCGCGCTGCGTTTTCGCCAGACGCCGGTGCGCATCGCGGCGGCGACCGGGACGCTGGCGACGGTAATTTTGTACTTGATCGCGCAGATGGTGGGCGCCGGCGGGCTGATCAAGCTCATGTTCGGGCTCAGCTACGAGCAGGCGATCGTCGTCGTCGGCTGCGCGATGATCGCGTACGTGCTGTTCGGCGGCATGATCGCGACCACCTGGGTGCAGATCGTGAAGGCGATCCTGCTGCTGGCCGGAGCCGCCATCCTCGCCGTGCTCGTGCTGCTGCGCTTCGACATGAACCCGCTGGCGCTGTTCGCGGCCGCGGCCGAACGCTATGGCGCCGGCGTGCTGGCCCCCGGCAAGCTGGTCTCGAGCCCGCTCGACGCGCTCTCGCTCGGGCTGGCGCTGATGTTCGGCACGGCCGGGCTGCCGCACATCCTGATGCGCTTCTACACCGTGCCCGACGCGCGCGCAGCAAGGCTCTCGGTGTTCTACGCGACCGGGCTGATCGGTGTCTTCTACTTGATGACCTTCATCCTCGGCTTCGGCGCGATGGTGCTGGTCGGGCCCGACGCGATCCGTGCCGTCGACGCCGGCGGCAACATGGCGGCCCCGCTGCTCGCCGAGCTGCTCGGCGGCACGGCGTTTCTCGGCTTCATCGCGGCGGTGGCGTTCGCGACCATCCTCGCCGTCGTCGCCGGCCTGACCTTGTCGGGCGCCGCGGCGCTGTCGCACGATCTGTGGGTCAACGTGGTGCGCGGCGGCCACGCCGACGCGCGCGAGCAGCTCGCCGTCGCGCGCATCGCGACGGTCGGCCTCGGCGTCGTCGCGATCGCGCTCGGCATCGCCTTCAAGGGACAGAACGTCGCCTTCATGGTCTCGCTCGCATTCGCGATCGCGGCCAGCGCCAACTTCCCGGCGCTGGTGCTGGCGATCTTCTGGCGGCGCTGCACGACCGCGGGCGCGGTGTCGAGCATGGCCGTCGGCACGGTCGCGACGCTCTCGCTGATCGCGCTCTCGCCGACCGTGCAGGTGGACCTGCTGGGTAACGCTACGGCGTGGTTCCCGCTGAAGAACCCGGCCCTGGTGACCATCCCGCTGTCGTTCGCCGTCGGTATCGTGGTGTCGCTCGTGGCACCGGAGCAGGGCGCGGCCGCGCGCTTCGCTGCGCTCAGCCGGCAACTGCATTTCGGCGACGATCAGTCGTAGCTGGCGTCGCTTGGCGAGGGGTGAGCCTCTGTGCCCGCTGGAGGGGGCGGTGTGCCCTCTCCCGCGGGCACGTAGTCCGACAAGGCTCCTTCCGACCGCTCCGCCACGCGGCTACTGTCGCCGCGGGCGGACGCACGAGGAGGTGCCGACCATGGCGACGCGTGGGATGGATAGCAAGTCTGGCGTCAAGAGCGACGCGGAGCGCCTGCACGAGCTCGGCTATGCGCAAGAGCTCGCGCGCCACATGTCGGCGTTCTCCAACTTCGCGGTCTCGTTCCGGCTGCATCCTGCTGCTGCACGCCTTGCTGAACACCTTCGGCGTCCGCCTGATCGCGCTGCCGAACGACATCAGCGTCTGGTGGCACCTGCTTGGCTTGCTGCTTGCCCGGCTTCGACGTGTCGGCGCACATGACCGAGGAGACCCACGACGCGGCGACCGCCGGCCCGCGCGGCATTCTGCTGTCGATCGTGGTGTCGCTGATCGCGGGCTGGGTGTTGCTGATCGGCGTGACGTTCGCGATCCAGAGCTACGACGGTGCGCTCACCAGCCCGACCGGCGTGCCGCCGGCGCAGATCTTCATCGACGCGCTCGGCCCGACGGGCGGCAAGCTGCTGCTGCTGATCGCGATCGGCGCGCAGCTCTTCTGCGGCATGGCCTCGGTCACCGCGAACTCGCGCATGATCTACGCGTTCTCCCGCGACGGCGCGCTGCCGGCGTCGGCGGTCTGGCACCACATCAATCCGCGCACGCGCACGCCGACCAACGCTGTCTGGCTCGCTGCGACCGGCGCCTTCGTCCTCGGCTTGCCCTACCTGTGTAACGCCACCGCGTACGCGGCGGTGACCTCGATCGCGGTGATCGGCCTCTGCATCGCCTACGTGCTGCCGACCTATCTGCGGCTGCGGCGCGGCGCCGCGTTCGAGCGTGGCCCCTGGCACCTGGGACGCTGGAGTACGCTGGTGGGCTGCATCGCGGTCGCCTGGGTGTGCTTCATCAGCGTCCTGTTCATGCTGCCGACCGCCTACCCGGTCACCTGGACGAACTTCAACTACACGCCGGTCGCGGTGCTGGTGGTGCTCGGCTTCGCGGGCATCTGGTGGGTGACCTCGGCACGCCACTGGTTCACCGGGCCCAGGGTCCAGGGCACGCCGGCCGAGATTGCTGCGATCGAGCGCGAGCTGGCTTCGCTTGGCGAGGGGTAGCGTTCGTGGAGTGCGTGCCCCCTCCCGCGGGCACGTCGTCGCGACTCGCGCGACAGCCGGCAACAGCGGCTTGAGGCCAGGCGAGCCGTCGCCTACGCTGCGTCGGAGCGCATGTTTCGCAAGGTGTTGATCGCGAATCGGGGGGAGATTGCGGTGCGCGTAATCCGCGCCTGCCGCGAGCTCGGCGTCGGCACCGTCGCCGCCTACTCGACCGCCGACCGCGACGCGCTGCACGCACGGCTCGCCGACGAGCGCATCTGCATCGGACCGCCCGCGCCCGAGCAGAGCTACCTGAACATCCCCGCCATGATCTCGGCCGCGCAGGCGCGCGGCTGCGATGCGGTCCATCCCGGCTACGGCTTCCTGTCCGAGAACGGCGACTTCGCCGAAGCCTGCCACCGCTCGGGCCTGGTCTTCGTCGGCCCGCGCGTGCGCAACATCAAGCTGATGGGCGACAAGGCGCGCGCGCGCCGCTTCATGCGCCGCGCCGGGGTCCCCGTGCTGCCCGGCAGCTCGAGCTCGGTGCGCACGCTCGACGAAGCACGTACGATCGCGCGCGACGTCGGCTACCCGGTGCTGGTCAAGGCGACCGGCGGCGGCGGTGGCCGCGGGCTGCGCGTGGTGCGCGACGCGGCCGAGCTCGGCGCGGCGATCGACGCGGCACGCGGCGAAGGCCAGGCGGCTTTCGGCCAGGCCAGGATCTACCTCGAGAAGTACATCGAGAACGCGCGCCACATCGAGTTCCAGATCCTCGCCGACCAGCAGCGCAACGTCGTGCAGCTCGGCGAGCGCGAGTGCACCTTGCAGCGCCGCTTCCAGAAGGTGCTCGAGGAGTCGCCCTCGCTCGCGCTCGATCGACGGCTGCGCGCGCGCATGGCCAGGTCCGCGCTGCGCGTCGCCACGGCGATCGGCTACACGAACGTCGGTACGGTCGAGTTTCTCCTCGACGCGAGCGGCGCGTATTACTTCATCGAGATGAACACGCGCGTCCAGGTGGAGCACGCGGTCACCGAGATGCTGACCGACGTCGACATCGTCAAGGAAGGCATTCGCGCAGCCGCAGGGTTGCCGCTATCGATCCGGCAGCGCGACGTCGTCGCGCGCGGCCACGCGATCGAGTGCCGCATCAACGCCGAGGATCCGCTGACGATGCGGCCGTCGCCCGGTACCGTGCGTGCGCTGCGGCTGCCCGGCGGACCCGGGATCCGCATCGACAGCGCCCTGTACGCAGGCGGCAGCGTGCCGCCGTACTACGATTCGCTGGTCGCCAAGCTGGTGGCGCACGGGCGCGACCGCGCCGAGGCGATCGTGCGCATGCGCGGCGCGCTCGCCGAGCTGCAGGTCGAGGGGATCACGACGAACGTGGCCATGCACGTGGCCCTGCTCGAGGATCCAGACGTCCTGGCCGGACGCGTGCACACCGGTTTCCTGGAGGGATGGCTGGCCGAGCGCGCGGTCGCGCCGGCGCGCGCGTCGTAGAGGTTGAGGGGGAGGAAGAGATGAGAACCGTGCCCAGGGACGGCCGCGGCCGTGCGCCAAGCTACGTCGTGTCGGCCGTGCTGACGGCGTTGGCTGCACTTTCGGGATGCGTCGCCGCGGCGCCGTCGAACGAATGGCTGGCGCCGCCGAGCGGCGTGCAGCTCGTGGCGCAGGAAGAGAGCCACGACTTCGGGACCGTCGAGAACGGCCCGGTGGTGACGCACACCTTCAAGCTGAGAAATCTCGGCCCGAACACCATCGACATCGCGTCGGTCACCAGCGCGTGCGGCTGCACCGCGGTCCTCGCCTCGTCGCCGCAGCTCGCGCCGGGGCAGGAGGGCGGCGTCGAGGTGGCGCTCGACACCTACAAGCTGTCGGGCGAGCAAGCGAAGACCGTGACGGTGCGCAGCAACGATCCGGTGCGGCCGGAGCTGGCGCTCACCCTGCACGGCATCGTCGCGACGGACGTGCGTGCGACGCCGGGACGGATCTACCTCGGCCGTCTCCCCGCGGGCGCCGCGGTCAGCCAGCACGTCGACGTGAAGCTCGCCCGGCCCGACGTGCAGATCACCGGTGTGTCGACCGAGAGTGGCCGCTTCGCGGTCGAGACCACGCCGCTCGATGCGCCGCTGCGCGGCGTGCGCGTCCGGGTCACGCTCCTGCCGACGGCGACCACCGGCACCTTCGACGACCGCATCATCGTGACCTCGACCAGCCAGCGCCAGCCACAGATCTCGATCCCGGTCCTCGGCACGATCGAGCGCCAGGAGGTCTACGCGCGGCGGCGCGGCGACGACACGGGCTCGCGCTAGTTGGCGTGCGCCCCGCTGGTGGTCTCGAGGCCCGCGGTTCAAACCTCCCATTGCTCATGGCTCAATGGCTCGGAGTTCAGCTCCATTCGCCGGGCCCGCCACTGCGGCATGTGCCGATCCATGAGCGCTAGGAAACGTTGACCGTGATGACGCTCGATGAGATGCGCCATCTCGTGCAGGACGACGTAGTCGAGACAGTGCGCCGGCTTCTTGACCAGCTCGAGGTTCAGCCAGATTCGGCGCGACGCAACGTTGCACGCTCCCCAGCGCGTCTTCATCCGCTTGATTCCCCACTCGGCTACCTGCACACCCAGCGTGTCCTGCCACCTGGCCACCAGTGGCGGGATCATCTGCTTCAGCTGCTCGCGGTACCAGCGCAGGAGCACCCGCTCGCGCTGCTCGACGCCGGCCCCCGGCCGCACGCGGAGCTGGATGCTGGAGCGGCTGCAGACCACCATGGCGGGACCAGCGTGCTCGACGACGCGTAGCCGGTAGCGGCGACCCAGATAGTAGTGACTCTCGCCGCTCACCACCTCGCGCGCCGACTGGCGCGGCTGCGACTCGAAGCGCGCCTGCTGCCGCCGGATCCAGCCGAGCTTGCCGACCACCGCCAGGCGAACGGCGTCGTCGCTCACCGCCAGTGGTGCTGCGACGCGCACCCGGCCATGCGGGGGATAGACGCCGAGATGCAGGTTCTTGATGGCCTTGCGAGCGACGGTGACGCGCAGCCCGCCCACCCGGATGTCGTGCGACTCAGTACTCACGTTGGTTCTTTGTCAGCTCGAGGAGCAGATCTACCAGGACATCGAGGGCCGCATCCTCCGCAGATGACGAAGACTCCCTCACGCCGCGCACGTCGGGACGGACGTCGGCAAGTGCGGCCCGCGCCTCCTCGCCGCGCTCTTCCAGCGCTGCCCGGATCGCGTTCCGCACGAGCCTGATCTTGAGCTTGCTGCCCCGCCAGTCGTCCTGGGTGGCGTTGCGGATCGCGGCATCCACGGCCAGCGCCAGCGGCGCTCTGCGGCCGAGATTGTCGTACAGCGCTCGCTTGGCCGGGGTGTCGAGGGGGCGGGGGTAAGACGCGCCCATGCTCGGGTCGACCACCTGCTTCGTCAGCTCGACGATCCGCCTCAGGTACTCTTGGTAGTCGAGCGCTTGCTGCCGGCGCTGCGCGATCAGGGCGTCGAGGAGCTGCGACATCCGCTCGTAGTACTTCGGATTGATCGGCTGCTCGTCGATGATCAGGCGGCGGACGTTGTTCTCGATCGTCTCCTGCACCGCCTCGCGGTTCTCCCGAATGCCGGCCGGTAGCGCCTGCACCGCGTCGCTGCCGCGCTCGACGATGAGGCGGATGAGCGACATGTCGTCGAAGGCGGAGATCTTCTCGCTCTCCTCGGCGCGGATGTAGGTGTCGATCAGGTGCCGCATGGCCGGCTCGTACATCTTGAGGTCGACGTAGTCCCCGCTGGCGAGCTTCACCTCGCTACGTACCTTCTCGAAGTGGTCGACCTCGGCTCGCAGAGCCGCGATCTCGGCGGCGTCGTATCCGGCTTCGGGTAGCTCGTTGGCGAGGTCGGCGAAGACGCGCACGAGCGTCGCGACATGCCGGTAGAGCGCCAGGCGCTTCGGCTCGTTGGCCTTGAGCTGCTCCGCATTGCCGGAGTCGGCCGCGCAGAAATAGCGGAGGTAGGCGGGCGAATCGCGTGGCGGCTCGACCGGCTCGCACAGCGCCCGAACCGCTTCCAGCGCCTCCTCGAGCTGCTCGCGTGCCTTCGCCAGCCGGTCCTCGAGCAGGCCGGCGACGTCCGCCTTGTCGTAGCCGTCGAGCGCCCCCGATGTGTAGTCGTGCACGGCGCCTTCCAGGCTCTCGAACAGGTCCTTGTAGTCGATGACGTAGCCGTACTGCTTGTCGTCGTCGAGGCGGTTGACGCGGCAGATCGCCTGAAAGAGGCCGTGGTTCTCCATTTTCTTGTCGATGTAGAGGTAGGTCGCCGGCGGCGCGTCGAAGCCGGTGAGCAGCTTGTCGACGACGATGAGGAGCTTCATCTGCCCCGGCTCGTCGACGAACTTCTTCTTGACCAAGGTCTCGAACTCGTCGATGCGCTTGATCGCATCCTCGGCCGGCTGGTCGAACCAGTCGGCCAGCATCTGCCCGTACACATCGTACTGGCGAAGCTTCTCGGTCAGCCCCTCGCCGCTCTCCTCGCCTTTGATCGCGCCCGGCAGGGGCCGGTAGGAAGTGACGATGGCGCACCGGCCTTTGAGATCGGTGCGGGCGAAGATCTCGTAGAGCTTGCACGCCTGGTAGATGCTGCCGGAGACCAGGAGCGCGTTGCCGCGGCCGCTCCGCAGGCGATCGCGGATCTCCATGTCGAGCAGGACGTCGCCGGCGATCTTCTCGAGCCGCGATTGGCTGGACAGCACCTTCTGCATCGTGCCCCAGCGCTGCTTGAGCTGCGCCCTGGCGAGGTCGGTGAGCCCCTTGGTCTTGGCCTCGAACCACTGGTCGATCTTCGCCTGCGAGGTGATGCTCTGGTCGATGTCGCGCGCCTCGTAGCGCAGGTCGAGGACCACGCCGTCGCGCACCGCTTGATCGAACTTGTAGGTGTGGATGTACGGGCCGAAGACCTCGAGGCTGCGCTTCTTGTCTTGGCGCAGCAGCGGCGTGCCGGTGAAGCCGATGAATAGCGCGTTCGGCAGCAGCGCCTTCATGGTGTCGTGCAGGTCGCCTGACTGGGTGCGATGGCACTCGTCGACGAAGACGTAGAGGTCGCCCTTGGGGCTGAAGTCGCGTGGCACCGCCTGCCGCACCTCTTCGAGGTACCCCGCGATGTCCTCGCCTTCCTTGCCGCGATCTTCCTTGCCGCCGAACTTGTGCACCAGCGAGCACAGGAGCCAGGGCTCCGCGGCGTTCAGCTTCGTGATCAGGTCAGCGCCGCTGCTGGTGCGGTAGATCTCCTCACCCACGCCGCGGAAGACGCGCTCGATCTGCTCGTCGAGCTCGGTGCGGTCGGTGATGATCAGCACGCGCGCGTCGGTGACGTGCTCGCGGATCCACTTGGCGAGCCACACCATGACCAGGCTCTTGCCGCTGCCCTGGGTGTGCCAGAGGATGCCGCCCTCGCGGCGCTTCACCGCCGCCGCGGCGGCGCGTACGCCGAAGTACTGGCTGTAGCGGCAGAGCTTCTTCGTGCCGGCGTCGAAGGCGACGAAGTCGTGGATCAGCTCGAGGAAGCGCGCCTTGCTGCACAGGTGCAGCAGCGCCTGGTCGAGCGGGCTCGCGGCCGCGGGCGGCGCCGCGCCCTCTTCCGCCCAGGCGAGGTAGTACTTCTCCTTCGTCTCGATGGTGCCGTAGCGCAGGCCCTCGGTGTCGTTGCCCGCCATCACGAGCTGCATGGTCGCGAAGAACGGCTCGATGAAGATCTTCTTCTGGTTGTCGAGGTTCTGGCGGATGCCCTCGGCGACCGAGATCGTCGAGCGCTTCAGCTCGAGCACCGCGAGGGCGATGCCGTTGACGTAGAGGACGACGTCGGGCCGCTTGCCGAAAGCCTTGGGATCGGCGGCTGCGACCGCGACCTCCTCGGCGACGGCGAAGTGGTTCTTCTCGGGCCGCTTCCAGTCGATGAGCCAGATGGTCTCGAAGTCGTCGCCGACGTCGGCCTTGACCTTCACGCCGTAGCGCAGCAGCTCGTAGACGTCGCGGTTGCGGTCGTAGAGGCTGCGGCTGGTGTCGCCGGCTGCCTTGCCGAGCACGTACAACGCGCGCTCGATCAATGCCGTGCCGACGCCGCGCTTCGTCAGCCAGGCACGCAGCAGGTCCGGCTCGACGTTGGCGTTGCCCTCGCGCTCGCTCCAATCGCCCAGGTAGTCGTAACCGAGCGTGTTGCGTAGCAGCGTCACGATGCGCCGCTGGACCTTGCGCTCGCGCTGACCGACTTCGTTCACGTCCGTGTACGCCGGATCGGCCAGATTAGACTGGCCGTCGCATCTGCCAGTAGCCCGGGCGGCGGCGCAGGTGCATCACCGCGAGCAAGAAGATGCCGTCCGCCTCTCTCGAATAGAGGACCTTGAAGGGGAAGCCGGCTACGAAGCGCTTGCGCACGTCACCACGCTCGATCGTTCCGGCGTCCGGGCGCGCTGCGAGCCGGCGCGTCGTCTGCTCGATGGCGTCGAGGAAGACCGAGCCGAGCCCCGCCGAACGCTCCTCGTAGTAGGTCGCCGCTCCCAGCATCTCTTCCAGCGCTTCCTCGTGGAAGACGACCGTCATCTCTGCAGGGCATCTCTGGCTCTGGCGAAGGCCTCCGCTGCGGGCACGCCGCTGACCTTGCCGGAACGCAGCTCGCCCAGGCGCCGCTCCGCTTCGGCGAGCCAGAGTGCCTCGACGTTCGCCTCGATCTCCTCGTCCAAGCTCGCGATGAGCTCCGCGGCGAGTCGCACCCGCTCGTCCTGTGGCAGCTTCATCGCCGTGGCGACGATTTCATCGAAACGCCCGCTCATCGGCGATCCTCCTCTCGCGTCTGACAGGACCACTTCGCCGAGCGCGGCGCCGCACGGCGATCGCGCCGGCACTCGCGACGCCACGCCGCGTTGCGCCGAAACGCGTCGACCACCGGCCGCGGGAGGTCGACGGCGACAAAGAAGCGCCCCGGATATAGGTAGTCTTCGCCGGGCTCGTCGACGACGCGCATGAGGCCGTGCGCCTCGGCGTCGCGGTCGGGGAGGGCCTGATAGATCTTGCGCAGCTCGAGCGACGTCGGATGGCCGGTGTTGCCGACGCAGGCGACGAGTCGCTTCATTCGCGAGGGTCTTTTGATCATGACCGTGCTGCCAGCAGGCGCTCGAGCTTCAGCTCCCGTCTACCAACTCCGGTTGCCTCGTACCAATGAATTTCGGCGTTGTGAGACGAAGCCGTCCGGCAGGTGGACGGTCGCGTCTCCCACCCGCTTCCGCCATCTCCCGGGCCCATAGACTCGCCGCAGCCGGCCAGCTCCCGGATCGAACGTCCGACGGCGATCGTCTCGACCGAGCGCAGCCCGATGTGCTCGAACTCCCGCGGCGGCTGCATCATCGGGCTTCGGGCGCGCCAACGCGGATCGAGGCGGGCATCAGATGAGCCGCACCCTCCCCGTGAGCAGCTCCTGCATCATCCCCTGCTTGAGCGCTCGCGTCTTGTCTCGCCGAGCCTCGAGGGCCGCGATCTCGGCGTCCATGTCGGAGAGGAGGTCGGCGATGGCGTCTTGCTCATTCCGGGGAGGAACCGCCATCTGAACCTCTTTGAGGAACTTGAAGTGCCTGTTGTAGCCAGTATTCGGGATTTCGCGGTGCTGAAGCTGAAACGCGTGAAACCGAAGGTTCTGACTCTGACCGGTCTGCGCTTCGAGAATTTGAGTGCCATCAGCGCCGACGACAAAATCGAAATCTACAAACTTCACAACGCGAGTATGATCTCCGAAGACGATCACGCCACCTTCAGGACAGCGGAACCGCTTGTCGATACGATCGGAGAAACCAACG
>Ga0163152_10000353_pt1 | contig 82313 bp, 68 predicted proteins | sample OliLakLV19MP8IB2_FD_148635 | JGI IMG/M metagenome (GOLD analysis project Ga0163152, IMG submission 148635) | Freshwater microbial mat bacterial communities from Lake Vanda, McMurdo Dry Valleys, Antarctica - Oligotrophic Lake LV.19.MP8.IB-2 | ecosystem: Environmental > Aquatic > Freshwater >...
AAACTTTATACCGATGGTTCAAAAATATTTGGGGTATCGAACCCCAAATATTTTTACCCAAGAACTTCGCTCAGGATCACATTACCCGATTTGAAAACATACTTGACACAGTTTATTTTACACTACCAATAAAATAATTTAAAAAAAACCCTGCATTATTTGATGCTGGGTTTTTTTGTGTTAAAAATTTCATCATAGGTTAAATAAATTATTCTGACTTCTGCGTTTCGACAACCAAATTTATCATTATAGGTACAATGTAATTGAATCACTCGTTGTGGCGTATTATTTTTTCTTTTATTGCTTCTAAACCACAACATTGATGCTCCAAGTTTTGCGCTAAAGCCCATATGGTAGAATTGCAGTTCCCACCGGCTAAAACCGTGGGTTATTTTGTGTTTCGGAATTTGCTTAATTTATTTATGTGTTGGAAATTATTAATAATGATAACATTTGTCACCCTCCCTAAGTATATAATCGTAAAAAAATTATGAAAAAAACGGGCAGGATTTTAAAACCCTGCCCGTCAACTAAAAACTATATCACACAATTATTTAGGAAGAGCAACTTTGTCGATCACGTGAATAACACCATTGCTTTGATAAACATCATACGTAGTGATATTTATTACGTTACCACTTTCATCTTTTAATTGGATGTTGTGATTACCATTCATCATTGCAGTTAATTTTCCACCACTTACTGTTGTTAAAGTTGCAGTTCCTTTTCCCTCTTTTATCGCTTTAGAAATTGCATCAAAATCCATTTTACCGGAAACAACGTGATACGTTAAAACCTTCGTAAGCATTTCTTTATTTTCAGGTTTTAAAAGTGTTTCTACAGTTCCTGCAGGCAGATTTTCGAATGCATCATTTACCGGTGCAAATACTGTAAAAGGACCTGCACTTTTTAATGTTTCTACTAAACCTGCAGCTTTTACGGCAGCAACTAATGTTGTGTGATCTTTGGATTTTACTGCATTGTCGATAATGTCTTTAGCAGGAAACATTGCTTCTCCACCTACCATAGTTGTGTTGGCGCTATTTTGAGCAAATGTGTTGTTTATAACAAAGAATAAAGCGATTGCAAAAAAAGTTTTTTTCAGATTTTTCATTTTTAATGTTTTTGTATGATTAAATAATTTATTTGTTACCATTTACGGAGGAAGATGTGTGGGCGGTTTTAATTTGGAAGGAAAAAATTTTGGTTCTGTTGTGTGGTGGGAAATATTTTGGAGTGTTGTAGGTTGTAGCATGGGTTGTGTTATGGGTTGTAGAATGGGGTTGTATTTTGGGGTTGTATTTTGGGGTTGTATTTTGGGGTTGTATTTTGGGGTTGTATTTTGGGGTTGTATTTTGGGGTTGTTGTATAGGTTGTATTATGGGGTTGTTGTATGGGGTTGTAGAATGGGGAGGTATTGCGGATGAGGAGGCCGGTAAGGCGGGAAGACGGTAAGGGGCGGGAAGAAATGAGGGAATAGTAAGGAGTGAGGAAAACTCATTATTCCCGTCTGAACGGATCATTCGGGCGGGCATTACTCATTATTCATTGAGTGAGTGGTGAGTGGAGAGATTAGATGCTCGAATTAGACATTAAATTACCGCTGCAATTATTGTAGCTGTCCAAATTGAAAATATATTTTTGGTTAATTTGGTGAGTGAACTCATTATTCATTTCTCATTATTCATTATTCATTTCTCGTCTCTCATTTTCTCGCTGCGTGTTTGAGCACTTTTGCTTCGATATAAAAGATGATCTCTTCGGCGATATTTTTTAGCTGATCTCCGATGCGTTCGAGTTTGCGGATGATGGAGATAATATATAATGCATCCGATATCTTAGAGGGATCTGATTGCATTGCATGCGTGAGATTATTTATTGCTTCAATATTGATATGATCGAGGTAATCATCACTTTTAAATATTTTTCTGGCAATGGAAGTGTCTTCGTTTTCGAAAGCGTGTTTTATGTCTGCCAACATTTGCATGGCTGCTTCAAACATGGGTAAAACATTACTTTCCTCCATTAACGTTGCATCGAATGGCTTGTCTGTTTCGTTAATGTATTTTGAAATACCTTCTGCTATGTCTCCTATCCTTTCCAGGTTATTATTAATTTTCAAAACTGCCAAAACAAATCGCAGGTCAATAGCTACCGGCGCATACAATGCAATAAAATTTTCTGCGGCGCGATCTATCTGTAATTCCTGACCGTTGACACGTTTTTCAATCTGAACAACCTCTCTTGCAAGGTCTTTATCAAATTTAGTAAGCGCTTCTTTGGCTTTAGATAATTGGGTTGTAACCAATTGAAACATTTCTTCCAGATCTGCTTTTAAATTATGAACAGGATTATCTATTTGCGACATAGGTTATTTGTTAATTTGTTAATTGATTGCACTCATTTATAATTTATGATACCATTTTACATCAACTCGGCTGTTCCATCGGCTAATTTGCTAATTGGCTAATCATTTCTTATCCAAACCTTCCCGTAATATAACTCTGAGTCTTATCTTCCTTTGGTGCTGTAAATATATTTACTGTGGTATCAAATTCAATTAATTCACCTAAATAAAAAAACGCAGTGCGATCACTTATTCTCGCTGCCTGTTGCATATTGTGTGTTACAATAATGATCGTGTAATTCTGTTTTAATTGTGATATCAACTCTTCTATCTTGGCAGTGGAGATTGGGTCCAATGCACTTGCAGGTTCATCCATAAGAATTATACTCGGTTTTACTGCAAGTGTTCTTGCAATACATAAACGCTGTTGTTGTCCGCCGCTAATTGCCAAGGCTGATTTTTTAAGATCATCCTTTACCTCATCCCATAAAGCAGCTTGACGCAACGAATTTTCGCAGGCTTCCTCCAGAATATGTTTATCGTTAACGCCGCGAATGCGCAATCCATACACTACATTTTCGAAAATTGATTTCGGGAAAGGATTAGGTTTTTGAAATACCATACCTACTTCCTTTCTCAATTCTTCCACACGCACTCTTTTCGCATAAATATTTTTTTCATCAATAAGAATATGTCCGTCCATTCTAAATCCGTCGATATAATCATTCATTCTATTGATCAAACGCAAAAAAGTTGATTTTCCGCATCCGCTCGGTCCAATAAATGCAGTAACCGTATTTGGACGAATGCGAATAGAAATATTTTTCAGTGCATGAAAATCACTATACCATACCTGAACATTATCAGCTGTTAATTTATAGTTCATAAAAATTTACCACTTAACTTTTTTCTGCCATTTGTTTCTCAAATATATTGCAATACCATTCATAACAAAAGTTATTAATAATAAAATAATAATAGCTGCGGCCGCATTGGTAGCAAATTCGGGTTCAGGTCTGCTTATCCAGTTAAATATTTGCATAGGCAAAACGGAATACTGATCCATGGGCGACGAAGGTGCAAAAGGAACATAGGTTAATGCTCCAACCACAATAAGCGGTGCGGTTTCTCCTATGGCACGTGATAAAGACAAAATTACGCCCGTTACAATTCCACCCCCGGCAGCAGGTAATATTTGTCGTGAAATAGTTTGCCATTTTGATGCTCCTAATGCAAAACTCGCTTCTTTTATTGTTTTAGGAACTGCTTTTATTGCTTCGCGGGTGGAGACAATTATAATAGGTAATATTAATAGAGATAAAGTAAGTGCTCCTGACAATAAACTACTTCCCAAGCCGGCAGTGCGCACAAATACTTCCAATCCGAGAATACCATAAATGATAGATGGAATACCTGCAAGGTTTGTTATATTAATCTCCAAAATATTAGCCAAACGCGATTTTTTACCGTATTCCTCGAGATAAATTCCCGCAGCAACTCCAATAGGAATTGCAATAATTGCAGTTAATACCAATATCCATACTGTTCCCATCAACGCAGTAAAAATTCCCGCATTTTCTGCTTTTCTGGAAGGAAGATTTGTAATAAAAGCCCAGTCAATCCTTGCAATTCCATCAACAATAATATTGATTAGAAATATCGCCAGCATAATAATCCCAAACATGGTGCAACCAATTGCCCAGTATTTGAAGAGATTATTTTTTGTTCTGTTGTTCATGATTTTTATTGTCAGTGGTCAAGGGTCAATAGTCAATAGTCAGGTGTTGTCAAACTCATCACTCATCACTCATCACTCATCACTCATTACTCATTACTCATCACTCATCACTCATCACTCATTACTCATTACTCATCACTCATCACTCATCACTCATCACTCATTACTCATCACTCATCACTCATCACTCATCACTCATCACTCATCACTCATTACTCATTACTCATCACTCATCACTCATATTTATGATAAAATTTCTTTTTCACTCTTGCTGTTATGGTATTTAAAATAAATGTAAAAACAAATAACATCATCCCTGCTGAAAATATTGTTTTAAATTCAAGTGATCCTTGGGGTACATCACCCATAGAAACCTGAACGATATAGGTTGTAATTGTTGCAATAGGAACTGTGGGGTCCAATGTTAAACGCGGCTCTAAACCTGCAGCAATGGCTACAATCATTGTTTCTCCGAATGCTCTTGAAATTGCCAATATCACCGAAACAATAATTCCGGATGATGCAGCGGGAATCAACACTTTAAATGAAGTTTGGAAAGGTGTTGAACCCAATCCGTAACTTGCTTCACGCAACGATTTAGGCACAGCATATAATGCATCTTCACTTAAGGAAGAAATAAGAGGAATGATCATAATTCCCATTACTATGCCCGGAGATAACGCATTAAATCCCGACAATCCCGGAATTATTTGTTGCAAAAATGGCGTAACCACAGTTAATGCAAAAAAACCATAAACAACTGTTGGAATTGCTGCCAATATTTCCAACATCGGTTTAATGGTTTTTCGTACTTTTGGGTGTGCATATTCGTTTAAATAAACTGCAATGCTCAATCCAATAGGAAGTGCAACAGTAATAGCAATAAAGGAAGTTAATACTGTACCTGCAATAAGGGGAAGTATCCCGAAATGTTTGTCGTCAAATAATGGTGTCCATTGAGTGTCTGTAAAAAACTCAATTATGGAAACCTCCTTAAAAAATAAAACTGATTCGTAAAGTAGAACAGATAAAATTCCGATGGTAGTTAAAACAGTAATAGCACCGCTAAGTGCTAAAAGGAATTCTATTATTTTCTCTTTTCTCTTCACAAAAAAATAAAAGTGTTCAGGTAATAATTAAATTACCTGAACATTTGAATAATTTATTTTTCAGCAGGTGCTAATCTCGCGATCGCTGCTTTTAATACTTCCTGTTGTGTTGCATAAATACTTGCCTCACATGGAACATATCCAACATCCTTACTTAAAACAGGTGCATTATCAATAAAAAATGTGATGAAAGCGGCAACTTCAGGACGTGCAAGTGCGGCTTCATTTATATAAATATAAAGTGGTCGTGAAAGGGGAGAATACGATTTATTCAAAACTGTCTCCTGTGTTGGAATAACACCAGATCCACTGCCATTATCAACGGGAACGATCTTTAATTTTGCTTTATTATTTTCATAATATGCCATTCCGAAATATCCTAAACCACCTTTATCTCCGGCAACACCGGTAACTAATTGATTATCGTTTTCGCTAGCTGTATAATCGCCGCGACTTGCTCCTTTTTTGCCACATATTTCTTCCGTAAAATAATCGAAGGTTCCACTTGCTGTTCCTGCACCAAATAAATGTATTGGTTCATTAGGCCAACCTGCTCTAACCTGACTCCATGTTTTAATTTTATCCTGTGCTGCCGTTTCCCACATGATCTTTAATTCTGCAGTGGTAATTTTATCTACCCAAGTATTTGAAGGATTAACAACAATTGCAATTCCATCGTATGCAACCTCTAATTCCAGATATTTGATTCCTGCTGAATCACAAATTGCCTTTTCGCTCTCCTTAATTGGTCGTGATGCCCCACAAATATCAATTTCTCCTCTTCCAAATTTATTGAATCCACCACCTGTTCCTGATTCACCAACGGTAACTTTGGCCTTTGGGTTTTTTAAACCGAATTCTTCTGCTACAGCTTCGCTTATTGGGTAAACTGTACTAGAACCATCGATGGAAATTGTACCTGAGATCTCAGTACCAACCTCATCGACGGCTTTTGAGCCCCCGCAAGAAGTAAATCCTACAACAGCAATAAGTAAATACACTAATTTGTTTGACATATTATACATTTAGTTGCTGCGAAGGTATTTCGCCAATGTTACCCCAATATTAACAAAGCATTTATTTTATGTTAGAGTAATGATTTCTTAATTTATTTACGCCATCAACACTTTCGGCGCTTTTCCTCCCCTCAATGTTACCAAATTGTTAATTATATGTAAATAAATATCAAATATATTGGCTCAATTTTAATTTTTTGTTTATTTAACCATTACATTAGCGTCATTTAACATTAAATTAAAATTATACAATATGTCTATAGATAAAGTTTTAAGGTTTTTTCAGCCTAAGGATAAGACCTTCTATCCGCTCTTCGGCAAAGCAGCAGATAACAACGTGAGGATCTCAGAGCTTTTATTAGATTGTGTAAAAGAGACAGATGTAGATAAAAGGGAAGAAATAATTAAAGAAATTGAGCATGCAGAGCATTTAGGGGATGAGATCACACATGAGATCATGAATAATCTCAACATTGTATTTATCACTCCTTTTGATAGGGAGGATATACATTATCTGGCATCAACTATTGACGATGTTGCCGATCATGTTAAGGATGCTGCATTGCGTATTAAATTATACAAACCAAATAATTTGCCATCTGCTATTATTAAAATGGCGGAACTTATAAATGACGGCACCGTGAAAGTAAAGGCTGCATTGGAAGAGTTGCGTGATCTGCGCAACATTGAAAAACTGCGCAAACTCATAATAGAAATTAATAATGTAGAAAACCAAAGTGATGTGATCTTTGAGTTGGCGCTAACAGACTTATTTGCAAATGAAAAAGATCCAATAGAAATAATTAAGATAAAGGATATTATTTCTAAAATGGAAAGTGCCAGCGATCGCTGTGAAGATATTGCGAATGTTATTGAATCAATAATCGTTAAAACCACATAATTTATGGGCGGTATTGAACCTATTATTATTATTACGGTGATATTGGCACTAGTTTTTGATTTTATTAATGGAGCCAATGATGCAGCCAATTCGATTTCTACGATTGTAGCTACGAGAGTATTGAGTCCGGTAAAAGCTGTTATTTGGGCTGCATTTTTCAATTTCGCTGCACTTTGGATTTTTCAGTCAACGGAAGTTTCCAAAACAATGAGTAAGGGAGTAATAGATAGTAGCGTTGTGGACGGAGATACATTTTTTGTTTTAAGCGCGTTAATTGGTGCTATAATTTGGGGATGGTTGTGCACCAAACTCGGCATGCCAATCAGTATTTCCCATACGTTAATCGGCGGATTGATAGGACCTGCCTTAGTGAAAGCTGGTCCGGGAGCTTTATTATGGATAGAACCCGACCACAAAGGTTTAGCTTGGATAGGACTTTTTATTTTTCTTGCACCAATAATTGGATTACTTGTTGCATATATTTTGCAGATCATTACTTTATGGGTTTTTCGAAATTTTAAGCCGCGAAAAGTTGACGGATTTTTCCAATTTATGCAATTAGTCTCATCAGCAGCTTTTAGTCTGGGGCATGGAAGTAATGATGCACAAAAAACTGCCGGTATCATTATTTTATTATTGGCAGCCAATGGACATGCAGATATTGATAACCCTCAACAATGGATATTTTATGCTTGTTATATTGTAATTGGTTTGGGAACGCTTATTGGAGGATGGAAAGTTGTAAAAACAATGGGACATAATTTAACTCCCTTAAAACCAATGGGCGGATTTTGTGCAGAAACTGCCGGAGCTATCACATTATTCGGAACGGCAGCAATGCGAATTCCGGCGTCTACCACACATACTATTACAGGTGCTATTATGGGCGTTGGTGCAGCTAAACGCGTGAGTGCCGTGAGATGGCAGGTTGTAACAAAAATTATGTGGGCTTGGATATTAACTATTCCGGCTTCAATCGTGATGAGCGGATTAGTTTATTGGATCATTTCTTCTTTTTCAAAATAATTTCGTATAAAGTCAATGGCGACAGATATTAAGGCATTAGAGCAACACCTTTCAGCACTGCATCTTTAATGATATTATTAGAAACAACTATTTTGCCTTCTTTAAAATTTCGGCCATTATTAAAATCGGAAACATAAGCACCGGCGTTTTCAGCAATAATAATTCCTGCGGCAATATCCCAGATATTTAAAAATGCTTCGTAGTATACATCCATGCGACCGCAGGCAACATAACACAAATCTGTGGCTGCAGTTCCTAGTCTGCGAATATCTCTGCCATTATCGAGAAAATATTTTAACGTTTCCGATATTTTAGTTGTGCGCTCCTCATTTCTAATATATGGGAATCCGGTAGCAATAAGTGCATCACCCAAATTATCACAAGCAGAAATATGAATAATTTTTCCATTGCAATAAGCCGGAGCATCTTTCCAGCTATAAAACATTTCGTTGTTGGAAACTTCCAATACCACACCCAAAATAATTTCCCCTTTATACTGTAAAGCAATACTTATAGAATATATAGGAATTCCATGTACATAATTCATAGTACCATCAAGCGGATCAATTATCCATAAATATTCTTTATCCTGTTGTTCTATTGTTTTTTCTTCCGTTATAAAGCCGGCTTCGGGCAATATTTTGTTAAGTGCAGTTACTAATCTTTTTTCCGCATTCGTATCAACCTCTGTTACAAAATCGCGTACACCTTTTTTTTCAATCAGAATATGCTGAAAATTTTCACGCTGCTGTTTTATATAAACACCAATTGATCTGGTAATTTCAATAACTTCAAAACACATCGCTTCTAAATTCATAATTGATAAAGGTTAATTGTATAAATAATAAACATAGTAATCCTAATTAATTATTATTAAAATAAAGATTTAAACCTGATTAAAACGAAAACGAATAATTTAAATATTTATTTCCTTATTTTTTTTCCGATTAATAATTTTAGCAGATATAAAAGTCATCAAAATTAAAAATCCGGACATCCAGAGGGCAACACGTGCAAGATAATCGCCATATTTAACATAAAAAGTTTTTTCATCGCTGGCCAACAAAGTTGCATTTAACACTGCATCTTCCCGCCATGCCGTTGCCTGAGAAATATCACCTCTTTGGTTTATAAAACAAGAGATGCCGGTATTTGCCGAACGTGCAATACAACGACGGGTCTCTATACTTCTCAATTTCCCGTATAAACAATGTTGTCTGTATCCGGAAGTATTTCCCCACCATCCATCATTAGTAATTATAAAAATTAATTCGGCACCATTACTAACATAATCAGAAACATATTCACCAAATACACTTTCAAAACAAATTACCGGTGCAATACCAATAGAATCTTTATTATAAAACACTGTTCGTTCCTTTTGTGTTCCCAAACTTCCGCTAATTCCACCCAACTCAATTGCCTTATCTCCCAAAAATTTAAAAAATTGAGGATAGGGCATTCGTTCAACTCCGGGAACTAATTTTGATTTATGATAATATGGCAATAACATAGAAGAATCGATTTGTAATGCAGTATTATAAATATCATAATACATGGTGTCAGAAAGCATGGTAGGTGCCCGGTTTGTAATTATTTGTCTTGCAGTAATGGAGGCATCTTTGGAATCATACCTTTCAAATCCGTTTATTCCTAAAACTATGGTCAGATTTGGGAAACTGTCAATTAATTTCGAAAGGTCACGAACTGGTTTTTCATATTTTAATTTATCCAGCCAAATATCTTTTTGAACAGATGTTTCGGGCCAAACAAGGTAATTGGTACTATCCGTTAATTTTTGTTTTGATAATGTCAGCATTTTTTCCATTTGCACCGTATAGGGAATATCAAATTTCTCTGTATAGGGATCGAAATTTGGTTGCAATACTGTTACATTCACAGGTTTACCTATTTCAGTATAATTATTATACATTATTTTTGAAATAATTATAGGAATAATTAATAATAATACCAATGATATTATTGGCAGGTATTTTTTGAAAAGCGTAGTATTTTGTGCATTATTTTTTTCAGCAAGAAATATTTTATTGTATAAAATTAAGAACAATAAAATATTGCTCACCCATACCCAAAGGGTTCCGCCAAAAATTCCTGTAAATTCGTACCACTGTATCCAACTATGATGGACCGCAAATACATTTCCAACACTCAACCAGGGCCAGGTAAGTTCCCAACTTAAATGAATGGATTCAAATGCCATCCAAAAAAATATCAGGGAAGCATATCCCAATCTGTTGCCAAATTGTTTTCTCGTATTTCGAGCCAACATGAAAGGAACGGTCATTAAAACCGGATTTGCAAGATTCGCAAATAATCCACCTGCCAAACTCGCATTTCCTACCCACCAGGTAGTTGTTAAATTCCAAATAAGTAGTCCGGTGTATAAACTTATCCAAACCTTTAAAGTCGTATATTTTTTATAGGTATCCGATATTACTTTTTCAGCAATCAGTAGTGGAACAAAACCACCGAAAGCCAAAAAACTAAGCTGCAATGGTGGCCAAGCCTGCCATAACATTAAGCCCGACAGGACGGGTAAAATAAAAAAAAGGGATAAAACACTCTTCAAATTCCTATTCATAAATCTGCGTGAAGATAAACGAATTTTGCCTTATAGAATTTTCTTCAAATGTATCCATAGTGATACAAAATGGATTAAGGGTGGACATTTAAAATAGAAAATTGCATATTGCTCCCGTCTAAAATTCTATTTTTGCACAAATACATCTATGGTAAGAATTGGTGTTTTAGGCGCAGGCCATCTCGGTAAAATTCATCTCAAGATTTTGAAGGATATCCCCGATTTTGAATTGGTGGGCTTTTATGATCCCGACGAAACAAATGCTCAATACGCTGAAAAAACTTTCGGAATCACCCGTTTTACCAATATTCACAAATTAATTGACGCAGTCGACGCAGTTGATATAGTTACCCCAACTGTCTCTCATTATGATTGTGCACGTGCATCCCTGAAAAAGGCCAAACATATTTTTGTAGAAAAACCATTGGCAAATTCTGTTCACGAGGCAAAATATTTAATGTCGCTGGCCCATGAGGCCAATGTAAAAGCGCAGGTAGGCCACGTTGAACGTTTTAATCCCGCATTTTTGGCGGTCCAGGGTATCGACCTACAACCGATGTTTATTGAAAGTCACCGGCTTTCCAGTTTTAACCCCAGGGGAACAGATGTTTCAGTGGTTCTCGACCTTATGATTCATGACATCGATATCATTTTACATATTGTGAAATCCAATGTAAAACGGGTGAGTGCCAGTGGTGTAAAAGTGATCAGCAACCAACCTGATATAGCAAATGCGCGTCTTGAGTTTGATAATGGATGTGTTGCCAACCTAACTGCAAGTCGTATTTCGATGAAAAAAATGCGCAAAATGAGAATGTTTCAGCGAGATATGTATATTGCGGTTGATTTTGGTGAAAATGTGACAGAAATATTGACGCTCACAGATGCTATTGCCGGCGAAGATGCGTTAACCATAGATATTAACACTGGTAACTCTTTTAAAAAGAAGGCATTGCATATGCATAAACCGGACATAGTTCCTGTTAATGCCATAAAAATGGAACTGGAATTATTTGCCAAAGCAATATTAAATGATACCGAAACTCCGGTAACTATTGATGATGGGTACAGAGCTTTGCAAGTAGCACATATGATATTGCATAAAATTGAGAAGAACATTGCATATTGAGATTAATGCAGACCGAAGTTGGAAATTTTAAAGTTGGAAGATGAAAAGAATTAAATTAAAGAAAATATTACCCCTATTTTTTATCACTGTAATAAGTAGTTGTGAAATAATTAATCCGCAGGAAAAGATTCCGTCTTATGTTTACCTAAATGATTTTACTTTCAGTTGCAATCTCGAATTGCAGGGATATCCCTCCACTAAAATTACAGATGCCTGGGTATACGCAAATGGAATTTTTATTGGTGCATTCGAATTACCTGCTACGGTTCCAATATTAGAATCAGGCGAAACAGATATTATTGTATATCCCGGAATAAAAGAAAATGGAATATCCGGAACAGCAATGATATATCCTTTTTATAATGGCTACTCTATTACGCGAAATTTAATTGAAGGAGAAACAGATACATTATATCCTTCTTCCACCTACAAACCATCTGCTGCAATAACTTTTTTATTTAAGGATAGATTTGAAACGGGAAATAGTTTTCACAGCGTGGAAAGTGAAGCCGATTTAACCACAACAACTTCAGTAACAGATATATTTGAAGGTTTACGATCTGCAATTGCAACCCTAACTCCCGACCTCGATACATTTAGAGTTAGCACCGATCCACTTTTTTTCGGCACCATTGATCATCAATTATTTTTGGAGATCGATTATAAATGCGACATTAATTATCTCGTTTATTTACGGTGCAATACTACCGGTGGCTCCACAATTTACGATGAAGTATTAACTATAACTGCAAAAGATTATTGGAATAAAATTTATGTCAATTTAAATCCAACTCTACAATTTTTTTCAGCATACCAACCCGAATCGTATAATCTGGAATTCAGAGCAATAAATACAAGCGGCGATACTGCCAAAATATATTTTGACAATTTAAAGATCATAGAATCCAATTAATGCGTTTTAAAAGGAGAATTGGCATATTAACTTATATTTTCTTCGATTATGCAACTGCTATGCTGGTATGGGCGGGATTTTTCTTTTACCGCAAATTTTTTATTGAGGACTATCCAATCAATATCAAAGAACAGATATTAAATGACCGTAATTTTTTTATCGGAATATTCGGAATACCTCTTATCTGGCTGGTTTTATATTTTGTAGCCGGAACCTATACCGATATTTATCGAAAATCGAGACTGGCAGAAATAACACGAACCTTTGTTATTGCATTTATAGGCGTATTGATTATTTTCTTTTCTTTGTTACTCGATGATTATATCAGCGATTACCATGATTATTACCAGTTATTTTTTCTCTTATTCGCCGCTCAATTTCTGCTTACCACCATTAGCAGAATGATCATTCTTTCGCAGGCTAAAAAACAATTGCAAAAGGGTATTGTTGCATATACCACAATTATTATCGGCAGCGATCAACGCGCATTGGCTATTTATAAAGAAATAACTAATTATAAAAAGTCGTTGGGATATGCTTTCACCGGATATGTTGAAGTAAATGGAAATCACGACAGTGAACTCACGAAATACATGCCCAATCTCGGTAAATTGTCGCAGCTTAACGCTATCATTGAAGATCGAAATATTGATGAAGTAATTATTGCCATTGAAACATCTGAACATCATCTGCTCAATAAAATAATTGATACCCTTGCCGAAAAAGGAGATATTGTTATAAAGATAGTTCCTGATATGTACGATATATTATCAGGCTCCGTTAAAATGAGTAATGTATTGGGAGCAGTGCTCATCGAAATTTATCCGGATCTGATGCCGCGCTGGCAGCGATTTATTAAAAGGGGAATTGATATTGCAGTTTCGATAATTGCAATATTAATTTTATGGCCCTTATTTTTATTTATTGCTTTTAAAGTAAAATTATCATCCAAAGGTCCCATTATTTATAAACAACAAAGAGTAGGTATAAATAATAAACTATTTACCATTTATAAATTCAGAAGTATGTTTATAGATGCCGAAGAAAATGGTCCCGCGCTATCCAGCGAAAATGATGAACGTATTACTACCTGGGGAAAGATTATGCGCAAATGGCGTTTCGATGAATTACCGCAGATATTTAATATTTTTAAAGGAGAAATGAGTCTGGTTGGCCCTCGTCCGGAACGACAATTTTACATTGACAGAATTACACAAATTGCTCCTACCTACAAACACCTGCAAAAAGTAAAACCCGGATTAACAAGTTGGGGCATGGTAAAATTTGGTTACGCCAGCGATGTGGAACAAATGATACAACGTATGAAATACGATCTGCTGTATATCGAAAATATGAGTTTGGCTATTGATTTTAAGATCATGTTTTATACGGTATTAATTATTTTTCAGGGGAAGGGGAAGTAGTGGGCAGTGGGAAGTGAGCAGTGGGCAGTGGGAAGTTGGCAGCTTGTAACATGAAACCTTTTTGTTCCATCTTAAAATGGAGTAGGAAAAAGGAGTTCGAATTTCATTTAAACCTTTCCCAAATTCCATCATTTGTTTTCCCTTGTCACTTGTCACGATACCCTTGTCGAAAAAAAAGTGTGAATAATGCAACTATAACAGAGACTTTAACAAAGACTTATGCCAATAACCTTTAATAAAAAATACGCACTTTTTACCTTAATCCTTTTTATAACAGAGATATGCATCGCACTTTTTATAAAAGATAAATTCATTCGACCTTATTTTGGCGATTTGTTGGTGGTCATATTGATCTACTGTTTTATAAAATCATTTTTTGTTGTTTCCATATTTAAGACAGCAATTGCAGTTTTATTATTTGCTTATTTTGTCGAATTTTTACAATATCTTCAATTAATAGAAATTTTAGGATTAGAACATTCCAAACTCGCCAAAATAATTATGGGTTCTTCTTTTAATTGGATGGATATAGTGATGTATACTTGCGGTATAATGATTGTACTCTTTATAGAAAAAATGTATAAAAATTAACTTTTAGGCTGAATTAAAACAGACTTTATTCCAGGCTTTGTGAAAAAATTATTTACATGTCACTTTTAAAAGTACTACCTTGCCGGGGAAATCTACGATAGTATGATTTCCATCTAAATAATATCCTTCCACAAAGGCATCGCCATTTTTCTTAAATGTTAACTCTCTGGTGGACTCAACACCTTCACTTTTAAAGGTATAAATTGCATTTAATCTTTCGCCCTGCATTTCACCTCTTATGGTGCCGACATTTTTATCCTTTTCGTATAAATTATAAACCAGATTACCGGTTATTTTGGTATCCTGTATCGTGATTTCCATTTTTATGGTATCAGAATTCTCTACATATAAATAACATTCCTGCACGGCATCTGCTTTTGTTTGTTCCTCATCGGATACCCTTTCACCAACGTTTTTACAGGATATCCAGGTTTGCGAGATCAATATCGCGATCAGAAATAATTTTAAATTTTGCATACTTTTATTTTTTTTTCAATTTAATTAATACCATTTCACCTTGCATAAATTGCAATTCCCCCGACTCTGTAACTTTATACTGAACTATACACTGTAAGGTTTCCAAAAAGGTTTGTTCACCCTCTCCTTCGCAAAACATATTCAAGGCGCAGGGCTAGCGAAGAAGTATTAGCAGGGTTTGGCATTCCAAACAATTAACTAACCTGCGAAGAAGTATTAGCAGGGTTCGGCATTCCAAACAATTAACTAACCTGCCAACCCTGCGTATTCCAAGGCACAGGGTTGCCGAAGAAGTATTAGCAGGGTTCGGCATTCCAAACAATTAACTAACCTGCCAACCCTGCGTATTCCAAGGCACAGGGTTGCCGAAGAAATATTAGCAGGGTTCGGCATTCCAAACAATTAACTAACCTGCCAACCCTGCGTATTCCAAGGCACAGGGTTGCCGAAGAAGTATTAGCAGGGATCGGCATTCCAAACAATTAACTAACCTGCCAACCCTGCGTATTCCAAGGCACAGGGATGGCGAAGAAGTATTAGCAGGGTTCGGCATTCCAAACAATTAAATAACCTGCCAACCCTGCGTATTCCAAGGCACAGGGATGGCGAAGAAGTATTAGCAGGGTTCGGCATTCCAAACAATTAAATAATCTGACAACACTGCGTATTCCAAGGCACAGGGTTGGCGAAGAAGTATTAGCAGGGTTCGTCATTCCAAACAATTAACTATCCTGCCAACCCTGCGTATTCCAAGGCGCAGGGTTACCGAAGAAGTATTAGCAGGGTTTGGCATTCCAAACAATTAACTAACCTGCCAACCCTGCGTATTCCAAGGCACAGGGTTACCAGTGTAATAAATTTTAATTGCCTCGCGAACCCTGCTAATGAAACAACATGTTTAAGTTTAGCATACAAAATTTGCAGAAAAAAGCGATTTTGTTGAAAATAATGCAAAACCGTTCCCTATAAATAGTGAATTTGATGAAAATAATGCAATTTGTATGATAAATTGAAAGGGATTTAAGAGATTTGGGTGGAAAATATCTCAATAGGAAGTAATAAAGGAAAATTTTGAATAAAAAAAGCCCCACCATAGCAGGGCTTAAGAATTTTCTTCGGCTTATAGCCTTATTGTGATAAGTCTTTCAAATTATAAAACAAAGATATATAAATTTTTAACAATACAAATAAATGTAATGGAAAAAACACTAGGATTAGATTTGGGTACAAATTCAATTGGCTGGGCTCTGCGGGATATCAATGCTGATGACAATCAAATTACAGATAAGGGAGTCATAACTTTTGATAAAGGAGTTGGTGAAGAAAAAGGTATAGAGGTGCCCCTAGTCAAGGCAAGAACAGCGGCAAGAAGTAAACGAAGAAACTACCAAGCAGAAAAATACAGAAAGTGGGCGCTTGTAAAATGTTTAATAGAAAAAGGAATGTGTCCACTATTAGAATCCGAATTATACTGGTGGAAACGGTACCAAAAAGATAATAATGGGGTTCAACAAGGTAGAAAATATCCAGAATCAAAAAAATTTAGACAATGGCTTCAATATGATTTTAACGGGGATGGAAAACCTGATTACCAAGAATATGGATACTCAATACATGAAAATATATATCTATTTAGGGTATTAGCAATAAGTGAAAATGAGGAGCATAAAAAAATATTTAAAGATAATCCAGAAATATTAGGACGTGTTTTTTACCATCTAGTGCAAAGAAGGGGATTTAAAGGCAGGGTTGAAGATGATAAGGAAACTCAAACAATTCTTCTCGGGAGCAAAGAAGCAAATACTCCTGGGGTAAACGAGTTAATTCCATTTATTGAAAAATATAAAACTTTAGGAGCAGCACTATATTACATTAACAAGAACGAAGGATACCGTATTCGTAAAAGGTATAATAGAAGACAAGATTTTGAAAAGGAATTATTTGAAATATGCCGTGTCCAGGGCATTCCAGAAACAGTTCAACATGAATTATGGAAAGCTATCATTTGGCAGCGCCCTCTACGTTCTCAAAAAGGGCTAGTAGGGTATTGCACCTTTGAAAGACCACAAAAAAATGAAAAGGGCCAATATATCAAAGGAGGTAAAACCAGATGTCCTATAAGTCATCCATTATACCAAGAATATCGAACTTGGCAATTAATAAGCAATCTAAAAATAGTTGTACCTGATGATATAGATAAAGTAGCATTTTTAACGGATAAAGTTTATCCACTTTTTATTCGCGATTCTGAAGTAGAATTTGTTAAAATTAAAAAAGAAATTGAAAAAGTAGGTGGAATAGTTAGAGCAAAATTTGATGATGAAACCCGTTTTCCCACAAATGATTTTTTATATAGAATTAAAGAGATATATGGAGAAAATTGGAGAATTATTTTAAAGTGGGAGGAAACGCTTACGAATAAACCGAAATCCGGAAAATACCATCGAGTTGAAGATTTGTGGCATGAAATATATCACTTTATCCATTTAAAGAGCACTACACCAGCAACCTTTTATGATGCAATTGCAAATAAATTGCATTTTGACGATAAACAAATAAAGAGTTTTAAAAAGTTAAAATTGGATCAAGGTTACGCATCATTAAGCATATCAGCAATTACAAAAATATTACCCTACTTACAAAAAGGATTACTTTATTCGGAGGCAGTCTTTTTAGCCAATTTAAATAAAATCTTTGCAACAGAGTTAACTCCAGAAACCAAGACAGAAATCTTAAGTGCATTTCGTTTACTTTCTATATCATTTAATGAAAATAAACTCAGGTTAGGGATAGTAAACAGCTTAATATCGGATCAACTGAATAGTTCTACAAGGTTTGGAATGAATAGTGACTATGCCTTAGATGATGATGACATAAATGATATTAAATTGAAAATTGAAGATACGATTGGTGTTCAGAATTGGAACAAAAAAGAAGATATTGAAAAAGTAAAGCTATTAGATTTTATCGCTGAAAAGTATTTGATATTTTTGCAAAAGCCCGTAAACTACGATGCAAATAAATCATTTTATAAAATAAAACGATTTGATCAAATTCTTAAAGAATATTTAGTAGAAAAATATGACTTTTCAATTGAGCATTTAAATAAAAATCTTTGGCATCCATCAGAAATTGAAAAATATGATCCGGCTCCATCTTCAAAAAAAGTTCCAAATATAAAAATACTTGGCGATCCTAATCCTGTAGGCAAAGGGTTCAAAAATCCCATGGCTATGAAAACACTGCATAGGCTTAGAAACCTTATAAACTATTTGCTTGAATCAGGTAAAATTGATAGCGACACAAGAATAGTTGTTGAATTAGCGAGAGAATTGAACGATGCAAATAGAAGAAAAGCGATTCAAAATTGGCAGAAAAGACGCGAGGATGAAAACAAAGAGTTGGCTAAGGGGATAATTAACACAGCTAAAGTCAAATATCCGGATTTAGATGAAAATGATCCCTTAATAGCTGATAGAGCAAGGTTATGGTATGAGCAAATAGAGAATAGTGATGAAATCATGAGACAAGCAAAAGCTCTTAAAGATGACCTTCTAAAAGTAAAGTTATGGAAAGAACAAAATTGCAGGTGTATTTATACAGGAAGAATTATAAGCATTTCAGACTTGTTTAATGGTACCGAAGTAGATATAGAACATACTATACCTGCAAAAATAAGCTGGAGTAGTGAACAATGGAATTTAACCATATGTGATTCGAAATTTAACAGAGAAATTAAGCGGAAGAAAATACCGGCAGATTTAATTAATTATGAGACTACTTCCGAATTTGATAAAGATGGAGCCAATATCCTAAAAAGGATTGAACCTTGGGCGATAAAATTAAAATCGCTAAATGCGAGTTTACAAAAAAACATTAATCAAACTAAAGGTTCCAATTATATGGATAAGAATGCAAAGGATGAAATATTAATTAAACGCAGAATGTTACAAATGGATATCGAATATTGGAATAAAAAAATTGAAACATTTACAAAATTAGAATATTTAGGCGGGTTTCGTAGGCAGCAATTGACAGATACTCAAATTGCGAGTAAATATGCTTTTCATTATCTAAAAACAGTGTTTAATAGGGTTGAAATCCAAAAAGGTATAACTACCAGCACTTTTAGAAAAATATTCAAAATCCAAAATAAAAAAGAACTCAAAGACCGTACAAAACACAGCCATCATGCTATTGATGCAGCTGTTTTAACACTGATACCACCATCAAGTATTCGCACTAAAATGTTAGATGAGTATAATAACGCATTAGATATGAATCAGAGTTATCATAAAAATCCAATTGGTTGGGATAATTTTAAAGCATCTTATTTATTAAATTTGGAAGAAACGATTTTAATAAATTATCAAAAAAAGGATACTACCTTGTTGCAAACAAAAAAGAAAATGAGAATTGGTGGGAAAATACAATTCATTCACGAAACCACAGCAGATGGTATAAACATTTTAAAAAGAGATTTAAATGGCAAACCAATACCCAAAATGGCAGTGGGCACGGGAATTAGAGGGCAATTACATAAAGATAGTTTTTACGGATCAATAAAAATAAACGATCAGTTAATGCTTGTTGAACGATATCCGATAGAATCGTTTGATTCTTTGAAGGATTGCACCCATATTATTGACAAAAAAATAAAGGAAATTGTCAAAACAGAACTTATAAATAGAGTTGAATCAGGGATGTCATTTGATAAAGCAAAGTTTTTACCAATATTTTTTCCTGGAAGCCAGCAAATTATTAAAAAGGTTAGATGTAGAGTAGCTGCTGGTCGTGGATATTTAACAAGTGAAAAGGCAATAGAAATTAGCATAAAAAATCATATTTCAAAATATGAACATAAACAAAATAAATATGTTCAAAATTATAAAAATTCTTTATGCTTGTTTTATATTAATTCAGAAAATAATTTAAGAGGTTTAATGATTGTAAATCTATTTGAATTATCGTTTTTGAAAATAAAGACTATTCAAAGTATTAAACAAGAAAATTTCTATAGAAGCATTACACTTGGGAAGGGGAAAAATAAATCTGAAGCACTACTAGAGAATATAATACACGTTGGTGACAAATTTATTTTCTATAAAGAAAGCAAAGATGAATTATTAAATCTTTCGCATTCAGAAATCAGCAAAAGGTTGTATACAATTTATAAGTTCAATGAACCTGCTCCTTCTACTGTATATATTTATCTTCAACACCATTTGGAATCAAGGTCAAATGACGAATTAGGCAATGGTGAAAAATTAATTGACTTTGGGAAATATCAACCCCGATTATTTTTAAGTGCATCAAAATTAAATTGCGCAATGGAGGGTTTAGATTTCCATGTCACACCTGATGGTCATATTAATTGGATTATTAAATGATTAAACGCACTCTATATTTCACAAACCCAGCAAAACTTTCTACAATTAACGATCAATTACTAGTAGAAACGGGTAACCCACAGGAGGGAAGAAAGGAAGTGCGCCAAATTCCGATCGAGGACATCGGCATAGTTATTTTGGAACATCCTCAAATTGTACTTACGCATGTATTAATGGATAAGTTATTGAGCAATAATGTGGTGTTAATTACCTGTAACGACAAAAAAATGCCGTCGGGTATTATGCTCCCTTTTGAAGGAAACACACTTTTACAGGTCAGGTATCAGGATCAGATTGAAGCAAGTGAGCCCCTGAAAAAAAACCTTTGGCAACAAACCATTCAGGCAAAGATCCGGAATCAGGCTGCAATACTGGAAAAAAATAATATTGACGCAACAAAAATGAAGGTTTGGGCAAACGATGTATTAAGTGGCGATTCCAATAATTATGAAGGCGTTGCTGCTGCATACTATTTTGATAAGATTTTTATCCACTTTATCACAAAATTTAAACGCAGCCGCGAAGGGGACGCGCCTAACAATTTATTAAATTACGGTTATGCAATAATTCGGGCAGTTGTTGCAAGATCTTTGGTTGCTTCGGGATTACTTCCTGCTTTAGGAATACACCACCGGAATAAATATAACGCTTATTGCCTTGCCGACGATATTATGGAGCCTTACAGGCCCTTTGTTGATGATCTGGTAATTGAATTAATCAAACAAGAAGTGGATATTAGTACTTTAACAAAGGAAATAAAACAAAAGTTATTGGTTTTGCCCACCATTGATGTAATAATAAATAATGAAAGGAGTCCGCTTCTGATAGCTACTCAAACAACAACATCAGGCCTTGTAAAATGTTATTCCGGAGAAGTGAGGAAAATGGTTTATCCCCAATTTCAGCAATAAATTAAAACCGGTTGCAGAGGGAGGCTGTGATACGAAATGCGCTTAAATGAATATAGAATCATGTGGGTTTTAGTATTTTTTGATTTACCGACAGAAACCGCAGAACACAGGAAAATTTATGCAAAATTCCGCAAATCTATCATGAAAGACGGTTTCAGTATGTTTCAGTTCAGCATCTATTTACGGCATTGTCCAAGTAAAGAAAATGCCGACGTACATATTGAACGCGTTAAAAAGAAATTACCGGCTAAAGGCCATGTGGGCATACTTTGCATAACCGATAAACAATTCGGTTTGATGGAAATTTACTTCGGCAAAGACCCCGCACCAGCGGTTCCGGTGCCACAACAATTGGAAATGTTTTAAGAAAAACCCGGCAGAATGAAATTTTCTGCCTGAGTTTAACTCAATTTTTTCTTTCTGATTTACACCTGTAACTCAATGAAATAGGGTGTTTTTTGCCACCCTGTTGTTAATGCAAATGTAAAGAACATAATTTGAAAGCAAATCACAACAGCAACCTTGCCGACCTTAACGAGGTGCGTGTTGTTAATGCAAATGTAAAGAACATAATTTGAAAGCAAATCACAACCTGTTCAACTGAATTATAACTCACGCGTCCGTTGTTAATGCAAATGTAAAGAACATAATTTGAAAGCAAATCACAACGTTAAAACCTGAAGTAATTCTTGAAAAAAAGTTGTTAATGCAAATGTAAAGAACATAATTTGAAAGCAAATCACAACCGAGAGCTTCAGCATCAGCAATACTGGTAAGTTGTTAATGCAAATGTAAAGAACATAATTTGAAAGCAAATCACAACTACACTGACCCACGCGCAAAATATGCTGTGGTTGTTAATGCAAATGTAAAGAACATAATTTGAAAGCAAATCACAACGGAAATGAGTTCGGGAGTCGAACCCCCACTGTTGTTAATGCAAATGTAAAGAACATAATTTGAAAGCAAATCACAACTGATGCCCTCCCTTTTCCTCTAAAATTTGAGTTGTTAATGCAAATGTAAAGAACATAATTTGAAAGCAAATCACAACCATTGAAGCAGCAATTATCGAGAGCATGAGTTGTTAATGCAAATGTAAAGAACATAATTTGAAAGCAAATCACAACTCACGATCCGTTGTGCCCTGTCCTTTGATTGTTGTTAATGCAAATGTAAAGAACATAATTTGAAAGCAAATCACAACGATATTGTGTTGATGTAGTTGCATCGGTGTGTTGTTAATGCAAATGTAAAGAACATAATTTGAAAGCAAATCACAACGTGCCTGTATCTTCTCACGAATAGCCTTATGTTGTTAATGCAAATGTAAAGAACATAATTTGAAAGCAAATCACAACTGAATTTCGATTCAGCAACCTTAAATTTGTGTTGTTAATGCAAATGTAAAGAACATAATTTGAAAGCAAATCACAACTTTTGTTCCATCACTATCGTGTAAATTTTTGTTGTTAATGCAAATGTAAAGAACATAATTTGAAAGCAAATCACAACTATGCTCAACTGCTTTACCCGATCCTGATTGTTGTTAATGCAAATGTAAAGAACATAATTTGAAAGCAAATCACAACGTTTTGCCAGCGCAATACATTGTTTTTTGTGTTGTTAATGCAAATGTAAAGAACATAATTTGAAAGCAAATCACAACGTAACGCTTTCGAGGACGCCGGGGCGTCGGGTTGTTAATGCAAATGTAAAGAACATAATTTGAAAGCAAATCACAACTCTCTTTCATTTATTCAAAGTTAAGCTAATGTTGTTAATGCAAATGTAAAGAACATAATTTGAAAGCAAATCACAACGTATTGGTGCTTTTACTCCGCAACCACATAGTTGTTAATGCAAATGTAAAGAACATAATTTGAAAGCAAATCACAACCCAGCCATGCGGGGTTGTGATCGGGTCGGCGTTGTTAATGCAAATGTAAAGAACATAATTTGAAAGCAAATCACAACCATTACGGCATTGTGTCGCAAAGAAATGGGTTGTTAATGCAAATGTAAAGAACATAATTTGAAAGCAAATCACAACACACTTGCGGTTCACTAACCAGTTGAATATGTTGTTAATGCAAATGTAAAGAACATAATTTGAAAGCAAATCACAACCGGGCCTATATAATAGCATCTACATATTAAGTTGTTAATGCAAATGTAAAGAACATAATTTGAAAGCAAATCACAACTAAATGAAACCGCGGCACAGTTTGGGTACTGTTGTTAATGCAAATGTAAAGAACATAATTTGAAAGCAAATCACAACAGGATGATAAGGGGTATTAATTATTTTCGGGTTGTTAATGCAAATGTAAAGAACATAATTTGAAAGCAAATCACAACCAAATTCGCTCATCAGCTTCCTTGCCTTCTGTTGTTAATGCAAATGTAAAGAACATAATTTGAAAGCAAATCACAACTATATAAGCAACCGCCTTTAATTTTTCAACGTTGTTAATGCAAATGTAAAGAACATAATTTGAAAGCAAATCACAACGTTTGTCGATACCGTTGCCGCCGTTGTTGCGTTGTTAATGCAAATGTAAAGAACATAATTTGAAAGCAAATCACAACCATAGCCTTTCACTCATATATTTTTAATGGGTTGTTAATGCAAATGTAAAGAACATAATTTGAAAGCAAATCACAACTCAACTCCCTTTCAGTATCACTAAGTTTATGTTGTTAATGCAAATGTAAAGAACATAATTTGAAAGCAAATCACAACTTACAGCTTATAACAGCACCTAACAAAAATGTTGTTAATGCAAATGTAAAGAACATAATTTGAAAGCAAATCACAACAATACAAATGTTTGCAGAAACCAATCCTGGTTGTTAATGCAAATGTAAAGAACATAATTTGAAAGCAAATCACAACCCACGGGTATGAAGTAACTCTCTATTCGGAGTTGTTAATGCAAATGTAAAGAACATAATTTGAAAGCAAATCACAACTAAAAGAAACAAAACCACAACCAACCCGACAGTTGTTAATGCAAATGTAAAGAACATAATTTGAAAGCAAATCACAACGGGGAATACGGGCTTTAATTTCCTCTATCGGTTGTTAATGCAAATGTAAAGAACATAATTTGAAAGCAAATCACAACCAAAATCCGTGTTTACCGTCGAGAAACTCAGTTGTTAATGCAAATGTAAAGAACATAATTTGAAAGCAAATCACAACAGGTAAGCACGGGGGCCGCCGTGTCTTAAAGTTGTTAATGCAAATGTAAAGAACATAATTTGAAAGCAAATCACAACTATTGGAGAAGATTATCTACATACACGGGGGTTGTTAATGCAAATGTAAAGAACATAATTTGAAAGCAAATCACAACAGAAGTTGAAAGGTAAGGATGCGTATCAACGTTGTTAATGCAAATGTAAAGAACATAATTTGAAAGCAAATCACAACCACGCTGTTCAAAGTAAGAGCTGTAATCGTGTTGTTAATGCAAATGTAAAGAACATAATTTGAAAGCAAATCACAACTGAGGCACGGTATAAAATACCATGTCAAATGTTGTTAATGCAAATGTAAAGAACATAATTTGAAAGCAAATCACAACAGTGTGGAAGTTTATGAAATAATTGACGGGGTTGTTAATGCAAATGTAAAGAACATAATTTGAAAGCAAATCACAACCATTATACTTTGGCTCATCTTCGGGGTACTGTTGTTAATGCAAATGTAAAGAACATAATTTGAAAGCAAATCACAACAATATGGTTCCCAACCTTTATTTTGTTCGTGTTGTTAATGCAAATGTAAAGAACATAATTTGAAAGCAAATCACAACCCGTTCTGTTTGTTAGTTGCCAAAAGGAGGGTTGTTAATGCAAATGTAAAGAACATAATTTGAAAGCAAATCACAACAAAATGGGAGCATGCACAACGTGCCCTTAGTTGTTAATGCAAATGTAAAGAACATAATTTGAAAGCAAATCACAACTCCGTGCATACGCAATCAAATCCATCGGGAGTTGTTAATGCAAATGTAAAGAACATAATTTGAAAGCAAATCACAACGAACATCACCAGGCTTTCTTCTACTGTCTAGTTGTTAATGCAAATGTAAAGAACATAATTTGAAAGCAAATCACAACCGGTTGGCAGCTACACTTGCAGTTTTTGTTGTTGTTAATGCAAATGTAAAGAACATAATTTGAAAGCAAATCACAACTATACCCATACATGTGTCACTTTATTTACGTTGTTAATGCAAATGTAAAGAACATAATTTGAAAGCAAATCACAACTTTGGTATTAAAATCAATGCCTTTATTTTTGTTGTTAATGCAAATGTAAAGAACATAATTTGAAAGCAAATCACAACTGATGTTTGTTTATCTTCTTTAGTAATGTGTTGTTAATGCAAATGTAAAGAACATAATTTGAAAGCAAATCACAACCCTTTGGCTTTGGAACACCATATGTTTCATGTTGTTAATGCAAATGTAAAGAACATAATTTGAAAGCAAATCACAACCGTCGGTGTCTTCAAGATATTCGCATTTATGTTGTTAATGCAAATGTAAAGAACATAATTTGAAAGCAAATCACAACATGATAGCACCAATATGACAGCTTTTGAACGTTGTTAATGCAAATGTAAAGAACATAATTTGAAAGCAAATCACAACTTTCTTACGCAAGGTTAGGAAGTTTTAACGTTGTTAATGCAAATGTAAAGAACATAATTTGAAAGCAAATCACAACTGCCTTATGTCATGTAATACCTGCACAACTGTTGTTAATGCAAATGTAAAGAACATAATTTGAAAGCAAATCACAACTAAATACGATACGATATTGCGAAGGATATGGGTTGTTAATGCAAATGTAAAGAACATAATTTGAAAGCAAATCACAACCTCTGCTCCTGTGCCGCTGGATGCACCAGCGTTGTTAATGCAAATGTAAAGAACATAATTTGAAAGCAAATCACAACAACACATACGATAACGGTTGCGCTTATGCGGTTGTTAATGCAAATGTAAAGAACATAATTTGAAAGCAAATCACAACATTCTGATCAGGATCAACATAGGCTGTTACGTTGTTAATGCAAATGTAAAGAACATAATTTGAAAGCAAATCACAACTGTAGTCCATATACGTGTAAATTTAATATAGTTGTTAATGCAAATGTAAAGAACATAATTTGAAAGCAAATCACAACAATTGTAATCCATCTCAAACACACTCAATCGTTGTTAATGCAAATGTAAAGAACATAATTTGAAAGCAAATCACAACCATCCCATGACAGGCGGAAGCGATTGAATAGTTGTTAATGCAAATGTAAAGAACATAATTTGAAAGCAAATCACAACTCACGGGAATTGAGGACGCTAGTGCCGAAGGTTGTTAATGCAAATGTAAAGAACATAATTTGAAAGCAAATCACAACGGTATAGTTTTCCAACTATTAACTCGCTTGTTGTTAATGCAAATGTAAAGAACATAATTTGAAAGCAAATCACAACTCACGGTTATGACGTAACTCTCTATTCGGAGTTGTTAATGCAAATGTAAAGAACATAATTTGAAAGCAAATCACAACGTCCTCCGTAAACCCATAAGCATTGATATAGTTGTTAATGCAAATGTAAAGAACATAATTTGAAAGCAAATCACAACTTTGGAAACATTTTCTAAGCTATGCGAGAAGTTGTTAATGCAAATGTAAAGAACATAATTTGAAAGCAAATCACAACCGTTGCGAAGAATTTATCCACGTCACTCGTGTTGTTAATGCAAATGTAAAGAACATAATTTGAAAGCAAATCACAACTTCAGACCGCTGTTATATGTGTATTATGTAGTTGTTAATGCAAATGTAAAGAACATAATTTGAAAGCAAATCACAACTACAGGAAGCGCTCTCCCTTCCTCTATTCCGTTGTTAATGCAAATGTAAAGAACATAATTTGAAAGCAAATCACAACACAATGCGGATGATTACGAGCTGTATTTAAGTTGTTAATGCAAATGTAAAGAACATAATTTGAAAGCAAATCACAACTATTTTCAATCGTATCACTTCTGAATGTTTGTTGTTAATGCAAATGTAAAGAACATAATTTGAAAGCAAATCACAACAAAAAGTCGTCGGTCGTTGCCGAGGTTTCTGTTGTTAATGCAAATGTAAAGAACATAATTTGAAAGCAAATCACAACTGCAAAATGTTCATCGACAATTATTTTCTGTTGTTAATGCAAATGTAAAGAACATAATTTGAAAGCAAATCACAACTCGTGCTCATTTCAAGTTGTTTTTTTTTCGGTTGTTAATGCAAATGTAAAGAACATAATTTGAAAGCAAATCACAACTAAACATGCTTGAGCAGCAATATGTGAATAGTTGTTAATGCAAATGTAAAGAACATAATTTGAAAGCAAATCACAACCAGCCTTAACAAACTTGTCGAACGCATAAAGTTGTTAATGCAAATGTAAAGAACATAATTTGAAAGCAAATCACAACAGCGGCATTATTGTATTGTGTAACCATTTTGTTGTTAATGCAAATGTAAAGAACATAATTTGAAAGCAAATCACAACTATCCTGCACCCTGTCAGATGCATATAATTGTTGTTAATGCAAATGTAAAGAACATAATTTGAAAGCAAATCACAACTAAATGGAATTACGTATGAGGATATTTTGGTTGTTAATGCAAATGTAAAGAACATAATTTGAAAGCAAATCACAACTATTCCTTTGAAGCATTAAATTCTTTCAAAGTTGTTAATGCAAATGTAAAGAACATAATTTGAAAGCAAATCACAACATGTTGCATTGGATAAAATTGATTCGGCAAGTTGTTAATGCAAATGTAAAGAACATAATTTGAAAGCAAATCACAACAATTGCAATTAGGTAGCCAAGGGTAACGGGGTTGTTAATGCAAATGTAAAGAACATAATTTGAAAGCAAATCACAACTGCTCTCGATAATTGCTGCTTCAATGGAATGTTGTTAATGCAAATGTAAAGAACATAATTTGAAAGCAAATCACAACTAATACTATTTGTAATTGTATTAAAAAGTAGTTGTTAATGCAAATGTAAAGAACATAATTTGAAAGCAAATCACAACCATCAAAACTGGATGGACAATATTCTTGCGTTGTTAATGCAAATGTAAAGAACATAATTTGAAAGCAAATCACAACTTTTCTGCCAGGTAAGAAATTGAGTAATGGGTTGTTAATGCAAATGTAAAGAACATAATTTGAAAGCAAATCACAACTATGCGTAGCCCTGGGCGTACTGGTAAAAAGTTGTTAATGCAAATGTAAAGAACATAATTTGAAAGCAAATCACAACTTGTGGGTGCTGATTTTTTCGGCTGTAACTGTTGTTAATGCAAATGTAAAGAACATAATTTGAAAGCAAATCACAACCCGACCCTGACGAAAGAGTTCGTGCCGAAAGTTGTTAATGCAAATGTAAAGAACATAATTTGAAAGCAAATCACAACCAATTCGTGAGTGGTTAAAAATCCTTTGTCGTTGTTAATGCAAATGTAAAGAACATAATTTGAAAGCAAATCACAACGCCGGTTATCTCGTATGTTTTTTCACTTTCGTTGTTAATGCAAATGTAAAGAACATAATTTGAAAGCAATTCACAATTCATTGAAAGTTGTGGCAATTCCTTCTTTAAGTGGAAACTTAGAGCAGTGACATATTAGCAAAGAATTTCCATTAAAAAATCCTGTTGTTGAACCGCTAACAACCGTAAAGTTGATGGTTACTTACAACAGGATAATAAGCAAATTTACAAACAAAATACCAACAACTCAGTGCCCGCAAGTATTTGTTTAGATAAAAGAATAAACACAGTAAAAAAATTGATATATTTACCATATCCTGCTGGAAGCAGTTGTCGAGTTTATACTTGTTAGGAACTCACCAGCAGGATATTTATTTTTAACAAAAAGGAAAATACCAAAGTTTGAAAGAAATTCATAATCAGTTAACATATGCAAATGCTCAAAATCCTGTAAATTTTGTGCTCTTTTTACAAAAAAAAACAGCATAAAAAAATGAAATAAGTTACGATTTTATTACATATTTTTCACTCCAACGTAACAAATAAAACAAACTAACGTATAAACGAAAAACTACTTTATGAAAAGCTCCGGAACCTACCAGGATGTATATATTAAAAGAGAGGGAAAATTTATAAGTCTGAAAAATGATGTAACCGAATTTTGTGAAAAATATATAAAACCGGTGCGTGCAAAAAGCTGGGATTGGTCGGAACGAGATTTTGATGACCCGAAAAACGATCCTACCATTGCAGAGGCACGGGCAATTAGAAATGTTATTTATAAAGATTTAAACAGTAAAAAAAATACGGAGGTGGATCTTTCTACCATGAACAATGTTGAAGCAATTAAAGCATATCTGGATCCCAAAAGCAAACACGAAGAATTTAATATGGAAGAATTTGCGTATGCAATAAAAGTGGAACTGGAACACGGAAAATTAAAAGCAGTGAATGTTACCAATAACCATCCATTTTTAACGGCAATGATTGCATTGGCGCACATGACAGAAACACTTGTATATTACAAACGATTGCAAGTGATGGAGGCAGAGGGAGAAATTTATGAATTACTACGCAAACTTAAAAAAACGCGTAAAGGCAAAGAAAAAATACTCGAGGATCTGATAAAAACCGAAAATGAATTGCTGAAAGCAAAAAAAGAGCTTGCAGAACGACTGGAAAAAATGGATGACATTCCGGTGTTATCTCAAATTGGAGATTAATAATTCTAAGGCGCAGGGTTGCCAGTGTATTAAAATATTAACGGTCTGGCGAACCCTACTAATACATTAACGATAAAACACTTACAACGGCCAACCCATCGGCACGGCAAAATAAATAATTGCAACTAATATCGCCGTCAACATCCCTCCTACTTTTACAAAATCGACAAACTTATATTTACCGGGGCCATACACTAAAATACAGGATGGTTCGAAAGGCGTAATTAAAGAAACCGAGGCGGATAACATTACAGCAATTGCATAAGTAATTGGATTTACCTGCAAAGTATGTGCTGCTTCCAATGCCACCGGTATCACCACTAATGCTGCCGCAGCATTACTCATGGGTTGTGTTAATAAAACCGTTAGTACCATAAATCCCAACATAATACCTTGTGGACCGAATGCGTGAAACCAATGCACAATTAATCCTGCCAGATATTTATCGGCACCGGAATTATTCATGGCAGTTCCGAAGGCGGTCATTCCTGCAATTAATACCAACAATCTCCACTCTATATTTTTATAAGCATCATCGGGTTTAACAGCACCAACCAACATACACAAAACTGCACTTGCTAAAAATGCAATGGAAACGTGCACATGAAACATTGGAATAGAACTGATAATAATTGCAGTTACAAAAAATCCTAAAGCGAAATATCCTTTCTTGAGATTTTTAGCTTTGGGTTCGTGTTGACCCAATACAACCAGATCATGATGGGTCCGCAAATTATTAAATGCTTCTTCAGTTCCCTGCACCAACAACATATCGCCAACTTCAATGTGAATATTATCCAGAATATCTACAATATTTTTCCCTTCGCGGTTAATTGCAACAACCACCATTCCATATTTTCTGCGGAAGTCAATTTCCGCTATAGTAGAACCTGCAAGATCAGATCTTCCCGGAATAACTACTTCTGTTAATTTCAATGATTTTCCATTAGTTTTATAAAAATCCAAGGTATCGGCAACGATGTCAACTCCGTTGGTATTTTTTACATCCATTAAATGTTTCATCTCTCCCTTTACTAAAACAATATCGTTTTCGCGGAAAGAAATATTCGGTCCCGGAGCAAATTGTCGTTCTCCGCGTATTACAGCTAACACTTCAAATCCCAAATGCGAAATTGCAGAATCGTGAATTACCTGTCCTATTAAAGTGGAATCTTTTTTAATAATAATCTCACTTAAATAAGACCGCACTCCGTATTGATTTGTTAATTCGCCGCTATGCCTTTTAGGTAACATTTTTACTCCTACAAGCATCATATAAATTAAAGTAACAGCAAGCATAATTAAACCTATCCAGGTAAAATCCCACATGCCAAAAGCTTCAAATCCGTTCTTATCAAGATAGGCATTTACTGCTACGTTTGTAGAAGTTCCAATAAGTGTGCATGTGCCTCCAACAATTGATGCAAATGCCAGCGGCAATAATATTTTCGAATAATTAATTCCGGTCTTTTTTGCAATTGCCATTGCAGGATTTATCATTAATGCCGTAACAGTGGTATTATTCATAAAGGCAGAAAATAATCCTGTAATTGATATCATAGGCATTATCATCGACATTTGTGACCCTTTAGACCGCTTGAGAAGTTTTGCAGTCCATACCTCCAAAATACCGGAAGAGTCTATTGCGGAAGTAACCACAAATATGGAAGCCAACATGATAATAAAATCACTTCCAAAAGGAGCAAAAGCCTGTTTATAGTCGAGAATTCCGGTGAGCACAAGCACCAAAACGCAGGTCATAGCCACAATGTCAACAGAGATTTTTTCCGTTGAAAAGGCTATTATGGCCAGAACCAAAAGGCTCAGTACGATAGCAATATCCATAATTCTAAATTTTTATAGGGTTTCAAAATTTTTATTATTCTATTAACTCTATTGTTTGTATAGTATATTTTCAAAAAGAAGCTGCTTGTATAAATTACTTCTTAAAATCCCGCCTGAAACTGTATGGCAATTAAATTGTTTTCATTTTGAGTTTCTGCTTCCTCCAATACTAAATTATATTCCAACTGTATTCTGGTATTCTTATTGAAAAACCAACTGGCGGCTAAAATATATTTATTGGTGATATTATCGATTGATTCGGTATTTGGATCATAATTATCCAAACGCACAACAACCTGCAATTTATCTTTTATCGGAGTATAACCCAAGGTTACATAATATCCGTTTCTTTCCAATAATGCGAGACTATCACTTTCATCAGATCCCGCTATGAATTCTCCTTCGATCAGGAAATTTTTATACTTATACGAAATATCGCCGCCGTATCTTGAACGATCAGTTGTTACACCCGGTTCTAAAGTTGTCTGCCCATGACCCGAATAAAATCTTCCGCTAAGCCAAAGGTCTTTAAATGGAGATACGCGTAATGATCCGCCAAAATCTTTTTCCCCATTATTATCTGCAACATTAATTCCGGTTCCATTATACACTCCCAGATGATATTCCAGAATAGGTCTTTTGGTTTCATCCCCAACACAGAATTTACCTGTTAACCACAATCCGATATCGCGACCATTTTGATTGCCGTAGAGGTCTGCTTCCCTACCCGATAAGGCATTGTCAATTTGTGTTCTGTTGATAGTCAGCAAATTCCATGGTGAATATAAATTGTCATAACAATAGGGCGTTTTGCTTTGTCCTACATTCACATTCAAATAATCAAATGGTTTGTACACAAAAGTTGCATCAAGAATTTTCGGTGTGCCGGCAAATTCAAGGTGTAAACGGTATCCAACTTTTGGTGCAATGTCTCCACGAAAATCGAGACGTGCACGACGCAAATCAAATGCATCAATTTTTGCAGTATCCTCAAAAAGCTGATAACGGGCATCTGTTAATCCGCGGAGCTCCAGTTTGGAAGAAACCTTTACATTATACGTTTCCACTTGTGTTCCCGATTGGGAAAAGGCACTAAGGGTGATAACACATAACAAAAGTGTAATTACAGATTTACATACCATATATTGATGATTTAAAGTTTGGCGACAAAATTCTATATAATCTATCAAATTAGTAGTATAATTGTAAACATTTATATTTTTATAATGTGTTTTATTGTCTCCTAAACATCTTTTAATTTTAGTTAATTCTACATTTAGCTCAATAAACTATTTTGCTTTTTTAGAAACTTTGAACAATACCTTTGGAGCATCTGTGAGTGAGGTATGATCTAAAATAGCAGCAGTTGAATCACGCACTTGCATCATGATTTTTCTGATCTCACAGGTTTTTTCATTAGTGCATTCTATACATCTGGAATAAGCTGTTTTACTTACACAACCAATTGGTGCGAGCGGGCCGTCTAGAATACGCACAACCTGACCAACCATGATCTTATCAGGATGTTTACCCAATTCATATCCACCGCCCTTTCCCATTTTACTAACCAGTAAACCCTGTCGTTTCATATCGAGCAAAATGAGTTCGAGAAATTTTTTTGGAATATTTTCCTGTTCAGCAAGATCGGATATCAAAATGGGGCCTTTGCCATATTTTTTGGCAAGATAGAACATGGCTTTAAGACCGTATTTTGCTTTTTTGGATAACATAACAGAAGTCTGCAAATTTACTACATTGGGTCCACATCCACTACAATTTCGATGCGCTTGTGGGTGGGATGCAACTGCAATTTTTCAATTTCCAGTTTTAATACTTTTTTTAATCGCTCGGTATCAGATTTCCTGTTAGCCGATTTAATAAGAATTTCTGCAAGATATTTATTTCGAATACGGGGAATTCCAGGAATTGCAGGTCCTAATACTTTATCACCAAAACTTTTCTTTAATTCTGCTGCGAGAAAATTTGCGGTATTATTAACCATATCCACCTTGTTATGTTTTAAGGTTAAACGGATAAGACGCACAAATGGAGGATATCCAAATTCGCGACGTTCGTTAATTTCTTTGTTATAAAAACCGTTGTAGTCGTTGTGAATTACATATTGCAATACAGGGTGATTTACCTGAATTGCCTGTATCATCACCACACCCTTTTTGTTTTTTCTTCCTGCTCTCCCACTTACTTGCGTCATCATTTGAAATGCGCGTTCACTGGCTCTGAAATCAGAAAAATTAATGATCTGATCAGCACTTAATATTCCGACAAGATTTACATTGTCGAAATCAAGTCCTTTGGTTACCATTTGTGTTCCCACTAAAATATCCACTTCTCCATTCTCAAATTCACGAATTACTTTTTCATGTCCGTGTTTCGATTTAATTGCATCGAGATCGAGACGCGCAATTTTTGTTTCCGGAAAAATATATTGTAATTCATCTTCAATTTTTTCTGTTCCGAATCCTTTTATGATAATGCGCGTACTTGCACAAGCCGGACAAGCCTGATATGCATTGTGTTTATAATTACAATAATGACAACGCAATTCATCCGAAAATTTATGATATACAAGGTTTACATCACAATTGATACACCTTGGTGTCCATCCGCATGCTTCACAAGTTAAATAGGGAGCATATCCTCTTCTGTTTTGGAATAAAATGATTTGTTCTCTGTTATTTAATGTGCTTTTCATCTGCTCGATTAACATAGAACTGAAATGCGATTGCATGGTTTTATTTTTTTCTTCTTCTTTAATATCAACGATCTGAATTTCAGGCATCGCCATGTCACCATATCGTTTGAACATATTTACCAATCCAAATTTACCACTCACTGCCTGATAATAGGTTTCCACAGAAGGAGTTGCTGTTCCCAAAATTGTTTTTGCATTGTGCAGATATGCGAGATAAATAGCTGCATCACGCGCATGATATCTCGGATTTGGTTCGTGTTGTTTGTAGCTATAATCATGCTCTTCATCAACAATTATTAATCCTAATTGATTAAAAGGTAAAAACAAAGCGGAGCGCGCACCCAGAATTATTTTATATTCATTGTTTAACACCCGTTGCCATATTTCCACACGTTCGTTCTGATTAAATTTGGAGTGATAAACGCCTATCAAACTTCCGAATCTTTTTTTTAGTCTGCTTATTATTTGTGCAGTTAATGCAATCTCCGGCAAAAGATATAAAACCTGTTTTCCTTCCTGCACACATTTTTTAATGAACTCAATATATACTTCCGTTTTTCCGCTTCCGGTAACACCTTGTAATAAAACAGTTTGTTTTTCTTCGAATAAAATTTTCATCTTCTGAGTTACTTCAATTTGTTCTTCATTTAATTTATTTTCTTCTTCCTCTGAAATTCCGTATAGTTGCAACCTGCTCACGGTATCTGAAGTTTCAATAAATATTAAATTTTTTATCATTGTTTTTAATACTGCGGGGCTTGAGTCTGCCTTGCGCATTAAAACCGATTTTTTTATTTTTTTCCCTTGTCCGGCTAACTGATAATACATCATTAAAACATTCAACTGTTTTGGAAAGGTTTCCAATTTATTGAACAGGTCATTCAATGCTTTTTCCGATTGATAATCGGCATGTAATACAAGAAATTTTTCAGTTTTAGCCGTATAGGATTCTTTCATTTCCTCCTTAACATAAGCAACCCCTTTTTGTATAAGCGATTTAATTATCGGCTGAATTGTTTTTAATTGGAGTATCTGCTGAATATCTTTTAATGATAATTCCTTTTGAATAGATAATGCCTCTGCAACAATAAATTCTCTGTCGTCTAATTTATGAGCGTCAATTTCCGCATTTTCGTCGAGTACTATAATGGTTTCACTGCTTAATTTATAGGGTGCAGGAAGGGCTGCATTCATAACATCACCATTAGAACACATATAATATCCTGCCATCCACTCCCAAAATTCCAATTGTATTTTGTTTACAATATGCAAATGATCGGGTAACGAAATAATGGATTTAGCAGAGTAACCTTGTGGTTTAATAGAATGCAACTTGGCAATTATTCCCGTGTAAGTTTTATTTCTGAAAGGCACCTCCACTCTTATTCCGGGCTGAAGTGAGCCGGCAAACTCCTCAGGAACGGCATAAGTATAGTTTTTTTCCAGTGCAAAAGGCAATATCACATCAGCAAAAAGGCTATCCATTCCCGGTTTAATTTATTTATTTTGTAAAACTATTTAATTAATCTTACTTTCAGCCAATGAATATCATAATTACTGGTGCCACCAAGGGCATAGGAAGAGCAGTTGCGACATTGTTTGCAACAAAGGGATTCAACATTTGCGTTTGCGCGAGAAATGCACAGGACCTGGAGGCGCTTAAAAACGAATTACTCGCCTTAAATAACAAAATAAAGGTTTTTGTGAAATCTTGCGATGTTTCGAAAAAAAACGAAGTATTGGATTTTGCTGAATTTTGTCTGACACAGTTGGGGAAGGTAAACATCTTAATAAATAATGCCGGAGTATTTATCCCCGGAACAATTTGTGAGGAACCGGATGGCACGTTGGAGAAATTGATTGAAACTAATTTATACAGCGCTTATCATCTCACCAGAAGTATTGCACCGGTGATGAAAAGAAACAAAAATGGACATATTTTTAATTTGTGTTCTGTTGCCAGTATTAACTCTTATGATACCGGTGGTTCTTATGCCATTTCCAAGTTTGCTTTATTGGGATTTTCCAAAAATTTGCGTGCAGAACTTAAACAATTTAATATTCGTGTTACTGCTGTTTTACCCGGTGCAGTTTTAACGGAATCGTGGGCAGGAACTACCCTTCCGGAAAGTCGTTTTATTGTTGCCGATGATGTTGCCAGTTTAATTTATAATGCATGGGAAATTTCTGAAAGAAGTGTGGTGGAGGAGATTTTAATTCGTCCAATGCTGGGGGATATTTAATTCTTTTTTCAGCTTATAATTTTATTGCTAAATAAATGTTCCCCTCGCAGCGGCGTTTTGCATTATCATTCTATTGATCCTAAATCACATCCCTGATGATCTTCATTTGGGCTAAAGCCCGTCGGGTGGGTTGCTTTTTACCCACCGGCTAAAGCCGGGGGTTATTGATGGAATTTTGGAGGTCAGAAATTGTTTTAATTCCATTTATGTTAATTAAAATAAAAACTTTCACCAATCCCTATATTTTTTATCAATAGCCGTGGATTTTAACTCGCGGAAAAAAAACGAACCCAATGTCGGGCTTTAGCCCAATAGAGAATGTTGACGTAAGAATAATCTTCAAAAAAAGGAAATTGATATTATGTGTTTTCCTTAGAGTGGCGTTTTGCATTTTCATTCTATTTATCCTAAATCACATCCCTGATGATCTTCATTTGGGCTAAAGCCCGTCGGGTGGGTTGCTTTTTACCCACCGGCTAAAGCCGGGGGTTATTGATGGAATTTTGGAGGTCAGAAATTGTTTTAATTCCATTTATGTTAATTAAAATAAAACCTTTCACCAATCCATATATTTTTTATCAATAGCCGTGGATTTTAACTCACGGAAAAAAAACGAACCCAATGTCGGGCTTTAGCCCAATAGAGAATGTTGACGTAAGAATAAGGTTTGAATTGAAAGAAGCAATTTAGGCCTCCAGAGATTCCTCTTTTTTCTTCTTTTTATAATTGCGGTACCATAAATATCCTATCACGCAGGCTGCGAGGTATGGCATTACCAAAAGATACATAATACCATGATTAAGTGTTGCGCTCTGCAGATTTCCATTGGTATTACCGGCCTCCGCAGATGCTTTACACATGGCGCATTGGGCTGACAATTCGGAATGTGTGCAAGCAAGTATCAGGAACAAAAATGTAACAATAATACCCTTGTATTTCATACTGCAAAATTACAAATTAATGCGCATAATATGGCGCTATCATAAAATAAACTACTACCCCGGTAACTGCCACATAAAACCAAAGAGGCCATGTAATACGTGCAATTTTTCTATGTTTATCAAATTTTTCGGTAAGTGCTCTTGATAAGGTGATGAGTATAAAAGGCAGTATTAAAGCTGCTAAAATGATATGCGAAATTAATATGCTGTAATACAGCATTTTTTCACTTCCAAGTGCAGCTTTTTCCTCCTCCCCTAAAATCCCATCAAAATTACTGTCGCCAAAAATTGTTGCATCCGTTGAGGAATGATATAAAACATAAGACAATAAAAAAAGTGCTGACAAAGAAAAGGCACTCATCATACTATATTTATGTGCTTTGCGATTTTTATTTTTAATAAAGTATAATCCAGCTAATAACAAAACCGCAACACCCGAATTTAACATTGCGTGAAATTTCGGCAGGAACGAAGTATTGATATTTAAATGAATTGCCGGTGTATAAAACAAAACTGCTACCAAAAGAGGAACTGCAACTGAAATAATAAAAATGATCCTGTTAATTGTTTTTTCGTTCATGCTCTTTGTCTTTAAGCAAGAGATAATTAATATCCATCATCATTGCCTTTACCTCAATGGAATCTGTACCTTTATAAAATCCTCTGATATTCCCGCTTTTATCTACGAGTGCAAATTTATCGGAGTGGCCTTCAAAAGATCCTTGAGCGTCCTGAACCATGGTGTAAAATCCATTTTCCCCTATAGAAAAAATATCAGATTGTTTCCCTCGCAAAAAATGCCATACCATATCTTTTGCACCATATTGTTCGGCAAATTTTTTCAGCACAGGAATAGAATCGGTATCAGGATTTAGTGAAAACGATAATATCTTGAAAGCTGCGGATGAATTTATAGAATTTTGAACTTTGGCAAGTTGTGCTGTTGTTACAGGGCAATAAGCATCACAGGTAGTGTAAAAAAAATCCGCAACGAATACCTTTCCCTGCACATCGCGATTTGTAATTTCATTCCCATTTTGATCAATAAAAACAAAATCAGGAATGTGGTTAACGGAATCAAGCAGATAGGAAGAAAATTGCATAGATTCGGAGACCTTGTTCAAATTTTTCTGCTTATCGGCATAAGGGAGATAAACAAAAATAAAAAAAAGAATAAAGGCTACACCAACTACACCTGCTATTATCAGATTTTTTCTTTTACTCATTTAAGATTCAGTTTGTTCAATAGGAATAATATATCGTTGTAAAGGTCCTGATTTTGTTTTTCGTCAAGCGGATCATACACACCTCGCAGAAAACCATCCCCATCTACCAAATAAACAAACCTCGGACAGGCAGAATCAGTTTCAGAAAATGAAATATTATTTGTTGAGCTGTTACAAAAATCAAAAAGCCTTAAAGAAGAGGAATCCGGATCGGACAAAAAGTGCCATATTTCGCGTGCGGCATAACGTTCAGCCATCAATTTTAATTGGGGAGTTCGATCTTCGCCGGGATTTAAGGTATGAGTGAGCAGTCGAAAAGCTTTGGTTTTCCCATAATAATCAGCCTGTATCTCATATAATCTTCGCTCACGGGCATCGTTAGCCGTACCGCATGAATAGGAAACAAAATCGAGTATACAAACCTTATTGTGCATACCTTGTTTCGTGATAGTATCCCCGCGATGCGAGATTGTAAAATAATCCGGAATTTGTTGCAGATCTGTTTGGATCAAACTGCCGCTGGCGGGCGCCTCCTCTCTTACCTTAAATCCTTTCTGAAGTAAAATAACCGATATTAAAGGAAGAATAACGATCATGAAGAGCATTACCGCTACCCACAAGCGCCCCTTTTTTTTTGCCATAATTATCTAAGTATATCCCAAAATTCCTTTGAACTCAACCAATAATTACCTTCCCAAAGGAATGCAATTATTCCCCAAACCAAAAATAAGAATGGCGCCAAAATAGTTACTGCCATTGCTTTTAATTCATATTTAAGATGCATAAATTCACTCATAATATAATATGCTTTTGCAGCACTTAATATAATGAATAATACATTGAGCAGCATTTTCGGAGATTCATGAAAAAATTTATAATGCGACAAAGCAGCTGCAATTTCTACCGCGGTTACCACTGCAAGAATTCCGCATACTTTCCAAACTCGTTTCTTTGATTCTTCTCTGGTTAAATTTGACATACGCTTGTAATATTTTTTTTAGAATAAATAAAATGCAAGAAATACATAAACCCAAACAAGATCTACAAAGTGCCAGTAAAGGCCTAATTTTTCAATCATTTCATAGTGTCCACGTTTTTCAAATACTCCTTTATAGGTTGCATATAAAGCCCAACTGTTTAACAAAACACCAACGCTCACGTGAAACCCGTGAAACCCGGTTATAAGGAAAAACAGAGCGCCAAAGGATGTTGCACCAAAAGGGTTTGTTGTTGGCGTCATTCCTTCGTGGATAAGATGTGTCCATTCCCAGGCTTGGCTCAATACGAAAACCAATCCGCCAATGATTGTAAATATCATCCACTTCATTACACCTTGCCTGTTCATGTTATGTCCCTCCTGCACTGCACGCACCATAGTAACAGAGCTTAGGATAAGCGTAAATGTCATAAAGGTTACAAATATCAATGGTGCATGGTGAAATCCAGGACCTGAATTAAATACTTCATTAGGGTCCGGCCATGAGTGAATATTCGTTGGGTCATGCTTTGCATGACTTGTGCGGATAGCACCATAGGAAATGAGTAAGCCGGCAAAAGTAAAGGTATCACTGATGAGAAAATACCACATCATAATCTTCCCATAGCTCACCCTAAAAGGCGAATCGCCTCCGTCCCATAGTTCTTTTGCAGTTGGTTTTGCAGTTGCTTCCAAAGTATTTTATTTAATTGTTTAATATTAAGAAAAAATATAAATACACCCATAAAATATCTACAAAATGCCAGTAGGTCATCATAACTTCTACACTGACAATATTGTTTTTATCCTGTGTCTGTTTTTCTGACCTGTTCGTTATTTTATATTTAGTAAATGCCAAAATGGAAAATACCAATAATGCGATAACACCTCCTAAAACATGCACAAAATGCGCGCCTGTTATTACGTATACAAATGAATTGGAAACATTTGATCCGAGATCAATTCCTGAATTTAACAATTGTGACCAACCTTGTATTTGCAATGTTAAAAATGATGCACCGCAAATAAATGCCATGATGATAAATCCCCTGTATAAACTAACCCTACCGGTTTTAAACGCCAAATATGCCGCGTGCATAAAAATGCTGCTGACAACAATTATTACTGTGCTTGTAATAAATACTTTGGGCAGTTGAATTACATTCCAAACGTTAACATCTCCTCTTTTAACAACATATGCACTGGTAAGTGCAGCAAATGACATTACCATAGCTACTATTGCGATCCACATATTAAATTTATATGGATGAACAATAAAACGTTTATGTATTAATTCCGACATAATATCTTTTACAATTTATCAATTAATAATGCAATTAAAACCACCGGTAAATATAAAAATGAACCGAACATTAATTTTCGTGCTTCTTTCGTATCGCATGTTCTGTATAATTGAATTGCCTGATACAGAAATAATAACCCGGTAATAAATACTATTACTGCTGATATCAAACCTGTATATCCCATAAAATACATTATCAAACTAACCGGTAATAAAAGTAATGTATAAACAACAATATGTGTTGCTGTTGTTTTAGATCTTCCATCTGCTGATGGCAATAAATGAAAACCCGCTTTCGCATAATCTTCACAAGAAACCCAAGCTATTGCCCAAAAATGCGGGAATTGCCAAACAAACTGAAGTGCGAATAACAATATTGCCAGGTCATTTATCTGCCCAAATGCAGCAGCAAAACCGATCAGTGGTGGCATAGCTCCAGGAAATGCTCCGATAAAAACCGCTATCGGAGAAACTTTTTTCATGGGTGTATATATAAACGCATAACCAATTAAAGAAAGAGCGCCAAGTAATGCACTTAGGGTATTAAAAAATATCCATAAAATTGCGATTCCGGAGATGGCCATAATTCCGGCAGCGATAATTGCTTCTGTATTTTGCATACGGGCTGCTGCCAGCGGGCGATCTGCTGTTCTGATCATCAATTTATCAGTATCAGATTCAATAATCTGATTTAGTGCATTTGATGAAGCGGTAATTAAAAATCCTCCTAAAAGAAATAATAAAAAATGAGCCTGATCACCACCTGCAAATAAATATCCAATCCCTGCACTGAATACAACAATAAAACTCAACCTGAACTTAACAAGGATTTGGTAATCCTTAAGTTTGGCTGCGATCGTTTTTATCAACCCTGTTTTCGATATAGTTGTTTCTCTGTTCATGAATTATACATGATCGTCTTTATGATCCTTATCGTCTTTTTTAATAATCTCACTATCCCCTTCATCACCGTGTTCGCCGTGTTCAATTTCATATTGGCTCAAAGGTTCTGTTTGCGGAATAAAATCTCTTCCGTGTTTGTTATAGTCATACGGCCAACGGTGTACTTCCGGTAATTCTCCCGGCCAATTACCATGTCCCGGACGAATTGGCGTTGTCCATTCCAATGTATTTGCATTGTAAGGATTTTTCTCACGCACTTTACGCCCGTACCAAATGCTATAAAAGAAATTAAATACAAATAACAGTTGCAATGCGAATGAAATAATTGCAACAGTTGAAATAAACATGTTCAAACTTTCAAATCCTGCAAAGGTTTCAAAACCGGAGTGTGTATAATATCTTCTCGGCAATGCAATTTCAAAGTGCATTGGATAAAATATTAAATAAGCTGCAACTATGGTTCCCCAAAAATGGATGAAACCTAAGGTTTGATTCATATAACGTCCGAACATTTTCGGGAACCAGTGATACACACCGGCAAACATTCCGAAGAAAGCTGCAACACCCATTACGAGGTGAAAATGCGCAACAACAAAATAAGTATCGTGTAATCGAATATCAATTGCGGAGTTTCCTAAAAATATTCCCGTTAATCCCCCGGAAATAAACATAGAAACAAATCCAATTGCAAAAAGCATTTGCGGATTTAGTCGTATATCACCTTTCCATAGGGTTGTGAGCCAGTTAAATACTTTAATTGCCGAAGGAACTGCGATAATCAACGTAAAGATTACGAAAATGGATCCGATAAAAGGATTCATACCGGTCATGAACATGTGATGTGCCCAAACAATAAATGATAATACAGTAATTGCGAGCAATGAATAGATCATCGCTGCATATCCGAAAATTGGTTTACGTGAATGCACAGACAGAACTTCCGATACAATTCCCATGGCCGGCAAGATGATGATGTACACCTCCGGGTGACCAAGGAACCAAAATAAATGTTCGTATAATATCGGACTTCCACCAGAGTTTGCAAGTGGTTCACCACCGAGATTTATTTGATCGAGATAAAAACTCGTTCCTAAATTTCTGTCAAATAATAATAATACCGCTGCAGATAATAATACCGGGAATGATAATACGCCAATTACGGCAGTTAATAATAATGCCCAGATTGGAAGCGGAAGTCGGAACATTTTCATTCCTTTCGTTCTGAGATTAATTATTGTTGTGATATAATTTAAACCGGCAAGAAGCGATGAAACAATGAATAGCGCCATTGAAATAAGCCAGTAATCAACCCCTGCAATGCTTCCCGAGGCTGCGTCATGCAGTGCATTCAGCGGAGGATAAGCTGTCCAACCCCCTGATGCAGGTCCTGTTGCAAGAAAGAAGGAAACCGCCATTACAATACTTGCCAAAAAGAAGAACCAGTACGACAGCATATTTAGAAAGCCGGAAGCCATATCGCGTGCTCCTATCATTAGCGGAATTAAAAAGTTTGCGAAAGTTCCGCTCAATCCCGCAGTTAATACAAAGAATACCAAAATTGTTCCGTGCATGGTAATTAATGCATTATAAAATTCCGGCGCAATTTGACCTTCTGCAGTAATCCATTTACCTAAAAGTGGTTTTATCCATGTTAGATCAGCATCAGGATATCCCAGTTGTATTCTGAATAAAACAGAAAGCAAACCACCAACAATAGCCCAAATCATTCCTGTTATCAGGAATTGTTTTGATATTGTCTTGTGGTCCTCACTGAATATATATTTTCTTATGAAACTTTGATGATGGTGATGATCGTCGTGACCATGACCGGCATCGTGTGTTTCAACAGGAGTTGATTGTAAAGTTGTTTCTACTGACATATCTTTCTTTTTTCTTGCGGTCAATTATTGTTGTGAAATCAAAATAGAATCTCCGGTTGCTACCGTTACAGTATCGGTTTTTACTGCTGGAACTACAACCGGTTTTGGTGCAAATTCAGAAAATCCGTTTTCCAATTTCAGATCATTAACAACCTGACTCCATTTACTTGGCAATGCCGAAACCCAATTTTCATAATCTTCTTGTGTATCTATAATGAGTATATACTTCATTGAACTATGTCCAGATCCACAAAGTTCGGCACAGGCCACTTCATAATTAAAAGTTTTCCATCTTGGTAGCTCATCACCTTCTTTAATATTTTGCCAAACCGGATTGTCGGATAATTCAACTCTTTTATCAGCTGTTGTTACAAGTGGTGTAAATTTAAAAGAGGTAGGCATACCGGGAACAGCGTCCATTTTAACATCCATGTGAGGAATATCAAAATTATGTAATACATCCAATGCCGTAATTTTTAAACTAACCACATTATTTACAGGAACATGTATTTCGGATGGCATTGGATCGTCATAACCCCATGTTAATTCCGGTGCATGCAATTTCATATATTCCTCAGTGTATTTTCCGGTGATACGTTCAAGGCATTTTTCGCGGATTTTAATTTTGCCCGGGATCTTATTTAATTCTTTTTCTAAAATTGCAACTGAATCTTTAACCTCTGCAACTCTGTATTTATTTGGTGAATTATTTACGATATTGTAATAACCCTTTAAAATTCCATTTAATTCAGACTCGCGTTCCGTTAATTTTTGGATTTCTCCTTTGTAATTTAACTTTTCACTTCCTGTTAGCGTAGTTTTTCGATGTTCAATCCATTCTCTTGTTACAATTCCGATTGAATTTTCAGCACAGATAAGATCGTAATCCCGTGGGCCCAATTTACCATCAGGTCCAGTGTATCTGCTGCTCCAAAAAAACTGCTGACCGGTTACTTCAACAGTAATTGCACCCTCTGATGGTTTCGCCATAATTTCTGTCCAAGCTTGTAATCCGAAAACAACTAGCCCCGTTAAAACAATCGTTGGAACAATTGTCCAAATAAATTCAAGTTTATTGCTATGTGAAAAATGCACTGCTTTAAGTCCGGGGCGATTTCTGTATTTGTATGCAAACCAGAATAATAAAACCGTTGTTATTACGAATACAATCCCTGTTACCCATAAGGTTATCACAAACATTTTATGAATGATGATTGAATTATCAGACGAATGATGGTCCAACATTCTATCCTGATAATGACCGAAGGACCAAAAGAAACCAAATAATCCGACAACCATAAAGATCATCCCCAAAATTGCGTGGAGATTTGTCATTTCAGGAGTTGTGCGTTCACTGCCCCTTAATTGACCCACAAGGTCGAGTGTTCTTGTTACCTGGAACAAAACCACAACAATCATTACTATTGCAAAAAATATCAACCAACCGGTAGCCATTGTTTAAATTTATATGTGATGATCAAGACTTTCTTTATATAAAGGATGTTTTTCAGGAACCAGAGAAGCTTTTGCAAGTTCTCCAAATACTACGTATAAAAACAACCCAGCAAAGGTTAAAAACATTCCAACTTCCATGAAGTCAATTCCCCAGTTTCCTTCTACTGTTATTGGCATTATCATTACAAAGAAATCGAGCCAATGTGATAATATTAATACAGAAGCAACTATAGTTAAAACTCTCATGTCGCGTTTTGCATCTCTGCGCATAAACATAAGGAATGGGAAAACAAAGTTGAGAAAAAGATTTGCGTAAAACAATCCGCTATAACTACTTCTTGCACGTTCGAGGAACCATTTAGTTTCTTCCGGAATATTACCGTACCAATACAACATAAATTGGCTGAACCATAAATAGGTCCAGAAAATACTAAATGCAAATGCGTATTTACCAAGATCGTGTAAATGGTTTTCATTTAATTGTGGAAGGTAGCCTTTGCGTTTAAGGAATATTGCTATCAATAAAATAGTGCAAATACAAGCAACCCAAAGAGAAACGAAGGTATACCAGCCGAATAAAGTGCTATACCAATGTGGATCCAGAGACATTAGCCAATCCCAGGCCATCATGGAACTTGTAACACCCCAGATTGGTAAAAATATTGCCGCCCAGAATTTGCTTTTCATAAACCATTTTGTAGACCCATCAATATCTTCCTGCAAAGAGAATTTGCGCAACATAAATGCCACCCATACCCAAACTGCTAGGTATATAATTGATCTTATGGTCCAAAAAGTACTATTCAAATAAGATGATTTTCCGTCAATAAATCTGTCATAATGCGGATTTTTTACTTCTCCATTCTCATCAGCAACTAATTCAACATGCGCTTCTTTATGGCCACCTTGAATTTCTTCCTCTGAGCGGTATTGATTGTATTGAAAGTCCTGCCACTCTCTGTGAAAAGCCAAAGTTTCTTCTACATGACCTTCTTCTTTTAAATGCGCATCATATTCATTTAGTTCAACAACAGAAACTGTTTTATGTTTAACAAAATCGTTATCCCAATGATGATATAAATTGTGATAATTCCCAATTACTCCAAAAATAATAACCAACATAAAAACGGCTCCGATTTTTGCAAACTGGCTGATTGCTTCCGGAATTCTTTTCACCATAATATGCCAACCCGACATCGCAAGCTGATGAGCTGCAAGGAAAAATATAGCCAACACTGAAATCCCTAAAAAGAAAATGGTATCGAGAAGAAAATTCGACCAAAATCTATCCATCGAAGATCCGGTCAAAAATCCTATAACAGTCAGTACAACTCCAGTTGCCAATATGGCAAGAAAAGTATTTTTAAGTTTTGATGAATATTCAAATTTGTTTGAGCCCTTCATGCTTTTATTTTTTCTTTTATTAATTCGGCAATTCTATATGGAATTAATTTCTGTGTTTATTTAATTGTGTCTCCAACTGCGACAGCTGTCGGTTGTGTTGATGAATAATTGGCTTGCAACGATTTAATATAAGTAATAACCTTCCAGCGTTCTTCTTTTGAAATACTATATGCATACGATTGCATCGCATTTTTTCCATAGGTTATGGAATGAAACATTTTCCCTTCCGGTAAAGCCATAATCAATGGGTCGAAATAAGATGGTGGTGCTGCGGTATATTTTCCTTCCGTTACAATATACCCTTTACCATCGCCTGCTGCACCGTGACAAATGGAGCAATAAATATTATAATAGTGTTGACCTTCTGCTAATACATCTTTATCTGCCATCGTAAATGGATTTTTTAACTCTACTCCGGATCTTTCATAACCTTCAATTGTATTAGGAATGGTATATGGCAGATTAAGTGCCATGTGCAAACTATCACCCGACTTTCCTGAAATTGCATTTCCCATATAAGGAACAGTTCCATCAACCGGTAACATAGCAGTCATGCTATCTTTTAATTCCGGATTTAAGGAATATGTTTCATAAGCGCGAGAGCTGATCATATCAAATGTATATTGATCACCCGGATATTCACCACCTGCTTTTTTACAGGCTGCAAATACAAATGGTATCGCAATCAGCAGGCCGATAATTTTTATATATTTTGTTATAATCATTTTCGTAATAATTTATGATATCAAAATTCTTTTTCGTGGATTTCAACAGCTCCGCTTGCCGCCAATACTCTTTTTATTTCTTCTTTTCTCTGATCTGTTGTCTGATCGTCAACTTCGAAGGTCATTGCAAATAAATGGCTTGTTGTTCTTTCATCTACAATATCCGGTTTTACTCCGGGTGCAAGTCTGTTTAAATATAAATAGGTTAAAAACATACCAACCGCAGCGAATAATACAGTTAATTCGAAAGTAATTGGAATCCATGCTGGCAGCGATAAAAATGGCTTACCACCGTAGTTCACTGGATAATTATTCGTTGTTATCCAAAGAATAAATGTTAGTGCAGTTAAAGTTCCGGTTGCACCAAATACAAATCCTGCACTGTGCAATTTTGTATGGCGCAACCCCATTGCATCATCTAATCCATGCACAGGAAACGGTGTGTAACAGTCGTCAATTTTCATACCTTCCGAACGCACAGTTTTCACTGCTTTTATAAGCACGGTCTCATCTTCGTATAAACCGTAAATTATTTTTTTATTTGCCATCTGCAAATTATTATTTATGCTTATTAAACTAATTCTTTATGTTCATCGTGGTGATGTTGTGCTTGTGTTGCATTTGGCCCCACATACTGATCACCCGCTACTTTTAAAATTGATTTTACCTCGGCCACGGCGATCACCGGAGCCACCTTTGCAAAAATGAGGAACAGTGTCATAAATAATCCTATTGTTCCCAGATAAATAAATATCTCTACATAGGTTGGATAATACATTGTCCATGCCGATGGAATATAATCGCGGTGTGTAGAGGTTACGATAATTACAAATCGCTCGAACCACATACCTACGTTAATGAATATCGACATGAAGAAAGTAAATACAACAGACCTTCTTAATTTTTTAACCCAGAATAATTGCGGAGAGATAACGTTACAGGTCATCATACCCCAATAACTCCACCAGTAAGGACCGGTACTTCTGTTTAAGAATGCATATTGTTCATATTGATTTTGTGAATACCATGCAGTAAATAATTCTGTGATATAAGCAACACCCACAATGGAACCGGTAAGAATAATGATCTTATTCATCGACTCAATATGGTGAAGCGTAATATATTCTTCCAGATTAAATACTTTTCTTACAACAAGCATAAGTGTTAATACCATTGCAAATCCCGAAAATATCGCACCCGCTACGAAGTATGGTGGGAAGATGGTTGTATGCCATCCCGGAATTACGGAAGTTGCGAAGTCGAAGGATACTATCGTATGCACTGATAATACGAGCGGAGTTGATAAACCCGCTAATACTAGAGAAATGGATTCAAAACGCTGCCAATTTTTTGCAGTTCCTTTCCATCCGAAACAAAAAACATTATAAATCTTTTTCCGGAAAGCAGTTGTTGCGCGATCGCGGATTGTTGCAAGATCGGGAATTAAGCCTGTATACCAAAAAACGAGTGAAACTGTGAAATATGTCGAGATCGCAAATACGTCCCATAATAATGGAGAGTTAAAGTTTGCCCAAACAGGACCACGCGTATTCGGATATGGAAATATGAAAAATGCTAACCATACACGTCCCATGTGAATAATTGGAAATAAACCTGCGCAAATTACCGCAAAAATAGTCATCGCTTCTGCTGAGCGGTTAACCCCTGTGCGCCATTTCTGACGGAATAATAATAAGATCGCAGAAATAAGTGTTCCGGCGTGACCAATACCGATCAACCAAACGAAATTGGTGATATCCCATGCCCAACCAACAGTTTTATTCAAACCCCACATACCGATACCATAAGTAATGGTAAGACCTATCATGGTAAAACCTGTTAATGCTAACAAACCCGATAAAGTGGTTGCTATCATCCAGGCAGTGGTTGGTTTACCTTCCACCGGTGCACAAATATCATCTGATATTTGTTTGTAGGTTTTATTTCCGAGTATTAATGGTTCCCTTAAAGGTGATACGAACATAATTTCACAATTAATTATAATTATATAAATCCATTATATCCAATGCTTCTTCATTTTTATGATCAGCCTTGTCTTTATTTCTAACTTTCGTTTTATACATTACTGATGGCATCCAGTGGAATTCTTCTAATATTCCGAATGTGCGTTCATCTTTAGCCTCCGCCATCAATTTACTTGTTTCGTCGTAGTTATTTCCGAAAGTGATAGCCTCGGCAGGGCAAGCACTTTGACATGCTACTCTGAAATCTCCATCCACCAATTCTCTATTTCCTTTTTTTGCGGTAAGTTTCGCTTCCTGAATACGCTGAACACAGAAGGAACATTTTTCAATTACACCTCGTGAACGAACGGTAACATCAGGATTTAAAACCATTCTTGTCAGGTCTTCCATCATACCAAGATCCTCCGTTCCACTTGGATCGTTCATAGCTCCGAAAGTATCTGCGGCGCCGTAATCAAACCAATTGAATCTTCTAACTTTATATGGACAGTTATTTGCGCAATAACGCGTTCCGATACAACGGTTATAAGCCATTTGATTGTAACCTTCAGAGCTGTGATTTGTAGCTCCAACGGGACAAACATTTTCGCAAGGCGCATTTTCGCAGTGCTGACAAAGCATAGGCTGATAAACAACCTCCGGATTTTCAGGATCGCCCGAATAATAGCGGTCGATGCGCATCCAATGCATTTCGTGAGAGCGAATAACTTCTTTTTTTCCTACTACAGGAATATTATTTTCTGCATTACAGGAAATAACGCAAGCTCCGCAACCGGTACAAGAATTCAGATCGATGGACATTCCCCAGTTAAATCCGTTTTTCTTTCCGAAATAATCAGGATAGAAAGTAATTTCCTGCCAAGCCAATGCCTCTGCTCTGTCTTCATTTCCGGCGAGAGGATTTTTCTTGTATTCTTCTAAAGTAGTTTCTTTTACAATTCTTCTTTGCCCAAGACCGTCGTTCAAACTGAAATGTGTTTGTGTTTGTGCAAGTTTTACATTTTCACCTGTTGAAGAAACAGTAACACCTGACGCCATATAATTTACAGAATCGCCACTTGCATCAATAAGCGGATATACATTCACCCCAACACCTTCACCGCCTTTTCCAATTAAAGTTCTGCCATACCCAACTGCTATAGAAACTGATCCAAACGCTTGTCCCGGTTGAATTGCAACCGGAACAATCACACTTTTTCCATTAACAGTTAAAGTAACCAGATCTCCATGTGTAAGTCCATTTTCACGCGCCCATGCCGGTGAAACATTTAAGTAATTATCCCAGGTTATTTTAGAAACCGGATCCGGTAATTCGTGTAACCATGGATTGTCAGCATAACGACCATCGCCAATTGCAATAGATTCGTAAAATTGAATTTCAACTCCGGTTGATTTTTTTACCATAGCGGAAATATTTGCCGCAGCAGAAGAAACATCAGTTCCGGCTGCAGGACCATTATTAACCATTGCAACACCGGCTAAAATTGCTGCTGCACTTTCAATTGCCAATGCAATTCCACCTGCATTTTCAGGTTGGTGCAAACCAATTTGTAATGCTTTATTGAAAGAAGTTGATTTATCTATTGAACCGGCTAAAACACTGTCACTCCAATTTTGCATCATGAAGTCGTGATAGGTGGTCATTACTCCGCACCAAGCAAGAAGTGAATCCTGCATCTGGCGTGTTTCAAATAAATTTTTTATCGTTGGCTGCGAAAGTGATAAATACCCTTTTTTAGGCTCTGCATCATTCCAAGATTCGAGGAAATGGTGATCAGGACAAACGAAATTACATTTTTCAGCAGTTTCGTTCATATTGCCCGCAAAGGAAATACTCATTTCTGCCTTAGCAATTGCCTCAGCCAGATCTACTCCCATTGCATGATCGTAAACAGGATTGCAATCGTGCACCATTAATATATTTACCTGTCCTGCCTTCAATTCCGATACCAGATCTTTTACGCTGTTGTCTATCCCCTGACGCATCATATTAGAATTGTCGAAGGATAAGGTTTTTCCATAATTGCCTAATGCTTCATTAATTGCATTCACAATTAATTGCACATTTACATCGTTGCAACCACTTACCACAAGTGACTGGCCCCGATGTTTTTTAAGCCATTCAGCAGCTTCTTTAAGTCTATTTTGTTTTGCTTCGTCTTTTAATTTTAAACCTGATGAAGCATTATTACCTGTAATTGCATCATAAAGATTTAATGCAACTGTTCCTAATTCTGATGGAAGTACAGCAACGCGATAATCAGCATTGGAGCCCGTTAATGACATACGGCTTTCAAACTGATAATGGCGACTCATATTTGGATTTTCTTTCGAAATCTTTCTGGTCTTTATATAACCTTTAGTATATTCAATTGGAGATATCCAGGTTCCTAAAAAATCGGCATCAATACTTACAATCACCTTTGCTTTTGCAAAATCATAATCCGGAATTTCCGCTTTTCCTTTAGATGCCATATTCGCCATCAGCATGCCGCTGTATGACAATGCATCATAGGAATAAACTTTTGTGTTCGGATATTTTTCTGTAAATTTTGCAAATACCTTTTTAGTGGATGGACTTAATATAGTAGAAGTTAATATTCTGATATTCGCATTTGGGTTTGCGATTAATTTTCCGGTTATGGCAGTGTCCACATCATCCCAGGATGCATTGGTGAATCCTCTTTCCCCTTTCGTCATTGGGTTTCTGAGACGGCTTGTATCGTATAAACTTAAAACACTTGCCTGAACACGAGCAGAAGTTCCGCCTTTTGTAATTTTTGAATCGGTATTTCCTTCAATTTTAATTGGACGACCTTCTCTTGTTTTTACAAGTATGCTGCAATAATCGCCGCCATTTATATAGGAGGAAGCGTACCACGTAGCAATACCGGGCGTTATATCCTCCGGTTTAAAAACGTAGGGAGCTACTTTGCGAACGGGAATTTCACATCCTGCTGCAACTGTTGCAGCGGTAAGACTGAATCCCATCATTTTTAGAAAATCGCGTCGATTCGATTTCAGGGAATCGTTTTTTCCGTCAAAAAAATCAACGGGGATTTCTTCGTTGAACTCTAATTGATTAAGTTGAACAAGTTCAGGCTCCTGATTTAATTCTTCGAGGCCTTTCCAGTATTTTTTTTCTGCCATTTGGTATGGTTAGAATTTAGGTATTTGTAAATAATTTAATAATGACACTTCTGACATTCTGTTGCGCCTATATCTTCTGCTTTAACGGCATCCATTTCACCGTTCTTTAATTTTTCATGTAATACTTCGTATGGTTTGTAAAATTCATTTGTGGTGAAATTTACATTTGTATTTCTATGGCAGTTTACACACCAGCCCATAGAAAGATTTTCCATTTGTTGCACAACATCCATTTCCTGAACCTGACCATGACAAGTCTGACAATCGAGTCCGGCAACTTTTACGTGTTGGGAGTGGTTAAAATAAACGTGATCGGGAAGATTGTGAATCTTGATCCATTCGATAGGAACAGGTTCCTTTTCATATTTCAGGGTTTCTTTGTTGAAACCGATATAGGAATAAATTTTTGCGATCTCTTTATCATAAATTGCTTTTGGATAATTAGGGTCAGTTCCGGTAACTCCCTGTATGTTATAATGGCAATTCATACATACACTTAAAGACGGTATAACTGCAGCCTTTCCTCTTTCCGCGCCAACATGGCAATAACGACAATCTATCTTGTTGATACCTGCATGTACTTTATGCGAAAAAGCTATTGGTTGTTCCGGAGCATACCCTTGCTGTCTTCCAAGAGACTGCGCACTATCCCACATTGCAACACTTAAAAATGCTAACAATAAAAGACCAACTATTCCAACTAAAGGGCGATATTTTTTACGTTTCCAAATTGGGGTTTTATCTCTTTCACCCTCCTCATACTTTTGGCGAACTAACCCATCGAGATATTTTACCGCTCTTCCCAGAATTATTGCGATGAACAATAGTGCAACGATTAATATCCAATAAAGAGTTGAATTATCCTGTTTTGTTTCTGTTGTAGCAGGTCCGGTAGTAGTTGTTGCTAAAGTTGCCAATCGGATTACCTCAACATCAACGTAAGCCAAAATATCGGTAATATCGCCATCCGTAAGCGTAGGAAATGCAGGCATTACACTATTATATTCCTTAAATAGATCATTAGCGTATTTATCCCCTGTTGCTAAAAATCCCTGCGAATTTTTGATCCATTTATACAAATCGGTGGAATCTGACCATCGGGCCTTTACATTTTGCAATGCAGGTCCGGTCATTTTTTTATCTACGGCATGACACTGCTTACATTTTTCCTGAAATAAGATTTTCCCCTCCGCTACTCCCGCAAATGCTTGATTTGCAGAAAATAAAAACGCGATAAATAGTAAACAGGTTAGGAGGCGTGTGATAGTCGTCGGCTTCTTATGCAGCACAGTCCTTGATTTTTTGGTTAAGGTAAAGTTGGGTTTTTTAAACCCGTGCAAAACTAAAGAGCAAATGTCAATAGTTTAACAATTCTTTTAAAAATATTTTCACATACATGCAACTATCTGAAAATCAAGCTGGATAAGGCTTATAGCAGGGCGTTACCTGTTGTTTAGAACCCGTCTAAACTATATCTTGTCAATTATACACACTGATGTAACATTTTTGCGCAATATATCATTTAACAGGTGGCATAATATTTAATATATAGAGAGGAAAACAGGAGGAAATATGAAAAAATCCATTTACATTTTAATTTTAGTTTTAATTTTTGGTTCAGGATGTAAGGTTGCAGAAAAAGAATTCCGCAAAGGCAATTACGATGAAGCAATTGATATTTGTGTGAAAAAACTGATCGACAATCCCGATAAAGCAGAATATATTCTGATTTTGGAGGAAGCTTTCTACCGTGCGAACAGTGAAGATCTTTCCATGATTGAAATGTTGAATAAAGAAGGTCGCCCTGACCGATGGGAGGAGATCTATCATATTTATGAATCTGTATACCGTCGCCAAAATAAGATTCAACCGCTTATGCCAATTTATTTAGGAATAGAGGAACGCGATGCAGAATTCAAATTTGTGAACGCAGTAGATGGTTTGAACACTGCAAAAAAGAACGCAGCTGCTTATTGGTATGCCGATGCCACTCAAAAAATAGCGAGCAAAGACGTGCACAAATCGCGCGAGGCCTATTATGAATTACAAAAGATCAATAGCTTTTACGATACCTATAAAGATGTGGATGATCTGATAAAGATCGCTAAAACCCAAGGCACCAATGATGTATTATTTATCGTGAAAAACGCTACTAATTCCACTTTGAGTTATGCTGTTACCCACGCCCTAACTGAAATGGAGGTGCGTGATCAAAATGGTTCCTGGTATGTGATCCATACAAAAATGCCGGAATCAGCTATCGAATTTACGGCGAAGGTGAATATTAAATATGTGGAGGCTTTTCCGGAAAAGATCACCAACAACCAATATGCAGAAAGCAAGGAAATTATCGACGGTTACGAATTTGTGTATGACGATCAGGGAAATATGGTGAAAGATAGTTTGGGAAATCCGATTAAGGTGCCCGATTATAAAACTGTGACAGCTTATGTTACCGAAACTTGGCAGGAAAAGGTTGCTTCTGTAAGTGGAGAATTGCTTTATCTGGATGAATCCGGTAAAGTAATACGCTCCATTGCGGTGAGAGGAGAGACCATATTCAGAAATTATTATGCTACAGCAACCGGTTATTACGATGCTTTGAGTCAACAATCGAAGGAAAAGATCGGCGGCAAACCTGTTCCCTTTCCCGGCGACGAAAAACTAATACTGGATGCTATTTATCAGGTGGAATGCAATGTGAATGATATTATGGAAGATTATAACGAAGAATACCTCAATTTATAACTTTTGGGTTGACAGGTAACTCAGAATGGCTGATGTCAATTTCAAAAAAGCTAATTGGCTGTTTTTTTTTGGATTTAATTGTCAGTAATTTATACTATTTAGGTTGTATTAACATAACAGATTTAAAATATTAGTTCAAACTATTACTTTCACACCATGATTGCAGGCTCATTCAGAAAAATTGTTTTTACCGCACTTTTATTTATTTCGCTAATTTGGAATTACAGTGCTCAGAGTTTCACAATAAGCGGATATGTAAGTGATAAAAATTCGGGCGAAAAACTATTAAGTGCTACGGTATTTAACAGCAAAGATTTTAATGGTACCATTTCCAATGAGTATGGATTTTATAGTTTAACATTGAAAAGTGATACGGTAATATTAAATTATAATTATATTGGATTCACACCACAAAAAAATAAATTCTATCTTCGAAGTGATACCGTGATTAATATCGAACTTATTTCTTCTAATCTATTGGACGAAGTTGTAATTAATGCAGAAAATAATTCGGAACAATTTCAGGAACGCTCACAAATGAGTACCATTGAAATTCCGATAGAACAAATTAGGGCGTTGCCTGCATTTTTGGGGGAAGTGGATATATTAAAAACTTTACAATTATTGCCTGGTGTTTCAGGAGGCAGTGAAGGAAGCAGCGGAATATTTGTCAGGGGAGGTTCACCTGATCAGAATTTAATTTTATTGGATGGGGTACCCGTTTATAATGCTTCCCATTTATTCGGATTCTTTTCTGTTTTTAATTCAGATGCAATAAATAAAGTTACACTTATTAAAGGTGGATTTCCTGCGCGATATGGCGGTCGGTTATCAAGTGTAATTGATATTAGAATGAAGGAGGGAAATATGAATGAGTTTCATGGTGAAGGATCCATTGGTGTAATAGCATCCCGATTAACATTGGAAGGTCCTATCAAAAAGGGGAAAACTTCTTTTATGGTTTCCGGAAGAAGAACCTATATAGATCTGATCACGAGACCTATTATTCAGGCTCAAAGTGAAGGTGATGGCGTTTCCGGATATTATTTTTATGATCTGAATGCAAAGATCAATCATAAATTTTCTGATAAGGACAGGTTATATCTGAGTGGATATTTTGGAAGAGACAAAGCATATTTTAATAATGAATATCAATATGATGAGGACAGTTACCGAACGGAAGAAAATGGTTTATTTTGGGGAAATGCGACAGCGGTGGCAAGATGGAATCACGTTTTTTCCAATAAAGTATTTAGTAACCTTACTGCAACGTTTACCGATTATAAATTTGATATCTATAGCAATTATAACGATGAAAATGAAGATGGAACAAATTCCTTTTTCGGATTCGAATATTTTTCCGGCATTTATGACTGGAGTTTAAAATACGATTTTGATTTTATTCCTTCTCCAAAACATTATTTAAAGTTCGGAGCCGGTGTTACCTATCATACTTTTCAACCGGGGGCAACACAATTCGAATCGGATGATATTGATATTTTTACGGAAGGGTTTGAACTTTCTTCAGAAAATATTTATGCAACAGAATTTGATCTGTATGTAGAGGATGATTGGGAAATAAACGATAAATTAAAGATGAACGTCGGACTGCATGCATCCGCTTTTTTAGTGGAAGAAGTATTTTATAAATCGCTGCAACCGAGAATTAGTGCGCGGTATTTAATCAACAATGATCTTTCTTTAAAGGCTTCTTTCAGCACTATGACGCAGTATATTCATTTGCTCACCAATTCCGGAATTGGATTGCCAACCGATCTTTGGGTACCGGCAACAGATACCGTAGAACCACAGCGTGCATTTCAACCTGCCATTGGTATTGCTTATGTTTTTAAAAAGAATTATGAAGTGAGTGTGGAGGGATATTATAAAAAGATGAACAGCATCATAGAATATAAAGACGGGGCAAATTATTTATTTGAGGGTTTAAAGGGTTGGGAGGATAAAGTGGAAATAGGGGAAGGTCAGGCATATGGCGCCGAATTATTCGTACAGAAACGCAATGGAAAATTAACCGGTTGGGTGGGCTATACTTTATCGTGGAGCAACCGGCAATTTCCAACCATTAATCTCGGAGAAGTATTTCCCTATAAATACGACAGAAGAAATGATTTTGAAATTGCTGTAATTTATAAATTAAAAGATAATATAGAATTATCCGGAACCTGGGTGTATTCAACAGGGCAACCCATCAGTTTGCCCATTGCAAAATACGAAGGTGTATTTAATGAAGTAATATATGCGTACGAAGGCAGAAACGGATATCGCATGAACGATTATCATCGCATGGATGTAAATATTTCGTTACACAAAGAAAAAAAATGGGGAGAAAGAACCTGGAATTTCGGAGCGTATAATTTATATAACAGATTAAATCCATTTTTCATTTATCAGCAATACGACTATATGACAAATACGAATAATTATAAACAAGTAAGTTTGTTTCCCATCATTCCGAGTGTGAGTTATGAATTTAAATTTTAATTGACAAATGAATAATGAGAAATGAGTAATGAGTAATGAGTAATGAGTAATGAGTAATGAGTAATGAGTAATGAGTAATGAGTAATGAGTAATGAGTAATGAGTAATGAGTGGCGTTCCAGTAGGATGGACTTTTGACTCCTGACTAATGACTTTATATAACAAAAACAATTAATAATAAATGAACCTAAATCAAAACATCCTTTATCTTTTCCTTGGAATTATCATTTTTTCCTCCTGCGAAAAAGTAGTGTATTTTGAAGTGGAAACACAGGAAAATAAATTAGTGGTGAATTCTTTTATTCAACCGGATAGTTCGGGCATAATGACAATATCCTTAAGTGTGGATCCTTTGGCAGTAGGTTTTGAAAATGTAAGAGTAGAAACTGCTACTGTGTACATTTATAAAAATGAAACACTGATTGGCAATTTTGCGCATTTGGGCGATGGAAATTATTTTATTGACGCTGCAACGATAGATCCCCAACCGGGAGATGATTTTAAAATAGAAGCCAGTGCGCCCGGCAGAGAAACGGTGACTGCCGAAACAAGTATTCCTTCTGAAGTGGAAATTGCAGAGGCGAAAATAATTGACACCATTTTTGTACAGGTTTCTTATAGTGCGATAGATTCGTTTGGGAATGTTTTTGTGATCGATACTTTAGTTCCACATTATAAATTACAGATCACCTTTACTGATCCTGATGGGGAAGATTTTTATTCATTAAAAATAAATTACAAGGATGCATTTAGTGAAACCTATACGTGTTTCTCTACAGATGATCCCGTTTTTACGTTGGATGGCGATTATGGATTTGGAGGGGAGAACGATGGACTGGTAACCCTTTGCGATGAGGTGTTTTTTACAGATATCACCTTTGACGGCACCACAAAAACCATGACACTCAGTTTGCTCGAAATTCCAACGGATTTTGTTTTAGATCCGAAGTTTGTTTTGCGTTTAAATCATTTATCAGAGGCTTATTATAAATATATATCTACCTCTTCCTTGCAGGCGGGCAATCAGGATAATCCATTTGGGGAGCCTGTAACAGTGTTTTCCAACATAAACAAAGGGTTTGGGATATTTGCAGGATTAAATTCGTCGGTTGCGGAGATAGAACTGTAAATGCAATTTTGTTTTCTGTATTGTTTATTTTAGCAGTATAAAGTTTTTAGGTTCCCGTGTTATAAGGTTATGCTGTTATACAATATTGAAACTGTCACAAACGTTTCTATCGAGTTCTAATAATTTTTACTTTTTATATAAAATCTAAATATCTCAATTATGAAAAATTTACTTCTGCTTATTTCAATGATTATAACATCGAATATTATTTTTTCTCAAACAAATCCCCTCCAACAAAATTGTTGCGAACCCACTCCATACATTGAAGTAACCGGTTCTGCTGAAATGGAAATCATTCCTGATGAAATTTACATAACTGTTGTAGTAACAGAAAGATATGATGGAAAAAATAAGGTTACAATTGACAAACTGGAAAGCGATATGTTTTCCGCTTTAAAAAATGCAGGAATTGATCCAAAAAATATTTCGCTGAGTGATGCGGAAAGTAATTTTAATTATCGTTTTCTTAAATCAGATGATGCCTTACTTTCGCGTAGTTATACTATTTTAACCGGAGATGCAGCCACAGTAATTAAAGTTTACGATGCAATGGGTGCAATAAATGCCACAGATGTTTTTATCAGTAAGGTAAGTCATTCAAAAATTGAAGAATATAGAATGGAAACAAAGGTAAATGCAACTAAGGCTGCAAAAGATAAAGCAGCAAAAATGTTAACTGCTGTTGGAGAAACTATTGGAAGTCCGATTTTATTACAGGAAATAAATAATGATATTTATCCGCAAGCCAGGTATAGTCAACTTTCAAATTCCAATTATATGATGAATAAACCCGGGCTTGATGATTTCCAATCGCAACTAACCTATCAAAAAATAAAGATACGGTATGAGGTTTTTGGGAGATTTAAGATAAAGTAGTGAGTGGTGGCGTGTTGCAGTAAACAGTACCAGTTGGCTGTATATGTTCGCAGAAAAAGAATATTTATTTTACCAAAGAATAAATATGAAATATAGATATTTTTTATTAGTAGCGATGTTATGTTTATTTATTTCAATCCTTTGAAAAGAAAGTTTATTTTGATGTTGAAATCTTGTAGAACAGGCTTATACTATACTCATTTATTCAGCCTGATAGCTCAGCTCAATTAACTGTTTCCATCAGGGGGTTTGGAATTTTCGCAGGACTCACATTATTTTTTGCAGAAATGGAATTATAAAAATGCAGCTTCCCTAATTATCCTTTTCAAATGTCTGGAATTTATTTTTTATGTAAAATGCATTCAGAACAGCAAAAACTATCCAATAATGCCGGAACTGCAGAGTCCCCAATGCTAATGACTCGATGGTGATCAATATCAGAATAAAAAATAAACTGGTCACCAAAAAAGGTGGTTTATTATTTTTTCGAAATTCTACGGCAGTTTTCCATATTGCAAAAGGAAAAAAGATCAATGCAATCAACCCTGCTAAACCACATTCAGCAACAAGCCCCGGATAAATATCATGGGGTTCGTTTAACAACATTTTTTCAGGATAATTTCCGTTTGCCTTTTCCTCGGCAAGTGTATGTATAAAATTTCCTTTTCCGCAACCCCAGGGCCAATAATTTTGTGAAATGTTTAATTCGGATTTTGCAAGATGAAGATAAATAGTTGGGTATACGTCAAAATTTCCCAAATGAATAGGTTCTTCTGAAACTACGAGTGGATTTATAGGCTCAGTTAGATTTTTTTTATTCAGATCGAAAGTAAAATATATCAATCCGATATAAATAAATGCGATCATACTCATCAACGCGATCAAACCTAATCGTTTTATTTTTCCTTTTTTGTATAGAAAAAAAATCGCTCCACCGGCAGCATATAAAAATATCTCTTTTGATAAAGTAAATAAAATAGTAACCAAAACAACTATCCATACCCACAGAGGTATCTTTTTTGAAAGAGGAATTAGAATTAATCCAGCAATGCAAATATTACTTACCAAAACATTAGATGAAGACGAAAATCCGATCATTCTAACAACATCTCCCAAATATGGATAATTAAAATACAGCGTAACAAATTCTGAATTATCGAAGATCAGGTAGATCAGCATCCCAATCCATCCTGCAATTACACAAACAATTAAGCTGCCTTTAAAACCGGTTTTAACAATATATTCTGTATTTGAAAAAAATGCGAGCAGTCTTGAAAAAATAAAATAGAAAATAAAAAGGTATAAACTGCCAACAGATTCAAGCGCAGAATCCTTTGTATAATTCATAAACGTACTTAATAAAATCGCCAAAGTAAGCAACAACAAAGCAGTATCCAACCAGCTCCAAAAAAACATGAGTTTTCGTGTTAAATACTTTATTACAGCATACGCCATCACAATCAGGCTGCATATTTCGAAGACCTGCAACTTGGAACCAAAAAAAGGCAGATTGAACAGGCTATTGCAGGATTGAAAGCAAAAAAGCAAGAGGATAGAAATGAAAATAAATCTATCCGGTAATTTTTTATTGTAATTTCCTGATAATTCGATCTCCTTCATATCAGCACAAAAATAACCGATTACAATGAAGCGCAGGAATGATGTATAGTTTTTAAGCTAATTTCTTTAACATAAAAAAACCTTTAATATGAAAAATATATCGTTATTCTTTCCCGAAATGATTTTTACAATACAAGAATTTACACAAACACAGTCCCAAAATTATTGCGAAATAGCGTCCTTATTTCGAGGTAACCGAATCCGCTGAAATGGAGATCGTTGCCGATGATATCTATATTACAGTTGTATTAATTGAACGATTTGAATTAAAAGACAAAATATCAATGGTTAAAATGGAGAATGTTATGTTTGCCTCTTTAAAGAACACGTCGTTGATGCAAATGATATTACATTAAGCAAAGCCGCAAAGGGAAAGTGGAATACAATGTGTTTTGATTTTTTTTAACCCTACAAACTTTGCGCCTTTGCGACTTTGCGTGAAAAAAAATAAAATTGCACACAAAGCCGCAAAGGAAAAGTGGAATACAATGTGTTTTGATTTTTTTTATCCCTACAAACTTTGCGCCTTTGCGACTTTGCGTGAAAAAAAACCTCCGAAGTGAAAACTGCGGAGGTTTTTAATAATATTTTTTTATTACAGATTATATTTCCTTTGCGCCTTCTACCAATACACTCACATTATTATTCAAAACTTCTACAAAACCGCCGGTGATTTGATAAACGGTATCGGATTTCCCGACACGCACACGCATTTTTCCTTTGCCTAAAGCAGCGATCATGGGAGCGTGGTTATTTAATACTTCAAATGAGCCCGTAATTCCCGGCATTAAAACACCATCGGCAGAACCTGAATATATTTTTTTATCAGGTGAAAGAATATCTAATTGCATTTTTGTTCTTTTTAATAATTATTTTTTCGCGTCAGCAATTAATTTTTTACCTTTTTCTATTGCATCATCAATTGTTCCAACAAGGTTGAATGCTGCTTCCGGATATTCATCCACTTCACCATCCATAATCATATTGAATCCGCGAATTGTTTCTTCAATTGGAACTAAAACTCCTTTAAGTCCTGTAAATTGCTCGGCAACAAAGAAAGGCTGAGATAAGAAACGCTGCACACGACGAGCGCGGCTTACCACTAATTTATCTTCCTCGCTCAACTCATCCATACCGAGAATGGCGATAATATCCTGTAATTCTTTATAACGCTGTAAAGTACTTTTCACTCTTTGCGCGCAGTTATAATGTTCTGCACCAACAATATCGGCAGTTAATATTCTGGAAGTAGAATCCAAAGGATCCACCGCAGGATAAATTCCCAACTCGGCAATTTTACGGCTTAATACCGTTGTTGCATCCAAGTGACTAAAGGTAGTTGCCGGAGCCGGATCCGTTAAGTCATCCGCAGGAACATAAACCGCCTGAACGGAAGTAATGGAACCGCGTTTTGTTGAAGTGATGCGCTCTTGCATGATACCCATTTCCGTTGCAAGTGTCGGCTGATAACCCACCGCTGATGGCATACGACCCAATAAAGCCGAAACCTCAGAACCTGCCTGCGTGAAACGGAAGATATTGTCAATAAAAAATAAGATGTCTTTTCCTTTTGCATCATTTGCATCTCCGTCGCGGAAATATTCTGCCACTGTAAGACCGGATAAAGCAACACGGGCACGTGCTCCCGGTGGTTCGTTCATCTGACCAAAAACAAGTGTAGCCTGCGATTTTTGCAATTCTGCATAATCCACCTTACTCAGATCCCATCCACCTGCTTCCATGCTATGTTTAAATTCAGCACCGTAACGTATTACGTCTGATTCAATAAATTCTCTTAAAAGGTCATTTCCTTCGCGTGTTCTTTCACCAACACCCGCAAAAACCGACATACCGGCGTATGCTTTTGCAATATTGTTGATCAACTCCTGAATTAATACCGTTTTACCTACTCCGGCACCACCAAAAAGTCCAATTTTACCGCCTTTTGCATAAGGTTCGATTAGGTCAATTACCTTAATTCCGGTAAAAAGCACTTCCGATTCGGTGGAAAGTTCTTCATACAAAGGCGGTTTGCGGTGAATTGGCGCCTGTGTTTCAGATTTTACAGGACGCATACCGTCAATTGCCTTACCAACTACATTGAATAATCGGCCTCTGATCTCATCACCTGTTGGCATGGAGATATTGGAACCAAGGTCATAAACTAGGGTTCCACGAACAAGTCCGTCCGTAGAGTCCATGGCAATAGTGCGCACACTATCCTCTCCAAGATGCTGCTGCACTTCAAGAATTAAGGCATCTCCGGTTTCCCGGCGCACTTCCAATGCATTCAGAATTTCAGGAAGATTTCCTTCTTTAAAAGCAACATCGACAACCGCGCCGATGATCTGTGTAATTTTACCAATTGCTTGCATTTTATAAAATTTAAAAGGACATTTTTGATTTCGGGCGCAAAGATAGAAGTTAAGGGGCGGAAATCAAAAGAATGTGAGAAAGTTGTTTGGAAAGATTTAGGACTCAGAATTTGACGAATTTTTCAGCGACCATCAGAACTCCTTCTTCTGTAAACAACTCAAAATAGTATATACCCGGCGACAACGCTTCGATATTCAGCTTCATGGAGCCGGAGGCTTTATCCTTCAAGATTACATTTGTAGAAACAGAGCGAATTTGATAGCAATATGGATCTTCATTTTCAGGCTCGTAAAATAATTGTTCTGTGGCAGGATTTGGGTAAATTTTTTGAGTTTTACTTATTAGATTCGGCACATTGATAATGATATCGCATGCATCTGCATCAGGAGTGCCGTACAATTGAACTCCGGATGAGTCGTAACAAACCAAATTTGACCAAAACTCACAACCATCGCAGTAACAAAAGACAGGATAAAAAGGGTGTTTATCCGATCCTATTCCTTCTATCCAAAGCATGGAAGTGGTATAAAACTCTTCCAGTTCACCACCACAGCGATTGTGATTAATTTTTAAGGCCTTGCGCTCAATTCCAAAATATTCAATAGTATCAATACTTTCGACAAATATTTCTGTTGGCTTGTATTCTCCGTCAAAAAAATCTAGGGTTATTGTATCCCCAACCTCTAATCCGAAATCATACACAACATATTCCGGATCGCTACAATTATTTTTTTCGCGCATATATACTTTTTTCCCTGAACTTCGGAAATAATAATCGTAATAATCATCAAACTTGGAATAAGTGTTGCCGCACATCAGCGTATCTGATGAAAATGTATACTGTACTATTTCAGTATCCAACCAAAATGTTTGACTTACATTCCATTGAGGAGAATCGGCAAAATCAGGAAAAACATTTTGAGATTGAAGCAATTTACCCGTGAAATTAAAAAGCAGGCAAACAATAATTGCATTTAAAAATTGGGTTTTCATACTACAATTATAGCCAATTAATCTGCCCGAGATCGCGTTTTCTTATATTTTAACGTCAATTTCCTCAAAAAACATCAATTTTGCAGCCGAAATACCTAAAAACGCATCTGTAATGCTAAAATGATTAAAACTAACTGCTAAAACATTTCCGTTTATACACTTCATTTAATACCTAAAATAATAATGAAAATCAACCCTGAGGAAACAACCCAACATCTTAGATTAAAATTCAGGAATTTGAAGCTAACTCAAATTTTCATTTTTACAATTATTTTTTCAGCAGGAATACTTCCCTCCTTTGCTCAAACAGAACCAATAATTCCCGATACCACAATTACAGACAGAAAAGGAAAAATATTCCCATCGCCTGTTGTTGGATATACTCCTGAAACCCGATTATATTTTGGCGCCGGATGTGTTTATTATTTACCACCCTCCAAAAAATATCCCGAAACTAATCCTGCAGTTTTAAAATTAGTTGCTGTATATACTTTAAATAAACAAATTGAAAGTAATTTCAGCGGCGATTCTTATTACAAGAATAATTTATATAAATTTATTTATTCTATATCTTATTTCGAATATCCCGATCATTTTTTTGGAATTGGAAATTACACTTTAGAAGAAAACAGAGAACAATACGATTTTGATTTTTTTAATTTTTATATCAACGCGCAACGTTTGGTGCGGCCAAATATTTATGCCGGTGTAAAAACATTTTTTGAAAATACAAAAGTATACAATGTAAAACCCGGAGGTTTTTTTGACAGCCTGGATATTATTGGCGAAAACGGCGGATTAAATACCGGACTCGGAATTTGGCTAACCTACGACACAAGAGATAATATTTATTTTCCATTAAAGGGAATAAATATAGATGCCTCAGCAGTGGTGCACAATAATGTTTTGGGAAGCGATTTTAATTATGTGGATTATCTTTTAGAGATCAGTCAGTTTAATACAATTGGGAAGGATGATGTTTTAGGATTTAATTTTTACAGTCAATTCGTGCCCGGAAATCCTCCATTTAACAGACTTGCCGAATTAGGCGGAGATAAACACATGCGCGGAAATTTTGAAGGAAGATTTCGCGATCAGAATTATTTGAGTCTGCAAACAGAATACCGAATTACATTTTGGAAATATTTTGCCATCAATATTTTTGGCGGAGTTGGAGAAGTTGCCGATCAGTTTTCCAATTTTTCTGCTGCAGGATTAAAATATTCTTTTGGTGCGGGCGGAAGATTATTTATTGTACCGGAAGATAAATTAAGTTTACGTGTAGATTATGCCTTTGGCAGCGAAGGGCAGAGTGGATTGTATGTAACGTTTAGAGAGGCGTTTTAAATATAACCCTGTAATACACAGCGCTCAGATAACTTATTAATCATCACTATATTTACGCCAATGAAATTAGAATTCCGGCTTTTTGAACATTTAGGCAAATACCTGATCATGTTGCGGAGAATGTTTTCCAAACCCGTGAGATGGGAAATGTATTGGAAAGAATTATTTCGCCAAATGACCGACATAGGCGTTGGTTCGGCATTTATCGTGTTTTTGGTTTCCATTTTTATCGGTGCAGTAACTGCTGTTCAAACTGCCTATCAATTATACGGAACGCCTTTTGTCCCTGCTTCTTACATCGGTTTGATTGTGCGCAATACCATTATTTTTGAATTGGCTCCAACCTTTACTGCCTTGATACTTGCAGGAAAGGTAGGATCAAATCTCGCATCCGAATTGGGCTCCATGCGCGTTACAGAACAGATCGACGCCCTGGAAAGTATGGGTGTAAATACAGAAAGTTATTTAATTGCCACACGGATCATCGGAGCAATTATTACTATTCCGTTATTAGTTGCCATAGCTTCCTTTGCAGGAATTAGTGGCGGATATATTGCAACTGCACTCGGAGATACTTATTCTATTGAAGATTATATTCGTGGCATACGCATGGATTTTGATCCTTTTGATGTGCAACTGATGTTTATTAAATCATTTGCCTTTGCCTTTATCATTTCCTCCATTTCCTGTTACATGGGATATTATGTAAAAGGAGGATCAGTGGAAATTGGAAAAGCAAGTACACAGGCAGTTGTATATAGCTGTATTTTTGTTTTATTGGCTGATTATGTAATTGTAGCTTTACTTTTATGATTGAGATCTCACACATAACAAAAGCATTTAATGAACAGCAGGTACTGAACGATGTTTCTGCCGTTTTCGAAGCGGGAAAAACGAATCTGGTGATCGGTATCAGCGGTTCCGGAAAAACGGTTTTGATGAAGATCATGAACGGATTAATTACACCGGACAAAGGAAATGTTTATTTCAACGGACGTGATTTTTATTCCCTGAGCCGCGAGGAACAAAAAGCATTGCGGCAGGAGATTGGTATGTTATTCCAGGGAAGTGCTTTATTTGATTCCATGACGGTGGAGGAAAATGTAATGTTACCGCTGAATATGTTCAGTAATGCGACAAAAAAAGAAAAACTGGATCGGGTAAATTTTTGTCTGGAACGCGTTAATCTGAAAGGTGTAAACCAAAAATTTCCGGGAGAACTGAGTGGAGGCATGAAAAAACGTGTGGGCATTGCCAGAGCAATAGTATTAAATCCAAAATATTTGTTTTGTGATGAACCAAATTCCGGTTTGGATCCAAAAACGTCTATTATAATTGATGACCTCATTATTGAAATTACAAAGGAGTTTAATATGACCACAATTATAAATACCCACGACATGAACAGTGTTATGGAAATTGGGGAGAAGATCATTTTTCTGCACAAAGGCGTAAAAGCCTGGGAAGGCAATAACAACGATATTTTAAGTGCAAAGGATGAAAATCTGACCTCCTTTATTTTTGCCAGTAGCTTTTTGCGCGATGCTCGTGACGCTATGGTGGAAAAGATGGTAAAATAGTCGTTTTGTTACTCTTTTCGTTTCAAAATCCTATCTTCGCAACACATTTAAAAAAATTATGAGCGTATTAGTTGGAAAATATTCCCGTGTGATCGTGCAGGGATTTACAGGCAAAGAAGGAACTTTTCATGCAGAACAAATGATTGCCTACGGAACTAACGTGGTAGGTGGTGTTACCCCTGATAAAGGCGGCACCATGCATTTGGAAAGACCAGTTTTTAATACCGTTGGAGATGCCGTAAAACAGGAAGGAGCAAATACTACTATTATTTTTGTTCCACCCGCTTTTGCCGCCGATGCAATTATGGAAGCTGCAGATGCAGGAATTAAAGTGATTGTTGCAATTACGGAAGGTATTCCGGTTCAGGATATGATAAAAGTGAAAGCTTATATCTCAAATAAAGATTGCAGACTTATCGGACCAAATTGCCCGGGAATTATATCTCCGGAAGAGGCAAAAGTTGGGATCATGCCAGGATTTATTCATAAAAAAGGACATATCGGTATCGTTTCGCGCTCGGGAACATTAACTTATGAGGCAGTTGATCAGGTTACTAAAGCGGGTATGGGACAAAGCACCTGTATCGGTATTGGTGGTGATCCTGTTCCCGGAACTACAACTTTAGATGCCATTCAATTATTAATGGCAGATGAGGAAACAGAAGGTATTATTTTGATAGGTGAAATTGGCGGAAGTATGGAAGCCAATGCAGCCGAATGGATAAAATTAAACGGAACAAAACCGGTTGTTGGATTTATTGCGGGTTTAACTGCTCCAAAAGGAAGAACAATGGGTCATGCCGGTGCAATTGTTGGCGGAAAAGCGGATACTGCAGAGGCAAAAATTGAGATCATGCGCAATTGTGGAATTCACGTTGCAGATTCTCCGGCAGTGATTGGCGCGTTGATGGCGAGGGTAATCAGGGGTTGAAGGGGTTGAACACTGCTCTCTAAGACTGCGACTTGAAAAGGGTTGAAGGTGTTGTATGCCGAAGGTTATTTCACGCAGAGGGCGCAGAGTTGAATGGGCTGTATTTCGGAGGTTATTTCACGCAGAGGAGCACAGGGCGCAGAGTTGAATGGGTTGTATTATGGAGGTTATTACACGCAGAGGCCTGAGGGCGCAGAGTTGAATGGGTTGTATTATGGAGGTTATTTCATGCAGAGAGCGCTGAGGGCGCAGAGTTGAATGGGTTGTATTACGGAGGTTATTTCACGCAGAGGCGCTGAGGGCGCAGAGTTGAATGGGTTGTATTATGGAGGTTATTTCATGCAGAGAGCGCTGAGGGCGCAGAGTTGAATGGGTTGTATTACGGAGGTTATTTCATGCAGAGGGCGCTGAGGGCGCAGAGTTGAATGGGTTGTATTACGGAGGTTATTTCATGCAGAGAGCGCTGAGGGCGCAGAGTTGAATGGGTTGTATTATGGAGGTTATTTCACGCAGAGGAGCACAGGGCGCAGAGTTGAATGGGTTGTATTTCGGAGGTTATTTCATGCAGAGGGCGCTGAGGGCGCAGAGTTGAATGGGTTGTATTATGGAGGTTATTTCACGCAGAGGAGCACAGGGCGCAGAGTTGAATGGGTTGTATTACGGAGGTTATTTCACGCAAAGGAGCTGAAAGCGCAGAGTTGAATGGGTTGGCATGGTTCAAGGAGTTGGTATGGTAGAAGGCTTTGAAAATACAAGGTATCAGGGGACACAGCTAAGAGTTAGGAGTTTTAGGGCAGAGGCTAATGACTACTCACCATTCACTACTTACGATAGTAAATAATTCGGAATGTGGCTAAAACTCCACTACAATTATAAAATATAACTTAAAAGTTTCCAATGAAATTATTAGAAAATAAAACAGCGTTAATTACCGGTGCATCGAGAGGTATTGGTGAGGCTATTGCAATAAAATTTGCAGAAGCTGGAGCAAATGTGGCATTTACATATTTGAGTAGTGAGGAAAAGGCAATTGCACTGGAAACAAAATTAAATACCCTCGGCATTAAAGCGAAAGGATATAAAAGTAATGCAGGTATTTATGCAGATGCAGAAAAATTAATTAATGATGTTTTAACTGATTTTGGGGCGTTGGATGTTGTGGTTAATAATGCCGGCATCACAAAAGATAATTTAATGTTGCGCATGAGTGAAGAAGATTGGGATGCAGTTATTGATATTAATCTAAAATCTGTGTTTAATATTACAAAGTTTGCCATCAAACCCATGATGAAAGCACGCAAAGGTTCTATTATTAATATTTCTTCCATAGTTGGATTGATTGGCCAGGGCGGACAAGCAAATTATTCCGCTTCAAAGGCAGGTATTTTGGGTTTCACAAAATCAATTGCAAAAGAATTAGGTTCCCGCAATATCAGATGCAATGCCATTGCTCCCGGATTTATTGAAACGGATATGACGGGTGAATTATCGGAAGAATTAAAACAAACCTATTTTAAATCTATCCCTTTAGGGCGCTTCGGACAAGGTTCTGAAGTTGCGGATGTTGCAGTTTTTCTGGCAAGCGATATGAGCAGTTATGTTACGGGGCAAACCTTAAGTGTGTGCGGGGCGCTGCATACTTAATTAGCAAATTGTTTAATTAGCAGATTAGCAAATGGACTACAAGGATAAAAAGTAAATACTTACCGGTACTTTTTAGACAGGTGTAGGATTAAAATAATGTGTGTTTTACTGTTGTTCCGGATGCTAAAAACATAATCCCATTATTCAGAAGTATTTGAGATTTTAATAAAAATTTAGTAGCTTTGATTATGGATGAAATTATTTTTCTTGTGGAAGAATCTGCAGAGGGCGGGTATACGGCAAATGCCTTAAATGCCTCCATTTTTACAGAGGCCGAAACGATGTCAAATCTTAAAAACATGGTTAAAGATGCTGTTAAATGTCATTTTTTGGAGAAGTATCTTCCAAAACTGATTAGGCTGCATTAAGTTAAAGACGAGATTTTTGCTTTATGAAATTATCAACAAAATTAAATGGGGAACATCACCTTACAATTCCAAATCACGACCCGCTCAAAATTGGAACACTTTCATCTATTTTAAAAGATATAGCTATTCACTTTGCGAAATCAAAAGAGGAGATAATAAATGATATTTTTGAATTAAAATATAATCCCTTCTAACATTTGCGGACTAAATTCGCAAATTAATCTATTAGAGAATGAAATCCCTGCCCTTCATCACAACTGAATTTAACACATGCCGGATATTATTTTCACCAATACCTTCGTTTAAGCGCCGTATATTCGCAACATCATGAATTTTCAATTATTTACCGATTATCCCTCTTGGTTTTGGCTGCTTTGTGTGGTTTGTGGTGGAGTTTATGCTGTGGGAATGTATTATCGGGAGAAAAAAATAGGTTCTGCAATTTCCGCAGTTTGGTGGAAAAGAGTTTTGGCCGCATTGCGTTTTCTTGCTGTATTTATACTTGCTTTTCTTCTGTTGAATCCCTTTCTTAAATCAAGGTCAAACCAAACGGAACAACCTATTATCATTTTGGCGCAGGATAATTCATCCAGTGTTGCTCAAGGATTAAAAGATACTGCGGTATACCAGAATTTAATTGCGGATTTGCAAAAATCGTTGAATGATAAATTCGATGTACGAACCTACACTTTCGGGGAGACCTTAAAAGAGGGAATGGAAGGAATGCATTTTCAGGAAAAATCAACTGACCTTTCCTCTGCATTAAACGAACTGAATAATTTATATCAGAATTTGAATGTTGGTGCAGTTATTATTGCCAGTGATGGAATTTATAATACGGGTAGTAATCCTGTTTATGTGAAAAATGATTTGGGCGCTCCTATTTATGCAATTGCTTTGGGAGATACTGTGCAGAAAAAAGATATTCGAATCACAAGAGTGCTGCACAACAATATTGTTTATCTGAAAGATAAATTTAATATCATAACAGAAATTGAAGCTATTTATTTTCGGGGTGCAAATCCAAAGATCAGCATCAGTGAAATAACAAAGGGAAATGTAAAAATTATCAGCGAAAAAAACATCAATGTTTCCGGCGATCAGTTCAACACCAATTTAAATTGGGAGATCAGTGCCGATGCACCCGGTATTCGTCACTATCAGGTTCGCATACAATCGTTAGAAGGAGAAAATACAACGGATAATAATATTCAGGATATCTATATTGAAGTATTGGATGCAAGACAAAAAATATTATTTTTGGCTAACTCCCCACATCCGGATATTAATGCAATTAAACAAGCAATTGAATCCAATCAGAATTACGAAGTTGAAATTCAGTTGGCCGGAGAATTAAAGGGTAACATCGGCGAATATGATCTTGTGATATTACATCAACTGCCATCTTCAAAATATCAGATACAGGATGTATTAAATACGTTAAAAAGTAAAAATATTCCACTTTGGATAATAACGGGGTCGCAGACATCCATGAGTGCATTCAATAAAATGCAAAACCTGGTTACCATTAACTCAGCGGGACAATCGGCAAATGAAATAACTGCAACACTTGATAACGGATTTAATTTGTTTACATTAAATGATAAAAATATTTCTGTATTTCCAAAATTACCGGCATTAAATGCTCCTTATGGGCAATATACCGTAACACCTGCATCACAAGTAGTTTTATATCAGAAAATTGGCTCTGTAAATACCAAAAATCCTTTGTTGGTTTATAGTCTGCCGGGAAGTGAAAAATATGCGATCCTTTTGGGAGAAAATATCTGGAAATGGCGATTATACGATTATGTTTTAAACACAAATCAGGATGCAACAAATGAGCTGATAAGCAAAACAATACAATATCTTGTTGCAAAAAACGATAAAAAACAATTTCGTGTTTCCCAATCTAAAAATGTGTTAAATGAAAGCGAATCCGTAATTCTGGATGCCGAATTATATAACGACAGTTACGAATTAGTGAATGAACCAGATGCAACAGTTGTAATAAAAAGTGAAGATGGAAAAGATTTTCCTTTCCAATTTTCAAAAACTACAAAAAGTTATACTTTGGATGCCGGATATTTTCCATCAGGTAATTATACTTACGATGCAAAGGTTGTTTATAACGGAAAAGAATATAAGGACAATGGTGCTTTCAGCATCTCCCCTATTAGACTCGAAACCATTAATACTACCGCAAATCATTCTTTATTAAATCAACTTGCAGTGCAAAGTGGTGGCCAAATGGTATATGCAGACCAACTGGAAAAATTAGTCGCCAGCATCGAACAAAGCTCCTCTGCAAAACCTGTCATGCGCGAAACCATAAAAACACAATCCATCATCAATTTAAAATGGATATTCTTTTTAATTCTGGGACTACTTGTAGCGGAGTGGTTTGTGAGAAAGTTTAACGGAGGGTATTGAGGTAATGTACCAATGTACCAATGTTTAAATGTACCAATTAATGCAGATTAATTGATTAGCCAATGAACAAAGGAAATAATTAGCAAATTAGCAAATTAGCAGATGGGGTTCTACGTAGCATGATAATTAATTTTCTTAAGGTGGTTTGATGATTGATTTGAAAATTAAATATCCGTCATTAATTTATAAATAAATTAATATACTTTCAGGAGAGGACGGGTTCAATTTGCTAATTGGCTAATTTGCTAATCATTTATCTAGTATTACAAACACATCCTCGTTTGGTTTTTTCATGTAGTATTTTTCCCGGGCAAATTTTTCGAGGGCTTTTTGGCTTGATTTTAATTCGTTGAGTTGTTGATTGGTTGCCTTTGTTTCTTTAATGTAATAAGCGGTTTTACTTCTCGCAACATTCAGATCATGTATGCGATTATACTGACGAAGAAAATTATTCTGATCAAAAGCGATCATCCAAACTACAAATACAAATATTGTAAATACGTATTTATTCAACAACAGGGAAGGTATCTTCCATGCTTTAATTCGGGCTCTGAATCTTTGAAATACGGACATATTAATAAACTGTAATGCGTAAAATTATACTTATTCACTTGCATAATAACGTTTGAATATGCAAAAAATGTTGTTGATTGTTTAAAACAGTGGGCACTTGCAGTAGGCATCTGCATTCTCCAAAGCCGTTGTTGTGCATTTCCACCAACGTTTGGAAGCTACCCGAAGGGCGGGACTTTTACCACAAAACTTGATTTGAAAAACTAAACTTTCATTCACCACAAAACTGTCTGTGAAACGCGAAACCTCTCCTTTTGGTTGCTGTTAGGCGTTCTCGTGCTTCCTTGTCATAGGTAGGTCTTTAAGAATTTGATAGCATTATTTTTGTCTTTAAATGATGCTTCTATTCTGTCTGCTGTGTTATACTTAATTATAATTTCATATTTTATAAGAAGTTGCTTTGGCTTTTCTTCCGAATACTTATTAATGAAGTCAATAGCTTCGGTAATATTTGTAGAACTTGATTCTTGTCCATGAAGTGGAAGAATTATAACTCGTTCAATGAATCTTGAAACAGACTCGGAAAGTGAGATAAAAAATTCATTTACATTTTTCTTATTTAATTTCAAAAGCTCTTTTGCTAAACCTACTTTATTCGGAAGTTTACTCCAACTGTCAATCTTTTCTCTAAACTCTCTTTCAGGAGTCCCTTCGTCAGATGCCGCATTAATACCAAACTTGTGAAATGCTTTTACAACTGTTTCATACGGGAAATATAAAACACCGAAGCCAAGTGATTTGAGTTGATTCAATGAGCCGCCTGTAAATTCTCCTGCTAACACAACACCGACAAACGGTGATGAGTTTTTATATTTTTCAGTTAACGGAATTATTGCCCCTTGAATTTCTTGCGCTTTGTTTCTTGAATGCTTAGTGTAACGTCTCCATGCACATTCAATAAAAGAAACAGGAACTCCAGTTTAATTTTTTGTGCCATTTCTTTCCAGCACAAAATCTAAATCGTGCTTGTTGCCTTTTCCGTCTGTCCAAGAAACTTTTTTACCAGACCTTGCTTTTCTTTCACCTTTCTTGTCTAAAAAAAGTTTATTCTTTTTTGCGAACTTTTGAAGATGTGGCTCTATGGCTAATTCTAAAAGGTCGCCTATTATTTGTCCAAATTTATGTGATAATGATTCTGCCATATTTATCCTTTAATCCATAATCTTCCTTCGTGTAAAGGAACAGTATGTTTTCTGTTTTTCCATTTAGTGTTTCGGTCTCTTAATTTCTCAAAGGAATAACTTTTAAATCCTGCTGAAACTGCTAATTCTCCTAACCATTTGTCAACTGGGACATAAATTCCATAAGGAGCTGAGTCACCAATTACGAAGCACATTAAACATCCATCACTTGTCGTTCTACGAAGTGAATGAAACACATCTGCAAGGTCGTTAAAGTAAGCCGCTATCATTAAGTGGTAATTTTTCTTGCCACCATGTTTTAGCCTTTCTTCTTTTAGTTTTAAATACACTTCAATAAGTTCCGAATGAATTGAAGATAATTTTTCATTAGATAAAATTTCATCTATTTCACTCCCTAGCTTAGAAACATGCTGTGTGCAAGCCCTAATAAGGTTTTTTCTTACGTGCTCTTGTAAATCTGCCCACCCAGTAATGTCACCCCAAAATGTCATTTCCAAACGTGTAGCATCTGCATAATCATAATTATTTGCATAGGGAGGAGAGGTTATAACTAAATTGCCCCATCCTTCTGGTATTGATTTTATATTCCTTGCATCTTCGTTAATAATTATAGAATCAACAACATTCATATTTCTCCCTTGTAAACGTTTCATGTCCAAATACATGTCATTCGCTTTTTTTTCAAATGCAACAAATGGGTCAATTACTTTAGATTTAGTTTTATTCGGTTGGATGTATTGCCATTGTGCTGTACCAACGGGAGAAGTTGACCTTAAAATAGAAGTAAGAATAAACCAATTAAAGTCTTTTATTTCTTGGTCTTGTTTTATTTCTAGCCATGTTTGCTTTAGAGCCTCTAACTTTTGAATTATTTCTAAAGGAAAACAACTCATAATTAATTTAGGGTATTCTGTTTTTGTGATTTCTTTTGCTTTAGCTTTATTCAAAAATGATAATGCCCCATCCTTGAACTTGTTACATGGATAATTCCAAGCCAGTTTTGCTTTTGCAATTTTATAAATGTAAGGATGTGCTTCGATTCCAATTGATTCAACACCTTCAAATTCACTTTCTAGTAAAACAGTTCCTGAACCAGCAAATGGGTCGATTATTCTTGTTCTACCTTTTTCTTTTTCTTGTCGGATGAGTTGATTTGCCCAAACCGCAGAGAAGCCAGCAGTATATCTATACCACTTATGTATAGGTAAACTCATATTGTCCGCAAAAGTCGCGGAGTAGTTTTGCTCTATTTTTAAGTCCTCGGGAAAGAGGTCTAATTCTATATTTTTAACAGCGTATTTCATGTGTCAAATGTAGGCAAAAAGTCAATATTAATAGCTTGAAACTCTCACCATGTTGTCAACGGTCAGTTTATCAAATTGTGGTCTTTTAGCATTACGCCCAACTACATGTCATTAAAGTCAAAAGGCATTGTTCAAATGCTTGTACAACCTTCAGTCAATAAAATCCAAATACCCGAAACCTGATATTCCTTCCCTCCTATTTCATAAAAACATTCCCCGGCCAAACAGCATTCTCTCCTAACTCTTCTTCAATTCTGATCAACTGATTGTATTTTGCTATCCTGTCGCTGCGGGAGGCAGAACCGGTTTTAATTTGTCCGCAATTCAGGGCAACTGCGAGGTCGGCAATTGTAGTATCTTCTGTTTCGCCGCTTCTATGGCTCATTACGGTAGTATAATTTGCTCGTTGCGCCATCGAAACTGCATTAATTGTTTCTGTTAAAGTTCCAATCTGATTTACTTTTACCAAAATGGAATTCGCAATATTTTCTTTAATTCCTTTGCTCAGTCTTTTTACGTTTGTGCAGAAAAGATCATCACCCACCAATTGAATTTTAGTTCCAAGTTTTTCTGTAATTAATTTCCAACCCGACCAATCATCTTCTGCCATACCATCTTCAATACTCGCAATCGGATATTTTTTACACCAGTTTACCCAATAGTCTACCATCTCTTCAGAAGTTAATTTTCTGCCATCCGACTTTTTGAAAATATACATTTTACTTTCATTGTCGTAAAATTCACTCACTGCAGGATCGAGCGCTATCAGGATATCTTCCCCTGGAATATATCCTGCACTTTCAATTGCATTTAATACAATTTCAATGGCTTCCTCATTCGTTTGAATATTTGGTGCATATCCACCTTCATCTCCAACATTTGTAGAATATCCTTTATTTTTTAATATTTTTTTGAGATGATGAAATACTTCCACACCCATTCTTAATCCATCAGAAAAATTATCACCACCAATTGGCGCTATCATAAATTCCTGAAAATCAATTTTATTATCCGCATGTGCTCCGCCATTTAAAATATTCATTAATGGAACAGGTAAAGTATTAGCATTTACTCCTCCAACATATCTATATAATGGAATATTCATTTCAATAGCTGCTGCTTTTGCGCAAGCTAGCGAAACTGCTAAAATTGCATTAGCTCCCAACTTCGATTTATTTGCAGTGCCATCCAATTCAATCATCAATTTATCCAATTGATTTTGGTCCAACACATTTTGCCCTTCCAATTCATCCGCAATAAAATCATTTACATTTTCCACTGCTTTTAACACACCTTTCCCTAAATAAATATCAGGATCCTCGTCACGAAGTTCGGCAGCTTCATGCACGCCGGTACTAGCCCCGGATGGAACAGCAGCACGTCCAATGGCGCCAAATTCCGTTGTTACTTCTGCTTCCACAGTGGGGTTTCCTCTGGAATCTAAAATTTGTCTTGCGAAAATGTTAATAATATGGCTCATAGAATTAATTGAGAGTTGAGAATTGAGAATTAATAGATAATTGATTTATTAAATTTAATTAAACTTTCAAAAGTTTCACAAATTCATCGAACAAATATCTGGCATCGTGCGGACCCGGAGTTGCTTCAGGGTGATATTGAACACAGAATGCTTTTTTATCTGTAAGGCGAAATCCTTCGATAGTATTATCATTCAAATTCATGTGCGTTACTTCCATATTTTTTGATGCGCGCACTTCTTCTTCGCGAATATTAAATCCATGATTTTGTGTGGTAATCTCACATAATCCTGTAATTAAATTTTTAACAGGATGATTACAACCTCTGTGACCATGATGCATTTTATATGTTGACACACCATTTGCTAAACCCAATAATTGTTGCCCTAAACAAATTCCGAATAGAGGTACATCCTTGTTTAATATTTTTTTCACCGTTTCTACCGCATATCCCATACTTGCAGGATCACCCGGGCCATTAGAAATAAAATATCCATCTGCTTTAAAATCCTCCGTTTCTTCAAATGCAGTTTTCGCCGGAACAACCTTTAAATAACATCCGCGCAGCGAAATATTTTCCAAAATACTTTTTTTCACCCCGAAATCATACACGATCACCTTTTTTTCCGCATCTGCATTTCCAATAAAATAGGGTGTTTGTGTAGATACTAAACTCGCAAGTTCAAGACCATTCATGTCGGGAACTTCTTTTAATTTTTTAGTCAATTCCGCAATGTCCGTTGTTTCACTGCTTATGATACAATTCATTGCCCCTTTGCTCCGAATATGGCGAACTATTGCACGGGTATCTACATCACTAATTGCAACCAAACTCTCATCCAGTAAATAATCCTGAATGGAATCCTGGGTTAATCTTCTGGAATATTGATTAGTAAAATTTTTAACCGCGAGGCCTGAAATCTTTATGGAATTACTTTCCACATCCTCTTTATAGGTGCCATAATTTCCTATATGCGCATTCGTCATGACTAATATCTGACCATAATAACTTGGATCCGTAAATATTTCCTGATAGCCGGTCATACCCGTATTAAAACAAATTTCACCGGTGGTAGTCCCTATTTTTCCTGCGCTGTAACCGTTAAAGGCAGTTCCGTCGGCCAATAGTATTACGGCGGGAACTTTTTCGAAGTTTTCCATTAAAAGACAAAGTTAAACAAGAACACAGAATTTGCTGAGTAAAAACCGAATTAGAACCTAAATCTGCGCCAAAAGAAATACATATTTTATCCACAGAGGCTCCGAAATACAATTTTATCTCTACATTTAAATTTTTAGGTTATTAAACCAATTGCGAATTTTAATGTCTTTTGTAAAACTATACATTATATGAGAACCACATTGATAATTACAATACTCTGTATTAGCAGCACTTTATTTGCACAACTTTCACCCGATATTACATCCTGGATAATCAATACAGATGGTGATACCGGTTATGATGGAATTGAGACCAATGTGCAACAGGTTCAATTTTCTGACTATAATGTATATATCAGTTGCACTTGTATTCCGGGTTACGATATAGGTCCCTGGATAGCAAACCCAAATATTCCGGTAAATCAAAATTTTGTTTACAAGATCACGCGAACTCCCGAGCAAAATACAGGCACATTGGTGGAAACGCCAATGGGACACACAGGTGTATGGAGCAATGGGGTGAGTATTTTTAATGCTAAAGATGGAATGAGTTTTGAAAATGAAGGTATTTGGAATCAAAATGCAGTTGTTGTGGAGGGAATTAGTTTCGACGACTGCCTCGGACATCCTGCTCCGAACGGAGAATATCATCACCATTTAAATCCAACTTGTTTATACGATGATGAAAATACTTCAGATCATGCACCTATAATTGGTTATGCATTTGATGGATTTCCGATTTATGGTGCTTATGGATATACTAATGTTGACGGAACCGGTGGAATTTCCCGAATGGAAAGTTCCTACCAATTAAGATCCATTTCAGTTAGAACTTCCCTACCCGATGGAACGGTATTATCGGCCTCCCAATATGGTCCTGAGGTGTCTGTGAGTTATCCTTTAGGGTATTATATTGAAGATCATGAATTTATCGCTGAATCCGGTGATCTTGATGAGCACAACGGAAGATTTTGTATCACAACGGAATATCCGGAGGGTATATACGCGTATTTTGTAACGCTTGACGAAACCGGAGAAGCGGAATATCCCTATACATTGGGACCTGACTATTATGGATTAGTACAGGCCGGAAATACGGGACCCATGTCAGGGCATAATACCATAAGCGAAACTGTTGAAACCTATGTATCTATTGGTGAAATTGAAGGAGAAAGTATTAAAATGCTTTTATACCCAAATCCTGCATCCTATTATTTATATGTGTATATAGAACCCTCTTATAACAATAATTTATCCTCAAAAATTACGGACCTTTCAGGTAATATTATCCAAACTAAAGAAAATATGCAACCCGGCATCACCTATACTTTTGACCTTCAAAATGTGAATAGTGGAATTTATTTCATTCATATTTCAGATGAAAATATAAATGGAATTCAAAAAATTATTGTTACAAAATAAAATCTATTGTTTTTTATCTGTAGTTACCACAGGAAATTGATAGGCAAATTCTGCATTATTATTTTGCACTATTTTCATAATTTCAAAAAGCACTTCATCCCGGGTTTTAATATAATCTTCCCAAATTTCATATTCAAAATGCATTTCTACCATTATTTCAATTCCGATGGCTCCAAAATTATAAAGTCCGACATTTATTCCTTCATTCTTTTTGGGATGTTGTTCTCCATAATTTTTTATTTCCTGAATAATTTTATTCAATTGCTCTTGTGAAGTATTATAGGTTAAACCCATATTAAATTGCACCTTCCGCGATGTGCGTCGGGTGAGATTACTCATTTTATTATTTACAATGTTTTTATTGGGGATGGTCATAAAACTGGTATCGAGCGTTCTGATGCGCGTGCTGCGAAATCCTACCTTTACAACCTTTCCGGTTACACCGTCAATTTCAACGAGATCGCCAACTACAAATGGTTTCTCGGTAAATATGGAAATACTACCAAATACGTTTTGCAAAGTTTCCTGTGCTGCAAAAGCTATGGCAATTCCTGCAATACCCGCTCCGGCAACAATGGAATAAATATTCACACCGAATACAGAACCGAGAATAGCTAAGAATGCAATTATCCATATTAATATTCGAATAATTTCCTTTAAAAAAACTACCAGCTGATCGTCCCAGGGATCTTCTGTTTTTAATGCGCGGTGATTTAATACGGCAACAAAAAAATCGCCGAGCCTAGAAACCAACCATGCAACATTTAATACGAATAATAATTTATAAACTCCATTTGATATAACAAACACATAATTTTTCAGCACTTCATTTTCAGGATCAAATGGATAATTAAGTACTTTAAATCCAAAGTAAATGGTCTCTAAAACAATAAGATATTGAAGTGGTTTCAGGATGAGATGAAGAAATTCTTGGGTCAATTCTCCTGCATCCGTCTTTTTTACAATTCTGAATAATAATAAACTGATGAGTTTTGAAATATACCTTTTAAAAATAATTACAAATATAATTACACCTGCCAGCCAGCACCATTGCCGCCATGTATTATGCAAAAACTCAGTATCCAGAAAAGTGGAAATGGTTAAAATCATGTTGCAAATCTACCCTGAATAAGAAAATTTTTAAAATTTTAGTGTTAGCAGATTTTTCGCAATTTTCTATTCAGGGTAAACCCCGACTTAGGAAATTTAGTGTTAGCAGGTTTTTCGCAATTTTCTATTCAGGGTAAACCCTAACAAAGGAAATTTAGTATTAGCAGGTTTTTCGCAATTTTCTATTCAGGGTAAACCCCGACTTAGGAAATTTAGTGTTAGCAAATTTTTCGCAATTTTCTTATTCAGGGTAAACCCCGACTTAGGAAATTTAGTGTTAGCAGGTTTTTCGCAATTTTCTATTCAGGGTAAACCCCGACTTAGGAAATGTAGTGTTAGCAAATTTTTCGCAATTTTCTTATTCAGGGTAAACCCCGACTTAGGAAATGTAGTGTTAGCAGATTTTTCGCAATTTTCTTATTCAGGGTAAACCCTGACTTAGGA